>Ga0209990_10000794_pt1 | contig 29761 bp, 32 predicted proteins | sample NOAtaG_6_FD_187304 | JGI IMG/M metagenome (GOLD analysis project Ga0209990, IMG submission 187304) | Freshwater lake microbial communities from Lake Erie, under a cyanobacterial bloom - NOAA_Erie_Diel5S_2200h metaG (SPAdes) (version 2) | ecosystem: Environmental > Aquatic > Freshwater > Lake ...
TGAGTATTTTGGCAAAGTATTTGGTAAGGTCACGGTTGCAGTGCCGCCACAATATACAAGCCAGAATTGCTCAAACTGCGGTAAGCAAGTTGTCAAAACTTTGAGTCAGCGTACACATCACTGTGGGTCTTGTGGCACTGTATTAGACCGTGACCACAATGCTGCTTTGAATATCTTAGCTAAAGGTCTAAATACCCTAGGGCATAGGGAAATTAACGCCTGTGGAGAGCTCGACCTCTGCCAAATAGATGCAAGTCTATCTGGTAAGTTGTCTCGCTGAATCAGGAATCCCCGTCACTTCAGTGCGGGGAGTGTCAAAAGATTCATCGGTCTGAGCATACAACTTTTGATCTACTTGAGTTTCAGTGCCCACGCCAATCATAATGAAATTTTTTTCCATAGGAAAGCATGAAATCAGAATAAGTTTGCCAAACAGTGCAACCAAATGAAATAGCATTTTAAATGGCTAGTTTAGTTTTGGGTGTAATGTTAAATCTTAATTTAGATCGTAAGTTAGACCGAGTAAGTCTTCATTTTTATAGAACTGCTTGGTTCAAAAGCGCGACAACCTTGGTCGCTGCTTTGATGATGACATCATTAATGATTGTATTTGCAATTGCAATACAACCAAGTATCGCAGCATTACCAACCACAAGTGCTATCAAAGATCCACGGATTATTTTACGGAATGCACTCCCGATTGATAATGACCTATTGCGTGATGTGCAGCGTACTTTAGAGCAAATCCCCCGTCAAGCAAATCTTAAGCGCTGGAGTAGTCTAAAAAGAGATATTGAAACAGTTGCACAAACCATTAGTCAAAATAAGGTGGATTTGATTGCGGCAGTTAATAGTGATCGCCAAGCAAGTGTCACTGAACACCTCGCTAGTTTAGAGAAAGCACTTGTGCCACTACAAGAAGCAATCGAAATCAAGGATCGTAATAATGTCAAGGCTCTAGCAGAAAAGTCCTTGGATTATGTGGGACTGATCGAATCCGATCTAATTAAAGAATTTCCTTTCAAAGTTCCTGATCAATATGCAAATCTGCCTCAACTCAAAGGACGTGCGCTTGTCGAGCTAGTCACCGAAAAAGGTAATGCTATAATCACTGTAGATGGTTACAACGCTCCAGTGAATGCAGGTCAATTTATCGATCTCGTACAGCAAAACTTTTATGATGGATTGATCTTCACCCGAGCCGATGAAAATTACTATCTGCAAACAGGCGATCCAGAGGGTGCAGCCGATGGTTATATTGATCCCAAGACAAAGCAGTATCGGACAGTACCTATCGAAGTGCGTTTACCTGATCAGAAAGTCCCCAACTACGGCAAAACCTTTGAAGAAACAGGTCTATCAGGAGTCATACCTGTGCTGCCCTTTGCTGCTTTTGGTACGGTGGCAATGGCTCATCCTAACGACAATCCTAATGGTGGCTCCTCGCAATTTTTTATCTACCTATTCGAGTCTGAATTGACCCCCGCAGGTTTGAATTTGCTTGATGGCAACTACACTGTTTTTGGTTATGTCACCGATGGCAAGGAAACTTTGGATAAACTAAGGTTAGGTGACAAAATTATTTCCGCCCGTGTAATCAGTGGTGCTGAAAATCTTGTCAAATAATATTTTGTAGGCGCATTGCTTAGGATTGTTTTCCTCCCTTCGGCGGGAAAACAATCCTCTGTTTATATACAGCAACCTCAGAGGAAAATTAATTTAATGGGTACTCCCCACAACGAACCATACATTTTCAGTCTGCCAAGCCAGAGTAGCGCGATCGCCCTTGCAGGTCATCGTGAGGAAAATCTCAGACTATTAGCCGATGAGATTGGTGTAAAGCTAGTCATGAGGGGACAAGACCTATTGATTGATGGGACATCCGAACAGATTGATGTGTGTGAGCAAATAATCAAAGCCCTCAAGCCCCTATGGTCACAGGAAAAAGTGATCGCTTCTGTCGATATTCGCGCCGCCCAACAAGCGATCGCTGAGGAACGTACTACCTCTTGGCGCGATCGGGCGACCATTTCGCGAAACCGTCGTGGTGACTCGATCCAAACCCGCACTTACCGCCAACAGCAATATGTGCAAGCAATGGAAACCCATGACCTGATCTTTGGGGTCGGACCTGCGGGTACTGGCAAAACCTACCTCGCTGCGGTTGCCGCAGTTAGCGCACTCCAGAGTAATAAATTTGAGCGAATTATCCTTACTCGTCCCGCAGTCGAAGCAGGTGAGAGCCTCGGCTTTCTGCCTGGAGATTTACAGCAAAAAATTGATCCCTACTTGCGTCCCCTCTACGATGCGATGCATGAGATGATCGGTTCCGAAAAAGTCCCCCAACTCATGGAACGCGGCATTATCGAAGTTGCTCCCCTTGCCTATATGCGCGGACGCACACTCAATAACTCCTTCATCATTGTTGATGAGGCACAAAACACAACAGCCGCGCAAATGAAAATGGTCTTAACTCGTTTAGGATTTAGATCACGGATGGTAGTTACTGGCGACATTACCCAAATCGACTTACCGCGTCACCAAAAATCTGGCTTGATCATCGCCATGAATATCCTCAAAGGAGTGCAGGGAGTATCTTTTAATATGTTTGATAAGACTGATGTTGTCCGACATCCCCTCGTCCATCACATCATTGCTGCCTATGAGGATGCCGAAAATGCCCATGTTCACGAATCCTAACCAGATTCAGGTCAAGATTAAACTCTTCGCAATTTTTCAAGAAGTATTTGCGACTGATGAAATTCACCTAGAAATCGAATCAGGAACAACCGTATCGCAAATATTCGATCACTTAGTCACTCAACAACCAAGTCTCGAAAAATGGCGATCGCTAACCCGTTATGCAATTAACTTAAACTTTGCTGAACCACATACTCTTTTGAATCATGGTGATGAGGTTGCACTGCTCCCCCCTGTCAGTGGTGGCTAATAACTAGTATCCATCCGTCCGTGACCAGACCAATCCAACAAACCACTAAATTGCTGTAAATCAATAAAACTAAGCTGTAACAAAATCATCAGCAAAGGACCCTCTTGACGCTCTTGCCAACGTTTAGCCACTGCCAACTGTTCTCGATCTACAACTGCAGCCTCAAGAAGATGTCTTTCTAGATCTTCTTGGCGACTAGCGATCACGTATGCTTGGGATTGATAACTCATTGACATCAAATAATTATTTATTTAAGCAATTTAGACTAATAGCGTAGCGCACCTTACCATATCTATCAACGCCCGTCAAAATTATTTTTGTCAAAATTATTTTTAAGGTTATAGTTGTAGTGATAGGCACTGGTTCCGCGAGATAGAACAAAGCCCTGTCCCCCTTTTGGCATCTGGATTTCGACGATTTGATATTAGAACTGCAAAAAAACTTGCCTGACAAGGTTTTTTTAGCTAAATAATCTTATCATGCGGAACCAGTACCCGCGATCGCTAAAACTCATTGCCAAATACTCTTTGCAAAATCCTGCGATTCTCGACCTCTAAGCCTCGAGCCTCAGATTGCATCTCTCTGACATCAATCTGCATTTCTCGTATAGCTTGCCATTGGCTTTCTTGACTTTGAGTGAGTCGAGTTACAGCCCCGATTTCCCCGAATGAGGGAGCGAAATTCTGGTTGTCAGTACTCACCGAAATTCACAACCGTGGAGTCAAAGATATTTTGATTGCTTGTGTTGATGGTTTGACTGGTTTTCCTAATGCGATTGAGACGGTATTTCCTAAAACTCAGGTGCAGTTATGCATTGTCCACATGGTCAGAAACTCAGTCGCTTTTGTGCCTTGGCAGCAACGCAAGCAGGTTTGTGCTGACCTCAAGGCTATTTATAGTGCGACCACTGAATCGGAGGCTGAGTTTAACCTTGAGTTGTTTGCTGAGAAATGGGACAAGCAATATCCGTCGATCTCCAAGTCTTGGCGCAGTCATTGGGCGCATATTATCCCATTCTTTGCTTTCCCTCCTGAAATTCGTCGAGCGATTTATACCACCAATGCGATTGAGTCGATGAATAGCAGTTTGCGGAAAGTGATTAAATCTCAACAGATTTTTCCATCTGATGAGGCTGCTTTCAAATTGGTCTATTTGGCGATGCGGAATATTTCTAAGAAGTGGACGAGGCTCGATTCGTGATTGCAAACCTGCACTTAATCGCTTTGCTATCCTCTTCGAGGATCGTCTCCTCATCTAGCTTCTAGACTTTACACATTTTACTTGACAGTCTCCTTATAAAGGAACTTTAACAATGTGAAGAGGTTATTTGAGTTAGTCACTCATCTTCAAGTCTTTTGCTTTGAGAAGATTTTAAGTATGGTTTTTTTCCACAACTCATTTAGGATTGCTATATCTTTGACTATTTTGCTGAGTTAAGTGTTGATGCTGGCGAGAGATTTGTTGATGACTTCAATAAGAAATGTCGTAACTTAGTCGCTTTTCCTAGTATTGGTCGTGCTTATACGGAGATAGATTCTTCTCTGCGTGGTATCCCTTTGAGTGGCTATATTATCTTCTATCGAGTGAACGAGAACTTAATAGAGATTGTCCGAGTGTTAAGTGGGTATAGAGATTTGGATTCTTTATTCAGAGGAAGTAGTGATACAAATTAGCGATCGCTACATCAGGCGATCGCTTAACTACATCTGCTTTTAAAACTTTTGCTATAATTACTGATAATTATATGACTTAGGATGCAAATCATGAGTATTGCCTTAAAAATTGAGCAAGAGCAGTTTATTCAAAAAAAGCTGAAAAGTGGTAAGTATAGCTCTGTTGATGAGGTAATTTTTGAGGCGTTTCGGTTGCTTGAGGAAAGAGATCGGCATTATGAGCAATGGCTGCAAGATACTCGCCAAAAGGTGGCTGATGGTTTAGCTCAACTAGATCGGGGTGAAGGGCTGGATGGTGAGAGTGTGATGGCAAGATTAAAAGAACAGGTTCGTATGTAGAAGTTTCTCAAATACATAAAGAATAAATTCGATTATTGTCATGCGTAAACAGATTACTGAATATACATCACCTCTGGATGCTTTAGTCGCTTTGACTAAGCAGTTATACTGTTATGAGATTAAATACCAAACTGATTCGGCTGACTTTTTTGTGCAGTATCAACAAGGTGAGACGGATGATGATGAAGAGAGGTTTGATTGGGCGAGTAATTACCGTCATTATCTAGCTTTACGGCAAGAATTAGAGATTAACTTAAGAAATGTCGTGCAATAGTTTTAGGAATTATTTTGATCAAGTAATTTCTTCTGATTAACCAAGTGTTGTGATGGTCATTCAAGATGCGATCACTTTTCTTGAGGAAGTCGCAAGTAATGATAAAAATTAGCGATCGCCACATCAGACGATTGGTTAACTACATCTGCTTTTAAAGCTTTATGCCACAATATTAATTTTATGCGATATGCTAGTATTAGCATATTTGTAATGTGAGTATTTTACCTTTGAAACCTGTCGAGTGGATTGGGAGTTCGCTAGATGATTTAAAAGAGTTCCCAGACGAGGTTCAGCAAGTTGTGGGTTATGCTTTGTACATCGCTCAATGTGGAGATAAACATCCTTCTGCTAAGCCACTTAAAGGTTTTAAAGGTGCTGGCGTTGTGGAAGTGGTAGAAGATTTTGATGGAGACACTTATCGGGCAGTCTATACGATCAAATTTGCTGATGTTGTTTATGTTTTGCATTCCTTTCAAAAGAAGTCGAAACAGGGCATTGCTACTCCAAAGCAAGATGTCGATTTGATTGATGCAAGACTAAAACGGGCTAAAGAACATTATGCTGAGCATTACAACAAGAAATAAAGGAAGGTGCTAGATGACTGAAGAGATTAAGGTACAAAAAAGTAGTGGTAATGTTTTTGCGGATTTGGGATTAGAGAATTCTGATGAGTTGCTGGTCAAAGCAGAACTTGCTTACAAAATCAGCAGTATCATTACTAAGTTAGGAATAACTCAAGTCGAAGCGGCTAAACTATTGGGAATCGATCAGCCTAAGATGTCGGCTTTGATCAATGGCAAGTTATCAGGATTCTCGACTGTGAGGTTGTTTAGGTTTTTAAATTCTCTAGGTCGTGATGTGGAGATTGTGGTGAAAGATAAGCCTAAATCTCGTTCTCAGGCGCGTACTCAGGTTGTGAGTAGATAAGTTGCTTTATTTTGCATATTGAAAGTAATGGTATAAATTAGCGATCGCCACATCAGACGATTGGTTAACTACATCTGCTTTTAAATCTACCAAACTATCTGAATATTGGATAAGTTACTGATTTTATGGTCTTTGGTAACTAGAGGCAGACCAAGATATAGAGCAGTTGCTGCGATAATGCGATCGCCCATTTCTGGGACAATTTTACGGGGTATTTGAGTAAAAGCTTTGGCTACTGGGGTGTCTAATGGAATAACAACTAAGTTTACAAGTGGATCATCTATTAGTTGTAAAAGTTGTTCTAACGAACTTGTGGGAATCCGATTTTTCTCAACTAAATAATTCATTTCCACAAGAGAAATTGCAGATATAAAAATTGATTCGCCATTGTTCAAGGCATTATCAAGAGCGTTAACTGCATTTGTTGATAACTTTTCGGGACTTCGCAAGTACCAAATGATTGTGTGGGTGTCAGCTACAACGCTCATAATTCAATGTCCTTGGGGAAGGTTGCCCACATTTCTTTTCTGGTTGCAGCGAGTTCTTCTTCGGTGAGGTTAATATCTGCATTTGCCCATAATCCTTTGATGCTTTTGCTTGGATTTTTAGTCGCTGTTTTGGCTTGCAAAAACTCGGCAAATTCTAATAGTGCTTGTTGTTTGTCGATTGGTAAGGTTTTGATGACTGCGATTAATGTTTCTTCGATTTTAGGTAGTGTTTGCATAGTTTTTTTAGTTGTTTGACAAATAAATTATTGCAAGTAGTGGTATAGATTAGCGATCACCATATCAGACGATTGTTTAACTACATCTGTCACCAAAAAGTACGAACGCAATTAGTCGTACTAGAACATTGGTAGGTTCAGTAATGTTTGTAGCGCTATAATCCGATCGCATAGTTTTTCTCGTTCTTCTTTTTGTGGACGGGTGATGGGGATGATGGCAAGTCCAGATTCTAAGAGGGTTTTGGCTTGTTCGAGATTGCCTTCTGTGGCTTCTAGTTCGGCGAGTTCGATACAGGCGGGGAGGTTGATTTTTTGATTTAGGGACTTCTCGAAGTGTTCTTTGGCTTGTTGGATATTGCCAACTGCATAACGATAAAAGCATCCAAATAGACAGTAGAAAAACCCATCTTTTTTAATGTCATATTGGATAGCTTTTTCAAAGTGATTTATAGCTTCGCTGTAGAACGGTATTCCTTTATCCTGATATGACTGTGCTATAAGTAAATGGGCATAGCCATGTTTAGGATTTTGTAGCAGAATGCAGTTTAACTTTTCGATAGCTTCGTCAGGTTGGGTTGGGTTGGTTAATAAGAGTAATTTGGCATAACTAAGATTAGCAAAATCAATTGCTTTTACTAAGTTTGGGAATTGCTTGATTTTCTTCTTTTTCACACTAATGATGCGGTTATAAATTGCCTTAGCTTTATCAAAATCATTGTAATCACGAAAAAAATTAGCGGCATGGACGTAGTTTTGCCATTTATCTATAGGTAGGTTAGTTTCGCTTATTTCCATAGCTAAGTGGCGACAGGTAGTGTAGTCGAGATAGTCACGGAAATAGCCAAAAACTTGTCCAACAATTTGTGGATTATCTGGATACTCTTTTAAAACAATATTGACTGCCGCATTGTATAGCTCATGATTAGGAGAAACATGATGATATAGAACAGATAAGAAGCAAGTCCATAGACTCAAGTCTAATTTGCTTTGCCTCATTATCCATTGCCATTGATTGAGTATCAGGGATTCAGTAGCTATACTCTTCTTCTCAGTTTTACCAATCAATGCCAAATATTGTGTGCGAACATCACAATTATCAGGATGAGTATCAAGCCAAGATTGGATTTGGATGATCGCTTGTTGTTGTTGTTCTCGACTACCTAGTTGCGCCACTAATGCCAAGTACTGTGTGCGAACATCCCTATTATCAGGATGCATATCAAGCCAAGATTGGGTTTGGATGATCGCTTGTTGTTGTTGTTCTCGACTACCTAGTTGCGCCACTAATGCCAAGTACTGTCTGCGAACTTCCCTATCATCAGGATGAGCATTAAGCCAAGATTGCGTTTGGATGATTGCTTGTTGTTGCTGTTCTCGACTGCCTAATTGCTCCACTAATGCCAAGTACTGTGTGCGAACTTCCCCATTGTCAGGATGAGCATTAAGCCAAGATTGCGTTTGGATGATTGCTTGTTGTTGTTGTTCTCGACTGCCTAGTTGCACAACTAGTGATAAGTAATGTCGGCGAACATGAGTATCATCAAGATTGGAATTAAGCCAAGATTGCGTTTGGATGATTGCTTGTTGTTGCTGTTCTTGACTGCCTAGTTGCACAACCAATGCTAAGTACTTTGTACGCACATACCAATCGTTAGTATGGTTTTCAAGCCAAGACTGGGTTTGGATAATCACTTGTTGTTGCTGTTCTAGGCTGCCTAGTTGCGCCACTAATGACATGTACCTTGTCCGAACTTCCCCATTATCAAGATTGCTATCAAGCCAAGATTGGGTTTGGATAATCGCTTGTTGTTGTTGTTTCCGACTCCCAAATCTTTGAACAAAAGTCAACCAATTTATCCAGTCTGAAGAGCTTTGAGGTTGTGTCAGTAGAATTGAACTAATACACACTTGCTGTTGCTCAAGACAACCAAGCTTCTCATAGATCGAGGCCCAAGAAACCCATTCACTGATGGTATTCCACTGTTGAAGTAACTTAATATATTGAGAATGATTTTGGATGATTTCGCGAGCAAGCTCTGGTGCAGCATTCTTTTCAACTAGCTTTCTAAAGCTATGATTTATCCACCATTTCTGAGTTGTATTCATCGGCTCCAATTGTGGAATTATAGCTTTTAGATAACGCTCTATTAAAGGTCTACGAGTAGATGTGTAGGGATGGTTTCCTGAATCTTTTGGACGATATTCCAATTCCATTACAGTTTTAGCGATTAGTTCATGTACTGTAGTAAGTCCTTCATATCCGCTATAGATTCTTCTATCAATAATCCCTTCTAATTCTGACAAAATCATCTTTTCTAACCAATTAGACCTTGGCAAACAGAGATGTAATATCTCAAAAGGTACGATAATCCCAAACTGAAAAAAGCTACACAAAACTCCAAAAGCTTGATAAATTGGTTTGCTGTCTTGACTTGGTAAATCTTTTACAATACCTCTTAGAACCTCATCAAATGGCTTACCCTCCGACAACTGCAACATAAGAACTAACATAATTGGAGAGTCCATTAGTTGCTGACGCTCTGCGGTTGATTTTCCTGCCAAGTGAGTCTGTACCTCTGGCAACGCCAAAATCCTCCCCTTCTCGACTGCACTAGGCTTTGCTAAATCTAAACAAACCACCTCATATTCCAATCCCTCTAAATCATAATGACGATCTTCATTCTGGCGCGTTGTTCCAATTAGGGTTAAAGGAAACAAAAACTCATTCTGTTGCAACTCCTCCAAAAACGAGTCATCCCGAAATAAATCATCAGCAATTACATAAAAATGCTCCCCACCCGACTCATCAGAAAACTCCCGCAACTGCTCCAGCCAGACCACTTGGTTTTGACTCTTCTTATGAAATACTCGCTTACCTTGGCAAAACAACTCATAGGCTAACCACCGTAACAACGCCGTCTTACCCGCCCCTGGTTCACCTCGAATCAACATCAATGAAATGCCATCATTCTCAGAGAGTTGTAGCGCTTTCTCCAATGCTTCTCCCTGCTGGTCACGCTCCACATAATTTTCCTGAAACAACATCGACCAATTTGCCGCCCGTAACTTCAAAATCTGGGTACGAGCTTGCTTATTAGCCACCTTCGCCGCAACCAACTCAAAAAAAGCAGCATCCAAAATCTCATAGTCTGAACGCAGCTTCGCGATCGCATTTTGTAATTTATCCGAGCAAACCGACTCATTCTTACCTGTCGATGGATAAGTTACCAACGTAATCTCACCACCAGACTTTAAAACAACAGGCTCTTGTCCTGATCCTCTAAGTTCTTCATCAATTACCTGATTTAGTTGCGCTGTCCGCACCCGACCATCAGCACTGGGTGATTTCAAAGCCTTAATCACCGCAGCAGTAAATAAACTGTAATCCTCACCCTCATAGGCTTTCTCATGACTGCGGCAAGCTGTCGCTAAAAAGTAGTTGCACTTACCTGACAGAAAAGTACTAAGAGCGCTAGAAATTTGACTTTTCTCTAACAAGCTTCCACTATGACAACAATCAAGCAAAACCACCAAGCTGCTAAAATCTGCATTCAAAATTAAGCCATTCAAATCCTCTAAGGCAATTCCAGCCGAGGCAATATTCTCAGACGTACAATCCGACGTAACCAGATAGCCTTTCTTCTGCCCCAGCTTAGTTACTTGAGCGCCATGACCACTGAAATAGATTAGCGCCTCATTACTCCCCACCTTCTCAAAAAAACCAATAATTGCTTTTTCTAAATCCACGCCTTTGAGATCAGCCTCAACCATCTGATAGCCTTGTTTTTCGACATCCCACTGAGATGGTAAACGAGTAACCTCAACAAAGTCCCCATGTGCTTCTAATATTTGCGCGATCGCCTCTGCATCTTCAACAGGCTTCTTTAAATCACCAAACCCCGATCCACCATATTTTTGGATACCAATCACAAGTGCGTATCTGGTCATGCGATCACAACTATGAAAAGAAAAATTAGCCTACCTTAAATAATTATATCCACAAAGATTAGCTGAGTATAATAATTACGGCTATTTCCTAAAAATTGCTATTTTCTCTTAATTTTAAACATTACACGGTGTCACAATGTCCGAACTCCAACGCATTTTGATCGAAGAAAATGGTAAAACCGTTGAGATCTTTGTTGAATCTCCACCTGTTCCAGCAATTGCCAATCCTACCAACACAGGTAAGCGCCCTGGAGAAAAAGGCGCAACCGATGAAGTCTTACTTAAAATGTCTGAAGTTCAATCTAAAATTCAAACCTATGCCAATTTTGCGATCGGTGCATTTCAACATCTCGGTTCCGCCGAAGTCGAAGAAATCACCCTCAAATTCGGTATTAAACTTGGTGGCAAAACTGGCATCATTTTTACTGAAGGCTCCGCAGAAGGCAGTATGGAAATATCTGTAAAATGCAAATTCCCCATACTTCCAGTTAAAAAGGACACAGATCCTATTGAGGAGACGAAACAATAGGAAGAAGGTGATCGCCTACGTTCTCTAATCTCTAGCAAAAAACAAGAATTTGAAAACACTTTAAGGAGATAAACAACCATGCTCAAAAGTTATGAAGCGACCTATGAAAACGGACAAATTAAATGGCTTTCCGAACAGCCAGAAATTATCTCGGCACGAATTATTGTGACCGTTCTAGAAGAAACTAAACCTCAAATAAAACGCCGTTTTCCCATCCCTGACATGGCTGGTAAAGTAAAAATCTTAGGTGATATCGTCAGCCCCATTGTCGATGAAGAGGATTGGGAATGTCTGAAATAATTGTTCTCGATACCCATATTTGGCTATGGCTAATTAACTCAAACTTCGACCAGTTTCCCTCATCTTGGCTTGAACGCTTTGAGTTAGCCGAGATATTAGCGGTATCACCTCTATCTTGCTATGAGATTGCCTTAGCCCAAAGTCGAGGCAGATTAGAGCTAACCTGTTCACCCGAAGAGTGGTTTAGCAGAGCATTAGCTCCTGCCAAAATCGAGTTATTTCCACTAACTCCTGCAATTACAGTCAGAGCCGTAAACCTCTCTCCTATTCACAAAGATCCCTTTGATCGCCTAATCATCGCCACTGCCTTAGAATATGGCGCAAAACTCGCCAGTATTGACGGTTTATTTTCCAGATATCCAGAACTTACGAATCATCTCATGTAAATAAAAAATATCTAGATACGCTATTACAACGCATCACCATAGATATGAAATTCTGTAAATAACTAGAATCATTGCTCATCATTCCAAACATTTTGTTAAAATGAACCAGATCAAAAGACTAAAGGGAATTTAACTCCCTTGATCGTACATTTCTATGAATACGGAAAAACCAGCCAAAAACTCTAAAACCGCCAAGGCAAAAGTAGACAATACCGAAGTAGCCACAACAGTAACTACCTCAGTATCAACCCTACTGCGCGAACATGCCGAAAATCAATTTGCGGAAGAGTTAGCAGAACTAGCCAAGATCGATACAAAACAACGTCCTCCCAATTGGAAGCTATCGCCTTGGGCAGTGTCTACCTATCTCCTCGGTGGCAAGCTAGATAACGGCTTTGAGGTTTCCCCGAAATATATTGGCAACAAACGCATCATTGAAATTGCGATCGCTACTCTCACCACCGATCGCGCCTTGCTACTCTTTGGAGTTCCAGGGACAGCCAAATCATGGGTATCCGAACATTTAGCCGCCGCTATTTCTGGGGATTCCACTTTGTTGATTCAAGGCACAGCAGGAACTAGTGAAGAAGCAATTCGCTATGGCTGGAACTATGCCAGATTGCTAGCCGATGGACCCTCGATGGCAGCGCTAGTGGCGAGTCCGATGATGCGAGCGATGGCGGACGGCAAAATCGCTAGAGTAGAAGAATTAACCCGCATTCCTTCCGACGTCCAAGATACTTTGATTACGATTCTTTCGGAAAAGACTTTACCAATTCCTGAACTGAATTCGGAAGTGCAGTCAACAAGGGGATTTAATGTGATTGCCACAGCAAATAATCGTGATCGCGGCGTGAATGAACTATCTAGTGCGCTAAAGCGGCGCTTTAATACCGTGATTTTGCCCGTACCTGATAGCGCCGATGAAGAAGTGGAGATTGTCCAACGTCGCGTCGAAAGCCTCGGTCGTGCCCTCGAATTACCCGCCGAACCTCCTGCCCTCGAAGAAGTGCGCCGCATTGTCACCATTTTCCGCGAACTGCGAAATGGTGTGACCAGTGATGGCAAAACTAAGCTCAAATCCCCCAGTGGCACACTCAGCACCGCCGAAGCAATTTCAGTGGTGAATAGCGGTTTAGCGCTGGCGGCTCACTTTGGGGATGGCTATTTACGGGCTGGGGATGTTGCATCTAGTCTGATCGGTGCAGTGGTCAAAGATCCCGTACAGGATCAGCTTGTTTGGAAAGAATATTTAGAAACGGTGGTGAAGGAACGGGATAACTGGAAAGATTTATATCGTGCTTGTCGGGAGGTTGATTAAACTTGAAGAGCGATCGCCAAGACTCTAGTTCTACTAGCTCTAAAAATAATACCGATAAAGTCCATATTTTCGGCATTCGCCATCATGGATCGGGTTCGTCTCGGAGTTTATGCCAAGCCCTCGAACAATTGCAACCCGATGCGATTCTGATTGAAGCGCCACCTGATGCTCAAGCCCTACTGCCCTTCGTGATCAGAGAGGAAATGCAGCCGCCTGTTGCCATTCTCATCTATGCCAGCGATCGCCCCGAAAATTCCGTCTATTACCCCTTTGCCATCTTCTCTCCCGAATGGCAAGCGATTCGCTATGGGTTAGAGCATAATATTCCCATCAAGTTTATGGATTTGCCCCAAGCTCACCGTTTGGCAATGAAAGAGAAAGAAGAAACCGAGGTTAATTCAGAATCAGAAACAAGTTCCCTAGAAGAGAATGAGCCAGATTCTGAATCCAATTCTGAACCCTCTCCTGAAGTAGCTCCCCAAGTAATTCCTGAATCTGATTTAAGACTTTATCGCCAAGATCCTCTTGGTTGGCTAGCGGAAGTGGCAGGCTTCAGTGATGGTGAGCGCTGGTGGGAATATATGGTGGAACATCGGCGCGATAGTCATGAATTGTTTGCGGCGATTTTAGAAGCGATGACGGCTCTAAGAGAAGAATTAGATGCTGCCGAAGATTTTTCAGAAAGTCCCGCCGATCGCCTACTCGAACAACAGCGTGAGGCGCATATGCGGCAAACCATCCGTGCTGCTCTCACAGAAGGCAAAGAACGCATCGCCGTTGTCTGCGGTGCTTGGCACGCCCCTGCTCTCGTAAATTTACCACCTGCCAAAAATGATGCTGCCATTCTGAAGGGATTACCCAAAGTCAAAGTGGAAGCAACTTGGATTCCTTGGACGTATGGAAGATTAGCGATCGCTAGTGGTTATGGTGCTGGCGTAGTTTCCCCAGGATGGTATGACCATCTCTGGCATAACTTCCAATACAGTTCCAGTCAAGTCGCAATTCGCTGGATTACTCGCGTCGCCCGACTCTTACGCACCAAAGATATTGATGCTTCTTCCGCAAGCGTGATCGAAGCAGTGCGCCTCGCAGAAGCGTTATCGGCAATGCGCGATCGCCCCTTAGCAGGATTGCCCGAACTCAATGAAGCCATTCAATCGGTGCTGTGTTTTGGCGATCCCTTACCGATGCAGTTCATTCATCAGGAATTGATTGTGGGCGATCGCATGGGTCGAGTCCCCGACGATACGCCGATGGTTCCGTTGCAACAGGACTTAATCCGTCAGCAAAAGCGACTCCGCCTCAAGCCCGACACCAAAACCCTGGAACTAGATCTGCGTAAGGCAAATGATTTAGAGCGATCGCATTTACTCTATCGCTTAGCCTTGCTCAATATCCCTTGGGGTAGAACCCAGTACAGCAGTAGCAAAGGAACCTTTAAAGAACCTTGGCAGTTGCAATGGGAACCAGAATTTGCGGTCAGACTGGTAGAAGCAGGTGTATGGGGACAAACGCTGATCGAAGCGGCGACGGCTTTTACCCGCAATCAAGCCAACGAAGCCAAAGATTTACCGACCCTCACCAAACTGGTAGATAAAGTTCTGCTAGCGAATCTTGGTGATGCAGCTAGTTACTTAATGGTACGTCTCCAAGCAGAAGCGGCGATCGCTGCCGATATCTCTCACCTGATGCAAGCCGTACCACCTCTCGCCAACCTCCTCCGCTATGGCAATGTCCGCCAAATCGACACCAATATTGTTGCCCAAGTGATGGATGGCTTAATTACCCGCATTTGTGTGGGTCTGCCCGTTGCTTGCGCTTCCCTCAACGATGAAGCGGCGGCGGCGATGTACGAATTAGCGATCGCTGTTAATCGGGCAATTCTGCTCTTACAAAATTCTGAATATGCGGAAGCATGGCATGGCGTACTTTCTCAACTCACCGATCAATCGGGACTGCATGGACTGCTAGCGGGTTGCTGTTGTCGCTTACTTCTCGATGCAGGTATATTTACTGCCAACGATGTGGAAACACGCATGGGGCTATTTCTATCCCTTGCCAATGAACCCAGCCAATCTGCCGCATGGGTGGAAGGATTACTCAAGGGTAGTGGTTTAGTCTTGCTCCATGATGATCGCCTCTGGCAAGTTCTCGATAATTGGGTCACAAAACTGGCAACGGATACCTTTGATTTAGTTTTGCCCTTACTCCGCCGCACCTTCGCCACTTTCCCCGCCCCCGAACGCCGCCAAATGGGAGAACGGGTCAAACGCAATCAATCTTCTCAAATTGCTACAGGCAATAATTCTAATTTCTCTAATCTCGATATCGCAAGAGCCGAAGCAATTTTACCTGCGATCGCTCAATTGCTAGGCATTAAACTAGACTAAAATCGATTCGTGTGGTTCTATCAGGAGTGGCGACTGAGGCTTTTGCTGGTTGCTATACGGTTACTTAATTAGTGGCGATGGTTGATCGTGCGGCAATTATTAATCAGGCGATCGCTTTAGTTTCTGGTAGCTAAGATGAACTTAAAATATTGATAAATCATTGGTGTAATTATGGAACCAGTTTCTTCTTTAATTGTGGGTTTGTTGTAGTCATCGACAATTTAAGCAATGCTTAATAGGTAAGGATATGCAGTTAATGCTTTCATATCACCACTCCATCCAAGAAAGACAATTAGTTTCTGCATAAGTTTTAGGCTTACCAACTTCTACCATCTCGCCACACTTAACGTCATCTCCAACCCTGCAATTGACTCTGATTTGAGCGCAAAGCGCTGTAAGATATGAAAAATTGTGAGTTTAGGAGCAAAACCTATGGGCGAGTCAAAGCGCCGCAAAGAAGTATTAGGTGAGAACTATGGCAAATCTGAGCCGATCGCTTCTTGGATACCCTTTTTAACTAAAGGTAAAGCCGATGCATTTGTAAAAGTTTCCACACAGGCTGCATGGTATGGCATTGGTATCACTGTAGCCATTTGGGTAACGATCCGCTTTATTGGTCCTGCCTTTGGCTGGTGGCACTTGGCTGATTAACCTATGACCTGTCATTTATTAATTCCTGCGGCGGGGAGTGGCAAACGCATGGGAGCCGATCGCAACAAATTGCTATTGCCCCTACTCGACAAGCCGATTTTAGAATGGACTCTCAAAGCAGCGATCGCATCTCAGTCGATCTCTTGGATTGGTGTGATGGCGCAACCTCATGACTATCCTGAGTTTCAAAAGATATTTAACAGACTCAATACCACTAAACCGATTCGACTCATCCAAGGGGGAGATACGCGCCAAGCTTCCGTATTTAATGGATTGAAGTCATTGCCTGCCGATAGCGATCGCGTCTTAATTCATGATGGAGCGAGATGTCTAGCAACGCCTGAACTGTTTGATCGCTGTGATGAGTCTTTACAGACGATGCAGGGATTTATCGCTGCTGTACCAGTTAAGGACACGATTAAAATCGTTGATGGTCAAACCATTGTCGATACTCCCAATCGCGATCATCTCTGGGCAGCCCAAACTCCTCAGGGTTTTCAAGTGGATTTACTCAAAAATGCCCATCTGACAGCCGTTGATCTAGGTTGGGAAGTCACTGATGATGCGGCACTATTTGAGAAGGTTGGTTTAGCAGTGCAAATTGTAATGGGTGAAGAAACCAATCTCAAGGTTACAACCCCTCAAGATTTAGCGATCGCTGAATTTATCTTAAAACAGCGCCAATCATAAACAATGGAGTGTAAAGCACTCCATTGTTTTGATTTTAGGATTTTAGGCTTCTCAAGACAACTAAGAGTTCCGAATCTTCACGCTTGAAGACGGGTAAAAATTCAATATGTTTATAACGCACGATGCCGTGAATATCAATAATGCAGTAAGCACGCTTACTACCAAATAAACCAGCTACTCCATATTTCCTACAGACTTCTTGATTACGATCACTGAGCAGGGGAAACTGCAAACCTAACTTTTTAGAAAAAGAAATATGCTTATCAATGGGGTCGGTACTAATACCAAGGATCTCTGCCCCAGCTTCACGAAACTTTGTCCAATCATCGGCAAAGCATTGCATCTCACTGGTGCAGAGTGGAGAAAAATCCCCTGGATAAAAGGCAAGTACAACATTGGCTTTACCTTCATAGCGGCTGAGAGTAATGTCACCGCGATCGCTAGGCAAAGTAAAATCTGGAGCTTTTTGACCGACTTCGACAGACATAGATTTTCCTGTGTTACCTTTTGATGTGGTTTGGATTTGAGTTTTTGACTGGATATAACATTTGTTGCATAGCCAAACATCATCTTATCAACAATCCCCATCATAAAAATCCCCATCTATGGAAAGCCTTAATCCACAACCGACTCATCATTTATTAGCCATAGAAATACCTAGTGAACTCTATAAGGCTTTGCAAGCCAAAGTCAGCGCAACTGGCAAAACAGAGACAGAGCTAGTAGTTCACGGCTTACAGTACGTTCTGGAGGAGATGCCACAACACAATGAAGAGGAGGATCGGTTTTTAGCCTTGGAGTTACATCTAGAACGTAAGCTTAAAGAATATGTAGAAAGACTAATTGAAGATCGGGTTTTATCCTTTAAATCATCTAAATCATCAGAATATTCACACAAAGATAATCTTATCAAAGAGTCAGATGCTAACAGAGCTATGCCCATCCCCACAATTCGACCTTTGCAGGTTGGCGATCGCGTCTTAATTTTAGAGCCCGATAGTCCCTACTATATGGCAAAGCTATCAGTCATTAAGACTAGTCTCATCCGCGCAACTGTGGAGACTGATACGGGCGAGAAAACTTTTTTGAAACGTGATTTGCGATTTGTGGAAGCAGCATCTGAATAATCAAAAGATCAAGTGTGGTGTTCAGTGCTGAACTTCATTACTTTCGCGATTTAGGCAATATTTTTGGCGATCGCAAAATTTTTATAGCAGCTAATCCTGTAATTGCACCATAAATTGCACCTTGCAAAGCGGTGGCTAATACGGCTGATTTTGCCATATAGCCTAGTTGCAGTCCCACAACACTCACTGACAAAGCGATCGGGCTAGCAAATAACCATACTCCACCTACCCGAAAGGACTTGAGTAATTGCCATTGGCAAATCCCCACAATTGTCCCAATGATGGCAAAATCAAGCAGTAAAGTTGTAATAGGTAGAAAATTCGCTAAATCTTTGTGGATGGATAGGGATGGCACAAAAAGGATGAATATCATACCCACTATCCAACCAATTAAGGTTAAAGGTAGCCACCAACCCTCTTTGGCAAAGCGATCACGTAAAACTAGGGACTGAGCAAAGGCAACACCAATCCCCTGTAGGATTTCATTGAGCAAAATACGCGATCGCAGATCGTAAGGATCTTGCCAAACCAGCAATGGCAAAAGCGCACTACCAATAACGTGAGCAATTGTCCATAGCCACCAAAAGCTCCATCCCACTTTTTTTGACATCGACTTTTGCAATAGACTAAGGGAAAACAAATGAAACTATGTTAGATACAGTATCAGTTAACTTAGCAGGAAAACTAACAGGTAAGCGAGCGATCGTAACTGGAGCCAGCAGTGGCATTGGCAAAGAGGTCGCGCTACGACTGATCCAAGCAGGCGCACAGGTAGCTTTAGTTAGCCGCAATCCTGATCACATTTTAAGTGAATTACCCGCAGAAGCTAATGCTAAAGGGTTTGCCGTTGATCTAAGTGATATCACCAAAGTATCATCACAGATCAAAGCAATCATCACTGATCTGGGGGGTATTGATATTTTGATTAACAATGCAGGCAGGGCATATATTGGCGAACTGATTGATACGCCCCTTTCTGAATGGCAAAAAATATTTGATTTAAATATCACCAGTGTCTTTCAATGCTTACAGGCAGTCTTACCCACCATGCGATCGCAAAAAAGCGGCACTATCATTAATGTTGCTTCTATTGCCGCAAAACAAGGCTTTCCTAATTGGGGAGCCTATTGTGCTAGTAAGTTTGCGCTCTTGGGCTTAACACAGTCAGTTGCTGCCGAAGAGCAACCCCATGGCATCAAAGTCATGTCCATTTGCCCTGGTTCCGTAAACACTGCACTATGGGATACTCTCGGCAATAAAGTCCCCCCCAGCTTTAATCGTGCTGCTATGCTCACTCCAGCCACAGTCGCCGAATCAATTATGACTTTGGTAAATCTCCCAGCAGATGCAATGATCAATGATCTTGTATTAATGCCTAACGCAGGTATTTTCTAAAATCTACAGCGCTTTGCGCTCAAAACCAAACCAAGATATTTCCTAAAAGGATTGCTTCGCAATCCTTTTAGGAAATATCTTGTGGCTCATTTGATCGAAAACTGCTGTAGTAGATGATTGACAGGACTTTGTGTCGTCAATCATCTATTAGTTTTTTTAATGCTAAAGACACCTGTAGAGTTCGCTGTATATTCACTACAGATCTAGGCAAAATGCAAATCAATCTAATAATTATAGGACTTACGCAAATCGAACGAATTTATTAGGATTGAGGTAGATGTAGTGTGGGCGAAGCCCGCACTACATCTACCCAATGCGTAAGTCCTAAATTATTTAGATTGAGGGATCGCTACAATACATGATTGCTAGACTTTTTTGACAAAAATACTCATTCAAGAAATATACATAACTATTTATCTATATATTCAAGTTTTAAATCTAGCTATAGAAGTCATAAATCATTTGAAAATTTTAGGGTCTGTGGAAGGGTATCTCTTCGGGGCGAGCTTCCACAAACCATTTAGGATTGCTATATTTGCAAATTATGATAATTTCATACTTACGAGTGATAGAGGATACAAAGTCTTCTTATCACTTTTTTAATAGTTGTTCAAAATTTCTTCCAAGTGAAAAATATTATTTTCCCATTATCACCGTAATTTAGATCGCCAAACTAGATATGTATCAGCGCATTTACTTACAGATTCTAGCTTTTAGCCCCTGAAGATAGTAAAGCATAGTCTAGAATTGTAGGGAAGTAAAATCATAGTTGAAAAAGTTCAATCTATTGAGAGAAGCAAAAACCTCCACAGATCTGCAAGTATGGGAGAATATATATTAAATTTTCTAGTCAGAAATTCTAATTAATCACATTTTTATGCAGGTGTATCTGAATTAGGGTCAAACACAAAAATTTTGATGTTTAACAACTGTTTTATCAGTATTTTTTTCGCTTCCTCAGTTTTAAGTTAATTCACTGGATATCTAGTAAGTATCAAACCATGACGATCAGTATCTCCCGCCCCATTACCAACAATTCTGAGAACGATTCCAAAAGCGCAAAAGTCCTCGAACCTCTACCTACCAGAAAAGCTATTTCGCAAATTATTCGCGATCGAATCATAGCGGCTGGAGATCCTTACTTTGCTAACGACTCGATCGCCCATCACATCAGTGATCTTGAGCGAGAAGAGTTAAAAAAGGAAATCGAATCAAAGTTACAAGGCGTTTTCGATTCTCTAATTATTGATACTGCAAACGATCACAATACCCAAGAGACCGCTAAAAGAGTAGCGAAGATGTATGTGGATGAAGTCTTTAAAGGACGCTATCACCCCATGCCTAAGGTTACTGACTTCCCCAATGCTAAAGAGCTTGACGAAATCTATACCCTCGGTCCAATTACTGTCCGTTCTGCATGCTCACACCACTTTGTCCCCATCGTCGGACAGGCTTGGATCGGTATTTTACCTAGCGATCGTGTGATTGGTATTTCTAAATTTAATCGGATTGTTGATTGGGTAATGAGCCGTCCTCATATCCAAGAAGAGGCAGCAATAATGGTTGCCGATACTATTGAAAGATTGATTAAGCCTAAGGGACTAGCCTTTGTGATCAAGGCTCAGCATATGTGCATGACATGGCGTGGAGTCAAGGAACCAGAAACCCAAATGGTCAACTCAATTGTGCGTGGCTCGTTCCGCAATGACCCACATATGAAAAAAGAATTTTTCGATCTCATCCGCGCCCATGGCTTTGGCAATTAGACCAAAATATTCCCCAAAGTATTTTTTTAGAAGGCTTGCAAAGCAAGGTTTTTAAAAATCCTTATAAAGGCTCGCGACGCGAGCCTTTATAGTGATTGATACAAGAATTTATGTTAAAGACGATGAAAAATTGGCTGAAGAAATCTTTTTATGTAGGACTTTGTGTAGCGATCGCGAGTTGTATAAGTCTCAGCATATTATTAGGAACAGTATTTGGTAATGCTCAACCTGTCCAAGCGAAACTCACAGATGATTCCTACGATGGCAATATATTTGCACTTTATGGTGGTAATGGTTCCATAGTGCCGCCTCGGATCACCTTAGACAAATCACTTCAGCTAGGTCGCCCTGCCATGGTCGTGTTTTATGTTGATGATAGTGCTGATTGCAAACGGTTTTCTCCAATCCTGAACCTTGCTCAAGGATTTTATGGTAAAAGCTTGAGCTTAATTGCAATTCCTGTGGATAGCTTTGACTTGCAGAAGCAGAGCTATAGCCCCAATGAAGAGGCTTATTACTATAGAGGCACAGTTCCACAAACAGTTTTAATAGGTGGTGATGGCAAGGTAAGTTTTGACCGCGAAGGTGTTTTCGGATTTGAAGAGTTAGATTCGGCAATTCGTAATTTGCTGGATTTACCTGATGCTCCTCCTGAACTAAAATTCCGTAAAACTGACAAAGTGATCAACGAGCTAAATCCCTAAGAATTTGCGTTAACGATAACTGTTGCACGAGGGCTGAATATTTTGAAAGCAAGGCTTTGACCTGCTTTCAAAATAACACTGTATCTTTATAAGTTAGAGAATTGTTGCAATTATTGTATGTAAAGTTGATCCTGAAATCATGAATGTAGATATTAATCCAGAAGAAGTAATTACAGATTTAGATGTTATCAAACAGCAACTCGCTACCCGTGCAGCTAATTTAGCAATTCCTCAAATCGAAAAGCATTTATTTATCTGTGCAGACCAAACTAAGCCACTCTGCTGTCAAAAAGAATTAAGTTTACAAGCATGGGACTATCTCAAACGCCGCATTAAAGAACTTGACCTCGAAGCCAAAATTTTTCGGACTAAAGCTAATTGTTTACGAGTATGCGATCGCGGACCCATTTTATTAGTTTATCCCGATGGTGTCTGGTATCATTCTGCAACCCCAGAGGTTTTAGAACGGATATTGCAAGAGCATATTATTAAAGGCAAAGTTGTCACTGACTATGCCTTTATGGAACATTCACCCATCTGTTGATGGATTAACTATTGAGAAAGGGCAGCTTTACGCGAGTCAAACAACTGCACTACCGCATTCTTAATCGTTTCGATCACATAGTTATCACAATTGGCAATTAATTGCTCATGAGTCAAGTTACCTTCAAAAAATTCCTTAGAAAGTCCTAAAATACGTTGCATTTCGGCAAAGCCGATCGCTTTGACCATGAAAGTAGTCACAGGAGAATTTTTAATATCGTAGCTAGAATCAACGGTTCTCCCTTTTTCCAATAGCCTTAACACTTCTGCTTCGATGGGAGTAGATGGCGGAAATGGGTCAGCAATCTCTGGTAAGAATTGTTCTAAACCAATCACTGGCTTGTCTTCACGTGGTAACTCTCCCATCATTGTAGAGAGGGGAATATCATCGCCTATCCGAAATGATAATGCTTCTAAGATGGCGATCGAGGTTAATTTTGCGCCTAGATATAATCGAGAGACTTCCAGATTTTGCTTAGTTCGGGCAAGCAACTTGTAATAGGATTTTTCATCAGGTTCATTGCGATAGCGGCGAAACACAATTTCTGGAGAAAGGTAGTTCATAAATCCTTCCATTTTTTGCATGGAAACGCGATAGCCATGTACTGTATAGGAATTAACATTCTTCAGATCATGATTTGTTTCGGGAATTAGGTTCCAAGTATTGTTGAGAAAATGCGAGGAATTAGGACTGGCAAAATTTACAACATCTCGATTAGAAAGACGCACAGTACGTTTGACAATTTCCGCTATTTCATTTTCATCCCATCCCAACTGAAATACTTCATTTACATTCGCTAATCTTCCAAAGAGCAATTCAGAGGAGGTTAAGCCTGAACTTGATTGAGATCGAAATGGAATTGTTGCCTCTATACAAGCTATGATCTCTGTCAATCTTCTAAAAGGAAGAATATTTTCTAGGGCTTTTCCTGCAATGAGCGCACTGAGAAATTCATTTTGTCCAGACATTGGTAGTAAAGCCTGACCATGACTAAATCCAAATAGCATCAGTACAATTTGAAAAATGACATCTTCTTGAAGTTCAGGTGGCTCAAGAATTACTAGTTGCTCGCGATCTTCTTTGATGTAGGGTGCAATATAACGACTGATATTAACACTGATGCCTTGATCAACCTGTACATAGACCAGATCATGAAATAATGCCGATATTACTTCGATCGCATCTCCCCCTGCGCCTACCTCAAAAATGTGGTTAGGTGTATGAAATGATCGCCATGGACCGGTCATCGTCTTAATGATCAAATTGGAGATTTTAGTCAATTGCTCATTGTCAACTTGACCCTGCAGGTCGGTGATCGCTTTTGACAAGCAATCTAGGCATTTTTGTATATCCTTTGTAATACTCATCCAACCCTCTCCGCATTTAAAATCTTTCACGAAGCACCACACACAATTACTACATATTAATACGGCTACAAGAAAAACCATATCCCAGCCTTCATTGAGTTCAAGCTGATCTAGTCCTACATCTAAAACACCATAAAAAACATAACGTTGTACTTGATCTCCCAAATAGCTTCTGCAAAAGCTAATCTGCTTAGGAATATACCCAATTTGCTCATGTAATTCACGGCAAATCCCTAAATCTGGATTTTTCCCTGATTCTAAATGTCCACCAAACATTTTCCAGTAACAGGTAATTGCAATGAAAATTGTTATAGACAAAGAAATTATGTAGCATTGAATACCATGTACTTGTCAATACGCTTCATAATTAAATCATAAGAATTTTTTAATAATTAATCACAGTGACAATTACCTGCGATCGCATATCCGCAAAAGCATCACCTCAAGCGACTTTTCTAAAATTGGGAAACGGAATTACCCTCGTGCATCAGGATATGCCAGCATCCGCAGTTGTGAGTGTTGATGTGTGGGTAAAGGCAGGAGCAACTAGTGATCCCACAAATTGTCTAGGAATGGCTCATTTCCTAGAGCATATGATTTTTAAAGGAACTGAAGCAATCGCGACTGGGGAGTTTGATCTTGTAATCGAGTCTGAAGGGGGGACTTCTAACGCTGCGACGAGTCTCGACTATGCCCATTACAATTTCACTGTGGCGGCTAATCGCTTAGCGATCGCCTTACCCTACCTCGCGCAAATGTTGCTAGAGGCAAAGATCGATGAGCAAGAGTTGGAGCAAGAGCGTTTAGTTGTACTTGAGGAATTGCGCCAAGCGATCGACAATCCCGACTGGGTTGCCTATCAGCACCTTATGGAAACCGCCTATGATGATCACGTTTATAGTCGTTCTGTGTTGGGGTCTGAGTCAGTGGTTTCTAAGATCACAGCTACGCAAATGCGCGAATATCATCAGACCTACTATCGTCCTGAAAATATGACTGTAGCGATCACGGGATCTGTAACCCGTGAGGAAGCGATCAAAATTGTCGATGCCGCCTTTACTAGGAATACTTTTTCGCGCAATATTCCTAAAAATGTTTTGAGCTATGGTTCCAATGGCACTATTACTAATCAAAATTTGCCAAGTCCCACAATGCGACGTGACACAATTAGTCTGCCAATGGTGCAGCATAGCCGACTACATATGGCATGGATGGGCGCAAGTGTTGCCAATTTAGAGGACGCAATTCAGCTTGAATTGGTGACGATGATTTTGACTGAGGGGCGATCAGCGCGGTTAGTTCGAGAACTGCTTGAGGAGTCTGGTTTAGTGCAGGACATTGCGGGGAGCTTTGCGTTACAACAAGAGTCGGCACTATTTACAATTTTTGCCTATTTGGATGCGGAAAACTTGGAGTTAGTGGAGCATAAAATTATCCAGCAGGTGCAGGATTTACATAATCAGCCGATCGCTGAGGCAGAACTTAATAAAGCAAAGCGATCACTCTGCAATCAATTTATCTTTGCTTTAGAGTCACCAAGTCAGTTAGCTAATTTTTTGGGCTATCACAGCCTGTTAGGTTGCGAGGAGTTGTGTAGGGATTGGTCTAATGCTTACTGTGAGATCATTCGCAAGGTTCAGCCAATAGATTTACAACATCTAGTCAAAAAATATCTCTCTCTCGAAAATTACATCGTTACCTGTGTCGTTCCCGACTAAAAATCTTTGTATAGAAATGAAAGAGATAGCTAGGACAAATCAAAACCCAAATAGATGAAGGCGACGCTTCGCGTCGCCTTCATCTATTTGGGTTTTATGCCCTAAGCAAAGCTTTCAGTTCTATAAAAGCGCTGCAAAGAATTGCTTTTACAAAGATTGGAGCAAAAGTCGCTGTAAATATGGATTTCCGCCATATTCAGTGAATTTGTGAGATATTTAGAGGAGATGATGTAAAGAGTCATCTCCTTTAAGTTTTTATTCAGTGGGTGAAAGATTTGTCACTAGCAGTCTCACAACGAATTAGCGATCGCTTGGTGCTATCCAATGGGATCGTCGTTTTAGTCACCGAAAATCCTACAGCCGACATTATTGCAGGGCGTTGCTTTTTTGCAGGTGGTGAGCGCGCGGAAACTCCTGCAAAATCTGGACTTACCCATTTAGCTGCTTCATTGCTAACACGCGGGACAGAGCGCTATTCTTCTTTAGAAATTGCGGAGCAAGTCGAATCTATCGGAGCCTCGTTGGGGACTGAGGCTTCCAGCGATTATTTTGTATTGTCATTGAAAACGATCACTTCAGATTTTCATGACATGTTGCTGTTGGGTTCGGAAATTTTGCGATCGCCCAGTTTCCCTGATAGTGAACTTGATCTCGAAAGACGCTTGACAATTCAGTCAATCCGATCGCAGCAGGAGCGCCCCTTCACGATAGCCTATGACCGTTTGCAACATTTGATGTATGGCGATCATCCCTATGGATTTTCCAGTTTAGGTACTGAGGTAAGTGTCAGTGCGATTACCCATGAAGATTTAGTTAATTTCCATCGTCAGCATCTGTGTCCCGAGCAAATGGTGGTAAGTATTGCAGGCAAGATTTCCTCTACACAGGCGATAACTCTTGTCGAAGAAGCCTTTGGTGATTGGCAAGCCCCGCAATCTAGCGTGATTACTACGCCTATGCCTAATTTTCAGCCTCTACTAGTCACCCATCAGCAGGACACCCAACAGGCGATCGTGATGATCGGCTATCCTGCACCATCGGTGCATTCCCCTGACTATGCCGCCATCAAAATTATTTCCACATACTTAGGTAATGGCTTATCCAGTCGCCTGTTTGTGGAATTACGCGAAAAGCGTGGGCTTGCCTACGAAGTTTCCGCATTCTATCCCACTCGTTTAGAAACTTCACAATTTGTTGCCTATATGGGAACTGCTACCACAAATACAGGCACGGCTCTGGCTGGGTTACGCCATGAATGCGAACGTTTAGCACATACTCCCCTCACTGCCGAAGAACTAAGCACTTGCAAGAGTAAGTTACTCGGACAATATGCACTTGGTAAACAAACTAATAGCCAAATTGCTCAAATTTACGGATGGTACGAGGTGATCGGCTTAGGTTTAGAATTTGATCGCCAATTTGTCGAAGCGATCGAGGCAGTAACCGAGGCTGATATCCAAAATGTTGCTCAAAAATATTTTACAAATCCTGCAATTTCAGTAGTTGGCTCTGCTGATGCCTTGAAACAGGTTCAATAATGAACTAAGGCAAAATTAAACCCAAAGATATATCTTCCGTATAACTTTCAGATAACTAAGTCCTAATAATACGCGAGTTCGGGTTAAGCTGACAAATTTTAAAAGCCCAAAAGTAAAAGCCTTGCTAAGCAAGGCTTTTACTTTTGGGCTTTGAGAGAGGATTTGCTACGCAAACCCTCTCTCAAAGCCTGTTTCAAATTATCCCGAACTCGCGTTAATGATTTTATCCTTACATTTAGTGGATTACCGAAAATGCAAATTGAGGTTTTACAGCAGTTTTCTATCAAACGAACCACAAGATATTTCCTGAAAGGATTGCTTCGCAATCCTTTCAGGAAATATCTTGGTTTGGTTTTGAGCGCAATGCGCTGTAAATAACTGAAGAGATTAAGGTGCAAAAGAGCAGTTGTAATGTTTTTGCAGATTTAGGATTAGAGAATTCTGATGAGTTGCTTGTCAAAGCAGAACTTGCTTACGAAATCGCTCATGTGGTTAAGTAGTGGACATACACTCTATATTGGCTTGATTTTGACTTCCTGCTTCATCTTCTTTTTCCTCCTTCCACCTATTAATCTAGATGAGTGAACTATTTTTGTTCAGTTAGCGATCGCACTGTCGTTACAACATGATTAGCAACTGCCTCAATCTCATCCAAAGTATTGAATCTACCGATTCCAAAACGAATAGAAGCATAAGCTAATTCCTGAGAATGACCCAAAGCCATTAGCACGTGAGATGGTGCAGTTTTAGCAGAAGTACAGGCAGAACCTGAGGAGATAGCCACAATTGGCTGTAAGGCTAGCATCAAAGCTGTTCCATTAACATTAGAGAAACTCACATTGAGATTACCTGCCAGTCTTTGGGTAGGATTTCCATTCAGAATTACGTTATCTAGTTCACATAAGAACTGCCATAGATGTTGACGAAGCATGAGGGCTTGTTGCTGTTCGGTTATTTGGGAAGCGATTGCTATTTCAAGTGCTTTAGCAAAACCTACAATTTGCGGCGTATAGAGCGTTCCTGAACGCATACCACGCTCATGTCCGCCACCATGTAACTGCGGTGCAAGATTGACTCGTGGATTGCGCCGACGGACATATAAAGCCCCAATTCCCTTTGCACCATAGATTTTATGGGCAGTGAGTGAGAGCAAATCAATAGACATTGCCATCACATCAAGTGGAATTTTGCCAATCGCTTGGGCAGCATCACTATGAAATAAAATTTGGCGATCACGACAGATTTGTCCTATTTCCGCAATTGGTTGTAATACGCCAATCTCATTATTTGCTGCCATAACCGAGACTAAAATCGTATCAGGACGAATGGCGGTCTCAAGTTGTGATAAATCAATTAAGCCATCTGACTGAACAGGTAAATAGGTAATCTCAAACCCTAGGGATGCTAAATAACGACAGGGATCTAGAACAGCACTATGTTCTGTTTGGACAGTGATCATGTGTCTGCCCTTATGATGATATGCCTCAGCCGCACCTTTAATGGCGAGATTATTCGCCTCTGTCGCGCCACTGGTAAAGATGATTTCTTCAGGTGTTGCATTGATCGAATTGGCGATCACCTCACGCGCTAATTTAACCGCAACTTCTGCTTCCCATCCATAAAAGTGTCCAACACTCGCAGGATTGCCAAAGGATTCCCGAAAGTAAGGCAGCATTGCTTCTAACACACTCTCATCGACAGGTGTTGTCGCGTGACAATCAAGATAAATCGGTCTTTTCATGAAATTTGAAAATTTAAGGAGCTTGTACAGCAAACTACTTACATCAATAGGACTTATGCAGTGAGAAAAAAGAATTGAAAAAGAAGAATAGTTATTAACAGACAAATGTCGAAGAAATTTAGCACCCTAGACTATTGCCAATATCTGCTGAGTAGCCAGATAAACTATACAATCGCGAACTTAGCCGAACATATATAGGGATACAGTCGCGACCAAATCAACTGATTATATGAGAGGACAAAAATTGACTCTAAGGATAGTCTGGCAAAACACTGAGTCTAACCATTATAACCGATGAAGCAAAGTACATGTATGTGCTGTTTGATGACACAGTGCCAGACAAACGTCATGCTAAGCAGATTGAGATGGCACAAAGACAATACAGTGGGAACGAGCATAGAGTAGTGAAAGGAATAGGCAAGGTGTGACCAAAATTTGATGTAGGAATTAGAGAGAGAAACCATAGCGACTGATTTTAGACCAGAATTGCTGCCAACGCCCCTTGGTATAAGACAAAGCTCTAAGGCTCAAAACAACAGAAGCACCCCAATCTTTCCATTTCATGCCAGAACAGCCTAGTCGAGCCTTGATAATAACTTTGCAAGCAGCTTCGGTGATCCCCGAACCGATGGGTAGATTGGAGGAAATGGCTTCAACATAAAGCATTTGGTGATGATGATTGCGAAAATAAGTAATAGCATCTTGAAGCCCTTGAAGAATCGATTGAGAAACACGCTTGGGTTGAATAGTTTGCATTTC
>Ga0209990_10000795_pt1 | contig 29760 bp, 32 predicted proteins | sample NOAtaG_6_FD_187304 | JGI IMG/M metagenome (GOLD analysis project Ga0209990, IMG submission 187304) | Freshwater lake microbial communities from Lake Erie, under a cyanobacterial bloom - NOAA_Erie_Diel5S_2200h metaG (SPAdes) (version 2) | ecosystem: Environmental > Aquatic > Freshwater > Lake ...
ATGCGCCAGAGTGCCGCATCGAGGTCGAACTCGGCCCAGCGCGCCTCCACCGCCTCGCTCGGGCGGCACAGCGTGAGCCACATCAGCCGGAAGGCTGCCAGCGTCTCGTGCCGGCCGCCGTGGCCCGCCATGTCGCGCAGCAGGCGGCCGATCTCGTCCGGCTCCAGCGCACGCTTGTGCTGGGTCTTGTTGGGCGGCAGGGCGCGGCGCACCGGATAGACCGGGTCACGGTCAACCCGCAGCGTAGCCATGGCCAGCTCGAACACCCCGGCCATGCTGCGCTTGGCCTCGGCCGCGACGCTCGGGCCGTTCTTGCGGGCGGCGGTAGTGAGCACGTCCAGGATGTGCATGGGCGTGATCTGCTTGATCGGCAGCGTCCCGATCTTGCCGAACACCACCCGCTGCAGCATGTTGAGGCGACGCGCCTTGGTGATCTCCTCCCAGTCTTTCATGGCCAGCCACTCGCGGGTCACCGACTCGAAGGTGGTGGCGCCGTCCTGGTCTCGGCGCAGGCGCGCGCGCTGGCGTTCGTGCGCGGGGTTGATGCCCTGCTTGACGAGGTCCCGCGCCCGCATGCGCTCGTCGCGGGCCTCGGCCAGCGTGAAGCGGCCGCCGTCGCGGCGGGCCTTCGCCTGTTCCGGCGTCTCGCCCCGGGGCGCCACGGCGTAGTCGCCGATGGCGAACATGCTCTCCTTCGTCAGCCCGTTGGTGGTGAGCTTGAAGCGATAGCGCCAGGCCTTCACGCCGTTGGGCTTGACCTCCAGCACCAGGCCGCCGCCGTCAGCGAGCTTGTAGGCCTTCTCGCGCGGACGGGCCGCGCGGCACTGGGTATCGGTGAGCATGAGCGCCTCGAAGGGTTGGCGACCGTACCCACCAATTTTCAGGGTGGCGAACGGTCCATACCCGCGACGCTACCCACTTTCGGATCGGCTTGCAACGGTACTCTGCGGCACCGACAGAACCATTGTAACTATAACAATCAACAACTTACCATTCCGAAGAGGTCCCACAGAGACCGCCGAAATCCGCCCCGGCCGTCAGACGTTGAACCTGAAGTGCATCACATCCCCGTCCTTCACCACGTACTCCTTGCCTTCCAGCCGCATCTTGCCCGCCTCCTTGGCGCCATGTTCGCCCTTCAGCGCCACGTAGTCGTCGAAGGCGATCACCTCGGCGCGGATGAATCCGCGCTCGAAATCGGTGTGGATCACTGCCGCGGCCTGGGGAGCGGTGTCGCCCTTGTGGATGGTCCAGGCGCGCACTTCCTTTTCGCCGGCCGTGAAGTAGGTCTGCAGGCCCAGCAGGTCGAAGGCGGCGCGGATCAGGCGGTTGAGGCCGGGCTCTTCCAGGCCCATGTCGGCCAGGAACACCATCTTGTCCTCGTCGGGCAGATCGGCGATCTGCGCCTCGGTGGCGGCGCAGATGGCCACCACGGGGGCGCCTTCGCGGGCGGCGTGCTCGCGCACGCGATCGAGCAGCGGGTTGTCGTGGAAGCCGCCCTCGGCCACGTTGGCACAGTACAGCGTGGGCTTCATGGTGAGCAGGAACAGCGGCTTGGCCACGGCCTGCTCTTCCCGGGACAGCTCCACGGTACGAGCGGGCTTCGCCTGGTCCAGGGCCGCCTGCAGTTTGGTTAGCACCGCCACCAGGCGCTGCGCCTCCTTGTCGCCGCCGGCCTTGGCCACCTTGGAGTACTTGGCCAGTTGCTTTTCCACCGTGGCCAGGTCGGCCAGGGCCAGCTCGGTGTTGATAACCTCGATGTCGGAGACCGGGTCCACCTTGCCCGCCACGTGCACCACGTTGGCGTCGTCGAAACAACGCACCACGTGGCAGATGGCGTCGGTCTCGCGGATGTTTGCCAGGAACTGGTTGCCCAGGCCCTCGCCCTTGGAGGCGCCGGCCACCAGGCCGGCGATGTCCACGAACTCCACCACCGCGGGGATCACCTTCTGGGGTTTGACGATGGCGGCGAGCTGCTGCAGGCGCGGGTCGGGTACCTCCACGATGCCCACGTTGGGCTCGATGGTGCAGAAGGGATAATTCTCGGCGGCGATGCCCGCCTTGGTAAGGGCGTTGAAGGTGGTGGACTTGCCCACGTTGGGCAGGCCGACGATGCCGCATTTGAGGGACATGCGAGAGGCTCCTGGGAAGGGACGGTGTTGCCGTGCGGTGTGAAGGGCGCGCCTTAGCGCCGGGTGTGCAGTTCGAGCATGGCGGCCTCGGGTTGGTGTTCCAGCAGACGCGGCCACACGGCCAGCGCGCGCGCCAGCGCCTGGTCGATGAGTTCCTGCTCCTCGCGCCGCGGTTTCTCCAGAACGTAGCGGATCACGGCGTCGCGCTCGCCCGGGTGGCCGATGCCGATGCGCAGCCGCCAGAACTCCGCGCCCAGGTGGGCGATGATGCTCTTCAGGCCGTTGTGCCCGGCAGCGCCGCCGCCGCGCTTGAGCTTCACCCCGCCCGGCGGCAGGTCGAGTTCATCGTGCACCACGAGCATGTCTTCTGGCGCGATCTTGTGGAAGCGCGCCAGCGCTGCCACGGCGCGGCCCGACTCGTTCATGTAGGTGCCGGGTTCCAGAAGCCAGCACTCATGCCCGGCCTGGGACACCCGCGCCGCGAGGCCGTGGAAGCGCGCCTCGGCGCGCAGGCTCGCGCCATGGGTATGGGCCACAGCATCCACGAACCAGAAGCCCGCATTGTGGCGCGTGGCCTGGTATTCGCGGCCGGGGTTGCCTAAGCCGACCAGCAGTCGCATGAGGGGGCGCGCAAGGAATCGGGCCCGCGGCGGGAGGTGTCCCGGCGCGGGCCCGAGGAACGCGGCGCGGGCCGGTTACTTCTTGGCGGCGGGCTTGGCGGCCGGTTTGGCAGCGGGCTTGGCTTCGGCCTTGGTCTCCGCCTTCTGCGCGGAGGCCGGAACAGCAGAGGCTGCCTGGCCGCCCTCTTCCTTGGCCACCTCGCCGCGCGGCACCTGGATGGTGGCCACCACAGCGTTGTCGCCGCGGCTGAACTGCACCGATTCCACGCCCGCGGGCATTTTGAGATCAGCCAGGTGAACCGACTGGCCCAGCTCGATGGCGCCCAGGTCCACCTCGATGAACTCGGGCAGCGCCGCGGGCAGACAGGCGATGTCGATTTCGTTGAGCACGTGGCTGATGATGCCGTGGCCGAACTTCACGCCGGGGGAGTTTTCGGCGTTGGTGAAGTGCAGCGGCACCTTCATGTGGATTTTCTGGTCGGCGGCCACGCGCTGGAAGTCCACGTGCAGCACCATCTGGCGGAAGGGGTGCATCTGCACGTCGCGCAGCAACACCTGCTCGCTGTGTTCGCCGAGCTTCATGGTGAGGATGGAGGCGTGGAAGGCTTCCATCTTCAGGTGGCGCGACAGGGCGTTGTGGTCCAGCTGGACGGGCTGGGCGGGCTTGCCGGCGCCGTAGATGATGCCGGGGGTGAAACCGCGGTTGCGAAGGCGGCGGCTCGCACCCGTACCTTCCTCAGTCCGCGCGGTGGCGGTGATTTCGATCTTCATGTCACTTCTCCGAATCTGCGCGCCGGCCGCGACCAGCGCAGCGCGCGTTGCTGAATCGGGCCGCGCGAGCGGCCCGGGCTTGGGGGAGCGGCCCTTGGGGCTACTCCATGAACAGCGAGGACACGGAGTCCTCGTTGCTGATGCGGCGCATGGTCTCGGCCAGCAGGCTGCCGATGGGCAGTTGGCGGATGCGGTTGCAGGCCTTGGCGTCTTCGCGCAGGGGAATGGTGTCGGTGACCACGAGTTCGTCGAGCACCGAGTTGCAAATGCGTTCCACGGCCTTGCCCGAGAGCACCGGGTGGGTGCAGTAGGCCAGCACGCGCTCGGCGCCGCGTTCCTTGAGCGCCGCGGCGGCCTCGCACAGGGTGTTGGCCGTGTCCACCATGTCGTCCATGATCACGCAGGTGCGGCCGGCGGGGTCGCCGATGATGTTCATCACCGTGGCCACGTTGGGCTTGGGGCGGCGCTTGTCGATGATGGCCAGGTCGGAGTCGAGCCGCTTGGCAAGCGCCCGGGCGCGCACCACGCCGCCCACGTCGGGCGAGACCACCAGCAGATTCTCGTGGCCGATCTTCCAGATGTCGCCCAGCAGGATGGGCGCGGCGTAGATGTTGTCCACGGGAATATCGTAGAAGCCCTGGATCTGGTCGGCATGCAGATCCACGGTGAGCACGCGGTCGATCCCGGCGGCCTGCAGCATGTTGGCCACCACGCGGGCGCTGATGGCCACGCGCGCCGAGCGCGGCCGGCGATCCTGGCGCGAGTAGCCCATGTAGGGGATGGCCGCCGTGATGCGCCCCGCCGAGGAGCGGCGTAGGGCGTCGGCCATGAGCACCAGCTCCATCAGGTTGTCGTTGGTGGGCATGCAGGTGGACTGAAGCACGAACACATCGCGGCCGCGGACGTTTTCCAGCAGCTCCACCATCACTTCGCCATCGCTGAAGCGGCCCACGGTGGCACGGCCCAGCTGGATGTTCAGGTGGCGGCACACATCTTCGGCAAGCCGCGGGTTGGCGTTGCCCGCGAACACCATCAGGCTGTCGTTGACGAGATGGGTATGCGTGACGGACCGCCGTGGTTCGTGCGCTGTCAGCAAGTGCGCCCCCGATGATGGCGGCCCGCGTTTGGCGCGGGCCGCGGTTGAACGACCCGTGGCCCGCGGCGGGCCTGCACGCCCGCCCTCAGCCCAGCGCGGGCGTCGAGGTGCCGGCCTCGATAACCTGGCTGGGGAGGAAGGATTCGAACCCTCGTATGCCGGAATCAAAATCCGGTGCCTTAACCAACTTGGCGACTCCCCAGATGACCTTCAATCGGCGGCGAGCGCGCGAAGCGGATGCTCATCCAGACCGCGGGCCACGAAGCCCGACAACCCTTCCGGAACCTGCGCCAGAGCCGCGCGGGCCGAAGCTTCGGTCGCGAAGCCACAGAACACGCAAGCGCCGGAGCCGGTCATGCGTGCGGGCCCGAATTGTTCGAGCCAGGAAAGCGCCCGATGCACCTCGACCACCTCGTCACGCACCACGGATTGCAGGTCGTTTCGACCCCAACCGTGCCGCCAACCCCTTGAAAGGGCCGTAATTGTGATGGCACTGCCATGACGTGTCAAATGAGGCGAGGCGAACACCGCGGCGGTGGAAACGGCCACGGGCGGGGTGAGCACTAGATACCAAGCGGCCCCCGGGTCAAAGGCCTGGAGGCGCTCCCCAACGCCCTCTGCGAAGGCGTTGCGGCCGAAAAGGAATACCGGCACGTCGGCCCCGAGCCGCAGGCCCAGGGCCTGCAGGGCGGCCCGGTCCAGACCGGTGCCCCACAGGTGGTTCAAGCCCAGCAGCACGGTGGCGGCGTCAGAGCTGCCACCGCCCAGTCCGCCCCCCATGGGCAGGTGCTTTTCCACGCGGATGTCGGCCCCGAGAGGGCATCCGGTGGCCACCTGCAACGCCCGTGCCGCACGCACGGCCAGGTCGGAGTCGGGCTCAACGCCGGGCACGTGGTTCACGCGCCGGATTGCACCGTCGCTGCGCACCGAGAGGCCGATGCGATCGGCGCGCTCGATGAAGCGGAACAGGGTTTGCAATTCGTGATAGCCGTCGGGCCGACGGCCGATGACGTGCAGGAACAAATTCAGTTTCCCGGGCGCCGCAAACACATGCTCGGTGTTCATGGCACAGCCTCCGCCAGGCTTGCCACGGCGAGCCTCACCCTGATGCCGGGTTTTTCCAGTTCGATGCGTCGCGGCACGCCCGATGCCTCGTCCCAGGCCGGGTAGCGCACTTCCCAGCCCTCCTGCAGCAGGCGCGTGGGACGCCCGGCAGCATCTCGCTCCACCTGCGCCGCAGAGCCGGGCGCGGTCTGGCCAAAGCTCCAGTGACGCAGGGCCTCCAGGGGCAATTCCCACCCGAGAATGGCGCGCGACAGCGCTGCAGCATCGGCCTCGCGGCGGCGCTCGCCATCGGCGGTTTCGAGGAGCGCCCCCTGGGCATCGCGGCGCAGGCGCGCTTGCACGGCACCCAGGGGGTTGAGCAATTCCACATAGTCCGCGCCCCGGATGTGGCGCCAGAAAATGCCGCCGCTGAAGCCGTCGTTACCCTGGCGCACACCGAGGCGGCCGCGCAATTCGAAGGCGTCCGGGCTGGCGCGACCCGCACCCACACGCCGCGGCGGCGCGGCGCATCCCGCTGCCGCCACCGCCAGCAGCACCAAAAGGCGCCGGCGCGACGCCCGCGGCATGGGGAAGCAGGGCCTCAGTTGAGGAACTTGCGCATCACCGCCTGCAGCTCTTCGCTGGCGGGATTGGCCTGGAGCGCCTCGCGCCAGGTCTTCTCGGCCTCCTTGCGGCGCCCTAGCGCCCAAAGCACCTCGCCGATGTGGGCGGCAATTTCGGGATCGGGCCGCCGTGCATATGCGCGCTGCAGATAATCCAGCCCCTTGTCTGGATTGCCCATCCGGAAATGCACCCAGCCCATGCTGTCGAGAATGAAGGGGTCTTCGGGAGCAAGATCGAGGGCCTTCTGGATGTAGTCGCGCGCTTCGGGCAGGCGAAGATTGCGATCGGCAAACGTGTACCCCAGGGCGTTGAAGGCCTGGGCATGATCGGGCTTGAGGGCGATGAGGCGCTTCAAGCGCGATTCCACCTCGCCGAGATCATCGAGGCGCTCGGCGGCCATGGCCGAGTCGTACAGCAGGTCGGCATTGTCGGGCTCGCGCTCAAGAGCGGCACCCAGCACATCGAAGGCTTCGCGATAGGCCTTGGCGTCGCGCAGCACCTGGGCCTCGGCCTGCACCAGCTGCACCCGCTGCTGGGGTGTGCGCACCGTGATGGATTTCAGGTACAGGCGGGCCTCGGAGAGTTTGTTCTGGCGCGCCAGGATCGCGGCATAGCGCGCCGCCGCCGGCACCTGCTGTTCGCCCTCCTCCACCTGCGCGTACCAGCCAAGCGCCTCGTCGACGCGCTTGCGCTCTTCGGCGATCTGGCCCAGGTAGAACCGCAGCGTGTCGGGATCGCGGTAATTCAGGTCGATGGCGCGCTTGAAGCGCTCCTGGGCGGTGTCGAGGTCGTTGAGTTGCAGGGACAGCAGGCCGATGGTGACCACCAGCTCAGGGTTGTTGGGCGATTCCTGCTCAAGCTTGCCGAATTCGGCCCGCGCCTCCTCGGTGCGCTTGTCAGCCACCAGCAAACGCGCATAGATCAGGCGTGCCTCGCGCGCCTGGGGGTTGGCGGCAACCCAGGCAGCCAGGAACTCGATGGCCTTGGCGTTGGACTCGCGCGCCAGCGTCTGGGCGTTGAGCAGTGCGGCCGGCTCGAAGGACGGGCGCAACTTGAGGCATTGCTTCAGGGCGGCGCCCGCCACGTCGAACTTGCCAGCGGCGGCCGCCATTTGCGCCACGGCGAAGTGTGCCTCGGGCACGGCGGGATAGGGCGCGGCGAGGTCGCGCGTGAGGGCCAGCGCGGCGCTCTTGTCCTGGTGGCGGGAGAGCAGCCCGGTGATCTGCATGAAGGTGGCGCCTACCCGGGCCGGATCGCCGGACAGGAGCTTCTTGAGGAAGGGCTTGGCCTCGGTAAGCCGGTTACCGCTCACCAGGGCGTTGACGAGAGACTGGCGGGCAGGACTGGAGGCAGGCTCGATGTCCACCCAAAGTCCGGCGGCGTCGAGCGCGAGATCGTTGAAGCGACCAGAGGTGGCCAATTCAGTGGCGCGCCGGGCAATACGCGGGTCGCGGGTGGCCTGGGCTATTTCCAGGTAGGCCCGGGCGGCCAGGCGCAGGTTGCCGCGCTGGGCGGCGACTTCGGCCAACAGGAATTTGTAGAGCGTCTCGCGGCTCAGTTCGTTGGGCGGCAGCTTGGAGGGCGCCGTGGCGCCCAGCGCCTCCGCGGCACGGGCTTGCATTTCGTCGAGTGACTCGTCCGTATCGATGATCATGGGTGCCTGGGCCAGCTCACCCGCAGCCACCACGGTGGATGAGACCGCAGCCGGGTCAGCTTTCACCTGCGCGCAGGCCGACAGCGCCATGGTGGACAGGAGGACGGCAAAGAAAAGGGAACGCATGGAAGCTGCCTCAGAGGGGAAAGCGATGGTTGCCGGCGATGGGACCCGGGCGCTGCTTGCGCGGCTCGGACGCCGAAGAAGATGCGCGCTTAGAGGCCCTCGGGCCGGGGGAGTTCTTGGACCGGCGGGGCAGTTTAGGTATATTCCGGCGCGCTCACAAGGCGGCGCCAGGGGGCCGGCAGCCGCCCAAGCCGCGCCGCGGCGCCCCATTCATATTGATGACGATACCTGCGTGAACGACGCGCTTGCCCCGATCCTCGCCGCTTCGAATCTGTCGCGCCACTATGGCGCGCGCCATGCCGTGCGCGATGTGTCACTCACGGTGGCGCGCGGCGAGGTGCTCGGTCTGCTGGGACCCAACGGCGCGGGCAAGACCACCACGCTGCAGATGATCACCGGCAATCTGGCTCCGGACGCGGGCGAGGTGCGCATTCGCGGCATCGACCTGCTGGACAATCCCGTGGGCGCCAAACGCCACGTGGGTTATCTGCCCGAAACCCCGCCCCTGTACCGCGACCAGACGGTGCGCGAGTACCTACGGTTGGCGGCGCGGCTGCGTCGCGTGAGCAAAGCGAAGGTGGCCGCTGCCGTGGACCGCGCCATGGAACGCACCGGCGTGGGCGACGTGGCCGGGCGCCTCATCGGCACGCTGTCCAAGGGTTACCAGCAGCGGGTGGGCATCGCCCAGGCGATCGTGCACGAGCCCGATCTGGTGGTGCTGGATGAACCCACCGTGGGACTGGACCCCAACCAGATCCGCGACATCCGCGCCCTGGTGCGGGAACTGGCCGGCAGCCACTCGGTGATCTTGTCCACCCACATCCTGCCGGAGGTGGAGACGGTGTGCGACCGGGTGCAGATCCTCCACGACGGCCGGGTGGTATACGCCGATACCATCGCCGCGCTGCGCAACCAGCGCGGCGGCCAGGCGTTGACGGTGACGCTGCTGCGCCCGCCGGATGGCGAGATCCTGAGGGCGGTGCCGGGCGTGCGCAGCGCGGAACTGCTGGCCCCAGGGCGGTTTCGCCTGGTTCACGAACCCGGCGCCTCGCCCGCCGAGGCGCTGGCGCGCCGTTGCGTGGTGGACGACTGGGGCCTGGTGGCGCTGGTGCCCGAGGAAACCACGCTCGAGGAGGTGTTCGTGCAGCTCACCCAGCGCGATGAGGCCGAGGCCCCGGTGGCGGAGACACAACCATGATTGGCGTCATTGCCCGCAAGGAGCTGGCGGCCATGTTCCACACGCCGCTTGCCTGGCTGCTGCTGGCGGTGTTGCAGGCCATCTGCGGCTACGTGTTCCTGGTGGGCCTGGACGGCTACCTGGAGAAGGCGCCCATGCTGGCGCAGTATCCTGATCCCCCGGGGCTCACCGAGGTTGCTGCCGCGCCGGTATTCGGCACGGCGGCGTTTCTGCTGCTGCTGGCCACGCCGCTCATGTCCATGCGCCTCATCGCCGAGGAGCGGCGCAATCAGACCCTGGCGCTGCTGGTGTCCTCGCCGGTGAGCGCCAGCCACATCGTGCTGGGCAAGTTCCTCGGGCTGTTCGGGCTGCTTGCCCTGGCGGTGGGGCTGTTCACCCTCATGACGCTGTCGCTCTCGGCCTTCACGCCGCTGGACTATGGCCTGATCGCGGCCAACGCCGCGGGCACCCTGCTGGTGGCCGCGCTGTGCGCGGCGGTGGGGCTGTACTGCTCGTCGCTCACCGCGCAACCGGTGGTGGCGGCGGTGTCGACGCTGGCGGCGCTGATCCTGTTCTGGGTGGTGGGCCTGGGCGCCTCCGACCCGTCCAGCTGGACGCGCTGGATCTCCATGCTCGGCCACTACCAGTCCTTCGCAAACGGGCTGGTGAACACCGCCGACCTGCTGTGGTTCGCGCTTGCCACGGCACTGTTCCTGGGCCTCGCCGTGCGGCGGCTTGACCGCGACCGGATCTACTCGTGATCGCTAGCCGCCGCCACCGCCTGCAGGCCATGGTCCAGAACGGCGCCTTCGCGGTGCTGATGGTGGCGGCTGCGCTGTTGATCGCAGTCCTGGCGGGGCGCAACCCGAAGCAATGGGACATCACCCAGAACGCACGCAACTCTCTTAGCCAGGGCAGCGTGCAGTTGCTGGCGTCGCTGAAGGAGCCTGTGAAGATCACCGCCTACGCCTCGCTGCAGGACCCCACCCTGGGCGACATTCGCAAGCGCATCTCCGATTTCATCGATCGCTATCGGCGCGTGAAGGCCAACATCTCCCTGGACTTCATCGACCCGCGCGAACAGCCCAAGGCGGCCAGCGCGGCCAATATCCGCGTAAACGGCGAGATGGTGGTGGAATACCAGGGCCGCTCCGAACATCTCACCGCGCTGGATGAGCAGGCGCTGACCACCTTGCTAACGCGCCTGGCGCGCGGCGCCGAGCGGCAGGTGCTGTTCCTCGACGGCCACGGCGAGCGCAAGCCCGATGGCGGTGCCAATCACGATCTGGGCGAGTTCGGCAAGCGGCTTGCCCAGAAGGGGTTGCGTCCCCTGCCCTTTTCCCTGGCCACGGTGCCCGACGTGCCGGCCAACGCCGCCTTGCTGGTGATTGCCAGCCCGCAGCTGGACTTGCTGCCGGTGGAGGTGGCGCGCATCCGCAAGTGGATCGAGGGCGGCGGCAATCTGTTCTGGATGATCGACCAGGAGCCGCTGCGCGGATTGCAGCCGGTGGCGGACTTTCTGGGCCTGCAACTGTCGCCTGGCGTGGTGGTGGACCCGGCGGCCAATGAGCTGAAGGCCTCGGCCACCCTGTCCATCGCCTCGGCCTATCCGCGGCATGCACTCACCCGCGGCTTCAGCGTGAGCACTGCCTTTCCCCTTGCCCGGCGCATCGCCTTCGACGACACCAACACCGTCTGGCGCTTCTCGCCGCTGGTGGAGGTGGCGCAGACGGGCTGGGTGGAAACGGGGGCCCTGGACGACCGTGTGAGGTTCGACCGCAACCGCGACACTCCCGGCCCGGTGACGGTGATGGCGGCCCTGGAACGCGACCTGAACGGCAAGACGCAGCGCGTGGTGGTGGCCGGCAGCGGCCACTTTCTCGCCAACACCTATGCGGGGCTGCTGGGCAACCTCGACCTGGGCGTGAACGTGGTGAACTGGCTCTCCGGCGATGACAGTCTGGTGACGCTGCAGCCGCGCTCGCGGGTGGATGGCGACGTGAAGCCGTCGCGCGCCTGGCTCACCTTCATCGCCATCACCTCGCTGCTGGCCGTGCCGCTGGCCTTCCTGTTCACCGGCGGCATGATCTGGTGGCAGCGGCGCCGCGCCTGAGCCCGCTCGCGCCATGAATCGCGCCTTGCTCACCAACGCGGCGCTGGCGTTGCTGGTGGCGGCCGTGAGCGCCTGGCTGTGGCTCAAGCCGGCCGACGCCCCGGGAGAGCCGGAGTTCCCGGTTTCCGCACTCAAGCCCGCCGACGTAAAGACTCTGCGCATCGGGCGCCCGGGCGCCCCCGACATCGTGGTGGAGCGCCGCCCGGCGGGCTGGCGGCAGGTGGCGCCCGTGGAGGCTCGCGCCGACGCCATGCGCGTGGAGGGGCTGCTCGAGGTGCTGAAGGCGCGCTCCCGCAGCCGCCTGCCGGCCCAGGACCTGGAGCGCTTCGACCTGCAAGCGCCGGTGGCGCGCCTCACCGCGAACGGCGAGACGCTGGCCTTCGGTGCCATCAACCCGGTCACTGGAGAGCAGTACGTACTGGCGGGCCGGCAGGTCTACCTGCTGAGGCCGTCCTACGGGCAGGACCTGCCAGCGCGCGGCGAGACCATGGCCAGCAAGCTGTTGCTGGGCGAGGACGAGCAACCCGCGGCATTCCTGCTGCCCGGGCGCCGGGTGCAGCGGCGCGATGGCAAGTGGGAACAATCACCGCCTCCCGGCAACGCCGCCGCGCTATCCCAGGACGACTACCAGCGCTGGGTGGACCGATGGCGCTTCGCCTCCAGCCTGCTCACCCTTGCGGCGCCCGGACAGCCCCGCGGGGACCAACTCGTGGTCGAGCTTGCCGATGGCCGGAAGATCGAACTGCTGGCGCGCGAGGAGGCCGGCGGCTGGCGCCTGGTGCGGCTGGACGAGAAGCTCGAGTACCGTTTTGCCGCCGAGCAGCGCGCCCGGTTGCTGGACGGCCCGACGGCGCAACCGCGCTGACACACCGCCCATGCCAGAATTGCCCGAGGTGGAGACCACCCGGCGCTCGCTCGAACCGTATCTGCGCGGCCGAGTGGTGCGCAGACTGACGGTGCGCGAGCGCCGCCTGCGCTGGCCGGTGGAACCGGGGTTGGAGGCCAGGCTTGCGGGGGCGCGAATCACCACGCTGGCGCGGCGCGCCAAGTACCTCCTGATCGGCACCGACCGCGGCTGGCTGATGGTGCACTTGGGCATGTCCGGCAGCCTGCGGGTGGCGCTGCCGGACACGCCACCGCGCGAGCATGATCATTTCGACCTCGCCCTGGACGACGGCACGGTGCTGCGCTACCACGACCCGCGCCGCTTCGGCAGCCTGCACTTCACCACCGACGATCCGAACCGGCACGCCTTGCTGGCCGCCGCCGCGCCCGAGCCGCTGGAGGCGGATTTCGACGGTGCGTACCTGCGCACCGTAAGCCGCGGGCGGCGCGTGGCCATCAAGCAGTTGCTGCTCAACGGCCGGCTGGTGACGGGCGTGGGCAACATCTACGCCTCGGAGGCCTTGCACCGCGCCGCCATCCACCCTGCCACGGCGGCCCGGCGGCTGTCGGTGGCGCGCTGCGAACGGCTGGCCGGCGCGGTAAAGGAAACCCTTGCCCGGGCCATCGAGGCCGGCGGTAGCAGCCTGCGCGACTATGTCAACGGCGCGGGCGAGCCCGGCTGGGCGCAGATGAGCTACGCGGTGTACGAACGAGAAGGACAGCCCTGCCCGCGCTGCGGCGCCACGGTGCGCCGCATGGTGCAGGGACAGAGATCCACCTTCTACTGCCCCGGCTGCCAGCGGCGCTGACTCTCAGGCCGCTCGACGAGCAGCCATGAGGCCGCGGTACTTGAGGTCCAGTTGCTCGCGGGTTTCCGGGTGTCCGGGGTCGGAAACGATGCAGTCCACCGGGCACACCTCCACGCACTGCGGCTGGGCGAAATGACCCACGCACTCGGTGCAGCGGCGCGGCTCGATCACATAGATCTCCTCACCCATGGAAATGGCGCCGTTTGGGCACTCGGGCTCGCACACGTCGCAGTTGATGCACTCGCTGGTGATGAGCAGGGCCATGGGACGGCGGTCAGAGCCCGGCGGCCTTCTTGGCGCGCAGCCGTTCCAGCAGCCGCGGGTTGACGAAGGGCGCCACGTCTCCGCCCAGGGTGGCGATCTCGCGCACCATGGTGGCGGAGATGAACTGGTACTGTTCCGCGGGCGTTAGAAACAGCGTTTCCACGTCGGGGTACAGGATGCGGTTCATGCCAGCCATCTGGAATTCATACTCGAAATCGGACACGGCGCGCAGACCGCGCAGGATGATCCTGGCGTCCAGCTGCTTGAGGAACACCATCAGCAGGCCGGAGAAACCGCGCACCTCCACGTTGCCGAAGGGCGCGAGCACCTCCCGCGCCATGTCCACGCGCTCCTCCAGCGTGAAGAAAGGGCTCTTCCCGCGGCTCGCGGCCACCGCCACCACCACGCGGTCGAAGAGGTCGGCGGCACGCCTGACGAGGTCCTCGTGGCCGCGGGTGAGCGGGTCGAAAGTACCCGGGTAAACCGCTGTCTTCATGGCGACTGGCGTCGAAACAAGTGCGCGTGGACATGACCGGCGGCCAGGCTGCGATGCAGAATCCAGCCGGCAGGCGGAAGCTGTGGCCGCGGGGCCTCGACGTAGAGATCACCCTCATCGGTGACCCGCGCGGCTGCCAGGGCCAGCAGCGCCGGGTAGTCCGTGTCCGCGAAGGGCGGATCGAGGAACACCACATGAAAGCGGCGCGGGTCGAGGCGCAAGAATTCTAGCGCATCGCCCGCCATCACCGACACGGCAGACAGCCCCAGAGCGCGGGCGTTGTCTTGCAGTGCGCGGCGGCAAACCCCATGGCGATCGAGCATGACCACGGTGCGCGCGCCGCGGGAGGCAGCCTCGAAACCCAGCGCACCACTGCCCGCGAAGGCGTCTAGGCAATCACGCCCCGACAGGTCCTGGCCGAGCCAGTTGAAGAGGGTTTCGCGCACCCGGTCGGGCGTGGGGCGCAACCCTGGCACCGGGGGAAAGGCTATCTGGCGGCTGCGATGGGTACCGCCCACGATGCGCAGGCGCTGCGTGCCGGCGCCGCCGCGGGCACCGGGAGCAGGCCTCACGGCTTGGGCGGCTGGGGCCCGACCACCACGGTGACCATGCGGCCCGGATCGAGCCGGCGGCGGAAGGCATCGCGCACCTGCTCCACCGTCACCGCCTCGATGGCGGGCACGAATTGGTCGAGATAATCGAGCGGCAAGTGGTAGAAGCCAATGGTGCCCAGGTAATCGTGGATCTTGCGGTTGCTGTCGATGCGCAGCGGGAAGCCGCCCACGAGGTTGCTGCGCGCAGCCTCCAGCTCCTTCTCGGTGGGGCCCTCCCGGACAAAGCGCGCCAAGGTTTCGCGCACCACGGCGAGCGCCTCGTCGGCCTGCTCTTTCTTGGTTTGCAAACCCATCTGGAAGGGGCCCAGTTCGGCGTAGGGCGCGAAGTAGCTGTAGGAACTGTAGGCCAGGCCGCGCTTCTGGCGCACCTCGTCCACCAGCCGCGATGCGAAGCCGCCGCCTCCAAGCACGTAGTTGCCCACGAACAGCGGGAAGTAGTCGGGGTCGTTGCGGCGCAGCCCTGGCTGGCCCACCAGGATGTGGCTCTGGGAGGCCGGGTGCGGGATGCGCCGCTCGGCCGCCGCCGGCAGCGGCGTGACCGGCGCGAGGGCCGGCAGCGGCCCATCAGCGCGCGGCAAGCCGGCGGTGAGGCGGCGCGCCAGCGCATCGGCATCGGCGCGCGAGAGGTCGCCCATGATTGCCACCACCGCCCAGTCGGAGCGCATCCAGCGGCGATAGAAGGCGATCACGTCATCACGGGTGATACGCGGCACCGAATCCAACTCGCCAGCGGCGCGCAGGCCGTAAGGATGGTCGCGGAACAGCGCTGCGGCAAAGGCTCTCTCGGCGGTGGTCTCGGGCTTGGTGTCGGCTTCCCGCAGCCCAGCCAGCAGGCGTTCTTTTTCACGGGACAGCACCGGTTCGGGAAAGGCCGGTTCGAGCAGCACGCGGGCGAGAACCCCCACGGCCTGCTCGCGCTCGGCAGGGCTGGACAGGGTGCGAAGCTGGTAGCCGCTGCGGTCGGGATCGAAGCGCGTGCTCATCTGCGCACCCACATCGGCCAGCCGCGCCGAGAGCTCGCTCTCGGACAGGCCGCCTGCGCCCATGCGCATGAGGCCAATGGCGAGATTGGCCGTTCCCGAGGTGGCACGGCTGTCGCGGGCATGGCCGGCAGGGAAATCCACGCTCACGTCGATCATGGGCAGTGCGCGGTTCTCCACGAAATACACGCGCGCGCCGTTGTCAAGGGTCCAGTGCTGGATGGGCAGCAGCGCCCAGGCCGAGCGCAGCGGCAACAGGCAGGCGAGGGCGCCAGCGAGAAGGGAGAAAAAACGTGCGTTCATGACGGTTGCCTGGAGAAGAATCAGTTGCCGGAGGCCTTGCGCGTGCCGCCCTGCGGCTCGAGCACACCCACGGTGAGGTTGTCGTCGGTGAAGTAGCGCCGCGCCACTTCGCGCACCTGCTCGGCGGTGACTTCGCGCAGCTTGCGCGCCAGCGCATCGCCCGCGTCGAAGGGCAGTCCGACGGTGTGCAGCATCCCGATCTGCATGGCCTGGTAGAACATGGAGTCGCGCTGGAACACCTGGCTGGCGATCACCTGCGCCTTGACCCGTTGCAGTTCGCCCTCCTCCACGCCCTGCTCCGCCACCTTGCGGATCTCGGCACGCAATTCCCGTTCGAGCTCATCGGCGTCGTGCCCCGGGGCGGGTACGGCATCCATGAAGAACATGCCGGGGCCGCGGTTGATGGCGTCGAAGCTCGCGCCAGCACTTACCGCGAGGCGTTCCTGTTTCACCAGCCGGTTGTCCAACCGCGCGGCATCGCTGCCGTCGAGCACGCCCGCCAGCACCTGCAGGGCATAGGGCTCCCAGTCGGCGGCCACGTCGCGGATCACCGGGGCATGCCAGCCCAGCACCAGGTAGGGCAGCTCGCCAGGGCCCTTCACCTTGACACGCTTGATGCCGCGCTGGGGCGGCTCCGCCTGCGGCTTGCGCACCGGCAAGGCCCGCGGCGGGATAGGGCCGAAGTGGCGCTGGGCGAGCTCGAAGACCTCCGCGGGCGCCACATCGCCCACCACCACCAGCGCCGCGTTGTTGGGGGTGTACCAGCGCTGATACCACTGGCGCGCGTCCTCGGCAGTCATGTTTTCGAGGTCGTTCATCCAGCCCACGATGGGCCATTTGTAGGGCGAGTTGGTGTAGGCCACAGCCATCATCTGCTCAAAGAGCAGCGCGCGCGGCTGGTCCTCGGTGCGCAGGCGACGCTCTTCCATGACCACGCGGATTTCCTTGGCGAACTCCTCGTCGGAGAGCACCAGGTTGTGCATCCGGTCGGCCTCGAGTTCGAGCGCCTTGGGCAGGCGCGACTTGTGCAACTGCTGGAAATAGGCGGTGTAGTCCTTGCTGGTGAAGGCGTTGTCGCGCCCGCCGGCCGCGGCGATGGTGCGGGAGAAAGTGTCACCCGGATTGGCCGCCGTGCCCTTGAACATCATGTGTTCGAGCACGTGAGCCACGCCGGTGGTGCCGGCGCTCTCGTCCATGCTGCCGGCGCGGTACCACACCATCGAGGCCACCGTGGGAGCGCGGTGGTCCTCCATGACGATCACGCGCATGCCGTTGTCAAGGCTGCGCTCGTGAAGATCGCCCTGGCCGGCATTGGCGGTCAGAGCCCACAGGCAGGCAGCCGCAGGCAGGAGAAATTTCGGTTTCATGTTGGGGAGCTTCCGGGCACTGGAATAGAATCGGAACAGGGCGCCACGCCAAGGAACAAACCCCAGCCGCACGGCGGTGACGGGCCTGGCAGGATCGGCGATGCGGCGCCATCGAAATCGAAAGCGCACGGCGCGCCGTCAAAGCAGCCCCGTGCGTCAGCGGCGGCTCAGACACTCTATCACCATGTTTGGTTTCCTGAAGGGCGATGCCGGTGAGGGCGCGCGCGACGCGCGGCCGTGGCACGAACGGCTGCGTGACGGGCTGTCCGCCACGCGCACGCGCTTGGGCGGCGGGCTTGCGAAGCTGTTCTCCGGCGGCCGGGCGGCGGACGAGTCGCTCTATGAGTCTCTCGAGGAGTTGTTGCTCACCTGCGATGCCGGCGTGGCCGCCACGGCGCACCTGATCGAACAAACGCGCCAACGTGCTCGCAGGGCGGGTGCGGCCGATGCCGAGGGCGTGCGCCAGGCGCTCAAGGACTCGCTGCTGGCGCTGCTGGCGCCACTTGAACAACCGCTGGACGTGGCATCCCGCAAGCCTTTCGTGATCCTTCTGGTGGGGGTCAACGGCGCCGGCAAGACCACCTCCATCGGCAAGCTGGCCCGGTTGTTGCGCTCCGACGGCCGCTCGGTTTTGCTGGCGGCCGGGGACACCTTCCGCGCGGCCGCCCGGGAACAGCTCGACGAGTGGGGCCGCCGCAATGGTGTGACCGTGATTGCCCAGCAATCGGGCGACCCTGGCGCCGTGGTGTTCGATGCCATCCAGTCCGGCGCCGCCCGCGGCATCGACGTGGTGCTTGCAGATACCGCGGGACGGTTGCCCACCCAGTTGCATCTGATGGAAGAATTGAAGAAGGTCCGGCGCGTGGCGGCCAAGGCGCTGCCCGGTGCGCCCCATGAGGTGCTGCTGGTGCTGGACGCCAACACCGGCCAAAACGCCGTCAACCAGGTCAAGGCCTTCGACGACGCGCTGGGTCTCACCGGGCTGGTGCTCACCAAGCTCGACGGCACCGCCAAGGGCGGTGTGATTGCCGCCATTGCCCGTGAGCGGCCCGTGCCGGTGCGTTTCATCGGCGTGGGAGAGGGTATCGAGGACCTGCGGCCTTTCGTGGCGGGGGCGTTCGTGGATGCGCTGTTCGACTGAAAGCGGGTGCAGCGCACCCCCCCCGGCAGACTTGGAACCCCCCGGCCGATGGCCCACGACACGGCGCTGATTTCCCTTTCAGGCGTGGCCCGGCACTACCCGGGCGGCGTTGAGGCCTTGCGCGGGGTGTCCCTGCAGGTGGCGCGCGGCGACTTGGTGGTGGTGAGCGGGCCGTCGGGAGCGGGCAAAACCACGCTTCTGAGGCTCATGGCAGCCATCGAAAGGCCTACGGCGGGAAGCGTACTGGTGAATGGTCAGAACGTGGCAGCGCTGCGGCCGCGGGCCATTCCCTGGCTGCGGCGCAATTTCGGACTGGTGTTCCAGGACCACAAGTTGCTGTCGGATCGCTCGCTTTTCCACAATGTGGCCCTGCCACTGCGCATCGCTGGATTCGAGCCGCGCGAAGCGGCCCGCCGGGTGCGGGCGGCCCTGGACAAGGTGGGCCTGCTTCACCGCGAACGGGCCATGCCGGCCGCCCTGTCAGGGGGCGAGCAGCAGCGCGCGTGCATCGCCCGCGCCATCGTGCATCGCCCCGCAATCGTGCTGGCTGATGAGCCCACCGCGAACCTGGACATGGCCTATGCCAGCGATATCGTGTCGCTGCTTGGCGCGTTCCACGGCGTGGGGTCGACGCTGGTGATCGCTACTCACGACGTGGCGGCATTCACACCGCTGGGGCCGCGACAGGTGTACCTTTGCGCCGGTCTGGTGGGTCCGCAAATGCAGTCATGAAGACCTGGCTGCGGGAACATCGCTTGGCCCTGCACGAGGCCCTCGGGCGGCTTGCAAGTCAGTCCGTGGGATTTGCACTTACGGTGCTGGTGATCGGCATCGCTGCGGCGCTGCCGCTGGGGCTGCGGCTGCTCACGGGCGCCGTGGACGTGCTGGACCGCGGCCCCGTGGCGACGGCGCAGCTGACGGTGTTTGCCACCGTGGACGCGGCTCCGCCGGTGGTCCAGGCTCTCGGCGAGCGGCTCGGGCGCCATCCGGCCGCGGCCGGGGTGCGCTTCGTGAGCCGCGATCAGGCACTCGCGGCCCTGCACCGGGATGCTGGCCTCGCCCAGCTCATGGAAGACCTGGGCAGCAATCCCTTGCCCGATGCGTGGATTGTCACCGCACGGGGGGGCGACGCCGCGGGCCTGGAGACGCTGCGCGACGAGGTATCGGGCTGGGCGGGCGTGGATCAGGTGCTGCTTGACGCGGACAGGGCACGCACGCTGCGCGCCCTGGCAGGGGGTCTGCGCCAGACGGCGCGCCTGCTGGGGGCGCTGTTGGGTGTGGCGCTGGTGGCGGTTTGCTTCAGCACGGTTCGCTTGCAGGTGCTCACCCAGCGCGAGGAAATCGAGGTGGCCAAACTGATCGGGGCCACCGACGCCTTCATCCGCCGGCCATATCTGTACTTCGGAACGCTGCAAGGCTTGGTCAGCGGCCTAGTGGCTTTCGGGGTGGTGGCTGGCGGTAGCGAATCGCTGCGGCACGCACTGGCGCCGGCGGAACTTGGAGCGGTAGCAGTGCTGGATGCCTTGGCACCAGACCTCGCGAGTCTTTGGCTTTCCGTTGGGGTTGGGGGCGTTCTCGGGTGGCTGGGCGCGTGGTTGTCGGTGAGCGAGCACTTGCGCCGGACGAGTCCGGGCGGCTAGGCCTCGGGCGTTTCTACTGGAAACTTCCCTGTTTGTTGGCACTCTAATGCGCTGAGTGCTAGAGTATTGCCAACGGAGGAAATCCCAGTTATGGCTACTGCCTTGGTTCCCTTTACCGGTATTGCCAGCGCGTCAAGCCTGGATAGTTATATTTCTGCAGTCAACCATGTCCCGCTCCTGACCCAGGAGGAAGAGACACGGCTGGCGCGCCAGTTCCGCGACCAGGACGACCTGCTCGCAGCGCATCAGTTGGTGCTTTCTCATCTGCGTCTCGTGGTCGCCATTGCCCGCGGCTACCTGGGGTACGGGTTGCCCCAGGCCGACCTGATTCAGGAGGGAAACATCGGGCTCATGAAGGCTGTCAAGCGCTTTGATCCGGAGCGGGGCGTGCGCCTGGTGTCCTTTGCGGTCCACTGGATTCGCGCGGAAATTCACGAACACATCCTGCGTAACTGGCGCATCGTGAAGATCGCCACCACCAAGGCGCAGCGCAAGCTGTTCTTCAACCTGCGCAGCATGAAGCAGGGCCTGAACACGCTCACTTCCACGGAGGTGGAGAGCGTGGCAAGCCAGTTGCGGGTCAAGCCTGAGGAAGTGGTGGAAATGGAAACCCGCCTCGGCGGGCAGGACGTGGCTCTCGAGTCCTCGTCCGAGGACGAGGACGAGAGCTTCAGCCCCATCGCCTATCTGACCAACGCGGAAGATGAGCCGGCCCGCATCCTGGAGCAGGCCGAGCAGGAATCCCGGCGCAGTGGCGGTCTTGCGCAGGCTCTGGCGGGTCTGGACGCGCGTAGCCGTCGCATCATCGAGGCGCGCTGGTTGCGTGAAGAGGGCCAGTCAGCCACCCTGCACGAATTGGCAGACGAATTCGGCGTATCCGCCGAGCGCATTCGCCAGATCGAGGCCCAGGCCATGAAGAAAATGCGCACCGCCATGAACTGAAGACTTTCCAGGCTGGTATGGGCCCTCAGCGCCCCCGGAGCCATGGAGTTTCGGGGGAGTTGGTTTTTCTAGCGCCCGGCCAGTAGCAGGCGAATATCTTCTTCGAGCCCCGCGCCTGACTGCTGCGCCGTCACGAACAAGCGCAGCCGGCCCTGGGGGTCGAAGATGAAGCTGCCGGAGGTATGGTCCACCGTGTAGGTTTCAGGGGTGGCACCGGACTGTTTCTGGAAAATCACCCGGAATTCCCGGGCCGCGCGGGAAATCGCAGCGGCATCGCCCGTGAGACCCAGGAAAGCGGGGTTGAAGGCGGTGACGTATTGCCCCAGCCGGGCCGGGGTGTCGCGATCCGGATCCACAGTCACCATCACCACCTGCACTCGGCTGCCCTCGGGCCCGAGGGCATTTAGCACTTGGGAGAAACGCGCCAGCGCCGTGGGACACACGTCCGGGCAGTAGGTGAAGCCGAAAAACACCACCAACACCTTGCCGCGAAAATCGGCCAGCGTGCGCGGCCGGCCATCGTGGCCAGTGAGTTCAAGCGCGCGGCCAAAATCCGCGCCGGTGACATCGGTGGACTGGAAGGACGGCTGCTCGCGCGAGGTGCAGCCCGCCAGAGCCAGCAACAGCAGCACCAGCCCGGTGCGGTAAAACAACCGCCTCACCAACGCACGTAGTGGTCCACGAGCAGCGCTGCAAACAGCGCCGTCAGGTACACGATGGAGTAGCGGAAGGTGCGCTGGGCGAGGGTATCGCTGTATTCGCGCCACAGGCGCCACGCGTAGTGCAGGAACAATCCGCCCAGTGCCAGGGCTGACACCAGATAAATCCAGCTGCTCATGCGCGTGGCAAAGGGCATGACGGATACGGCCACGAGGATCACCGTGTACAGCAGCACATGAAGGCGCGTGAAGGCCTCCCCGTGAGTCACCGGCAGCATGGGCAAACCGGCACGGGCATACTCCTTGCGTCGGTACAGCGCCAGGGCCCAGAAGTGCGGTGGGGTCCATGCAAAGATGATGAGAAAAAGGATCAGCGCATCATGGGACAGGCCGCCAGTGACCGCTGCCCAGCCAAGCACCGGCGGCATGGCGCCCGAGGCGCCCCCGATGACGATATTCTGAGGCGTAGCTGGCTTTAGCAGCACCGTGTAGACCACCGCATAACCCAGGAAGGTGCACAGGGTGAGCCACATGGTGAGGGCATTACACCAGTGGTGAAGGATGTAAAGGCCAATTCCACCGATTACCACCGAAAAACCCAGCGCCTGGGCGGAGGTGAGCTGTCCCATGGGCAGCGGCCGCGCACGGGTGCGCGCCATCACGGCGTCGATTTTCTGCTCCACCAGACAATTGATCACGGCCGCGGCGCCAGCCACCAGTGCAATGCCCACGGTGCCCGCCAGCAGCGGCACCAGCGGCACCCAGCCGGGCACCGCGAGGAACATGCCGATCACCGCCGTGAAGACGATCAGCGACACCACCCTAGGCTTGGTGAGTTGGTAGTACTGATAGAAGCGGGAAACCTTCGGCAGCAGGGCGGTGCTGGTGGACATCGGCGAGACTCTCAAGCTCAAGCGCTGCGAGCGCGGAAGTTTAGCACCACGAGCATCACCAGCAGCGCTGCTGCGCCGGCGTTGTGGGCCACCGCCAGGGGGAGGGGCAATACCCACAGCACATTGGCGATACCGATGCCCGCTTGCGCCAGCACCAGCAGGCCCGCGGCGGTGCCGGCAGCACGAGTCTGGCGATGGTGTCGAGCCTTCCAGGCCGCAAACAGCACCGCCGCCAGAACCACCAGCGCCCACTTGCGGTGCAACCACTGGATGGCGTTGAGGGAAGCGCTTGACAGGGGTTCGCCGGCAGCGGTGACGCCCAACTGTCGCCACAGAGTGAAGCCGTGGCTGAAATCCATGTCGGGCAGCAGGGCGCCATGGCACAGGGGATAGTCCGGGCAGGCCATACCCGCATAGTTGGTGCTGACCCAGCCACCCAGGGCGATCTGTAGCCCAACGGCGATCAACGCTGCCCATGCCCAGCGCGGCGCCGGTCTGCGCGCCGGGGCCAGGCCGCCCAACGGGCTCTGGCGGGCTGCCAGCCACGCCAACAAGGCAAGCGTGGTCATGCCGCCAAGCAGGTGGGTGGTCACAATCACCGGCATCAGCAGCAGGGTCACGGTCCACATTCCGAAGGCGGCCTGCACCATCACCAGACCCACCAGTCCCACTGCCAGCGCGGGTGACTGACCCAGGGCATGGCTCCACCGGACGCCCAGGACCGCCAGGGCCAACACCAGCAGGCCCAGTACGCCCGCCAGATAGCGATGAATCATCTCGATCCAGGCCTTGCGATGCTCCACCACACTGTCGGGGAACCGATCGCGGACCTGGGCGAGCGCCGCCTCCGAGGCGGGTACGCCCACGTGGCCGTAGCAGCCCGGCCAATCGGGGCAGCCCAGCCCGGCATCGGAGAGGCGTACGAAGGCCCCGAACACCACCACCACAAAGGCGAGGCCTAGGGCCGTCACGACAAGTCGCCGGTAAGTCGTGCGCGTATCCATGCTCAGCCGATCCTCGAAACCTTGAGCAGGTGGCCCAGGTCCTTGCGGATGCGCTGTGGATCGGCTTCACGCGGGAAGCGCATCATCAGGTTACCCAGGGGATCGATGAGATACAGGTGGTCGCGTGCCGAGGCAGGCGCCGTGAACAATCCCAGTAGAGCGGGCGAGGGGGACTTGACCACCACCGTGCCGGCATACTCCCGCAGCACCTCCGCACTTGGTGTGCCGCCGTCGTCCACCAGCCAAGCGCGCTCCACACGCTCCATCTCCTTGCCCTGGGTCAGACGCACTTGACGCATCTGCCAGAGTTTGGCCTGGCAAGCGGGCGCGCAATCAGCGCTGTCCACCATGATCAATACCCATCGCCCCTTGAGCGGCGCGAGCGGGGCTGCGCTGCTGCCAGCCTTGGCTTCGATCTGCGCGGGGTCCAGCAGCTCACCATAGTTGCGAAGACTGCTGGGTTTCCAGAGATAGTAGAGGGCGTAGGAACCGATCACGGGCGCCGCACAGAGCGCGAGGATCATCCAGAACTCACGCCGGCGGGGTTTCGGGGAGACTGCGTCGGACATGGAAGAACACCGTGAGAAAAATGGTCAGAACCGAAAGGGCGGCCCACTGAAAGGCATACCCGTAGTGCTTTGCCGCGCCGCTCTCGGGGCGTGGCCAGTCGCGCACCAGACCGTCGTCCAAAGCCCCGCCATGCTGTTCGAGCACGAATCCGTGCAACGCCATGGGATGGGCGGCAGCAAACCGCTCCAGTGTGACGTTCTGCCACACGGGCCCGCGCGGCGCTTCAGAAGACAGTTCCACGAAGCGTCGGTTCGCTGGCAAAGCGATGCCTTCGATACGCACTTCGTCCTGCGGGGTAGCAATGGTGGGCAGCACCCCCCGGTCGGGCCCAGCCGCGATCCACCCGCGATTGACCAGCACCGCACGGTTGCTGCCCGAGAGCAGCAAGGGCATGTACACGTGATACCCAGCCCTCTGGCGTTGCACCTGATTGTCGGCCAGCACAAGCGCCCGGGGCTCGAAGCGTCCGATGGCCACCACGCGCCGGAACCGGGCGCTCGCCTCGGTCACGAGCGAATCGCCCAGGGCCATGGAGACGGCCGCGTTGGCAGCCTCGATGTCAGCGGCGACGCGATCCTTCTCGCGACCGCGAGACAACTGCCAGAAGGCCGCCGAAACCGTGAGGGACACCACCGCGGCGGCAGCCAGTAGCGGAAAGAGTGAAGAAATGCGTTTCATGGGCGCGGTCCGCTTCCGATAGACTGGAAGCCTCTCTGGAAGCGGCCCATGAAGATCGTCATCATCCTGTTCCTGCTGATCATCCTGGCGAGCCTTGGCTCGGCTCTGTTCTTTCTGATGCGCGACAAGGGTGGCACTGACCGCACGGTGCGGGCGCTCACCTGGCGCGTGGGCCTTTCCCTGGCGCTGTTTCTGCTGTTGATGGCGAGCTACAAGCTGGGCTGGATCGCCCCACAGCGCTAAAAAAAAACGCCGCACCCGACTGCGTGCGGCGACGCCACGTCCCTGCCTGGGCAGGGTCCCTCCTCCCCCGTCGGACTATCTTGCCCCTGGGTGTTTGGTTTATAGCCAGTAGACCAGCACAAACAGGAGCAGCCAGACCACGTCCACAAAGTGCCAGTACCAAGACACAGCCTCGAAACCGAAATGATGTTCGGGCTTGAAGTGGCCGGCGAGACAGCGCCCCAGGATGACGATAAGCATGATGGTGCCGATGGTCACATGGAAGCCGTGAAAGCCGGTGAGCATGAAGAACGTGGCGCCATAGGCCCCCATGGCGAGGTTCAGGTTGAGTTCGTGGAAAGCGTGGTAGTACTCGTAGGCTTGCAGGCTCAGGAACAGCAGGCCAAGGGCAATGGTGGCGGCCAGGCCGACATTGAGCTGGAAGCGATTACCCACCTTGAGAGCCCAGTGGGCCCAGGTGACGGTGGCGCCGGAGGTAAGCAATATCAGCGTGTTGATGGCCGGTAGACCCCACGCACCCATGGGCGTGAAGCTTTCCTCGATGTGCGGCCCGGAAATCGGCCAGCCCGCCTTGAACTCGGGCCACAGGTACTCACCCGTGGCGCCATGCGAAAGGTCCGGAACGGACAGCACACGCATGTAGAACAGGGCGCCAAAGAAGGCCGCGAAGAACATCACTTCCGAGAAGATGAACCAGCTCATGCTCCAGCGGAAGGAAATGTCCACCTGCATGTTGTATTTGCCGCCCTCGCTTTCGCGCGCCACCACGCCGAACCAGCCAAACAGCATGTAGACCAGGATGCCAAACCCCACCAGCAGCAACCAGGGGCCCGCCCCGATGGAATTCATGGTGAGCGCCGCACCAAACCCCAGGAACAGCAGCGCCATGGCGCCTACGGCCGGCCACATGGACGGAGTAGGAATGAAGTAAGCGTTGGCTTGTTGCATCGTTTTCAGGCTCCCCTCGATGACAGTGCGACTTGCCGCCGGGACTCACGACCCGGCGTTCTAACCCCGCCGTGCCGCAGGTGCGGCGGACGCCGCATCGGGCCGCGTCGGACCCTCGATGCGAAAGAAGGTGTAGGAAAGGGTAACGGTGTTTACATCCGCCGGAAGGTCCGGGTGAACCACGAACGTCACCGGCATACGGCGAATCTCACCAGCGCCAAGTTCCTGCTTTGCGAAACAGAAACAATCGAGCTTGCGGAAGTACTGTCCTGCCAACTGAGGGCCGTAACTCGGAATGGCCTGCCCGGCCACGGGCGCCGTTGACTTGTTGCGAACCTCGAACACCACCTGGGCAAGTTGCCCGGGGTGTACCCGGACGCTTCGCTCAAGAGGCCGAAACTCCCACGGCAGGTCGTTGCGCAAATTGGCGTCGAGTTCGAGCACCAACGTGCGCGATTTGTCCACCTGTGTGTTCACCACCGCGTCTGCTTTCTGCAGATCGTTGATCCCAGTGACTTCGCAGATTTTCTTGTAGAACGGTACGAGTGCAAACCCGAAACCGAACATCGCCACCGCAACCACGGCGAGTTTGCCGAAGGTGATGCGGTTGGCGGCGTTCATCGGGACGGCCAGAACCAGTGATGAACGATGATGGCGACATAGAAGCCCACCACCACCGCCAACAGCACGCCCAGCGTGCGCCATTTGCCGCCGCGCGCGTGACGTGCCTGGAGGGTGGTCATGGACGAACCGCCTATTCCGTCACTTCACTACCGGCGGGGTCTCGAAGCTGTGATAGGGCGCTGGCGAGGGCAGCGTCCACTCCAGGCTGTCGGCGCCTTCCCAAGGCTTGGCAGGCGCCTTCTCGCCCCCGCGGATGCATTTGATGACGGCGGCCAGGAAGATGAGTTGCGACAGTCCGAACCCGAAGGCACCCACCGACGCAATGGCGTTGAAATCGGCAAACTGGGTGGAGTAATCGGGGATGCGTCGTGGCATGCCCGCCAGCCCGAGGAAATGCATCACGAAGAAGGTGAGGTTGAAGAAGATCATCGAGCACCAGAAATGCGCCTTGCCCAGCCTTTCATCCACCATGTGGCCGGTCCATTTGGGGAGCCAAAAATAGATGCCGGAGAAGATGGCAAACAGCGAACCTGCCACGAGCACGTAGTGGAAGTGCGCCACCACGTAGTAGGTGTCTTGCAACTGGATGTCTACCGGGGTGACCGACAGGATCAGGCCGGTGAAGCCGCCCATGGTGAACACGAAAATGAACCCCACGGCGAACAGCATGGGCGTCTCGAAGGTCATGGAGCCGCGCCACATGGTGGCAACCCAGTTGAAAACCTTCACGCCCGTGGGCACAGCGATCAGCATGGTGGCGTACATGAAGAACAGCTGCCCCGCCGCCGGCATGCCGGTGGTGAACATGTGGTGCGCCCACACGATGAAGGACAGGATGGCGATGGAAGCCGTGGCGTACACCATGGATGAGTAGCCGAACAGCGGCTTGCGCGCGAAAGCGGGAATCACCTGCGACACAATGCCGAAGGCCGGCAGGATCATGATGTACACCTCGGGGTGCCCGAAGAACCAGAACACGTGCTGGTAGAGCACCGGGTCACCGCCGCCCGCGGCGTTGAAGAAATGGGTGTCGAAGTGCCGGTCCGTAAGCAACATGGTGACCGCCCCGGCCAGCACAGGCATCACGGCGATCAGCAGATAGGCAGTGATCAGCCAGGTCCACACGAACAGCGGCATCTTCATGAGCGTCATACCCGGCGCGCGCATGTTCAGGATGGTGGTGATGATGTTGATGGAACCCATGATGGACGAGGCGCCCATGATGTGTATGGCGAAGATCGCCAGGTCCATGCCCATGCCCTGCTGTACCGACAGCGGTGCGTAGAGCGTCCAGCCGGCGCCGGTGGCGCCCCCGGGCACGAAGAACGACACCACCAGCAAGGCCGCCGCGGGCGGCAGCAGCCAGAAACTGAAGTTATTCATGCGCGCGAAGGCCATGTCCGACGCCCCGATCATCATGGGAATCTGCCAGTTCGCAAACCCCACGAAGGCCGGCATGATGGCCCCGAACACCATGATGAGGCCGTGCATGGTGGTGAGCTGGTTGAAGAACTCGGGGTTCCACAGTTGCATGCCGGGCTGGAAGAGTTCGGCGCGAATGCCCATGGCCAGGAGGCCACCGGTGATGAACATGGCGAAACTGAACCACAGGTACAGCGTGCCGATGTCCTTGTGGTTGGTGGTGGTCAGCCAGCGCGTCAGACCGGAGGGGTGGTCGTGCGCGTGGTCGTGATCGTCAGCGTGACCGTGGACGGCTTCCATTCGGTTTCTCCTGGAAAGCTACTGTTGCTTGAAATCGTTGCGGGCGGCGGGCGACGTCACTTCGACTGGCCGACCATGTGGTCTACGGCCGCCGTGACTTCGGCATCGGAAAGGGCAGGGTTGCCGCCCTTGGCGGGCATGGCGCGGATACCCTTGATGGCGTGCTGGTGAAGGGTGTCGGCACCCTGCGCGACGCGCGGCTTCCACGCAGCCTTATCGCCCGTCTTCGGGGCACCTGCAGCGCCGGTGGCGTGACAGGCGGCGCACAGGCCTTCGTACACCTTCTTGCCATCCACCTTGCCTGCCTTGGCGGGCTCGGCCGCAGCTACCTGAACGGGAGCAGCAGGCGCGGCGTCCACCAACGTTTCCGCGGGGGCTGCAGCTATCTTGGTCTTGTTCTGGTCGGCCCAGTTCTTGAACTCTTCGACGCTGACTACCTTGACCACGATCGGCATGAAGCCGTGTTCCTTGCCGCACAGTTCCGCGCACTGGCCACGGAAGGTTCCCGTGGTATCTGCCCTAAACCAGGTGTCGCGGATGAAGCCGGGAATGGCGTCCTGCTTCACACCGAAGGCGGGCACCCACCATGCATGGATGACGTCGTTGGCGGTGGTGAGGATGCGCACCTTCTTGCCCACGGGCACCACCAACGGGGTATCAACCTCGAGCAGGTAGTCGGCGCTCTTAACCACGTTCTTGTCGTAGATCTGATCCCTGGGAGTGGCGAGATTAGAGAACAGCTGGATGCCATCACCCACACCGGCCAGGTCACCGTCGCCCTTGATGTATTCGTAGCCCCACTTCCATTGGTACCCAGTGGCCTTGATGGTGAGATCGGGATTGCTGGTGTCCTTCATGGCGATCACCGTCTTGGTGGCGGGATAGGCCATGCCCATGAGGATGAGGAACGGAATGATGGTCCACACCACCTCGACCACGGTGTTTTCGTGAAAGTGTGCCGCCTTGTAGCCGAGCGACTTGCGGTGCTTGAACACCGAATAGAACATCACGCTGAACACACCCACGAAGATGACGGCGCAAATCAGCATGATGATGGTGTGCAGGGAGTAAATCTCCTGCGCGATGACCGACTTGGGCGGCTGCAGGTTGAACTTGGATTCAGCCGCCAGCACCGCTCCCGCCCAAAGCGGCAACATGGCCAGCGCAGCGCCCAGAGACTTCTTCATCATTCCCCCGACTCCCTGTTGTCGTTTATTTGCTACCGAGCCGCTTGCTCAGCTCGCCTGCCACCACCAGACGCTGCTCCTCGGTGAGCAGGTCGCCAAACTGCACCGCCTTGCCGTGGGAGCGGAGAGCCAACGCCGGCTTTCCACCACGTCCGCGGCACACCTCCACCCGCGCCCACGCACGATTGAACTCGTGCCGCTCCGCCCTTCCCGCGCGGCGCCGCTCCAACAAGACAGAGTGACCGCTAAGGCGAATGGTTTCCACGTCGCCCGCGTGTCTTTCGACAATCCAGAACGCCACTGCCAACATGACGATCTCAACCCCCGCAAAGGGCAGCACGAACCAAGCGCCATGCAGCCCCAGGGCGAGGGCAACCGAGAAGGAAATGACGGCGATGGAGAGCAAGAACGCGCGCCTGCCTGCGGGAGACAGA
>Ga0209990_10000797_pt1 | contig 29658 bp, 24 predicted proteins | sample NOAtaG_6_FD_187304 | JGI IMG/M metagenome (GOLD analysis project Ga0209990, IMG submission 187304) | Freshwater lake microbial communities from Lake Erie, under a cyanobacterial bloom - NOAA_Erie_Diel5S_2200h metaG (SPAdes) (version 2) | ecosystem: Environmental > Aquatic > Freshwater > Lake ...
CGAGCGTCCGGCGAGAGGGGCGGGCAGCCCCGAGCCACGCGAGACGCGGATCGACGCGTCGAGCATCTGCCGTGCCGAACAGGATTGGCAGGATGCCCGAAGCGAGCGTCCGGAGAGCGGGGTACGGGTCACCCGAAGCCGGCTTGGGCGAGTTGATGGCGGATTACAAGCAGGGAGATCCGCTTCGGGACGAAGCGGTCTACTTTGCCTACGCGGCGGCGCGGATCGGCGGGGCGAGCTTGAAGAGGGCGAAGAGGTCTTCAGTAGTGAGGCCGCTCGAGGCCGGGGCTTCCGCCTGTGAGAGGATCGTGTCGGAGAGATCGCGCTTCTTGCGCAGCACCTCGTCGATCCGCTCCTCGATCGTGTCGGCCGAAAGGTATCTCGTCACCGTGACCGCGCCCGCCGCGCCGATGCGGTGGGCGCGGTTGATCGCCTGATCCTCGATCGCGGGGTTCCACCAGCGGTCGAAGAGGAAGACGTATTGCGAGAATTGCAGGTTGAGCCCCACGGCGCCGGCGCCGTAGGAAAGCAGCAGCACGTTGTGCTGCTTGTCGTGCTTGAACCGCCGGATCGCCTCGTCGCGGGCCGCCGTCGACATGCCGCCGTGGTACTCGAGCGCCCCGAACCGTGCGAGCCTGGTCTTCAGTCGGCCGAGGGTTTCGACCCATTGGCTGAAAACGAGCGACTTCTTGCCGCTGGCCTGGATCTCCTCGAGCTCCGCCTCGAGGCAGTCGAGCTTCGCGCTCTCGCCGGTGGCCGTGTCGAAGTTGCAGATCTGCTTGAGCCGCAGGACGAGTTCGAAGACGTTTTGAATCGTCGCCTCCTGGCCGAGCGCGGAGAGCCGCAGCACCCCCTCCTCCTCGGCGCGGCGGTAGGTCTCCCGCTGCTCCGGGGAAAGCTCGATCCGCTCGTCGCGATTCATCCGCGGCGGCATGTCCTTGAGCACCTTGTCTTTCGTTCGCCGGAGCACGTGGTCGGCCGCGGCGGCGCCGAGGGCCCGCGGCGACATGCGGTCGTTCAAATGGCCCGGGGCGACGAACTCAAACAGGGAGACGAGATCCTCGGCGCGGTTCTCCACGGGCGTGCCCGTGAGCGCCCAGCTCCGCTTGCGGCGCAGCGCCCGTACCGCCTCGCTCGTGTTGCTCGTGCGATTCTTGATCCGCTGCGCCTCGTCGAGAACGACGAGGTCGAACTCGAGGCCCAGCTCGGCGACGAGATCCCGGTCGCGCACCACTGCCTCGTAGTTGGCGACCTTCACCGGCACGTCTTCGAGCGACCACTGCCAGCGCCGGCGCTGTGGGTCTCCCTCGATCACGGCGACGAGCAACTCCGGCGCCCAGTCAGCGAGCTCCCGCGTCCAATTCGAGACGAGCCCCTTCGGGCAGACGACGAGCACCCGCCGCGCCTCGCCCGAGCGGATCAGGAGCCGCAGCGACGAGATCGCCTGCATCGACTTCCCGAGGCCCATCTCGTCGGCGAGCACCGCGCCATGCCGCGGCACGAGAAACGCCATGCCGTCGAGCTGGAATGGGAACGGCTGCCGTGGAAACGCGAGGCTGCTCGTTTCCAGGATCGCCTCGAGATCGGGCTGCAAGAGGAAGAAGAACCGCTCCGAGAGCTTCACCACGTCGCGCGGCGGCGCGATGCGGGTGCGCTTCGGCGCCGCTGGATCGGTAGCCGGCGCCGGCTCCTCGCAGGGCGGTTCGACGGGCCGCGGCCGCACGACGCGCGGTGGTCGCACGGCGGGCTCGACGGACCGGGCGAACTGAAAGCTGTTGACGGCGGGTGGACGGTCGAAGATCTCGATCCGCGTGACCGACGGCGTCGGCACGTCGATCGGCAGTCGCAGCGCGGCCGGCGCCGCCAGCCGCGGGTCGAGCCGCGCAAGGGCTCCCCCCGAGGCGAAGAGAAGATCGCCCCTGCGCCACGAGCGGACCGAGCCTGCGTGGGAATCCATGGCTGCCTCGATCGCTTGGCTCAGTGCCGTTGGGCTTCTTCGATCGCGGCGCGGATGCGCTCGAACGGCTCGGCGAGATCGACCGATGCCACGAGTGACTCGAGTTTCTGCCGCAGCGCCTCGCCGAGGCCGGCATCCTGGGCATGCGGACTGACCGAGACGGAGCCGATCGCAAAACTGCTCGCTTCGGCGTTTGGGGCCACCGCGGCGTCGGCCCGCGTCACGAGCGCCACCGGCAGGCTCGTATGCGATCGCACGTGCAGCATCGGCTCGAAATCGGTGAGTACCAATTCCGGCGCGACCGTTCCCTCGGCGAGCAGCGTGGCCCCGATCTGTCGGCCGTGCAGGTGGCTCTGGAGCGTGGCGCCATAGAGGATCTGCTGCGCCCGCGAGACCTTCACCGGCGCCGTGCAGTGAAATTCGAGCGGGCGGCCGGCCGGATCCACGAGCAGGTAGCCGCCAAACAGGCCATGCGACGGCGAATCGACCGCCGTCAGAAACCCAAACGCTAGGTCGATCGGCTGCTCACCGGGGGTCTGCTCCATGCGTGCTCAAGGCTCCCGAGACCGCGGCCGTGCCGAACGCTTCCCTGCGCCGGTGCGACCGATTCAAAGTCTCCGAAGGCTTGCATCGGGCTTCTCCGCCGACCACTTGAGCGGCGGTGGCGGGCGGGCCTGCCGCCGGGGCGGCGCGGCAGGGGCGCTTGAAACTGGGGAAACCCTGACGGCCCGTCACGAAAAACTCCCGAATCACGAGACGATTCATGGCAACGCCCCGGGATTGTGCCTACGATTGCAGAAAAAGGTGTCAGGACTCTTTTCCGTTCCGGTGCCAAAACGCCTGCGCGGAAAGAGAAGGGACGGAAAAGAGTCCTGACACCTTTTTCCCCAGGAACCATTCCATGCACGAAGGCCCCCCGGGATTCACCCAGTTCGACATTTCGGCAAACTCGATCGCGTCATCCGCGGCCGGCTCGGCCCCGTCTGGCGACATGGCCGAGACCAACCGGCTCCTGCGCGACATGATTGCGCTGCAGGGCAAGTCGTGCGAATTGCTCGGCGAACTGCTCAACCAGGTATCGCTGCAGCAGCGACAGCGGATGGCTGAATTGAAGTCCTGGAAAGAGGCCAACCCCGAACTCGCCGCATCGTGCCGACAGGCCGCCGAGTCGCTGGCGAAGGTGCACACCGAGTTTCTCGCCGGCATCGCCCGCGATGCAGCGGAGAACGCGGAAGACTTCACCGACAGCGAATATGCGCTCGGCGAATTCATCGATCGCTACGGCCCCCGGCTCGCCCACTTCAACGGCGTGCTCCAGCTCTTCGCCCAGCTCGGCGCCCCGCTTCCTCCCTCCTGACCCCTGCCCAACCATGGCCACGGACACCGCTGCCGCCAAGCCCCCCGCCTTCGCCGTGGCCGACGCTGCGGCCATCGCGAAAGCCCGCGCCCTCCTCGACGCCCACACCGTCGAGATGATGGCCTGGCACTTCCACGAGTCGACGGGCTGCCCGTTCTGGCTCGACTACGCGACGAAGCTCAGCTTCAATCCGCTCACCGACGTGAAGTGCTTTGCGGATCTCAAGAAGTTTCCACCGTTCGAAGACGAGTGGCTCCGCGGCGGCCCGGTCCGCCGCTGGGTGCCGAAGGGCCTGGCCGACCAGCCCGCCTACGTGTTCGAGACGGGCGGCACGACCGGCATCCCAAAGTCGCGATACAACTCCCGCGACTTCCGCACCGACTACGAGATGTTCAGCGACACGCTTCCCGAGGAATATTTTCCGAAGGGCGCCAACTGGCTGATGCTCGGCCCCTCGGGCCCGCGGCGGCTGCGGCTCTCGATCGAGCACCTCGCGCAATATCGCGGGGGCATCTGCTTCTGCGTCGATCTCGATCCTCGCTGGGTGATCAAGCTGATTCAAAAAGGCTGGATGGAGCACCTCGAGGCCTACAAGCAGCACTGCATCGACCAGGCGATCACGATCCTCGAAGCGGGCCACGACATCCGCTGCATGTTCACGACGCCGAAGCTGCTCGAGGCCCTCGCGCTCGCCCTCGAAAAACGGGGCACCACGATCGGGAAGGTCGGCATCACCGGCATCTTCTCGGGCGGCACCGAGTTCACCCCGCAGTGGACGCGATTCGCGGTCGAGGAGCTCCTCGACGGCGCCTACATGACGCCGACCTACGGCAACACGCTCATGGGTCTGGCCGCGAGCCGCCCCGTCATCCCCGCCGACGGTTACACGATCGCCTACTACGCCCCGCAGCCCCGGGCCGTGATCGAGGTCGTGGACTTCGACCATCCCGACGAACTCGTCCCCTACGGCGGCACCGGCCGCGTCCGCCTCACGACGCTCACGAAGGAAACCTTCATCCCCGGCTTCCTCGAGCGCGACGAAGGGGAGCGCGAGCTGCCCTACGCGAAGTATCCATGGGACGGCATCAGCGGCGTCCGCCCCTTCCGCGCCCTGGCGGCCACGACGACCGTAGGCGTGTATTAGCCGCTCTTCGCGCCCAAGCCGGCTTCGGGTGACCCGTGCCCCATCGCCGGACGCTCGCGAAAGGCATCCATGCCTTTCGCTCGCTCGGATGCTGACGGCGCTTCGCCATCCTGGCTGCGCTTGTCAGCATACGCCGGCTCCTGGGGCACGGGTCACCCGAAGCCTCCCGTATTTGGAGGTGCTCAATCGTGAATTCGTAGGCGCTCAGCCGTTTCGGCGGAGACGGTCGGTGGGCACGCGCAGAAGAAGGGAGTCGTTGAGGACCATCGGCTCATGATCAAAACCCACGAGACTGAAACTCTCAACACGACCGGATTCGAGCATGCCTACCGACCGTCTCCGAATGCGGGTGGTTTTCAAGCGCCAGAGCCAAGGCATGACAGGCACGGAGGCCTGTCCTACAGGCGGTTTGGGCGAGCGGATTCCTTGATCGGCTAAACTATCGCACCCCCCGAGGAAACCACTTATGCATCTGCCCGCATATCGGTTCGGCAAGCCTTACGAGTCGCTCGAACGCGAGACGCTCGTGCACTTCATGACCGGCGAGCCGGTCGCCGAGGTGAGCCAGGTGGGCGGTGCGATCGTGGGCCGCGACCTGCAGAAGGCGCAGCAGGCGCGGGCGGCCCTCCTGGCGATCGACCCCGAGGAGATCGTCGAGCGGCTGCAGACGGCCGGGAATCTCTATGCCAATGGCACCGTGACGCTCGGCGACACGAAACAATCGCCCGACGACTTCGTGAAGCAGCAGTCGGCCACGACCGGGCTGCCGGAGAGCCTCTGCCGGGCCAATATGCAGAAGAACATGTTCGTGCTCTCGAACATGGACCGGATCCTCGACGCCCTCTCGCGCGGACTCGACACGAAAATCCTCTGGCAGGGCCACGGGCAGGAGCACCGCGGCGTGACCGTGAGCTACCAGGCGCAGTCGCCCGTGCTCGGGCTCGTCTTGCCCTCCAACTCACCCGGCGTACACACGCTCTGGCTGCCGGTGATCGCGCTCGGCGTGGGCCTCGTGATGAAGCCGGGCAGCCAGGAGCCGTGGACGCCCTATCGGATGGCCGCAGCGATGGTGGAGGCGGGGATTCCGCCCGAGGCGATCGGGCTCTATCCGGGCGCGACCGACGTCGGCGCTGCGATCCTCGCCGGCTGTCGCCGCAGCATGATCTTCGGCAGCGCGAAGACGGTGGAGCAGTATCGCGGCAATCCGGGCGTGCAGGTGCACGGGCCCGGCTTTTCCAAGATCATCCTCGGCGACGATTGCGTGGACGACTGGGAGCGGTATCTCGACACGATGGCGGAGAGCGTGGCGATCAACAGCGGCCGCGGCTGCATCAATGCCTCGGCGATCTACGCCAGCCGCCACACGAAGGCGATCGCAGAAGCCCTCGCGGCGCGGCTTGGGCCGATCGACGTGAAGCCGCCGCAGGACCCCGACGCCAAGCTCGCCGCCTTCACGATCCCCGGTGCCGCCAAGGCGATCTGGGAGCAGATCGAAGGCTGCCTCAAGGCCCACGGCGTGACGCACGCCACGGCCGCCTACGGCCCGCGATTCGTCGAGGGCGAGCGCTGCGGCTGGCTGCGGCCCACGGTGGTGCACTGCACGAGCCCGGAGCCGGAGATCGCGAAGGCCGAATACATGTTTCCATTCGTGAGCGTGGTCGATTGCCCGCAGGAGAAGATGCTCGAAGCAATCGGCCCGACACTCGTCTGCTCGGCCATCACCGATGACGAGGCGTTTCAGCGGCGGCTCGTCGACTGCACGCACATCGATCGATTGAACCTGGGCCCGATCCCCACGACGAAACTCGACTGGCTGCAGCCGCACGAGGGCAACATCATCGACTTCCTGTATCGTTCGCGGGCGCTGCAGGTCGCGCAACCCGTTGTGATCGAGGTCTGAAGCGACCCGCATTGCCGCCGGGGCGGTACGAGTTCGCTCGCGGTGGCCGCGGCGGCCAAAAGCTCGCGATCCTCGCACCGACCCCGGCGTTCAGCATCGGATGATTTTTATGCAAATCCCCGAGGACTTCGCCGCAGCGAAACCAGCCGCTAGTTTCGAGTTTCGCGCGGCCACGCGGCTCGTCGTGGGGCCGCGCACGATTGGGCGGCTCGGCAGCCTGGCCCGTGAACTCGGGGCGAAGCGGGCGCTCGTGGTGAGCGATCCGGGGATCGTCGCCGCCGGCCACACGGCGGCGGGGCTCGAATCACTCGCGACGGCGGGACTGGCCACGGCGACGTTCTCCGGCTTCACCGAAAATCCTTCGTCGGCAGAGGTCGAGGCGGGCACGGCGTTTGCCCGCGACTTCCGCCCCGACCTGCTCGTGGGCCTCGGCGGCGGCAGCTCGATGGACTGCGCGAAGGGGATCAATTTTCTGATTTCCTGCGGCGGGCGGATGCGCGACTACAAGGGCCGCGGCACGGCCACCGGCCCGATGCTCCCCTCGATCGCCGTGCCGACGACGGCGGGCACCGGGAGCGAGACGCAATCGTTCGCCCTGATCACCGACGCCGAGACCGGCATGAAGATGGCCTGCGGCGATCCGCGGGCCGCGTTCAAAGTGGCGATTCTCGACGTGCACCTCACGCTCACGCAGCCGCTTTCGCTAGCGGCGCTCACCGGCATCGATGCGGTCTCGCACGCCGTCGAGAGCCACGTGAGCCGCACGGCCACGCCGGCCTCGCGGGTGTTTTCCCGCGAGGCGTGGCGGATGCTGGCCACCAATCTTCCGCTCGTCTTTGCCGATGGCGGCAGCCTCGATGCGCGGTCGGCCGTCCAGTTCGGCGCGGCGCTCGCCGGCCTGGCGATCGAACACTCGATGCTCGGCGCAGCCCATGCCCTCGCCAACCCGCTCACCGCCGCGCACGGGATCGCCCACGGCCAGGCCGTCGGCCTCATGCTGCCGCACGTCGTGCGGTTCAACAGCCAGGCGTGCGGCGCCGGCTACGCGGAATTGCTGGGCGACGTCGGGATTGCCGCCGCACTGGAGGCCGCCGGAGGCCGGCTCGCAGACTGGCTGGCAGATCTCCTTCGTGCCTCGCGGCTCCAGACGACGCTTTCGGCCTGCGGCGCTACGGCGCCCGACGTGACGGCGCTGGCTTCGCTCGCTGCCGAGCAGTGGACGGCAGGATTCAATCCGCGGCCCGTCGCCGCACCCGATCTGGCCTCGCTCTACGAGGCCGCACGATGAGCGCCGATGCATCCACACTTCGTGGGCACGCGGGCGGCTGGCTGCCGTACTTCAGCGCATGCCTCCTTTCGCTCGTTGCTTCCTCCCCGCTCGTTGCGGCAGACGTGCCGGAAGCCGCCGCGGAGGCCTGGCCGATGTTTCGCGGCTGCGCGGGCGGCACCGGCCGCTCTGCCGCGGCGCTCGGCCTGCCGCTCGAGGAACGCTGGCATCGCGCGTTCGAGAAGACCGCCTTCGAGGCGACGCCCGTCATCGTCGCGGGCACGATCTACGTCGGTGATCTCGACGGCACGTTCCATGCGCTCGCGCTCGAGACGGGCACGACCCGCTGGACGTTTGCATCCGAGGCCGGCTTCCCCGCAAGCGCCGCGGCGTCGACCGACCCCGCCTTGCCGATCGTCGTCGTGGGCGATGCCGACGGTGTCGTCCACGCCCTCGATGCCGCGAGCGGCGCACTCCGCTGGGAGTACGAAACCGAAGGGGAGATCTCGGGCGGCCCGACGATCGTCCACGGCGCGGAAGGCGGCCGCCTGTTCGTGGGCTCGCAGGATGCGTCGCTCTCCTGCCTCGACCTCGCCACCGGCCGGCTCCTCTGGAAGCACTCGATCGCCGACCAGATCCGCTGCTCGCCGACGGTGGCCGATGGCGTCGTCTTCCTTGCCGGCTGCGATGGCAAACTCCACGTGATCGACGCGGCCACCGGCACCGAGCGGAGCGCCGTGCCGATCGGCGGACCGACCGGCACGACCCCCGCGGCCCACGCCTCGCGCGTCTATTTCGGCACCGAAGGGGGCGGCTTCTACGCGATCGACGTCGCCGCGGCGAAGGTCGTCTGGCAGTTCATGCCGGCTGCGAACGCGCAGGCTTATCGGTCGAGCGCCGCGATCGCCGACGGCCTCGCGATCGTCGGCTCGCGCGGCCGGGCCGTCGAGGCCTTCGTGGTCGCCGACGGCACGCGGGCTTGGCGGCAGCCGATGCGCGGCCGCGTTGACGGCTCGCCTGTCGTGGCGCACCTCGCGGGCAGCAAAGGGCTCATCGCGCTCGTCGGCGACGCCGCCGGCCGGATCGCCGCCCTCGATACGGCCACGGGGAAGCCCGCCTGGGAGTTCGACGCGGGCGGCGGCCTCACAGCGTCGCCGGCCGTTGCGGCCGGCCACGTCGTGGCGGCCTCCGACGATGGCACGATCTGGTGTTTCCGCTCCACGAGCAAGTGAGAAAGGTGCCGCATGGCGTGGCTGCAGAAAGAAATCCGGCTGCCCCCGCGTCAGCGCGGCTTCCATCTCATCACGCGGGAGATCGAGGCGGCGCTGCCGGAACTGGCGACGTTTCGCGTCGGCCTGCTGCACGCCTTCATCCAGCACACCTCCGCGAGCGTCTCGATCAACGAAAACGCCGACCCCGACGTGCCCCGCGACCTGGAGATGGCCTTCAGCGCGATCGCGGCCGAGACGCTGCCCTACGTGCACACGCTCGAAGGCCCCGACGACATGCCGGCCCACGTGAAGAGCTCGATGATCGGCAGCTCGGTCAGCGTGCCGATCCACGAGGGCCGCCTGCGGCTGGGCGCCTGGCAGGGCATCTATCTCTGCGAGCACCGCGACCGGGGTGGCCCGCGGCGGCTCGTGCTCACGCTCCACGGGGAATGACGCCGATGGGCTTCGATCCCGCCGCGGCCTTCGATGCCGAGCGATTCCGCCGCGAAGGGCGGGCGGTGGTCGATTGGATCGCCGACTATTGGGCGGCGCTCGCCGCCCGGCCGGTGCAGACGGGCGTGGAGCCGGGCTGGGTGCGGTCGCAACTGCCCACGGCGGCGCCCGAAACTCCCGAGCCGCTCGACCGCGTGCTCGCCGATCTTGACCGCTTCATCGTGCCGGGCCTCACGCACTGGCAGCACCCCGCCTTCTTCGGCTACTTCCCCGCGAACGCAAGCGGCCCATCGATCCTCGGCGAGCTGCTCTCCGCGGGCCTCGGCGTGCAGGGGATGCTCTGGGCGACGTCGCCCGCCTGCACCGAGCTCGAGACGCACGTGCTCGACTGGCTCTACGACCTGCTCGGACTGCCGGAGCGATTCGCCAGCGCCGGCACGGGTGGCGGCGTGATCCAAGACTCGGCGTCGAGCGGGCTCTTCTGCGCGCTCGTGGCCGCGCGCGAGCGGGCGACGCGGCTCGAGAGCCATGCGCACGGAGTCGATCAATCGACACGGCCGCTCGTCGTCTACGCAAGCGCCGACGCGCATTCGAGCGTTGCGAAAGCGGCGACGCTCGCCGGCATCGGCCGCGACTGGGTGCGGCTGATTGCCACCGATGCACGGGGCGCGATGGATGCGGCCGCCCTCGACCGCGCGCTGGCCGTCGACGCGCAGGCGGGCCGGCGGCCCTGCTTCGTCGTCGCCACCGTCGGCACGACCGCCTCGGGCGCGATCGACCCGGTGCCGGAGATTGCGGCGACGGCGCGGCGACACGGCGCGTGGCTGCACGTCGATGCCGCCTGGGCGGGCGCCGCGGCGATCTGCCCCGAATACCGCAGCGAAATCGTGGCGGGCGCCGAGCAGGCCGACAGCTGGGGATTCAATCCGCACAAGTGGCTGCTCGTGAACTTCGATTGCCACGCGCTCTGGGTGGCCGACCGGGAGCCACTCGTGCAGGCGCTCGCCGCGCGGCCCGAATACCTGCGAAACCGGGCGAGCGAGGCGGGCGGCGTGATCGACTACAGCGACTGGCAGGTGCCGCTCGGCCGCCGGTTCCGCGCGCTCAAGCTCTGGATGACGCTGCGGATGATCGGCGCGGAGCCGCTGCGGGAGCGGATTCGCGACCATGTGGCCTGGGCAGCCGAATTCGCCGACTGGGTCGAGGCAGACCCTCGCTTCGAACTGCTCCAGCCGCCGTCGCTGAGCCTCGTCACCTTCGCTCTGCGGGCCGGCGACTCCCCGACGGCCGCCCTGCTCGAGCGGGTGAACCGCGGCGGCCGGGCGTTTTTGAGCCATGCGCAGGTGGCAGGCCGCCATGCCCTGCGTCTGGCGATCGGGGGCACGCTCACCGACCGGGCGGCAGTCGCCGCCGCCTGGGACGCCATCCGGGGAGCGTTGTAGACCGCTTTCTCCGCAAGCGGATTACGTGCGACAGGCACGGAGGCCTGTCCTACGGCGAGGCGAGCGGGTCGGCGGAAGCTCGACGAGCTTTTGGACCGAGTCCTCGAGGGACAACGCGAGGAGACTTCTGCCGCCCGCGAGCCGGCGGGCAGCCGGGGATCCGCTTGAGGAGCAAGCGGTCTACTGAAATCGGGACTTTGGGAAATCTGTCGGGCTCCGGCCAAATGTCATCATCTGTTCCGGCCCGGTTTTCGATAGGGAATGTGGGAAATTTTTTCGCCCGAACCATCCACGGCCTGCCCCCGTACTATTGGTTGCGGCCTGTCGCCGAATTGCCCGTTACCAGGGCCTCGGCAGGGCCAGGAGCAACGACAATGGCACGAAAAGACGCACTTTTGAACCTTCGGGCGATCCTCGTCCGCCGCCGCGATGCCCTGCGCAGCGCCCTGGCAGGCGACCTGACGCTGCTGAAGGAGCTGCGGAGCGAGTCGCCGGGCGACGTGATCGATGCGGCGGTCGATTCCGCCCAGGACGAGATCAGCTCCCAGCTGGCCGAGGTGGAAAGCCGCGAACTGGCCTCCATCGAAAACGCCTTGGAGCGGATGCGGACCGGTCACTACGGCACCTGCGAATACTGCGGCTGCAAGATCCCGATGGCCAGGCTCAACGCCCTTCCCTATGCCACGATGTGCATTGCCTGCCAGCGTGACGTGGAGCGCACCGGCGCCGGCCCGGCGGGCCGAGAGGCCGGGGAAGCACGCGAGGAGCTGGCGGGGGATCTTGAGATCGACGTCTCCTGAGCATCCCTCCGACCTCGACTCGCGATGGTTCGGGTATGCTGGGCACGAGCGATGCCGAACCTTCGTGAGCGCCACTCCATGCCCGTTTCCGACAGCCTTCGCAGCGATTGCTTTCGCGTTTGTTTCTCGGTCGTGCTCCTGCTCTCGGCCAAGTCGTTTGCCGTGGCGGAGGAGACGCCCATACCGCTGGCGCCGATCGCGCCCTCCGCTGCTTTGGCCCCGAGCCGCGTTTCGCCGCCGCGAGACGAGGCGACGCGGATCGATCCGATCCGGCCGGCCCGGCTCACGGCCGCCGAGCGCGATCGGCTCTACGCGCAGGTCGAGCGGGATGCCGAGCTCCTCGAGCGGCAGAGCGCCCAGCTGCGGCGGCTCACGCAGCTCGTCCGCCCCACCGTCGTCCACATCGACACGAAGAAGCCGTCGCTGCGGCCGAAGAATGGCAAGGCCAGCGAAGACGAGGCCGGCTCGGGCGTGATCGCCGAGGTGGCCGGTCGCATCGTGGTGATCACCAACCGCCACGTCATCAATCGGGCCGATCTCGACAACATCACGATCCGGCTCGACGACGGCCGCGAAATCAATCCGATGCGGCTCTGGTCAGACTCGAGCACCGACATCGCGGTGATGGAGGTTCCGGCCGACGATCTCGTCCCTGCCCGGCTTGCGGAGAAGGATCCCGTCCAGATCGGCGACACGGTGCTCGCGGTCGGCAGTCCCTTCGGCCTCTCCCACTCCGTCACGCTCGGGATCGTGTCTGCCAAGGGCCGCCGCGACCTCGAACTGGGGGAAGAGTCGGTGCGGTTTCAAGACTTCATCCAGACCGACGCGGCGATCAATCCGGGCAACAGTGGCGGGCCGCTGGTGAATCTCCGCGGCGAGGTGGTCGGCCTCAACACCGCGATCGCCAGCAACTCCGGTGGTAGCGAAGGGATCGGGTTCGCGATCCCGATGTCGATGGTGATGTTCGTCGCGCGGCAGCTGGTGGAGACCGGCACGGTGTCGCGGGCCTACCTCGGCGTGACGCTCGACCGCATCTTCACGCAACGCACGGCCCAACGGCTCGGCATGGTTCGCGCCGTGGGAGCCCGCGTGTCGGGCGTGACGAAGGGCTCCCCGGCCGACGCCGCCGGCATCCAGCCCGACGACGTGATCATCGAGTTCGACGGCACGCCCATCGAAGACGACGACCATCTCGTGAGCCTGGTGAGCGTGACGCCGACCGACCGCACCGTGTCGCTCGGCGTGTTTCGCAACCGCGAGCGGATCGAGCTCCAGCTCCCCGTCGCCAGCCGCGAACAATTCGAACGGTAGGATAGGCTTCAGCCTGTCCCTCTCTCTCTCTCACGTCCCCGCCGCGGCGGCGGCCAACCCGCGCAGGATGCAATCCTTCACTGCCACCACGTCGCAGCCGACGAGCAGGTCGAGGTTCGGCCGCCACTGCCGCACGGTGCGGCGATCGACCACCAGCATGCCGGTGGTGATCTCCCCCTTGGTCTCCACGTCGGCTGCCACCGTCGTGCGCTCGAAAAGTTCGGGGTTGGTCACTGCGACCAAGGCCACGACGTCGTGCAGGCTGATCCCCTCGCTGCCGAGCAGCTGCCGATGCGCGCGAAACGTGTGCGGCAGCATGCGTCGCAGGATCAACCCGGCCCGGGACGATTCGTCGGGCAACTCGTCGAGCAGGTCGAATCCGAAGACGACCTGCCCCGTGGTCTCGAGCGGCACGAGCGTCTTCGTGATCGGCTCCCGCACGACGTGGCGGGCGGAGCGGGCATCGCAATAAAAATTGAAATCGACGGCGGGCGTGACGTTGCCCGCCCCCTGCACGGTGCCGCCTGCCACGATCACGTCGCCGATGAGCTCGGCAATCGATGGATCGCGGGTGAGCACCCGCGACAGATTGGTCAGCGGCCCGAGGGCGACGAACGTGATCTCGCGGGGGTGGGCCTTGAGCGTCTCCCAGATCACCTTCTCCGAGACGTGGCCGCCATGAAGCTGCACCCGCGGGAGATCGATGCCGCCGAGCCCGTCGCCGCCGTGCATGTTGAACGGCCGCTCGGGAAGGACCGTGTCGGTGGGGGCGATGCCGAGGCGGGGAAGCCGGGGCGGGTCGAGCAGGCCGATGAGCGCCTGCAGATTGGCGGTGGCCTGCTCCGGCGGCACGTTGCCGCCTGTCGCCGTCACGGCAAGAACCTCGAGTCGCGGGTCGAAGAGGGCCATGGCGAGAGCCACGGCATCGTCGATGCCCGGATCGACGTCGAGGATCACCTTGCGGGGCACTGGGGGTCTCCGGAATGGGGCGTGGTAGGCTCAAATAGTACTCGACGCGGCTCGCGGCGACACGAAATCCCACTGACAGCGAGATTCTCTTGACGACTCCCCTGCCGAGCGACGTGGACACGAGCACCGACCGGCTGCGCCGTGGGGAGCATGCGTCGCACGATGAGACGCGGCGGTTGGTGGAGGGGGTGCTGGCCGGCAGCGTCGATCTCGACGCCTTCGGCGGCTGGCTCGTGACGCTTGCCGACCTCGGCGAATCGGCCGACGAAATCGCCGGCGTGGCGGCCGCCCTGCGGGCGCGGATGCTGCCAGTGGCGCATGCCCTGCCGATCGTGGCCGATACCTGCGGCACCGGCGGCGATGGCTCGGGCTCGTTCAACATCTCCACGGCGGCGGCGATCGTGGCGTCGGCCGCGGGCCTGGTGGTGGCGAAGCACGGCAACAGGGCCGTCTCGAGCCGCACTGGCTCCGGAGATGTGCTCGAATCGCTCGGCGTGAAGATCGATGCGCCGCCGGCGACGGCTGCGCGGTGCCTCGAGCAGATCGGGCTCTGCTTCTGCCTCGCGCCGATCCACCATCCGGCGATGGCCCGCGTGGGGCCGCTACGGAAATCGCTCGGCCGGCCCACGGTCTTCAATCTCGTCGGGCCGCTCTGCAACCCCGCCCGGGCGAACGTGCAGGTGATCGGCGTGGGCCGACCCGCGGCGCGGGAGCCGATGGCCCGCGCGGCGCTGCTGCTCGGGGCGAAGCGGGCGCTCGTCGTCTCGGGCACGATCGCGGAAGACGCAGCGCGGGCACTCGACGAAGTGAGCCTCTTCGGACCGACCGACGTGATCGACGTCACGAACGCCGGCGAAAACCGACACCGCTGGACGCCCGAAGATTTTGGGATTCCGACGGCTCCCGTCGCCGCGATGGATGACTTACTGGTGTCGAACCCGGCGGAGAGCGCCGCCGCGATCCGCGACGTGCTTGCCGGCAGCCGCGGCCCACGTCGCGACATCGTGGTCTTGAATGCCGCGACGGTCCTCTGGGCCGCGGGACGCGCAGCAGACCTCCCCGCCGCCCGCCGCCTCGCCGAAGCAGCGATCGATTCCAACGCCGCCGCCGCCAGGCTCGACCAACTGGCGTCGCTCTCCCACGAGACGGTCTACCACACCAGCGGCACGGTGAGGCCGTCGTAGGCGATCTCCACGCCCGGCGGCAGCGTGGCAGAGACGGCCGCATGCTCGATGTCGTGCGACATGTGCACGAAGAGCGTGCGGCGGGCGTTTACGCGGCGGGCCACGGCCAGCGCCTCGTCGAGCGAGAAGTGCGTCGGGTGGCGTGACGGCCGCAGGCAATCGAGCACGAGCGTGTCGAGCCCCTCGAGCAGCGGCCACGTGGCGTCGGGAATCTCGTTCGTGTCGGTGCAGTAGGCGATGTCGCCGAACCGGAAGCCGAGGACGTCGAAGACACCGTGCCGCAGCCGCAGTGGCACGACGCTTGCGCCGAGCAGCGTGAACGGCTCGGTCGTGATCCGCTCGAAATGGATCTTCGGCACGCCGCCCCCCGGCAATGGCATCGGCTGAAACGCGTAGTCGAAGGCCCGGCGAATCCTGTTTTCAACACGCTCCTCGCAGAGCACGGGAATCGGCCCGCCGGATGAAAAACAGATGGGCCGCACGTCGTCGAGACCGTAGACGTGATCGACGTGGTCGTGCGTGTAGAGGATCGCGTGGACGCGGCCGATCCGCTCGCGCAACAGCTGGCTGCGGAGATCGGGCGTCGTGTCGATGAGCAGCGTGCCGCCAGGGAGCCCGATCGCCACGCTCGTCCGCGTGCGGCTGTTTCGCGGGTCGGCGCTCGTGCAGGTCGGGCACGTGCAGCCCACCACGGGCACCCCCACGCTCGTTCCCGTGCCGAGAAAGAGCAGCTGCCCGGAGAGGTCGCGAAATCGGTCCTGATTCATAGGAGCTACCGGCTTTCCACCGCGAGGCGCCTTTGCGCCACCACATTCGCAACGAGTCTACCCGCCCGAGATCGCCTTGACCCCTGCCGCAGCCGGCCGCGACAATAGTTCGATCGTCTCGCTTTTCTGCCCCGCTCCGCCCGCCTGCCGAATCCATGCAACAGCTCGAACGCCTCTGGGATGGTCTCTCCAACGCCGCCGCCGGCGCAGGTTCGCGGCTGGAGCGGGCCCTCACTGGCCTGTTCGGCTCTTCCAACGCCCGCTACATCCGCCGGCTCGAGCCGAAGATCGAGGCGATCAATTCGCTCGAACCGAAGGTTCAGGCCATGACCGACGCGGAGCTCCGCGGCCAGACTGCCGATTTTCGGCGCCGGCTGGAAGCGGGTGAAACCCTCGACGACATCCTCGTCGAGGCCTTCGCCGTCTGCCGCGAAGGGGGCAAGCGGTTCCTCGGCATGCGGCACTACGACGTCCAGTTGATCGGCGGCATGGTGCTCCACTCGGGGGCCATCGCCGAGATGATCACGGGCGAGGGAAAGACGCTCGTCGCCACGCTGCCGGCCTACCTCAACGCCATCGAGGGGAAGGGCGTGCACGTGGTCACCGTCAACGACTACCTCGCCCGCCGCGACATGGAGTGGATGGGGCCGCTCTACATGGGCCTCGGCCTCACCGTCGGCGCCATCCAGTCGGGCATGGATTCCGGCGAGCGGCAGAAGGCCTACGCCTGCGACATCACCTACGGCACCAACAACGAATTCGGCTTCGACTACCTCCGCGACAACATGCGGATGGCAGCCCGCGGCGACGACCGCTTCCCGAAGCACATGCAGCAGAGCCAGGGCTTCCTCAATTTCGCGATCGTGGACGAGGTGGACAACATCCTCATCGACGAGGCCCGCACGCCGCTGATCATCTCCGGCCCCGCCCACGACGACGTCACGAAATACTCGAAGGCCGACCAGATCGCCCGCCAGCTCAAGGCCGACACCCACTTCGAGGTAAAGGAGAAGGAGCACACCGTCGCCCTCACCGAGGAAGGCGTGCGGCTGGCCGAGAAACTCGCCGATGTGGAGAGCTTCTACACCGCGGGCAACATGGAGTGGCCCCACCTCATCGACAACGCCCTCAAGGCCCACTATCTGTACAAGCGCGACGTGAACTACGTCGTGCAAAACGGCGAGGTGGTGATCGTCGATGAATTCACCGGCCGCCTGATGCCGGGCCGGCAGTGGTCCGACGGCCTCCACCAGGCGGTGGAGGCGAAGGAGGGGGTGAAGGTGAAGGAGGAGTCGCAGACCCTCGCCACCGTCACGCTGCAAAACTTCTTCAAGCTCTACAAGAAACTCGGCGGCATGACCGGCACGGCCATGACCGAGGCGAGCGAATTCTGGAAGATCTATAAGCTCGACGTGATCGCCATCCCGCCCAACCGCGGCATGAAGCGGATCAACCACCCGGACGTCATCTACCGCACCGAGCGCGAGAAGTGGATCGCGGTGGCCGACGAGGTGGAGCGGCTCCACCGGTTCGACACGCTGGCCATGACCGACGGCTCCTGGCGGATCGGGAAGATCGTGAAGGAGACGGATTCGTCGCTCGAATTCGAGCCGAAGGGATCCCGCGACGTCGAGACGATCCCGCGCGACAAGGTGAAGCAGATCGAGCGCCGCGGCTGCCCGGTGCTCGTGGGCACCGTGTCGATCGAAAAGAGCGAGCGGCTCTCCGAACTGCTCGAGAAGCGGGGCGTCGACCACCAGGTCTTGAACGCCAAGCACCACAAGCGCGAGGCCGAGATCATCGCCCAGGCGGGCCGGCTCGGCGCCGTCACGATCGCCACCAACATGGCGGGCCGCGGCACCGACATCATCCTCGGCGGCAATCCCGACACGCTTGCCTGGGCGAAGCTCCAAGACACCTACGCGACGCGGCTCGACGTGCCGCACGCCGAGTGGGAGGCCCTTGTCCGCGAAATCTCCGAGAAGGAGAAGATGAAGCCCGAGGGGGAGAAGGTCCGCGGCATGGGCGGCCTCCACATCATCGGCACCGAGCGGCACGAGGCGCGGCGGATCGACCTCCAGCTCCGCGGCCGTTGCGGCCGGCAGGGCGACCCGGGCTCGAGCCGCTTCTTCCTCTCGCTCGAAGACGACCTGATGCGGATCTTCGCCGGCGAGTGGGTGAAAAACGTGCTCACGCGGCTCGGCATGCAGGATGGCGAGGCCATCGAGAGCCGCATGGTCACCCGCCGCGTCGAGGCCGCGCAGAAGAAGGTCGAGGAGCGAAACTTCGAGGTCCGCAAGAATCTCCTCGAATACGACGAGGTGATGGACGAGCAGCGGAAGCGGGTCTACGGATTCCGCCAGCGGATCCTCGAGGGGGCCGACTGCCGCGAGATCATCCTCGACATGGTCGATCGCCAGATCGACGAAAACATCGGCACGTTTCTCGACAAGGACTACGGCCCCCAGTCGTTCGCCAGCTGGGCCTCCGGGCAGCTCTCCTGCGAGCTCGACGGCAACGACTTCCGCGGCATGTCGCCGGAAGAGGCCGAGCGACTGGCCGGCGACGAGGCGGTGCGGCAGTCGGAATCGCAGATCTTCGAGGCGGTCGAGGAAAACCTCCCCGACGGCGAAGAGGAGAGCGAATGGAATTGGTCCGCCCTCGCCTCCTTCGCCAACACGCGCTGGAAGGTCTCCGTCAACGACCGCGATCTCAAGCGGGTGGGCCGGTCGCACGCGGCGGAGTTTCTCCAGGAGAAGACCCGCGAGGCGATTCATCGGATCGACCTCTCCGATGGCGCCCGCTTCCTGGCTCCCGACTTCAGTCTCAAGAGCGCCTGCGGCTGGACGGAATGGCGATTTGGCGTGCCGCTCGACGAACAAGAAGTGCGCGAATCGGAGCAGGCGGGGCACGATGCCGAGGCCTTCAAGCGAATCGTCCGCCGCAAGGCCCGCGAGGTCTATGCCCGCCGCGCCGACCACTACGGCGACGACATGAAGCGGATGGAGCGGGCCGTCGTGCTCCAGATCCTCGACAACGCGTGGAAGGATCACCTGCTCGCCATGGATCACCTGCGGGCGAGCGTCGGCCTCCGCGGCTATGCCCAGGTCGATCCGAAGGTGGAATACAAGCGCGAGGGCATGCGGACGTTCGACCTGATGTGGAAGGGGATCGACGAACGCGTGACCGACATCGTCTACCGGATCGAGCAGGTGGAGGACGACTCGCTGAAGAGCACGTTCCGGGAGACCGCCGCGATCCACGCGGAGGCCCCATCGGCCGCGGAATTGGTCGCGCAGTCGTCGTCGCAGGCCGTCGAATCCGCGGCGCCGTCGCAGGCCGCCGATGTCAATGTCGAGCCGATCCGCAACCTCGGCACGAAGGTCGGTCGCAACGACCCCTGCCCGTGCGGCAGCGGCAAGAAGTTCAAGAATTGCTGCGGCAAGTCGTCGGGAGTTGCCACGGCCTAGTGCGCGTGCGACTGACGTGAATCGCCGGCTCAGGGACGGCAGAAGTCGCCTCGCCAAGAAACTTTCTCCTTCCACGACCTACGGCGATTCAATCCTCAGAAGGTCGAAAGTTCCTCACGCTCGTCGACCTTCCGCCGATCCCTTCGCCTCCCCGGCTCGATGCTCCTGAACTTCATTTACATCGTGGTCGCAGCCGTCGCATTGCCCTGGGTGGCCTGGCGGAAGTTCTCGGGTGCTCGGCCGGTGGCGGCGCCGTGGACGCGGTTCACCGGGTCGATCGCCCCCCTTCCCCGCACCGCCGCCGCGCGGATCTGGCTGCATGGCGTGAGCGTGGGGGAGGTGCAGCTGCTCGCGTCGTTCGCCGCCGAAATCCGCCGGCAGGCTGATGCTGAAGGCCGTGCGGTCGAGTGCGTGGTCTCCAGCTCGACCACGACCGGCCTCGACGTGGCGGCAAAGCGGTTCGGCGCACAGCACGCCTTCCCCTGCCCGCTCGACTTCACCTGGGCCGTGAACGCCGTGCTCGATCGCGTGCGTCCAAGCCTGCTCGTGCTCGGCGAACTCGAGCTCTGGCCCAATCTGCTCGCCTGCACCCATGCCCGTGGCATCCCGATCGTCGTGGCCAACGCGCGGATGAGCGAGCGGAGTTTCGCGGGCTATGCCCGCATCCGGCCCCTGGTGAAACGCATGCTCGGCCTCGTCGATGTCGTGGCCGCGCGGTCGCAGCCGGATGCGGAACGATTCGCCGCGCTGGGCGCTCGCGACGTGCGCGTCACCGGATCGATGAAATTCGACGGCGTGAAAGGGGACCGCTCCGCCCCCGACGTCGGCCGGCTCGCGCGGCTCGCAGGCTTTGCGGCGGATGACGTCGTCTTTCTCGCCGGCAGCACGCAGGCGCCCGAGGAACAATTCGCGGTCGATGCCTTCCGCGCGCTCGCAGGCCGCCATCCGCGGCTGCGGCTCGTGATCGTGCCCCGGCACGTCGAGCGGGCGGGCGAGATCGCGAGGCTTCTCGATGCATCGGGCCTGCGCTGGCAGCGGCGGACCGACCTCGACCGGGATGGTGCCGATGCTTCAGCCCGCGTGCTCTTGGTCGATGTCACCGGGGAACTCGGCTGGTGGTGGGGCACGGCGACGATCGCGTTCGTCGGCGGCAGCCTCGATGGCAAGCGCGGCGGGCAAAACATGCTCGAGCCCGCGGCGTATGGTGCGGCCGTCAGCTTCGGACCGCACACCCGCAACTTTCAGGACGAGGTTCGCGTGCTCCGTGACGCAGGAGCCGCGGAGGTCGTCGCCGACGGCGGGGCGCTTGCGGCGTTCGTCGGCCGCTGCCTCGACGCCCCGGATTGGGCGTGGGATCGCGGCGGCCGAGCGGCAACGGCCGTGGCGGCCAACCGCGGTGCCACGGCCATGACCGCCCGCCTCATCCTCGAACGGCTCGCCGCGGCCCCGTCGAATCGTGCCGGTTGCCAAGAAACCGGCCTCCCCCGATAATCCTCGCTCCGTCCTGGCCGGTTTCCCGGCCGGCGCACCGCGCGCCGCCGATCCCGCCAGCTCCCCTTTTGCAAAAAGGCAGTCACACGTGGCACAAGGCAAGTATCTGTTCACGAGCGAGTCGGTCAGCATGGGGCATCCCGACAAGTTGGCCGATCAGATCTCCGACGGCGTGCTCGACGCGTATCTCGCGCAAGACCCCCGCAGCCGCGTTGCCTGCGAGACGATGGTCACCACCGGCCTGGCCGTCATCGCCGGCGAGATCACGTCGCGCGGCACGATCGACTACCAGCAGGTGGTGCGTAACGTCATCCGCGAGGTGGGCTACACCGACGACGAGATGGGCATCGCCGCCGACACCTGCTCCGTCCTCGTGGCCGTCGGCAAGCAGTCGGGCGACATCGCGATGGGCGTCAATGAAGACGAAACGAAGGGCAAGGACATCGGCGCCGGCGATCAGGGGCTCATGTTCGGCTACGCCTGCAACGAGACCCCGGAGATGATGCCGCTGCCCATCGCGCTGTCGCACCGGATCCTCAACCGGCTCACTGAGGCCCGCCAGAAGGGCGAGGTCGATTGGCTGCGTCCGGATTCGAAGAGCCAGGTGACGATCGAATACGACGGCCACAAGCCCGTCCGCATCGACACCATCGTGGTCTCCACGCAGCATGCCCCCCACGTCTCCAACGACGACATCCGGAAGTTCGTGGTCGAGAAGATCGTGAAGCCGCTGCTGCCGAAGAACCTCGACACGTCGAACATCACCTACCATATCAATCCCACCGGTCGGTTCGTGGTAGGCGGCCCGCACGGCGATTGCGGCCTCACGGGCCGGAAGATCATCGTCGACACCTACGGCGGCTGGGGCCGCCACGGCGGTGGCGCCTTCTCGGGCAAGGACCCGACGAAGGTCGACCGCAGCGCGGCCTACATGGCCCGCCACGTGGCGAAGAACATCGTGGCGGCCGGCCTCGCCGATCGCTGCGAGGTGCAGCTTGCCTACGCGATCGGCGTCAGCGAGCCGGTGAGCGTCAACGTCGATACCGAGGGCACCGGCACGGTGGAAGACGAGCGGCTCTGCGATGTCGTTCGCGAGTTCTTCCCGCTCACACCGCGGGGCATCATCGACTACCTCGACCTGCGTCGGCCGATCTACCGGCGCACGGCCGCGGGTGGCCACTTCGGCCGCGACGGCTTCACCTGGGAGCAGACCGACCGCGCGAAGGCTCTGGCGGAAGCGGCCCGAGCGGGCGCCGCGGTCGGCTGATCGAGCGTGGCTTATCCAATGCTGTCGGCGGCAGGCGCGCTTGAACGGACGTTCTGCGGAGCGGCCGCCGGCTGTGTCGCAGCCTCCTGCATCGCCAGCGGAATCACGCTCTGCCTGCGCCGGCTCTCCGGTGGCTTCGACTCGCCGGCGGCGGCGACCATGCTGACCGTCACGGCCGTCGGCGCGGCGCTCGTGCTCCTCGTGGATGGGCTCGCGAGGGCTGCGGCCACCGCGCGCAGCGGGCCTTGGCCCGTGGCGGCCCGCGCCGGCCTCGTGCTTGCGCTTTCGGCGATCGCGCTGCCGCTCCGGCTCGCGTCGCCGCTCGACTGTGTCTCATTCGCGGCGGCCGCGCTCTTCGCCGGGGCGGTAATCGGCGGGCCCTGGCTCGCGGCCGGCCGACCCCGCACCGGCCGGCCGCGGCTCGCAGTTTCGCCGCCGACCGGCAGCGCGGATGTCGAGCATCCGTCAGGGCGCAGAGGCGAGGTCGTGCCGGCAGCCGCCGCCGCGACGTCGGTGCCCGGCCATCTCCTCCAACGGTTCGAGCGCTACGACTCGGTCGGCACCGATTGCCTGCGCGGCCGGATCGCCGTCGCCGTGCCGCAGGGGGCGCGCACGGCCCACGGTCACGTCGGGTTCTGCCCGCCCTTCACGCAGACTCCCGTCGTGGAGGTGACAACGGAGTACGATGGCGTGGAGGCCGTCGTCTCCGCCGCGGAGATCCTCCCCTGGGGCGTGCGGATCGAGTGCCGGCTCGACGAGCCCGCCGAGGAGGCCTTCGAGATTCCGGTCGATCTGGTCGCGTCGGCTCCAGTCTGATCCCGCTTCACACTCCTGCGACAACCACATGGCACGCTGGCCCGAACACCTCTGGACGACGCTTTTCACCTACGGCGTGATCTTCTTCGGCTTCCCCCTGCTCTGCTTTCTCTTCTGGAATTGGGTGCGAGGATGACGAGCCTAGGCGACTCAGCCGCAGTTCCGACCTCGCTTGCCGCCCAGCTCGAGGCCGTCTGTCAGTCGCACGTACTCGACTGGTGGAATCGCCTCGATGCGGCCGGTCGATCGCGGCTCGTCGGCCAGCTCGCCCTCGTCGATTGGAATCAGTTCGCCGGTCTCCAGCGGGTCGCCGCCGCCTACGGTGCCGCTGTCGACCTGCCCGCCATCGACGTGCGCCGCGCTGCCACGCCCCCCTGCCTGCGGCTCGGCGACGCTGCAAACTCGATCGAGCCCGCAGCGGCCCGAAGCCGTGGCGAGGCGGCGCTCTCCGCCGGACAGGTGGGGGCGATCCTCGTGGCCGGCGGCCAGGGCACCAGGCTCGGCTGCACCGGCCCGAAAGGCCTCTACCGCGTGGGGCCGGTCTCGCAGGCGAGTCTCTTCGAACTGCTCTTCGGCAAATTGCTCGCCGTGCGCCGTCGGTTTGGCCGAGACGTGCCGCTGGCAATCATGACGAGCTCCGCCACCGACGCGGAGACGCGGCAGTTCCTCCGGGATCATGCGTGGTGCGGGCTCTCCCCCGATCACGTGCACGTGTTTCGACAGCACGACCTACCCGCCCTCGACGCCGCGACCGGGCGACTCTTGCTCGACGCTCCGGACCATGTTGCGATGGCGCCCGACGGCCACGGCGGCATGCTCACGGCGCTTGCCGAGACCGGCGGCCTCGATTGGTTCGCGCGGCACGGCGTGCAGACGATCACGAGTTTCCAGGTCGACAATCCGCTCGCGCTGCCGCTCGACCGGGAATTCCTGGGCTACCACCTGCTCTCCTCCGCCGAATTCTCCACGCAGGTAGTGCGGAAGCGGGAGCCGGCCGAACGCGTCGGCGTGGTCGTGGAAGAAGGGGGGCGTTACGGCGTGGTCGAATACAGCGACCTGCCAGCCGCGCTTGCCGCCGAGCGGCTGCCCGACGGACGGCTCCGATTCGATGCCGGCTCGATCGCCGTCCACGCCTTCAGGAAATCGTTCCTCGACCGGGCGGCCTCCCGGAAGGACTCGCTGCCGCTGCACCTCGCGCACAAGGTGGTGCCATTCCTCGATCCGCAGGGCAGGCTGGTGACGCCGCAATCGCCGAATGCGATCAAGTTCGAGCGATTCATCTTCGACCTCATGCCGCTGGCGACGAACGTCTGCGTGATCGAAATCGATCCGGCGGAGGGATTCGCACCACTCAAGAATCCCCCCGGCGCCACGGCCGACGCCCCAGAGCACGTGCGGGCGGCGCTCGTGGCGCACGCCCGCCGGCTGCTCGAGCGATCCGGCGCACGCGTGGCGGACGGAATCGACGTGGAGCTCGACGCCGTCGCCATCCTCGACGAGGCCGACGTCGCCCGCGAGATTTCCCCGGGCACCCGCATCGAGCGTCCGATGGTCGTCGGCAGGCCACGAGAATCGGCACTCCCACGGAGGTGATGTTTCATGCTGCATGCGATCGTGATGGCCGGCGGATCCGGCACCCGTTTCTGGCCGGCCAGCCGCGCCGCCCTGCCGAAGCAGCTGCTGCCGCTCGCCGGCGCGAAGACCCTCCTCGAAGACACGGTCGAACGGCTCGACGGCCTCGTGCCGCCGGAACGGGTGATGATCGTCACGGCGCAGAGGCTCCTGCCCGCGGCACGGGCACAGCTTCCGGCCGTGCCCTCCGCGGGGCTCGTGGGCGAGCCCTGCAAGCGCGACACGGCGCCCTGCGTGGGTCTCGCCGCGCTGCTCGTGGCGCGGCACGATCCCGACGCGACGATGGCAGTGATGCCCTCCGACCATGTCATCAAGCCGGCGGAGACGTTTCGCGCGGCGATCCGCCAGGCTGCGGCCCTCGTCGATCAGTCGCCTGGCCGGCTCGTCACGTTCGGCATCAAGCCGACCTATCCGGCGGAGAGCTTCGGCTACATCCAGCAGGGCGAGCCGCTGCCGACACCGTCGGGCAGCGCCACGGTGCACCGCGTGGCGCGGTTCCGCGAAAAGCCGCCGGCGAGTGTCGCGAAAGAGTATCTTGCCGCGGGCACCTTTCTCTGGAATGCGGGCATTTTCGTCTGGAAGGCGGCGACGATCCTCGCGGCGCTGGCCGAGCGGCAGCCGGAGTGCCTCGCGCACCTCGAGGCGATCGCGGCGGCCTGGGACACCCCCGACCGCGAAACCGTCTTCGCCCGCGAGTTTGCCGCCATCAAAGGCATCTCGATCGACTACGCGGTGCTCGAGCACGCCACCGACGTGGCCGTGATCGAGGCGCCCTTCGAGTGGGATGACCTCGGTGGCTGGTCGGCCGTCGCGCGGCAGCGAGGGGCCGATACCGAGGGCAACACCGTGGTCGGCCGCCACCTGGGGATCGACACTGTCCGCACGATCGTCGCCGGGTCGGACGACCATCTGGTCGTCACGATGGGCCTTGAGGATATGCTTGTGGTGCATACTCCCGATGCCACGCTCGTGGCCGACCGTACCCATGAGGAGGCGGTGCGCCGGGTGGTGGGTGAACTCGAGAAACGTGGATGGACCGAGTATCTCTGATCGTCGTCTGCTTCATCGCCGGCCTGTTCGCCGTCTGCGGAGCGGCCGCCGCGGCTGAGCCGTCCAAGGCTCGGGATGCAGACTGGGTCGATGCCCTGCGCCGTTCGGCGGAGGCGCTGCACTGGTCCGACGAGCTGATCCGTCACGACTGGCGGCTGCAGCGGCGGCCGGGAACCGCGGAATGCCGGATCCTCGATCCGCAGGAACGAGTGATCCACGCGGGCTCGGCCGCAGAGTGCACCGCGGCCTTCGCCGAGATGGAAGCCAGCGGCCGGATCGAGCCGGTTCGCGGACCAGCAGTGATCGTGCTGCATGGGCTCGGCGAAGGCCGCGATTCGATGAAGCCGCTCGTCACCCACCTGCGCTCCACCACGCATGCCACCGTGCTCGCCTTCGGCTATGCGAGCACGAAAGCCGCCATCGCCGACCACGGCCGAGCGCTGGCCGCCGTCATCGCCGGACTGCCGGCAGCGGAACGAATCAGTTTCGTCGGCCACAGCCTCGGCAACCTCGTCGTGCGCAGCTGGATGGCACAGGCCCGTAAGCCCGACCTCGACCGCGTCGGGCGGGTGGTGATGCTCGGGCCTCCCAACCACGGCTCCGACCTGGCGAAGATGGCGTCGAAGGTCTGGCTCCTGGCCGCGCTCTCCGATGGCGCCGCGCGGGATCTCGTCATCGACTGGGAGAAGGTGTCGCCCCAGCTCGCCGTGCCCTGCTGTCCGTTCGGCATCGTGGCCGGCGGCAAGGGGGATGGCGCCGGCTACAGCATGCTGCTGGAGGGAGACGACGATGCCGTCGTCCGCGTCGCCGAGACAAGGCTCGAGGGCGCCGACGATTTTCTGCTCGTGCCCGTCCACCATGCGGCGATGATGAAGCATCCGACGGTGCAGCAGGCCGTTGCCTCGTTCCTGACCACGGGCCGGTTTCCCGCCGCCCCGCCGCAGGCCACCCCATGAGCGTGTCCGCCGCCATTCCCGCCGACGGCCGCGTGGCGGGCGTCGACTACGGCCGCAAGCGAATCGGCATCGCGATCTGCGACGCCGCACGAATCCTCGCCAGCCCGCTGACCATGCACGAGCCGACCGGCGACGACGATGCCGAGGCGACGTTTTATCGACGGCTCGTTCGCGACGAGGAGATCATCGGCTTCGTCGTCGGCCTGCCGATCCACGCCGATGGTTCCGACAGCAAGATGTCGGTCGAGGTGGAGAAGTTCGGCGGCTGGCTGGCCGCGGCGACCGGACTGCCCGTCGTATTTCAGGACGAGCGATTCACGTCGATCGAGGCCGCTGGCAAGCTCGCCGGCCACGGCTTCTCCCGCGGCCGCAAGAAGGCCCGCACCGACGCGATCGCGGCGCAGATCCTGCTCGCCGACTGGCTCGAATCGCAGGCCTCCGGATCCCCCGCACGCAGGCCGGGAGCCCTCGACGCATGACCTCCGCCCCCCGTCGGCTCGTGATCGGCTGCGGGTATCTCGGCATGCGAACCGCTCGCAGATGGCTCGCCGCCGGCGATCGCGTGTGGGGCACGACGCGTTCGGCGGCGCGGACGGCCGAATTGGCCGCAGCCGGGATCGAGCCGATCGTGGCCGACGTCGCGCGGCCGGAGGCGATGCCCGCCCTGCCCGAGGTCGACACGATGTTCTGGGCCGTGGGATTCGATCGCGCGGCCGGGGCGACCTACCGCGATCTCCACGTCGAGGGGCTCGCGCGGGCGATCGACGCACTGCCCGGCCGGCCGCGGCTGATCCTGTCGAGCTCGACCGGCGTATGGGGCAACGACGATGGCGCGGTCGTCAGCGAGTCCACGCCCGCCACGCCGACGCGCGAGGCGGGGAGCGTGCTCCTCGAGGCCGAGGCCACCCTGCATGCGCTCGCCCCCGGCCGCGGCACGGCCCTGCGGTTCGCCGGCCTCTACGGACCGGGCCGTCTGCCCCGTCTCGAAGACCTCAAGGCCGGGCGACCGATCGCCGCCGATCCCGAGAGCTGGCTCAACCTGATCCACGTCGATGACGCTGCAAGAATCGTCTGCGCCGTCGCCGCCGCACCGGCCCCTCGGCCGCTCTACGTCGTCTCCGATGGCGTGCCGGTCCGCCGCCGCGACTGGTATGCCCACCTGGCGACGCGGTCGGGCAGCCCGCCACCGAACTGGGATGTGTCGGCCCCGCGCACCCGCGGCGCCGACAAGCGGGTCGATCCGTCGCTCCTCTTCAACGATATCCCGATCGCGCTCGCCTACCCCGATTCATTTCAGGGCATCGACGCGCTCTGACTCAACTCGCCCAACCCGGCCCGGGGCTGCCTGCACCCTCTCGGCGGACGTTCGCTGCGGACATCCTGTCCTTCGCTCACTGCATGTCCGCTCGCTTTCGGCATCCTGCCTGCGCTCGCTCCCATAGCCCGCGAGAGGGTACAGGCAGCCCCGGGCCTACCCGCATTCTCGTAGGACAGGCCTCCGTGCCTGCTCCAGACAGGCGGAGACGCCTGTCCTACGGGAACGGAGGCTTCGGGTGACCTGTACCCAGGAGCCGGCGTATGCTGACAAGCGCAGCCAGGATGGCGAAGCGCCGTCAGCATCCGAGCGAGCGAAGGGCAGGATGCCAATCCTGTTCGGCACGGCAGATGCTCGACGCGTCGATCCGCGTCTCGCGTGGCTCGGGGCTGCCCGCCCCTCTCGCCGGACGCTCGCTACGGTCATCCTGACCTTCGCTCGCTCGGAGACGTCAGCGCTTCGACATCCTGTCTCCGCTTGCCGTCTACGCCGTCTCGAGGGGATGGGCATCCCCTCGCTGGGGTCGTACCTCGACTGCGCAGCATCGAATCCCGCGTGCCGATAGGGCCGTGGCTTCGCCGGCGCAGGCTACTTCCGTGTTTTGATGAAGGCCTCGAGTTCCTTGAGGCTGGCGAGACCAATGAGGTAGTACCAGACCATCTGGTACATCGCTCTGTTCGGCTTCTCTCCCGTGTAGATCAGGATCAGCATGCAGACGATCATCGCGCAGTACGCCTGGATCTCCACGCCGTTGTGCTTGTCCGAGAACAGATGCCGGCAGCCGAGGAGCTGCTTGAACGTGCGGAAGAACATCTCGATGACCCACCGCAGGCGGTACATCTCGGCGATCAGTTCGGCCGGTAGGTCAAGCCGATTCGTGACCAGTCGGAGCACCCCGTCGCACGTCGGCCCACGCATGCCCCGGCAGCCCCCGTGCGGCTTGACGGCAACGCGAATGAGCCGCATCGAATGGTCGGGGAGTGTGCGGTGCCGCGACTTCCAGCCCAAGTCGACGATCTCGTCGCTGATCACGCTGGCAGCGCGATCGGCTTGCGTCAGCTCGTTGGCATGCATGACCGTGGCTGCGGTCCTGTCTGACGCCCTGCAGACGTAACTGCTCCCCGCGGCATTGATCGCGTTCCAAAGCCGGTAACTGACATAGCCGCGATCAAGGATGTAGCAGCGGTCCGCCTCGATCGTCCGCTGCAATACTGCCCGTTCGTCGGCATCGCCCTTGGGACTCGCCGACGTGGCGTCGATCCGCACGGCCTTGCCGCTGAGTACCTCGAAGTGTGTGTGCAGTCGGTAGGCCGAGAGATGCTTGCCCTCGGCCTTGGGCGTCCAGGAGAGTTCTGCCACACGCTTGACCGTCTCGATGACGGTGCCGTCCACGGCCGTGATCCTCTGCCCTACGGCGTCGAACCGCCGAATAGGCCTGCTCCGGATCGTGTGGCCGAGTTCAGCCGCAATCTCCTTGAGCGGCGCAGGGTCGAAAATCGCCACCGACTCTGACAGGGACCCCAGGGATGCGCGGTTCACACCGAGCCGCTTGCGGACCTTGTCGAGGGAGCAGGCCCGCTGGAGGTCTCGCAGGCTCTCGATCGCCGGGCTGAAGAGCGCCATCAGGATCAGTGCACAGTACTGATCCATGAACAGCCGGCGATTGCCGGCTCTGTCGCGTTCGGCGCCCACCTTCCGCAGCCGCGAAAGCAACGGACGTATCTTCCGCAGGCACTTCAGTCCCTGCACATCCTGATCACGGATCTCGCGCTTCCTGCTCGTGGCCATGCCGGGCACGATAACGCCACGCCCATCAGCGCGCAACTCCCTCCGGTTCGCTCAGATTGCCAGGTCGCCAATGCGCAAATCCTGTGCCGAACAGGATTGGCAGGATGCCCG
>Ga0209990_10000801_pt1 | contig 29562 bp, 22 predicted proteins | sample NOAtaG_6_FD_187304 | JGI IMG/M metagenome (GOLD analysis project Ga0209990, IMG submission 187304) | Freshwater lake microbial communities from Lake Erie, under a cyanobacterial bloom - NOAA_Erie_Diel5S_2200h metaG (SPAdes) (version 2) | ecosystem: Environmental > Aquatic > Freshwater > Lake ...
TGGGTCCCCAAACTCGTCGAAACCGAAGTGGAATACTGCGTACACGAGTGCCAGACCAAAGAAGAGCAGTACACCTGGAATGTCACCGTCTGCAAGCCCGAGACTCGCACTCGCAAAGTGTGCGTCACAAAGCACATCACAGAAGAAGTCAAGGAAAAACACACCGTCACCGTCTGCAGGCCGGAAACTCGCACTCGCAAGGTACACCACACCGAATACGTGCAGAAAACAGTCCCCTGCAAGTACACAGTGACCGTCTGCAAGCCGGAAACTCGCACCTGCAAGGTGCAGGTGACGGAACAGGTTGAAGAAGAAGTTGTGGAAAAGTGCCACGTGACCGTCTGCAAGCCGGAAACCCGCACTCGCAAGGTGCACGTCAGCAAAATGGTGCCCGTTGAAGAAACCTGCACCGTCGCTGTCACCACTAACAAAGTCGAAAAGAAGGAAGTCGAAGTTCAGGTTTGCCACATGGTCGAAAAGGAAGTCGAGTGCAAGGTCTGGAAGCCGGCAGCCTGCTGCCACGAAAACGCCCCACGAACTCGACACGCCAGAAAAGCCTGCTGTAACTGACCCTCTCGCGGTCATCGCAGCCCCCCCGGTCCCCCGATTTCCCCACAGGAAGTCGGGGGACTGTTTTTTTGTCCCCCCAATGGTAAAAACTCTCCCGATCGGCGTAATCCCTGCGAACGGCTGAAGTCCTCACCTCGATCCTCCCGATATGCCTCCTGTGGAGGAGTGCGCCCGAATTGCCGCGCGCTTGACCTGGGTCCAGGCAGAACATTACAAAACCTGCCAGTTCCGCTGTTCGCTGAGTCCGGCAACCGTCTCCACACGGATCCGAACTCGAAGCCCTGCCCGGAGGATGTCGTCGTGAAATCATCAGCACTGTGGCAGAATTTCTTCTGCCGCCGGCCTGCGGCAGCAGTTCTGCTGCTGGCAGCGACCGCCTCTTCAACGGCTGCCTCAGCCGATGAAGTGCAGCGACTCATCACAAACTCCTACCGCTTCGAAATTCCTTTCGAAGTTGACGTGGAAGCAGGCGAGGAACCCAACAGTCAGGCCATCCTCTACAAGTCTCAGAATGGCGGCAAAACCTGGGAACGCGAACAAACCGCCCCGGCCAGCAAAGGCGCCTTCGTTTTCACTGCCCCAAAGGACGGAATTTATTCCTTCGCCATCCGCATGACGGACGCGAATGGAACTCTGCTGGCCCCCATCGAAGGCAGCCCGCCCGAACTGGAGATTCAGGTTGATCGCTCCGAACCAGTAGTGAAACTGGAACTCCTCGAAGAATCCGAACGCATGCTGACCATCAACTGGTCAACAGACGATCCGGGTGCCGTGCCGGAATCACTGCTCATCGAAGTCACCGACGTCAGCAGCGGAATTCGCACGCGACTCAAAACCGAACCCGCCGTCGCGGGTACCACAACCGTTCCCTTCCCGGACAGTGGTGCAGTTCAGGTTCGCGCTTCCATCGTCGATGCAGCCGGTAATAAAGGTGAGGCTCGCAGAAAGCTGGAAAGCGATTACGAACAGCCCGCAGAATCCCCGGACAGCAAGTCACCCTACGCAAAGTCGCCCGAACGGCCTGCTGAACGACCGGAAGCCACACCGGAGCCGGAACCTGCACCTGCACCTGCACCGGAACCGGAGCCTGCACCGGAGCCGGAACCTGCGCCGGAACCCATGCCCGCAAGCAGAACAGCACCGCGATCGCTGCCGGCCCCCGTCGTACCGCAACAGCCGGCGACGTCCGTCGCACCTGAATCGAAGCCTCTGCCCGGTCCAATCGTTGCACGAAACCCGGAAGTCCCGCCAGTATCAACGCCTCCCCGGCCCGTCGATGCCAGCTACGGCGAGGCTGCCGGGACATCCCTGATGGTCAGCAATCGAATTTTCGATATTGAGTACCAGGTGGATGACGTGGGCCCGTCCGGGATCAGTGCCGTTGATCTCTTCGTAACAGAAGACAACGGTCGACAGTGGTTTCGGTATGGAACCGATGCCGACCGCAAAAGCCCCTTCTCTGTTGATGCCATGGCCGAAGGAACATTCGGCTTTGCTGTCCGCGTTCGAAACGGAGTCGGTGTCAGCGAGATTCCACCGCAGCCGGGTGATCCGCCGGAAATCGTCATCACCGTTGATCAAACCGCGCCCGCTATCGAAATGGCTCAGCCTGACGTTCGCAGCGAGGGACAGGGATCTGTCCGCTTCGCATGGCGGATTCGCGAGGCCCACCCCGCACAAAACTCCGTACGCCTTGAATATGCCGCTGCTGCCGCCGGGCCGTGGACTCCAGTGTTTGACTGGCAGCCAAATCGCAACAGTTACGAAATGGCGATCCGACCAGGTATGCCGCCCGCTGTTTATTTTCGACTCACCGCTCGTGATCAGGCAGGAAATCTGTCGGCCGCACAAACCCCGCAGCCAGTCATCGTCGACCTGAAAAAACCCACGGCAAGACTGATTCGCGTTCAGCCGGTTCCTGTGCAACAACCCTGAGCAACGCTGTCATCGATCACGGGCAAAACGCACAAGCAGCGTTCGCGCCTGCGAATCCGAAACCATTGCCTCCGGACGCTGGTCGACTCTGCCCGGCAAAAGCCGACGCACGTCAATCGCCCACAGAGCACCCGGCCTGATTCCCCCTGCAGCCAGCTCACGCGCTGGAATCGCCAGCTCCACACGCCACACGGAATCCTCCTGGTCAACGGCCACGTGCCATCGCGGATTCCAGCTCGACAGTGCCCAGCAGCTCTCCGATGTTCGCCCACTCTCGTCCACACACAGACGAAACGCTGTGGACAGATCGCGATCCGTATCCAGCTGTATCTCCAGACGATCCCTGTCTGCATGCGGCTCGTCGTAGTATCGATTCTCCGCCAGCTCAACTCGCGATCCGCCAGCTGCACGGGGTATTCTGGCTGTCAGATACAGATACTGCTCATCCCACGCCAGCAACACCAGACTGTCCTCAGCCTGCTCCCCGGCGTCGTCCGAGACCAGCCGCACTTCCTCGGCCGCTTCCCAGATCGGTTCAGCCAGTTTCCCGTCCAGCACAGGCATGGATTTTGAAGCTGTGAGCACCATTTGGCGAAACTGATCCGATTTCCCGCCCTGCGTCAGCAACTGCTCAGAACGAGCCCAGGTGCCCCAGACGTCCGAACGGCCCGACAACCCGGCCAGCAGGCTCGTTGCGGCTCCGAACTGCTCCTGACGACGCAGCGTCACGGCATGCCGCAGCACTGCCGCCGGCGAAGACTCCCGACCCACAACTCCGTCCGCTCGCTGCGTCAGCAATCTCCAGGCTGTTCGCTCGTTGGCATCCCAGAGCTCCCTCAGTGCATCCGCCTGCGCTGTTCGCTGACCACCAAATCCAGACGCCGCCGCCGGCTGCACCACCGGCCGAACCTGCAGCCCCCCCGCTTCAGCTCCGCCTTCCGGAACGCCCCCAGCCGCTCCGTTCTCCGCGCTCCGCTCGGATCGCCGCAGCAACTGCAGCTCCGCAGATCCATAAGCCAGCACCAGCAGTTCAGCCGCAGCAAAAGCCTCCGGAGTCCCCGGGAAACGCCGAATCAATTCCTGCTGAATCGCCAGCCACCCCTCCAAATTACCCCGCGTCAGCCCCGCCGCGGCCGCCGCAGTCAGCTGCAGCTTCGCCAGCGACTCCGGAAGCTCCACCCCGGCCTGCTCAAGACCCGCCACAAATGACTCCGCAGAATTCTCCGCGCTCGCAGCACCAGCCAGCACACCCGACTCCAGTCGCCACCGCCGCACTGCTGTCGCCGCTCGCTGCAGCCGATCCCGGTCCAAACTCGTCCGCTGTCGCCTCACCGCAGGTGTCAGAAATTCCCCCAGCCCGGCAAACGCCGACTTCACCGAACCTTCACCATTGGCATCCAGAATCACTTCGTAGGCAGCCTCGTCACCAACGCTCTCAGACAGCCCCGATCCGAATTTCACCGCAGGGCGAATGGACAGTGCCGCCTGCTGCAGTAACCCACCCGTCGTGCCTTCATTGCGAAGCAGATCCGCTGCAGAAAACACCACAGATGAAACTCGTCCAATCGGCCGTCGCTGAATCACTCGCTGCACACGCCACGGCTCAATGCCGATTGCCGCCAGTCGCGGCTCCGCAGCATCCGCTGACATCTCAACCGCCCGGGGTATCAGCCGCCGCAGCACCTCGCCCACACAGTCAGCCTCGCCAGCGGACTCAATCACAATAATCACCGGTCGATAACACCGAATCTGCCTCGCCAGACGCAGCGTCAGCAAATCCTCCGCACGGCCATCCGTCTGACGATCCCAGATCTCCAGCAGGCGCTCAGCCGTCAGATCAGAAAATCGATCGTTCACAGAAAACTGCCAGTCCGCACAATAATCCCCGCTCCCGACAGCCGCTGTTGTCGCCGGCCCCAGCCACTCCTGCTCCTGTACCAGTCGTTCGGCCGTCTCACGCCCCTCAAGGATCGCCGGTTGCCAGACCACACTCCGCAGGCCACCGTCCGCCGCCAGGCCGGCCAGCAGCAGCCACGACTGCCCGGCCAGCGTCCCCGATCCGACTGACAGTATCGCCGCATGTCGACCGGCACCCCGCACGCACTCCCATGCTCGACCATCAGCCGACATCAAAATCTGACCGAAACTCCCGACCGCCAGAAAACCCGCACTCCCAAGCCGCCGAATTCGACAGATCCTCCCCGCTGCCGGGAGCTCAGAAAACTGCCACGAACGACCTCCGTTCTCCGAATACAGCAGCTTTTGCCCCGGATCACCGGCCGCCACCACCACAGCCCCCTGATGGCAAATCGCCCGAATGTCAAACAGGTCCGCAGAATCCCCAGGAAGTTCACCCTCCGGAGCCGCCCACGTGATCCCCGCATCCTCAGTCCGCAGAATCGTACCGCCATCGCCGGCCACCCAGCCTGACTGGTCACCCCCGGACGAGACCGCTCGCAGACTCCGCAGGCCACGGGCCGATTGCTGCAAAACCACAGCCTCACTCGTAGTCAGTACACCCAGCCCCTGGCGAAATCCCCCAAGGATCCCCTCATCCACACCGCTGAATCCCGCCGCCAGCCACAACGAGCCCGCCTGATTCGCAGTCTGAGGCTCCCAAACGTCACCACCATCCACCGTGCGAAACAGAGTCGCCCCCTGTTCCGCTGACGATGGCAAAGTCACCGCGATCGCTTCCTCGCCACCAAAAAACCGGACCTGCAAAATCCCAGGCAAAGATCGCGCCGCACCACTCACCGACTCCCAGGACTCGCCACCATCCCGAGTCATCAGCAGTACACCATGCCCGGATGCGTCACTGCCCGACTGAATCCCCGCAATCCAGCCCCGCCGATTCGTCAGGAAACACACGCTGGTCAGTCGACAGTCAAAGGGCAGGGCACGCGTTCGCCAGGTCACCCCCCCGTCCTCAGAATCACAGACCACTCCACGATCACCCACCGCCCAGCAGTACCGACCAACTGCCGCGACATCATTCAGACATGCGTCTTCCAGGACCGCCGCACAACGCACCGCAGCCGCTGCAGACAAAAGTTCCCCGGGAATGTCCTCTGAAATCAGCCGCACCGCAGCTTCATTCGCCGGCGAAGACACTTCGGGTTCAGACTGAAACCCGGCGCATATACTGCTGCGGCACACTGCCAGCAGCAGCCATATTGCCGCGACAACCGAGCCTGTCCGTCGCATCCCTGCACACTCCATTCAATCCCGCCATCCCTGCCATCAGCCGCATTCCGCCGGCCAATTCCCTCACTCTGCCTTCAGCTCCACAAACTGCTCAGAGCAACACCCTGCAGATCGCTCCGCTGAACCGCCGACACCGGACTCCGCCAGCTTCAGAAATGGTGCCGCAGTCGCCCGATGATCGTGCCCCGCATAAACACCGAAATCATTGAACAGAAATCGCTTCGCCAGCCTGTAATAAAAATTCTTCTCGGGAATCTCATGGCCCGGATGATACTGCGATGTTCGCGGCACCATCGACCGCAGTTCACTCAGGGCCGTTCCGCGAGCCGTCGAATCCTTCGCCCCGTGCTGCACCACCAGCTGCTCAAGCAGGTCCGGACGCTCCAGCACTATGCAGCCACGAGTCGTCTGCTGGGCCAGACTGCGAAATCCCTCCAGAAACTTCGATTCCGTAAACTTCTCGAACAGCGAACGAGAATCATTGGTCGCATGAATCGATTCACGCGAAAACTGCACAATCGGACACGGTTCTATGTCCCCCCACGGATTGATGTGATGGCTGATCCCGTTGGCAGCAGGACACAATGCCCGACCCTCGCCATCGTAATACGCATCAATGATCACAATCGGCTTCTTCGCTCGCATGTCCACGACAAACTGACGGGCACGCCGCTGCTGCTCAGGCGTCAGACACAGCTCCGTACTGGCATCCGGCCCCATGGGACGATAAACGTGAAACCATGTGTAAAGCACACCCATCTCAATCAGACGATCAACCCACTCCTCGGTCAGCAGATGATCGATGTTGGACTTCGCCAGACTTGTACAGACCCCCGTCATCACATGATGCTTCAGACAGTTCTGAATTCCCTGCAGAGTTTTGCTGAACACACCGTTCCGACCCCGTCGCTCATCGCTGATGATCTCGTTGCCCTCAACGCTGATCAAGGGCGTCACATTGCCGGCATGATGCAGTCGCGCTGCCACTTCCTCCGTTATAAAGTGACCATTCGTAAACACCTGAAAATAACAGTCCGGATGCGCCTCAATGATCTCCAGAATCTCCGGATGCATGAAGGGCTCACCACCCACCAGACCAAAAAAGGAATTCCCCTGCGCCTTCGCCTCACTGATCAGCCGATTCATCGCCGGCAAGTCGATCGTTGACTGCTTATGGGCCACGTCCACCCAGCAGCCCTGACATCGCAGATTGCAGCTGTTGATGATCGACACATACAAAAATGGCGGAAAGAACACACCCTTTTTCATCCGTGAACGATGCCGCAGCACCGACAGTGAACCACGCACACCCAGATTCCAGACCAGCTTCCATAGCAGACGCTTATCCGTCTCAAGAAGCATTCGCCGGGCCATTTTCAGTGTGTACATGGAAGTCCTGCCTGTCATCACGTCGCCGATCCCGAAGCTGCACCTGTCCTCTCAGGATTCTATCACTGAATCCGCAGCAAGTCACTTCTCCGGCCAGGTTTTCACGATTCACCACCATCGACTGGTTGCCCGCAAGGCTCGGAAATCACCAGCCACACCCCCTCCAGACTCCATTCCTCAGCCTGTTCCCCCACCACCTCAAACTGGACTTCATTAAACGATTTCAGCAGTTCTGTCGGAATCCGACAGCATCGCTCCGGCAGACACGCTGCCGCCGACGGTTCGCCCGCCAGCTCTGACGAACAACCGAGTACCTCGCCGTTCAACTGCACCACAAACTGCCCGCTCCCCACATACGCCAGTCGCAGCCGCGAATCACTCGAAAGCCGTGGCGGAGCGTGAAATCCTCGCGTCAGCTGAACTTTCGCAGCTCCGGTCACCCCCGCTCCTGACAGCGGCAGTCGTTCAGACCGCCCGGACCCGGATTGCCCGGACAACCGAAACTGCCACGGTCCGGCCAGCCGAATCCGGTGCTCAGACATCACTGTTGACTCCTCACAAATCTCCTGACCATTCCGGAACGAACGCCGTCATGAACACAATCAGCCCCCAAAATCCCGCCGACGGAAACCATCACCGAAATTCCTCGAACACTCCGATTTTCCGGAACCGCAGTGTCCCCCGCAGGTTCCCGCCTGGAATTCGCTGCCTGCCGGATACGGTATTGAACAGTCAACTGAATTGCGAGAGCATCCGTTTGCGGATAACCTCCCCCGGAATTCCCGAAATTCTCCATCAGGTCATCGGAACGTCCGATTCATGAGTGATTCTTCAGGCAAGCCCGGAAACTCCGGTACCCCAAAGCCCCAAAACCCTCCCGGGGGCGACCCCCGCAGGGTCAACTTCAGTTCCATGACGCTGGTCCTGCTCGTGGCGGCGGTCCTCGTCTCCATCTTTACGTGGACCAGTCTGCCAAAAAATCACGGCAACACCGTCCCATACTCGTTCTTCTACACCCAGCTGCAGAAGGATCAGGTTCGCAATGTGACCTTCCACGGTGAGATGCTGATTGGTCGCTGGAAACAGATTCCCACAGAAACGCCGGAGGGCTTCACCGGGACACTGGTCGAACAGTTCAACACAGCACTGCCCTCAGTGCAGGTGCCGGAACTGGAACCGGAACTGCGGAAACGCGGCGTACAGTTCAACTCCGTGCCCGTCACCGATGTGGGTTTGGGTAATCTGGTCTTCTGGGTACTCCTGCCACTGCTCTTCGTCTTCCTGATGTGGAACATGATGCGCCGCTCAGCCGATCCGTTCGGTGCCGGCGGGATGATGGGAGGCTTCATTCGCAGCCCCGCCAGGCGGTTCGAAAAGAACGACAAATCCGCAAAATTCGACGATGTCGCCGGACTGAAGTCCGCCAAACAGGACCTTCAGGAAGTGGTCGACTTCCTCCGCGACCCAGGTCGCTTCACGCGACTCGGAGCAAAAATCCCTAAAGGCGTGCTGCTCGTCGGACCTCCCGGCACCGGAAAAACGCTGCTGGCCCGCGCCACCGCGGGTGAGGCCGGAGTCCCCTTCTTCTCAATCAACGGCTCCGAATTCATCCAGATGTTCGTCGGCGTCGGAGCCACTCGCGTTCGAGACCTCTTCAAAACCGCTCGCGAAGCCGCTCCCTGCATCGTCTTTATCGATGAAATCGACGCCGTTGGCCGCGTCCGCGGAGCCGGGGTCGGTGGCGGTCACGATGAACGCGAGCAAACACTCAATCAGATACTCAGCGAAATGGACGGCTTCCAGCAGGGTGAGACCGTCATCGTGCTGGCAGCCACAAACCGCCATGATGTGCTCGACCCGGCACTGCTCCGGCCAGGGCGGTTTGATCGTCATGTCACCGTCGACCTGCCCGCACGCGAAGGGAGACTCGGAATACTGCGAGTACACACTCGCAGAGTGCCGCTGCACGATGATGTCGACCTTGAAGTCCTCTCCCGCACCACCATGGGATTCAGCGGTGCAGAACTTGAAAAACTGGTGAATGAATCCGCCCTGAAGGCCGCACGCGAAAACAAAAAACGCGTTGAAATGACCGACTTCAGATACGCCATCGATATCGTCACCATGGGCGCCCCGCGCGACGAAAAAGTTGAACAGTCCGAAAAGGAACTTACCGCCTGGCATGAAGCCGGACACGCTGTCCTCGCATGGGCTCAGGAAGGAATCGACCCCGTCCACAAAGTCTCAATCGTGCCTCGCGGTCGAAGCCTCGGTGTCACTCTCGTCATGCCTGAAAGTGAAATTCACAACCTCGGCGAACGACGACTCAAAGCCCGCATCGTCATGATGATGGGTGGACGAGCCGCTGAGAAGATGATCTACAACGAATACTCCGCCGGTGCGCAGAACGATATCGAACAGTCCACCTCACTCGCACGTCGCATGGTGGCACGCTGGGGCATGTCCGAAATTATCGGGCCCGTCTCATTCCGACAGTCCGAAGAACACCCGTTCCTCGGTAAGGAAATGCACACCTATCGCGAATTCAGCGAAGAAACGACTCGACAAATCGACAGTGAGGTGCAAAGGATCATCAAGGAAGCCGAACACCGGGCCATCGAACTGCTGACTCAGTACCGTGACCGCATGGATAGACTGGTCCGCGCTCTGCTGGAATCTGAAGACCTGGTCAGGGAACAGATCGAGCAGATTCTGGGACCACGCCCCTTTCCCACAAACCCGACCAGCTCCGCAAACACCGAAAATCCGGCCACAGGTGACTGATCGGGCAGGTCTCGGAGGGCACTGCAGACATGACAGTCTGGATTCAGAGGCAACTTCTGCTGCCCGAGATGCCTCGCGGCTGCCACCTGATTACCGCCAGTGTAATCCAGGAACTGCCGGAATTGACGCGCTGTCGAGTCGGTCTGCTGCATATCTTTATTCAGCACACCTCAGCATCGCTGACCATCAACGAAAATGCTGACCCGGATGTCCGCACTGACCTCAATCAGGCACTCAACCTGCTGGCACCCGAGAATGCCCGCTGGACACACACCTGCGAAGGGCCTGACGACATGCCCGCACACGTCAAACACTCACTCATGGGAGCCTCACTCTCCATTCCTGTCGCAGATCACAAACTGCTCCTGGGCACCTGGCAGGGAATCTGCCTCTGCGAACACAGAAACCGCGGAGGCCGGCGAAACCTGATCCTCACCCTCCACGGCGAGTTGGAGAGTCGCTGAATGGCGAAAGTCTACTTCTACTACTCCTCCATGAACGCCGGCAAATCCACCACACTCCTGCAGGCCGCATGGAATTACCGCGAACGAGGCATGCAGCCGCTGCTGCTTACACCGCGACTGAATACCCGCGACGGGCTCGGAAAAATTGCTTCACGCATCGGCCTCGAAGCCAATGCTCACCCTTTCAACGACACCGACTCGCTCCTCGAAATCTTTCGCAGTCAGCACCGCCGGACGCCCATCGCCTGCGTCTTTGTTGATGAAGCACAGTTCCTCACTCGCCGACAAGTCTCCGAACTCTGCCGCATCGCAGATGACGATTCCGTACCAGTGCTGGCCTACGGCCTCCGCACCGACTTCCAGGGGGCTCTCTTCGAAGGCAGCCAGTACCTCCTCGCATGGGCTGATGTGCTTTCAGAAATCAAAACCGTCTGCCACTGCGGACGCAAAGCCACAATGGTACTCCGCATCGATGCCAGTGGCAGACCGGTCAGAGCCGGCGAACAGATTCAGATCGGGGGCAATGAAAGCTACGTATCCGTCTGCCGACGGCATTTCCACCAGGGACTGGCTGAACGCTCGGAGCCACAACTGCCCTTTGCTGACCTGGATGAAGACTGAACGGCAACCACCTGTGCAACCTGTACACCATGCGCATTTCATGAGCACATGTTGCACAATTATTCACGACCGTGAAGAACTTGTTTCGGACAAATCGTGAGCACCGGCAGCTTCGCTACCGTTTGACACAGCGATTCGGCAATTTCCGCCACTCCGCCATATTCCGGCAAATTCTGCTGCAGTTGCCTGGCGATAACTCAACAGCACACCTGCCGGAACGCTGAAACGCAGATTCCCAGGACAACGCACCGCGTTGTCTGCACAATCGATGCAGTTGCGTTTGCTCCGAGTTTCCCCCCCTGAATTAGTTTTTCGGAAGACAGCATCATGAATCCTCGTACGCTGATCGGAGTTTCGCTGCTCGCGGGACTGGCAGTGGTCTTTTTCGGGATGCAGATTCTAATGGTCGGACCTCTGCAGGGACGGCTCCAGAATATCCAGGCCAGACTCGACCAGTCCGACCGCAGCATGAGTAAGCTTGTGAAAAGCGGAGCCGCTGCGGCTCAAACCAATGACCTGCTGTCCGCACTGGATCAGCAGGCCAGCAGTATCGAGAACCTGCGAAGGAACATCGCTGACATTCAGGCACTGCGAAACACCATCTCCTCCGAAGGTGTTGCCGCAATTGATGCCATGCAGGCTGTCGAGCAGATCGCTGCCGTTCAGGACCGGCTGATCGCCGAGAACGAAAGCACCGCACGAGCCATGAAAGCGGTTGATGGACTTGAATCTCTGCGGCAGTCCATTCTCAGCGGCAGCGATGCAACTGATGTTGCTGACTCAGCCCTGAGCGGCATGAAAGCACTGCAGGAACGCCTCATCGCAGCTTCCAATGGATACGAGCAGGCCAGCAACAGCATCACGCGGATGAGCAACCTCACGGAACGCATCATCGCTGAAGACAAGACCATCGAGCAGGCTGCAGCAGATTTCGACAGGTTCCTCCAGTTCCGCAACTCAGTCAGCGTTGCAGCAGCAGATCTGGACAGGGCCAACGCTGAGGTGGTTGCATTCAACGAGTTGAAAAATGCCGTCATCGCAGCAGCAGGTGATCTCCCGGCCGCCCGCACTGCTGCCGATGCTTCAGCGGAAATTACCAGCCTGCTCAGCCAGCAGTCTCAGCAGGTGATCACCGCTCAGCAGAACCTGAACCTGCTGCTGTCGATCCAGGAAGCCCTTGCTGCCGGCACCGAGCAGGTGGCCAGCGCTGTGCAGAACCTCGAAATCCTTGACGAATTCCAGCACGAAGCCGCCCGGCACATCAGTTCTCTCGAAGTCCTGCGTCGCACGCTGATGGAAATCGCTCTGATGGAATCCAGTATTGCTCGAGTCGCTGGTGTTATTCAGCCTCTGACCGAGATCGTAAACCTGCGACGGCTCGGAGATGATGAAGTTCGCGAAGCCGCACGAGTAGTTCTTGACCGACGAAACAGTCGCGTCAGTCGCCTCGACAACGATGCTGAGGCTGTACAAAAACCTGCTTCAGAACAGGACGGTAATGTTCCGACTCCCGTCGAAACTGTCCCTGCCAACTGACGCAACGCTGCCGACTGAGTAAAACGAAGCAGGGCCCTGACGGATTTGATCCGTCAGGGCCCTCGCTGCTTAACCCACTCAGCAGAGTTGTCGTCAGTTGTTCAGACCGTTCCCGCCCAGCCCCCACAGGAAGTTGAGCTGGACCAGGCTGAGGAACACATTCCCGACCTCTTCACCCAGTGTGTACTTCAGCACGATAAAGTCCTTCGGCTGAATCAGGATTCGTTCACCCGGATTCGTCAGGGCTCGGTTCAGATTTACCTTGATAGCAATCTGGCTGCCACAGGGAAGCTCACGGATGATGATCGCCTGAGATGGCTGGCAGAAGCCACCACCACCACCACCACCACGACCACCGCCGCCCATGCCACCGCCACCGCCACCGCCACCGAGGGCCATGACACCCGTCCCGCTGCTGCCCAGCGGACCACGGGCGAGGGAAATCGCTCCAAGAATGTCAAGGTCCTTGTCCCGCGGCAGAGGATATTCGCCACCACCCAGCACCCCGGCGGTGTAGAAGGTCTCCTCGTCGCGACTGCGAATAATCACAATGTCACCCTCGGACAGAATCACGTCGTCCTGGTCGAACCTGGGCGGATTGGCCGGATCGTACCGCAGCGGTACTCGAGTCACACTCGGCGGATCCGGCAGCGGTGCCTCGCTGCAGAAACAGTTGTCCTGGCAGTTGTCCTGACAGATCTGATTCAGCACCGAGTCGGCGTCGACACCAGCCTGATACATACCACGGTAAATCATGATCTCATTCTTCGCGTCCGTACCCGGCATACCACCCGTGGCACCCAGGGCATGCAGCACGTCGTTCTCGTAGGCCGGCAGGTCTACCACCTGACCAGTCCCACGCTTCGTAACACCCTGCTGTCCGCCCGCCTCTTCGCGAATGACCATCACTCGCACCTTACGCTGCTGAATCAGCGTCACAATGATGCTCTCTTCACCCTCGCGAATAATCGGCTCAGGGTAAATGTAGGCCATCTTGATGGCGTTCGACGCTTCAACCAGTGACATTCCCTTCACATTGATCGGCTCAATGATCGGCAGGGACAATGTTCCGTCCTCCCGCACCGGAACCGGCAGACCCACCGCCGGAGGACGATTGCCGTCTTCCGGGAAATGAATCGGAGGCAACTCCTCTTCGCTGCCAAGCACTCCCTTAATGTAAACACCCAGCACGTCGCCAGGCCCCAGCAGGTAGGACTCCGGAGGATCCTGGCGGAGCCTCAGCAGCGAGATATCCTTGTAGTTGTCCTTCCGGTCAACCACCAGTATTTCCTTGGGCACTCGAGACACCGGGATCGCATCAATCTCCCGGTCCATCAGGCAGCCCGTCTGCACCAGACAGGCCAGAGCGACCAGTCCCAGCAGGCTGGACCGACCGTCTCTTCCTCCATACTTACCCTGCTGTGCTGCACTTGCTGACATTTTCTCTGCCTCCCTGTAACCTGACTCTGCACGGCAGCTCGTCACTGCCAGCAGTCTGATGTCTTCCCTGATCAATCCGATTCTTCAATGCCTGACGCTGACTCACAGCGCCCGTACTTCAAACTCCCGCCGGTTCCTCGGCTGAAGCCCCCGCACATCAGTTCCCTTCGTAGGGTCTGGTCGCTGATGGTGACGTGCCTGGATTCGGTGGCATGTCTTCGCCTGCGGGAACTGCCGGATCAACATCCATCTCATCCGTCTGCGGCAACAAACCACCCTCGGGAGTCGGAGTGTTCTGCAGACCGTTGAAACACTCAGGATTAACCGGGGCATTCTTCGAAATCAGGTTGGCTCGAGCCGTCGGAGAAATCGGCAGCACACCCATGCCACCCATCCCGTCCTGCTGGGCCGCCAACGCACCGTGCGAATACCCGTCAAACCATGAGTTGATTCGTCCGCGACCGTTCGTTGTTTCGTAACTGGGCTTCCAGTAGGCTCGCGGAGGAAGCGTCGGCTGACAGCCACTGCCACCCTCCAGAATATTCCTGTAGCCCGCCTTGAAGCCCTTCGCGAAGTCCCACGGATGATTCAGTTCGTCGTAGCACCACGACCACTCGCCCCACGCCTTCTGGGCCAGTATCTGGTTTCGCAGATCCGTTTCTGTCCGAATGATCCCGTCACTGATGCTGCTGCAGCCCGCAGCCGAAAGAAACAGCAGTGCCAGCCATTTTCCTGTGGATCTCATAGTCATTTGAACTTCCCCCTCGTTATTCACTCTCCGCAGGGCGGAGCCTGTTTCCAAACCCGTCAGACTACTTCTCTGTGGTCAACTCTGCTCGCTTCAGAGTAGCTGCCGCGGCATCACGCACATCCTGTCTGGAATCCTTCTCAGACAGGTCCCGCAGCTTCGCCAGCTGCGACTCAGACAACGGGCAGAAATCCCCCAGCGTCAGGGCCGCGGACGCCCGCACATCTTCACTCGCTGATGACAGACACGACTCCAGTGATCGCAAACAGCATTCACGACTGTCCATCGCTGCAAAGTACCGCAGCATCGTGATCGCCTGCACCTGTTCGCCAGGCTGACCCTTTTCTGCCACGACGCTCAGTCGCTCGGCTGATGCACTGGTCAGTTCGCCCCGCTGAACCTGAGAATCCAGAGCGGCCAGCAGCACATCGACAGCAACCGTCTGATCAGCCACTACCTTCTCGAGGGCATCCTTCACTCCGGAATCCGCAGCCGGACATTCCCCCAGCAGCGTCGCTGCCAGACTCTTCGCCTCATCGCTCTCACCCTGCTGCAGCGCCTGGATCAACAGAGCCGAACTCGTCTCCGGGGCATCAGCCGCCTTCAACAGTGCGTCCAGCGTCACAGGCCCCGCCTGAGTTACTGAGACGGACCGCACCGGAACCGCAGCCTTCTCGGCCACCACGGCTGTTGCAACCTGCTCAGTGAATGCCTCAGGCTTCGCTGCCACAGCCGGCGGTGTCGCCACCTTTGCCGGCTCTGCAGCAGGCACCGCAGTCGGTGTCGCAAGCGGACCACTCTCCGGAGCCGAGGACGGCGCCGAAACCGGTTGTGCTGCTTTCAAAGCTGCCACCGGAACGGCAGCATTCGCAACTGGCCGAGACGGTTGTTTCGGGACAGCAGTACGAACCACCGCAGTTCCCGAACCATCCCCCCGACGCTTCGACTGCACTTCTGCCAGTCGCTCCCGAATCGCTGCATTCTGAGGGTTCTTTTTCAGAGCCCCCCGATACATCGTCTCTGCCTTATCCAGCTGTCCCTGTTGCTCAAAAATCTGAGCAATTGCCAGCATGCGATCCGCAGACGCCTGACGCGCCGAGCTCGCAGGCTCGTAATCACCCATCAGGGCGCTCGCCGCTGAACATCCGATGCCGGACGCCACCAGCATTCCACCAAGCAACAGCACCACGGGCCGCCTGAATCTCATTTGTACTCCCCCCACAGCCGCGTGAATCCGCGGCGTGTCGCTGCACCTTGAACGCAGCGCGGGCGATTTCCCCCGAAATCACCCGCTGCACCCAAGTCTGTCCCAGCCCGGGTGCCAATCCACCCCGGACAATCGCCAATCGCATGACAACAGACTCGATCCCTCTCATTCATCGGACTGTCACAATGCCTGGCCTTGTTTTTTTTTGCAGAATGTGCACGAACGGCGCAATCCACCCCAACTTGATTCCAGGCCCCGGTTCTGATCACAATCCCTCAAGTTCCACCGACAGACACCCTCGCGCCTCACTCCCGTTACTCTCACTCGCACACACTGACCCCCAGCATGTACCGCGCACTCAATCCCGAAAAAACCATCCAAACGCTGCAAACACTGGGAAAACGCATCGATGAACGGTTCCCAGGCGCCAGCCTCGGACTCGTTTGCCGTGAACTGCTCCAGATCGCTCGAGAAACTCATGACCGCGTCAACTGGACCGCACGCAGCCTCCCATGGATCCGCGCCGGCGTCTGCTCCGTCATCGTCGCCGCCATCGCTGCCGTCTGGTTCGCCGTCCGCTACATCAAGCTGCAGGGACAGCCGGAACTTGAAGAACTGGACGCCGGCTTCAATGTGCTGGTCCTCTTTGGAGCGTCACTGTTCTTCCTGCTGTCACTCGAATCACGCATCAAGCGACACCATATCCTGCAGGCACTCCACGAACTCCGCTCCATCTCACACGTCATCGACATGCACCAGCTCACCAAGGATCCCAGTCAACTCCTCGGATCGGCAGAACTGCGCACTGCATCCTCACCCGCAAGATCACTCACCCCATTCCAACTGACTCGCTACCTCGACTATTGCAGTGAGCTGCTGTCGCTGGTTGGCAAACTGGCCGCACTCTACGCACAAAGCACTTCCGACCCCGTCGTACTGCAGTCGGTCAACGACATCGAACAACTCACCAATGGACTGGCCCGCAAAATCTGGCAGAAAATCATGATGCTCGATGACGACGTCAACACGCCTCCCGGCGAACCCGGCCCGATCCACGGTCAGCAGAATTCCGACTGAAGGCCGGCGCTACCTCACCGGCACACGCTTCATTGAGTAAAATCCCTCAACCGGCCAGAATTGCCGGACGGCCTCAGACGCCTGCGACAAACGGATTTCATACAAATGCCCCGACTGATGCTCGCCAGTCCGCAGCAGCACAGTACGCCCCTCACCCCGCAACTCCACACCTGTCACCCGGACCTGTCGACGCTCGCTGTCCGCCGTCGCATAACTCCCCTTCCACACTCGCGTCGCTGACTGCACGTCCCAATCTTCCGGCTTGTCGCCAGTTCCACCCTGCAAAGGCTCAAAAAAATCCACCTCAAAACCATTCGACACAGCTCGGATTTCCCGGATGCCATTCGGACTGCCACCCCGCGGCCGCAACACCTCCAGACAACCAATGTTCCCGGCACCCTGCCAGCCACTGTCCCGAATACTGCCGATCCACAAGCCACCATCGGCTGAGAAACCACACGCAATCGGCCCCAGCAGGTCCGACTGCTCACCCGCTGCAGGCAAACGACTGAACCGATAACACGCCCCCTGCATCACACCATCAACTTCCTGCAGAGAAAAACGGATCAGACATTGAGTATCATACTCGCAGCCCACACCCTGACCCGCCAAAGCCGCTACCGGATAATCCCGCGGAAAAAATGCCACCGCATTCACGCTGCGAGTCCACGGATGAGGAATCATCAGCGCCGGTGACTCCGCCACCACACCCTCCGCAGCATCATGCCGCGACGGTACACCGTAATGCCGCCCCCGCTGCAGATGATTCAGCTCATTCCAGGTGTTCTGCACACCCTGATTGTCCGTGGCAAACAAACGATCCTGATGATCCACCGCCAACCCCATCGGAAAACGCATCGAATACGCAAAAGGCTCAATCCGACCACCCGAATCCAGTCGCAGTACCGTCCCACGCCAGCGATCGTTGTCCGCTGCTCGCCCCTTCTGCGAATAATCACTGCCCAGACCTACATACAAATCACCCCGACTGTCCCGCACCAGACCGGCTGTCCAGTCATGATAATCATCACTGTACCCCCAGCCCGCTGCCAGCACCGTAAACTCATCCGCACGCCCGTCAGCATCCGTATCTTTCAAACGCAGCACCTCCGGCTTGTGAGAGACCAGCAGATCACTGCCATCCGCCACAACCCCATAAGGCGCAGCAAGACCCTCGGCAAACAACATGGGCCTGTCCGGAAGGCCATCGCCATCACTGTCCGACAGCACCCAGACCTGCCCCTTCAGCGATGTCAGTGCCAGACGACCGTCCGGCAACCACGCCAGCGCCGTAGGCATAATTCCCGCAGGCAGCGACAACCGCTGACCACCGAAACCTGGCACCGACTTCAACTCCTCCTCCCTGGTTAACAGCGGAGCAACCGCTGGCGGTGAAAGCGGCTGCGGCAATTCCTGCTCAAGCCCCAATGTCCAATCAGCCGCCTCTCCCTGAACAAGCTGCGGCCAGCCACCAGCAGAACGATGCACTGACTCCACTTCAGACATCAGCCGAATCCGCTCCCCCCGCCGATCCCCACCCCAGCCCGGTAACTCCACCACTCGACCACTCGGGATACTGGCCCCCACCACCCTCAACTTTACCCCCGAACCACCAGTCCCACGCGGCGACAGTTCCAGCGTCAGCTCGACAACCTCATGCTGCTCCAGCAGACTCCAGACCGTCTGCTCACTGTGAGCCAACAACTTCTCGGCCGCTTCCGGAACACGGCCGAAATGAAATCTCAGCCGCAGCTCCACAATGCTTCCCTGCACACGCCACGACAGCAGCTCCGCTGTACGACGCTCATCACGCACTGGCAGCAACGGCTCCCCGCCACCATCTGAGTCCAGCAGACGACAAAAAGCAGCATCCTCAGGTCGCGACAGCAGCGGGATCCCCGCCAGATCCCAAAACCAGCTTTTCCCCTCCGTCCGCTGCCTCGCAAACTCACCAAACGCAAGCTGCTTCAACTGACCGCTGTCCGCGTCCAGCAATACGCTGAACCCATTACCAAAGCCGACAGCAAAAGCTCGCGCCGTTCCCGAACCACCAGCCGCACCCTCAGCCAGAAAGACGTCCCGCAACACCCGCGGTCCCTCGCCACGACCAACCGTCAACACCTGCTCGTAACGACTGGAAACAGTCGGAGGCACAAAGCCAGGATCCGCCAGCGCTGTCCACAACACCGCAAACTGCTGATTCAATGACTCCGCCGGATCACGGTCCAGCGGCCTGCGAATCGCCGGCATCTCAATTCCCGGCAACACCCGGATCGGATTCTGCATCCACCGCATGAAATACCGCGAACGCAGCCGACGCCCCATCACCAAAAGATCTGAACCCCGAGTCCCCGGAGCGACATTACGAGGCTCAAATCGCCCGGCCTTGTGACAGGCGATGCAGTTGAAACCCGCCGCACCCGCCATCTGAGTCCCCGAGACAAGTTGCTCCGATGTCGCCAGTGACGGATGCTGCGGATTCAAATGCTCAAACAAATCAGCCCGCAATGAATCCGCCTCGTCCGGAATCCGGTCCTCAGCAATCAATCCCCCCGCTATCGTTGCCGCTTCGCTGTCCGCCAGCGGAAAACGCGGCATCCGCACCAGCAGCCACGGCAGCCTCCGCTCCACCGACCGCCCCTGAATCGCCTCCAGCAGCACCTCGTCCCGCAATCGATCCCCCACCGCCGTTAATGCAGGAGGAATCAAATACTCGCTCTGACCACGCAAATCCTCACGCCGACTCTCGATCTCCGCCGCCCGTGCAGATAACCCCGACACACCGTCCCGCTCATGACACGCAAGACATCCATTGCGACGCAGTAACAGCGATCCAGCCGCCGAATCCCGCTGACCCGCAGGCAGCAGCGGCACCCCGATCGTCCCCAGCCACACACGCACAGCATCGGCTGCTTCCGCCCCCACACGAAACTGCGGACGCATTCCCACGCCGGAGATCCCCGCACCCGGGTTCACACAACTGCCACCCGCAACCGTCGCCGCAACCGCACGCACACCCGTCGTAAACTCCAGACGCTGCGGTGATTCCAGACCCGGGATGCGATGACACGACGCACACCTCGCACCCGCTACAATCCCACGACCAGCATCCACCGCCGATTTGCCAACCCGGGAAAGATCGCCACCTGAGCCCCCAACCGCAGCCGCCTCCGACTCACCATTCAAAGCCACCGCCAACTGCCGCCGCTCGTCGTCCATCAGACTGAAAACCGGCATCCGATGACTGACATTCAGCTTCTCCGGACTCTGCAGCCACTGCTCCAGCCATCCCCGACTGCGACTGGAAGCCCCCTTGATCAATGCCGGTCCGCCATACCACTGACGCTCAACCTCGTCGGCCGACACCTGATGACAGGCCACACAGCCCAGAGTCAACAGCAATCGCTCGCCCGCCTCTCGATCCCCCTTCTTCACAACGGTCGCAGGCAACCCTCCAGCCGCCGGGCCCGTCACCGATCGCAGCCACGCAGTCGCAGATTCCGACTGCTCACGAGTCATCCCGAAATGCGGCATCGAGTGATTGCCATCTCCACTCATCAGCCTCCGCACGATCTCCTCGTCACTCAGATGGGGCAGGGCAGTACCCAGGTCCGGAGCACGCAGCGGATCCGATTCACCCCAGCCCTCATGACAGGCACCACATCGCAACGCATCGGAAATCGTCCGACCCGCAGACAACTCTGAAAGATCCGCATCACCAGACTGCGGGTAATGACTAAACACATCCGCCGGCAAGGGCTCCAGAGTAAAATCGTCGCCAGACCAAAAAATCGCCAACTGCCCCGGCTCCACTCCCTCCACACGCCAGTACCGCACCAGAACCTCGTGATCTCCACCCGAGAGCTCCACCGGGTCCCCCGCCAGCAACAGCCCCGATGACTGACCAGACAACACACTCCGACCATCCACCAGCAGCTCCAGTCGGCCCGCAAGCTTCGCACTGAAGCGAATTCGACCCGGATTTCGCACCAGCAAACTGCCCGAATACTCAACACGCTGCCCCACACCCCCACGCACTTCCGACAGCCCGGCACCAGCCAAAAATACCGGTCGCTCCGCCACCCCCGGCACCGCCTGCTGCACGCCGCCATACACCACAGTCCGCAAACCCGACCGCGCAGCCTCCGGATCCGGATCCTGACCCGCAATCGACAGATCTGCGACCACCATCAGCCACGCCAGACCCGCACGCACCACCAGCCACCCGATGCTCAACTGATCCCGGTACGCTCTGACCATGATACTTGACCCGATTTCTGCCTCGTCAACCCCGCCCACCTGACGGCACCAACCGCCCCCGCAGATTATCACCTGCGAAGTCCGGCAAATCCAGCCGACGCACTCCGATCCCATTTTCGCCGCAGCGAAAATTCTTCATTGACATGCTCAACACGAAACGTACATTACACGAATTGTGTTTCACGTGTTGAAACTCGCGTAACTTACTTCTGCACAATTCCTGATTTCAGACCCTCCGGTCCACTGAAAGGCAATTCATGTTCGATGTCCTCCGACTGAATCTTGTCTCACCCCTGACTCTCTGCTTTGCCCTCGGTGTCTTCGCCCGCGTCATCCGCAGCCAGCTCGCTCTGCCACGCGAACTCTATACATCACTCTCCATCTATCTGCTGTTCGCGCTGGGACTGAAGGGGGGAGTCGAACTGTCGCACAGTTCCCTGTCACAACTCGCAGCACCCGCCGCAGTCACTCTGCTGCTCGGCTGCCTCACGCCGATCTCCGCCTACCTCGTGCTCCGACGCCTCGGCAAATTCAGCATCCCCGACGCCGCCGGCATTGCCGCCCACTACGGATCCGTCTCTGCCGTCACCTTCATCGCAGCCCAACAGTTCACAAATGCTGCAGGAGCCCCCGCTGAAGGATTCATGCCCACACTTCTCACCCTCCTCGAAATTCCCGGTATTCAGGTCGCTCTGGCCATCGGAGCCTTCCAGATGGCTCAGCTGCCTTCCAGCGATTCCAACCAAACGTCCGCTGGTTCCAGACTGCTCGCCGTCTGCCACGAACTCCTCAGTGCACCATCCACCATGCTGCTGGTCGGAGGCCTGATCATCGGAACAGCCGTGGGAACCGAAGGCTGGAAACCCGTCCAGCCGGTCTTTGAAGGCATGTTCAAGGGAATCCTTGCACTCTTCCTGCTGGAAATGGGTCTCACTGCCGGGGCACGACTGCAGGATCTTCGCTCCAGCGGACTGTTCCTGGCCGCTTTCGGAATCGCCGTCCCAATCCTGCATGGACTGCTCGGCGCATGGCTCGGTTCGCTCTCCGGACTCAGCGTCGGCGGCACCACGATGCTGGCCACTATGGCTGCCAGTGCTTCCTACATCGCCGCGCCGCCCGCTGTCCGCATGGCACTCCCGGAAGCCAACCCGACGTACTACCTGACCGCAGCACTGGCCATCACCTTCCCCTTTAACCTGATTGCCGGGATTCCCCTCTACTATCGCTTCGCCCAGTTTTTCTGCAACTGAAAGTCCCGTTCAAAACTTCAGGATCACCCATCAGAAAGCTTCATATGAACCGCGAACGCTCAGTTCACAACGACACCTGCAACTGTCAGCCAACGCGTCAAAGCCGACGACTGCTGATCGGACAGGGACTGGTGGCCACCGCCTGTGGCCTTACCGGCTGGCTCCGACATCAGACCTCTCTCTCCGCTGCCGTCAACCCGACTCCGTCCCACGCAATCGGCGCACCCGCCGACATCGCACCGGCAGAGGCCCTCAAAAAACTCTACGAAGGCAATCAGAGATTCGCCTCCGGAAAACCACTTGCCGAAAACCGCGACATGGACCGCGTCCGTGCACTGGCCGCAGCAGTAACCCAAAACGTGCGAAACCAGGCACTCCTCCTCGCCGAATCCTCGCCCGTCATCGGCAGACTGCTGCGTCAGGGAGAACTGATCATCGCCGGGGGCGTCTATGACCTGAAAACAGGTGTCGTCACCCCCGTCGAGATCGCTGTCTGATGCTCAAGCCCCGAATTCACCCGCAACCCGGCGTGCGGGCTGCGTACGCAGCCCGCTTTTTCCTCCAGATCCGTTGACAGAGACGCAGGATTTGCACAGCATCCCGGCCAGTTCCACCGCCCGGAAGTGCAATCAGGAGCCTCTGCAGTGAAGAAACGGCGTTCATCACCCGCGACAGACATCCGACAATCCACCTCCGGCAATACCAGCCGTCGCCGTATGCCCGCTGCCGCTACTCCCCCAAACACCAGCAGCCCCCCACCTGTTGCTGCCCTTCGAACCCAGCCGCAAACAGAGCAGCCCCGCTGGACCTTTCTCACCAACCATGCCCACGTTCTCGTGCTGCTCTGGCAAAATCCCGCCATGATCGTTCGCGAAGTCGCCCGACAGGTCGGTATCACCGAACGCGCCGTACAACACATCCTCGCCGAACTTGAAAATGCTGGCATCCTCCAGCGCACACGCGTCGGTCGACAAAATCGCTATCACATCGAAACCTCGGTACCACTCCGACACCCCATCGAATCACACCGCACCATCGGAGAACTGCTGCAGCTGTGTGCCCGAACGCAACACACGTGAACCACCCGCCAACCTCACGCCAGGCGCTGCCTCATAACATTGGTGCCTGAATTCACGCCCCCACAAACTCCTCCCGAGTCAGCCGACCATCCTGATTCGTATCAAATCCCCTGAAACGCTGCTCCGCATCCGGCTGCTTCAAACCCGCCCGATACTCCTCCAGTGTCAATTCACCATCCCCATCCCTGTCCCACCGCTTCATCGCCGCAGCCCGCGCACCCGCAGTCGCTTTCTTCCCCGATTGGCCCCCAGCACTCTTTCCCGACGCCGCTCCCGACGACCCCAAACCCTCGGACATCAGTTTCTCCCGAGCCCGGCTCGCCGGTAACCCGCCCGCCCAGGCCAGCAGCCGCTTCTTCATGAACTCAGCCAGCACCGGCTGCTCCAGCACCACATCCCGCTGTTCCGCCGGATCCGCCGCAATATTGAACAACTGCAGTCGCTCCCCCCTGTGATCCCCAAACAACTTCCAGTCGCCATAACGCATCGCCAGCGGCGGCGGCAAGTAGCCATCATCCGCCCCCTGCACACCAAACAACCATTCCCAGTACAGCGGCCCGCGACGCTCACGCTCCCCACCCAGCCAGATGTCGCTCACATTCTCACCGTCACCCATGAAATCCACCGGCACATCCACACCCGCCAACGCACACACCGTCGGCAGAAAATCAACCGCACCTGTCACACTCACGCTGTCCACACGCCCGGCCGGAACATGCCCCGGCCATCGCACCAGCCCAAATGTACGAACCCCGCCCTCATACATGCTGCGTTTCCGACCACGCAGCACACCTGGACTGCCCACCCCCGCATTCGCCGCATTCCCCACACGATAATCCTCCGGACCGTTGTCACTCGAATAAAAAATCACCGTGTTCTCCGCCAGCCCCAGCTCTTCCAGTGCATCCAGCAGTCGCCCCACCTGAGTATCCAGATCGGTCAGCGACGCACAAAACACACGCATCTGATCAGGCAGTGACTTCGCACGCCCCAGATACTTCTGCATCCAGTCCCCAAATGCCGGATCGTCAGCACGCGGCTGCAGCCCCGTATATTCAGACAGCTGCTCGGCAGTCGGATCCAGCTTCGCATGCGGCAGCAGAGTCCACGCATTGACAAAAAATGGTCGCTCCCGATTCGCCCGAATAAACTCAATCGTTTCATCCATGATCTGCGCCGTCGATCTCGCTCGAAAATAAGGCTCCGTTCCCTCATTGCCCAGACTGGGACCATTCCCATTCACCACCTTCGAAACATCAAAACCATAATCACTCGGCGGCGGAGCTCCCTCGCCATGCCCCAGATGCCACTTTCCAAAATGCGCCGTCGCATAGCCCGCCCGCTGTAAAAGCCTCGGCAGCATCGGCGCTTCCGCATTCAGCCAGTTCGGCATCGCCCGCGCTGCATTCTGCTCAGCCGTCGACAAATGCCCATGAATCGCATGCCGCGCTGGATACTGACCCGTCATAAACGCCGTGCGACTGGGCGAACACACCGTCGCCGCCACATAAAACTGCTGCAGCCACGTTCCCTCACGCTTCAATCGGTCCAGCGCAGGAGTCCGCACATACGGATGACCCGCAAACCCCGCATCGCCCCAGCCCTGATCGTCCGTCAGAATGAAAATGAAATTCGGGCGTACACGCTCAGCGGAAAACAGCACAGCCGATCCACAGCATACGGCCCCCAGCACACACAACGCTGACAGCAACCATCGCGACACAGACAATACAGACAGCATCAGCCCCTCCTGTCACAACACATCAGCAATACACAGGACGATCCACGGCCCGCCTGAGTGTACTCTGTTGGCGCTCGCAGATATAATACAACGACCCTGCACTTCGCATTTTGTCCTGATGTCCCAGGCCATCCTGCCTTCCCCGAAAGCCACCATCATGCTGCGTTCCACCTTCGTCCGCCTCATGCTGTCCTCATTCGCTGCCGGACCCGTCGCTCTGCAGGCCGCCAGCCGCAGCCACGCACCGAAAAAACTGGTCCTCATTGCCGGAAAACCCAGCCACCCGCCACTGATGCACGAGTTCCGTGCCGGCACAATCCTCCTCGAAAAACGACTCCAGCACATCACAAATCTCAAAGTCGAACGACACGAAATGGGCTGGGTCAGCGACGAAGCCACCTTCGATGATGCTGCCGCAGTGGTCATCTTCTCCGATGGTGGTGCCGGACACCCGGCCATCCAGGAAAATCGCCTGCAACTGTTCGAAAAACTTATCGCCCGCGGTGTCGGATTCGGCTGCATGCACTTCGGCGTTGAAGTGCCCAAAGACCGCGGTGGCGCCGAATTCAAACGCTGGATCGGCGGACACTACGAACATCAATGGTCCTGCAACCCCATCTGGGATGCCCGCTTCGAATCCTTCCCCGAACACCCCATCAGCCGCGGCGTCAGGCCCTTCGAAATTCGTGACGAATGGTACTTCAACATGCGATTTCAGGATGGCTTCGATACCGCCGAACCCACACAAATCGACGGCGTCAAGTTCACTCCGGTGCTTGCCGCCATTCCCTCCGAAGCCACCCGCAATGGCCCCTACGTCTACCCTAAAGGACCCTATCCCCACATCCAGCAGGCCGTCGGTCGCAAAGAATCACTGCTGTGGGCCGTTGAACGTCCCGATGGTGGAAAAGGCTTCGGTTTCACCGGTGGCCACTTCCATATCAACTGGCAGAACGATCAGTTCCGACGCACCATCCTGAATGCCCTCTGCTGGATCGCCGGTGTCACCGTGCCCGACCACGGCATCGACTCAGACCCCGTCTCAGACAGCGAAATCATGGAAAATCTTGACCCCAAAGGCAAACGTTAAGCCCCCGCGGGTATTCAACCACGCCACCATTTTCGCAGGATCAGCCCCATGCACGCCACACCCTCTGCGCTCGCTTCGCGCACCATCACTCTGCTGCTCCTGCTGCTTGCTCTCCACAGCATCAGCCGCAGATCCCCCACGGAAAACTCGAGATCATCGAATACCAGTCAAAAACCGTCGGCACCACACGCCGCATGAATGTCTATACACCACCCGGATACTCACCCGAAAAAAAATACCCCGTCCTCTACCTGCTCCACGGCATCGGCGGTGACGAAACGGAATGGCAGCGCTATGCCGACCCCGCAAACCTGCTCGACAACCTCATCGCCGCAGAACAGGCCACACCCATGATCGTGGTCATGCCGAACGGGCGAGCACAAAAGAATGACCGCGCAGAAGGCAACGTCTTCGCCGCCGCACCAGCATTCGCCACCTTCGAACACCTTCGCTCAAGGTCGCTGGTACTTCGGCTGCTACGGAAAACCACAGCAGCTGCTGATCACAGACACAGATTTTCGCATGCTGGGACGGCACAACTGGGACTGCTCACTCGGCATCGAAACACTTCCCGGAGGACGACTGCTGTTCGCCACTGGAAGTTGCAGTGACAGCACTGGCTGCAATGGAAAAATCCGCACCGCCATTCCCGATGCACAAGCCGGACTGAAACTGCTGACACCCTGATTGCCCAAAGGACATCAGACAGACTCGGCATTCTTCCGGCAATCCGGATTGAATTCCGTTGGCTCACCCCGCCCCCGCGCGTCCTCTGTGACTCCGTCGTGAAAAAACGGCAACTCCCCGCTCACCTGCCGCCCGCTGCCGGATAATCAGCACCCGTCAGACTCCGCTTCACCGAACGCTTCCACTCCGACAAAGCCGACACCATCTTCGCCACCCGCTCCGGCTCAGCAGACGCCAGATTCGTCGTCTCACGAGGATCAGCCTGGACATCAAACAGCATCACCGGCTCCACCGTTCCCACATCCGCCTGCTTCTTCTTTCCGTTTCCAGCCCGCGGATCCGTATGCAGCTTCCACGGCCAGTCCAGCAACACGGCATGCGATCCCTCGGTATTGATCATCGAGACGAATGGAATCGCTTTGCCCCGGGACTCCATCCGACCTTCCAGCAGCGGCAGCAGACTGACACCATCCAGCGGCTCAATCTGATCCTTTGCCACGGCACCGGTCACCGCCAGAATCGTGGGATACAAATCCAGAGTCGAGCAGGGCAGGTCACTCACCGCCGGCCTGCGAATTCGAGACGGCCACTCAATCAAACCCGGCACCCGCAAACCACCCTCCCACAATGTCCCCTTGGAACCTCGCAGATTCCCCGTCGAAAGCGGACCCGCCGCTCCCCCGTTGTCACTGCAGTAACACAGCACCGTGTTCTCCACCACCTTCAACTCACGCAGCGCCTCACGCAGCCGCCCAACGTTGCGGTCAATCCCCGTAATCTCTCCATAGTAATTCTGCAACGCCTCGGACAGCCCCGCATACTGCTCACGATCCGCCGGTAATGCCTCGTGCGGCACATGCGGATTACCAAACCAGATCACCGCCAGAAACGGCTGGCCGGCTTCCGACTGACGACGAATGAACTTCAATGCCTCACCCATCACCACATCAGAACCATCACCCTCAAATTTTTCAGGTGCTCCATTCCGACCCAGCACCGGATCCAGATCAAAAAAATTGTCCGCCGAGACCCACTCGTCAAATCCGAGCCTCCCCGGAGACAGCGGATCTGCCGCCAAAACTGCTCGACCAGGCAGCACTTTCGTGTTGCGATCACCATTCTTCCCGTTCAGATGCCACTTGCCGAAATGCCCGGTTGCATACCCGGCTCCCTGCAGCACCTTCGCCACTGTCAGCTCTTCAGCACGAATCGGACGCCCCGGCGAAAATGTCCCCATCCGATGCGGATGACGCCCCGTCATGATGCTGGCACGCGTCGGCGAACAGTTAAAATGCGCTGTATAGAAACGATTCAGCCGCAGACCGGCAGCAGCCATCGCATCCAGATTCGGAGTCTTCAGGTGCGGATGCCCGTTGTAACCCGTATCACCCCAGCCCTGATCGTCAGCCATCACCAAAATCACATTCGGACGCTCGGCCGCGTTCACAAACTCAGCTGGACACATCACCCAACTCAGGCCCGCACACAACAACGCCACCACACAGGACAATCTCATGGCCCACATCACACAACCCCTCCCGCCCAACGCCCCACCCAACGTCACCCCGGCAGCCGCAGATCCGCAGCCACACTGCCGTTCAACACGTGGTCAATATTCAGCAGATCATTACCTGCCAGCCACTGTTCTGCAAACTCAGCACTGTGCCCGTGCGAAAGAATCCGCTGCCGCAACCGCCGCTGCAACTCTTCCCTCGGTACATCCAGAAACACCCGATAATCAAACAACTCATGCAGGCGACACCACGGCTGCTCACGCAACAGCAGGTAATTCCCCTCAATCAGCACAATCCTTGCATCGGCATGAACGATCGCCGCACCCGCCCGCGAAAGCTCATGCCGCCGATCAAACACCGGAATCGCGATCTGCTCCTCACGCTGACGAATGCGCCTCAACAGCACCTCAAACCCCGCACAGTCAAACGTAAACGCCGCCCCCTTCCGCGCACGATGCCCCCGCTGATTCAGCACCACGTCGTCAAAATGAAAGCCGTCCATCGGCACAACAATCGCCCGCTCACCACGCGCTGACAGCACCTCGACCAAAGCCGCGGAAATCGTCGACTTGCCGGCCCCCGGAGCACCGGCAATCGCCACCATCAACCGCTCCCGATCACCCGCAGCCAGCAACAATCGCTCAGCCAGCCCCGCAGCCAGTGTCGCTACCCGCTCCAGCACAACTCCGCCAACACCGTTTTCTGACTCGTCATCGCACATCACTTGCGCCCCACCACAATCGATTCGACACCACCCGCATGCGGGAAACTCAGCTCAAAACCTCCCGCAGTCCGCCGATACTCAACCTTCACTCCCCCTATCGGCTGCAGCGCCGCCTCACCATGACGCTGGACACGCAATGCCTCCTGCAGCAGCTGCCGCCGCAACTGCACCTGCTCCAGACGATCAATCACCCGAATAGCACTCGGCAGCAGCATCTGCGAAAAACACAGCATCGCATC
>Ga0209990_10000802_pt1 | contig 29537 bp, 25 predicted proteins | sample NOAtaG_6_FD_187304 | JGI IMG/M metagenome (GOLD analysis project Ga0209990, IMG submission 187304) | Freshwater lake microbial communities from Lake Erie, under a cyanobacterial bloom - NOAA_Erie_Diel5S_2200h metaG (SPAdes) (version 2) | ecosystem: Environmental > Aquatic > Freshwater > Lake ...
GGCACCCCGCAGGCAGCGGGCAGGACGCGAAGCGGCGCCTCGGCGCTGGCCCACTCGAGCAGGGCTGCCAGCGCCGGGTCGGAGCCCGCGGCGGGCTGCTCCACCGGCAGCGCGCCCTCGAACACGCGCCCGCTGGTCCCGTCCACCGTGACCATGCGACCGGCGAGGCCCGCGAGCGCTCCCTCGCCGCACCCGACAACGCACGGAACGCCAAGCTGGCGGCTCACCACCGCCGCGTGGCTGGTGGAACCGCCCTTCTCGGTGGCAATGGCCGCGGCCACCAGCATGCCGTGCACATCCTCGGGGCTGGTGGTGGGGCGCGCGAGGACGACCGCGTGCCCGAGCGCATGCAGCCGCTCGGCCTCGTCGGCGTCGGCCGCCACCACGCCGGCGCCCACGCCGGGGCTTGCTGCCTCGCCCCGCGCGAGAAAACTGGCCGCGGAGGGATCGAAGCCGGCCGGCAGGCGCGGGCGGAGCAGCAGGCGGACCTGCTCCGCCGACACTCGCGACAGCGCCTCGGGCGGCCCGATCCGCCCCTCGCGCACCATGTCCACGGCGCAGCGCACCGCCGCGGCCGGCGAGCGCTTCGCCGGGCGCGCCTGCAACAGGTAGAGCCGGCCGCGCTCCACCGTGAACTCGATGTCCTGCACGTCGCCGTTGTCCCGCTCGAGAACGGCGCAGGCGGAGAGCAGCTCGCGGTGCACCTCCGGCATGCGGCGGGCCAGCGCGTCCAGGCCCTCGGGCGTGTGGCTTCCGGACACCACGTCCTCGCCCTGGGCACGCGCCAGGTACTCGCCGTAGGGGACGGGATCGCCGGTGAGGGGATTGCGAGAGAACAGCACGCCGGTGCCGGAGCGTTCATCGGAGTTGCCGAACACCATCGCCTGCACCGTCACGGCCGTGCCCATGGCTTCGGGGACGCCGTGGTGCTGGCGGTACTTGCGGGCGCGCCGCCCGTTCCACGAATGGAACACCGCCCGGATGGCGGACTCGAGCTGCGCGGCGGGATCCGCGGGCACCTCGCCGCAGCCGCGCGCCGCGATCGCGGCGCGCCAGCCGGCAGGGCCGTCCGAGGGATCGAGCGCACCGATCTCCGCCCGCAACACGATGCGCGCGAACATCTCGCAGAACCGGCGGTGGGTGTCGCGGGCAAATCCCGGCGCGCCGGTCTCCCGCGCCAGGGCGAGCTCGCTGTCGTCGCTCATCCCCAGGTTGAGCACCGTGTCCATCATCCCGGGCATGCTCACCGGCGCCCCCGAGCGCACCGACACCAGCAGGGGGCGCTGCGCCGCACCAAGGCGTCGGCCGGTGGTCTTCTCCAGCCACGCGACGCCGGCCATCACCTCGTCCATCAGTCCGGCCGGCATGACGCCGCCGGATTCGTGGAACTGCTTGCAGGTTTCGGTGGTGACCACAAAGGCTGGGGGAACGTTAAGCCCTAGGGCGCGCATGCGCGCGAGGCTCCACGCCTTGCCGCCCACCAGCTCGCGAGCAGGCAGGCTCGCGCCGTCCAGGAGCAGCGTGTGACGCGCCTGCATTGCGCCCCCCGCCCGTCAGTCGTCGCGGCTGCGGTCGAGCACGCGGAGCAGGTCCTCGTGCAGTTCGAACCACACGGTGTGATAGGAGTCGATCTTCGCGCCGCTCACGAAGGCGATCTCGCCCGCCTCGGCCTTGTCCAGCGCCGCGGACAGGCGTTCGCAGTAGCGCCCCAGCCGCGGCAGCCGGGCGGCCAGCCCGCGCAGCAGGGGCTCCGCGCGCTCGTGAAGCTCGCCGAGGCGGTCGATGATTCGGTTGTCGTAGTCGGCGTCCGAGTGGTCGTTGGGCACCGTCTCGCCGGCCACGGTCATGGTCTGCCACTCGGTGATGAGCTGCTTGAGGTCGGTGTTGACGGCCTCGAAGCGCTCATAGCCCGCCGAAAGCGCGGGATCGGCGCGGTGCGCCGCGAACTGCGCCGGGTACTCTGCGGCAAGCGCCTGCTGCCCCTTGGGCGTGAGCATGAACGCGCCCTTGGCCCCCATGGCAAGCCCTTCGGCCAGCGCCGCTTCGAGACCGGCCTGAACTTCCTCCGGCGGCGCGCCAAGCAGGTCGGCCACCGCGGCGGGCGTGCCGAATTTCTTGATGGCGAGGCCGTGCATCGCTTCGAACCTTGTCATGTTCACTCCGTGTGCATCTGCATAACCGTCGCGCCGCCCGGCACCGCCGCTGCAGCGCGCCCGCGGCTCACGGCTCGCCAGCGGCGCGCGCCACAATGGCGTCGCGCACCTGGCGGCGCAGTATCTTGCCCGCGGCGCTCTTGGGAAGCGCCTCCCACACCTCGATGCCCCTGGGCACCTTGTACCCGGCGAGCTGGCGCGCGCACGCGTCCAGCGCCGCCTGGGCGTCGAGCCCGGGCCTCGCGCTCACCACGGCGTGCACCCGGTCTCCCCACTTCTCGTCCGGCAGCCCGACCACCGCCGCTTCGATGACCCCCTCCACAGACAGCAGCACGTCCTCCACCTCGCGGGGGTACACGTTGTAGCCGCCGCTGATCAGCATGTCGTTCTTGCGATCCACGATGGAGAAGTAGCCCTCCTCGTCCACCACGCCCACATCACCCGTGTGCAGCCATCCGTTGCGCATGGCCCTCGCGGTCTCCTCGGGGCGCTCCCAGTAGTGCGACATGAGCTGCAGCCCGCGGCACACGATTTCGCCGGGCGTCCCGGCCGCAACCTCGCGGTCCTCCTCGTCCACCACCTTCGCCTCCACCAGCGTGTAGGGACGTCCGCAGGAGCCCAGCCGATGGTGCTCCTCGGGCTTGAGCACCGTGATTACCATGGGAGATTCCGCCTGGCCGTAGGTCTGGGCGAAGACGCTGCCGAAGACCTCGATGCCGCGGCGCAGGAGGGCGGGCGCGATGGGCGCCGCCCCGTAGCACAGCCGCTCGTAGCGGTGCTGCACCCGCGCCGACCCGGCGTGCTCCAGGATCATCGACAGCATGGTGGGCACGATGAAGGTCGCCGTGGCGCCCGTGCTCTCGGTGAGCTCCAGGAAGCGCCCGGCGTCGAACCTGGGGAGGATCACGGAGCGCGCACCGCGCAGCAGGTGCGGCAGGAAGAAGGCGCCGCTCGCATGGGCGATGGGCGCGGCGTGGAGCATGGTGTCGCCGGGCCGGATGCCGGGCAGCAGGTCGATGAAGAAGTTTGCGACCTCGGCCACCTCCCCGCGGGTGGTGAGCGTGACGGCCTTGGGCTCGCCCGTGGTGCCTCCGGTGAAGCCAAGCCGCAGCGGCGCCTCCAGGAGGCGATCCACCGCGCAGGGTGTAGGCGGCGCATCGTGCATGAGCTGACGCAGGCGTTCAGGGCCGATGACAATCTCGCAGCCGAGCCCCGTCCACTCCGCGGTGCAGATCACGGCTCGCGCGCCCGAGTAGGCGAGCTTGTAGTCGTGCTCGCGGCGGGTTTCGCGCAGGTTGAGCGGCACGCGCACGAGCCCCGCTTTGGCAAGGCAGTAGTACGCCACCAGGCACTCGATGGAATTCGGCAGCAGCACGGCCACCCTGTCGCCCGCCCGCAGGCCGAGCGCGAGGAGCGCGTTGCCGAGGCGGTCGGTGGCCTCGTCGAATCCGCGGAAGCTCATGACCTCGCCCTCGCAGCACAGCGCGGGGGCGTCTCCGTACCGCCTCGCGGCAGTACGGATCATTTCGCCTATCTGCACGTCGGGTTCGGGCGGATCAGGCGCCGCGCGCCCTGGCGATGTCCGCGCGCTTGAGGCCGCTGCCCTTGCCCTTGAGGTGGCGCGAGTTTTCCTGGGTGCGCAGGTACAATTCGCGGGCCGCCTTGTCGTGGCTGTGGTATTTCACCCAGTAGTCGTCGACGAAGCGGTACTCGCTGCTGCAGGCCACGGGAGTGAAGGCGCGCACCGCCGCGTTGTACTCGTCCTGCGACAGCATCCCCCTGCTAGTGCGCCACTTGCCGGTCTTGGTGAACAGCGAGGATCCCGGGTACAGCGGCCCGGAGGACCGGGTGTAGTCGCCGTTGGTGAGGATGCCGTAGGGGATGGGCGAGTACATGCGCTTGGGCGCGTTGTGGTGCTGGCCCATGGTGTAGTCGTTGCATGCCTGCGAGGGCAGGCTCACCAGGCCCACGAGCTCGGTGAGCGCGTCGCGGCCGAACTCGTCGTTGAGCAGGGGGATGAAGCGCTTCGCGCGCTCGTCGATCTCCATCCAGTCGGACTGCTCGTAGACGCCGGCGAGGTGCGCGAGGTCCTTGGGGATGTTGAAGTACACCAGCGCGCCCGCCTCCAGCATGTGGGCGCGGCTCCACGCCGCAATGATCTTCCAGAGCTTGCCGTTGGCCTCGTTGACCTGCTCCGTGAGCTGGTTGAACTTGGCCACCAGGGCCTGCGCGCTCTCCATGGCCACCGGCACCCGGCCCTCGGTGAGCGGGTCGGAAGCGTAGAGGCCGATGCGCACGATGTTCTCGGCCCGGAACTCCGGCTCGGACTCGAAGCTCCCCCAGTCGTCCATAAGGGAGAAGTGGGTGTCCTTGACGACCATGGGAACTGTCAGGTTGTTGTACTCCATGCCGGCGCACACGCCGTCGAGCCAGGGGTAGTCCCCCTCGCCCAGGTCCATGAAGTCGCGCACGATGAGTTCCAGGTTGTCGCCGAACTTGTAGGGGCCCTGGTTGCAGATGCCGATGCGGCACTCGCAGTGCGACAGGAACTGGAAGGCGGACACCGTGGCGAGGAAGCGGTTGGCCGCGGTGTGCAGCGCGTCCCCGGCCTTGCAGTCGTACAGGTCGGCCTCGTAGACCTGCAGTTCGCGCTCGGGCAGGAGCTGGCTGCGGTGCCCGTATTCCTTGTTGGTGATGTGGCCGTCGTTGCGGTGGTAGGAGAGCTGGATCCGCTTCCAGCAGTCCATCACGTAGATGAGGTCCTCGACGCCGTCCTCCGGGCGCAGCAGCCCCATGTTGATCAGCCACTCCCGGCCGCACAGGTAGAACCCGGGCAGGGTCCAGCCCATGGTGAGGGTGTTGGTCTTGCCGCCGATGGTCCGCGCGCGGTCGCCCAGCTCCTCCATGCTCATGCGCGACTCGATCTTGCGCAGCAGTGACGGGTAGCGGTAATACGCGTTCAGGTAAGAAAGCATCATGTACGACGGCACCGGGAAGAGCTTGGACTCCTGCGTGGTGCGGGTGACGCACAGCCAGTAGGTCTCGTCGGAGAACATCTGGACGAGGTTGTTGGTCTCGAGCAGCTGGGCGTAGTTGACGGGGTTGCCGGTCATTTCGGTTCTCCGGGGCGGTGGGGTCAGCCGACGAGCTTCCAGACCTCGGCGGTCTTCTCGACGCCCTTCTGGTAGTCCTGGGCGGTCTTGGCGGGGGCGGTGACGTTGAGTTCGATCCGGTCGCCGTTTCTGATGCCCGCGACCTTGGCGTTCATGAGGCAGGGGATGCCGTGTTCGCGGGACAGGATTCCCAGGTGCGAGCGCACGGACCCCCCCATGCACACAATGGCCTTGAAGTGCTCCAGGATGGGCGCGGTGAGCGTGCCGCCGGAGTCGTCGATGACGGCCACCGTTTCGGGGGGCACGCCGTTCATGAGCAGCTCCATGACCTCCTCGGTGGTGTGGATGTAGAGCGCCGTGCCCGAGACGTTGGATGGGTAGGTGACCACGTTGTCGCCGTGGCCGACGAGCTGCCGCCCGTCCTTGATCTCCGCGGTGGCTTCCTTCTGATCCTGGCCAGCGAGCGGCTTGTACTTCTCCGGCTCCTCCTTGGCGGAGATCACGGCCGAGACGTCGAATCGGTAGCCGGTGGCCAGCACTTCGGCCTCCACCCTGCGCATGTCCTCCTCGGTGATGAGGTCGTACGACTTGTCGAACACGAAGCTGTTCCAGTTGCCGCCCGCGGCGATGAGCTTCTCGCGTACCAGCTTGCGGATGGCGGTGTGGTAGAGCCTGGTGATATTGGTGGCCTCGGCCTCGCCGTACTTGTTGTGGTCCCAGAAAAACGAGCTCACGGCGTCTCCTCCAGGGGATCAGGGGTTCGGTCTTGCCGCGACGCGCTCGCCTCAGGCGCTGAGGGAGCGGGTGCAGCGAGGGCCGAATATGGCCCGCGGAACGCGGCGCAGTCAATCGTCGTTTGACGAAATTGTCCGACAACATCGCGTGACGATTCTCTCCCGCTGCCGGTGCGGCGCAGCAAGCGGCGGCCACTGGAAACCGGCCGCCAAGGGAAGCGCGGCCACGATGCACCGCACCATGGCCTTTCCGCACCGGGGTGATAGATTCGGCCAACCGCCAAGGAAGCGTTGGAAGTCCCACCCCGCGAGCGCCATGACCAGCCCTGCCCGCAGCACCGATGCCCTGGTGGTCTTCTCCAGGGTCCACAAAAGCTACGACGGCACGTCCTTCGCCGTGCGCGGCCTCGATCTCCATGTGCGCCGCGGGGAATTCCTCACCCTGCTGGGCCCGTCGGGTTCCGGAAAGACCACCACGCTCATGATGCTGGCAGGGTTCGAGACGCCTGGCAGCGGCGAGATCCTGTTCGAGGGGCGTCCCATCACGGGCACGCCGCCGCACCGGCGCAACTTCGGCATGGTGTTCCAGAACTACGCCCTGTTCCCCCACCTCACGGTGGGCGGGAACGTGTGCTACCCGCTGGAGGTGCGCGGCGTGCCCCGGGCCGAGCGCGAGCGGCGCGCCGCGCAGGCGCTCGCCATGGTCAGGCTGGAGGGCCTCTCGTCGCGGCGCCCCGACCAGCTCTCGGGCGGCCAGCGCCAGCGCGTGGCGCTCGCCCGGGCGCTGGTGTTCGAGCCGCCGCTGGTACTCATGGACGAGCCGCTGGGCGCCCTGGACAAGCAACTGCGCGAGCACATGCAGGTGGAGCTGAGGGAGCTTCACCGCCGCCTGGGCACCACCTTCCTCTACGTCACCCACGACCAGGGCGAGGCGCTCACCCTGTCCGACCGGGTGGCCGTGTTTGCCGGCGGCGAACTGCAGCAGGTGGACACGCCCGAGGCGCTCTACGAGCAGCCCGCCAACCGCTTCGTGGCGGGCTTCGTGGGCGATGCGGTGACACTTGCCGGAACCCTGGCCGATAGCGGCGAGCCGGCCCGCGTGGCGCTGCCCGGCGGCGGTGTTCTCGAGGGCGTGAATGTGCAGGCGGCCGCGGCCGGAACGCCGGTGCTGGCCTGCATCCGGCCCGAGCGCATCGGCCTGCTGGCACCGGGCGCGGCGGCGGCCAACACCGTGGCGGCCACGGCGCTGGACGCAACCTACCTCGGCGATCACGTGCGTCTACGCTGCGCGCTGCCCGGCCAGGAACCCATCGGCGTGCCCCTGCCGCTGGCGGCGCTGCCGGCGCCGCCGCACGGCACCCCCGTGCGGCTGGAGCTGCCCGCCCGACACCTGCGCCTGTACGCCTGACACCCGACCCGCATTCCACAGGAGAAGCCCATGAAGCGAGCCCCGCGCCTGATCCCTGCCCTGTTGCTGGTCCTGGGCGCTGTGCCCGCGGTAGCCCAGCAGCTCACCGTGGTGAACTTCGGCGGCGCCAACGGCGCGGCGCAGAAGAAGGCCTTCTACGAGCCCTTCGAGAAGTCCGCCGGCGCGAAGGTGGTGCCGGTGGAATACAACGGCGAGCAGGCGAAGATCAAGGCCATGGTGGAGGCGCGCAAGGTCACCTGGGACGTGGTGGAGGCCGAGTCCGCCGATCTGGACCGCGGCTGCGACGAGGGCCTGTACGAGCGGCTCGACTGGTCCCGGCTGGGGGGCAAGGCGGACTTCCTGCCCGCCGCCGTGCACGAGTGCGGCGTGGGCGTCTTCGTGTGGTCCTCGGCGCTCGCCTACGATGCGGGCAGGCTCAAGGAGCCGCCGCGGGGCTGGGCCGATTTCTGGGACGTCAAGCGCTTTCCGGGCAAGCGCGCGCTGCGCAAGGCGGCGCGCTTCAACCTTGAGTTCGCGCTCATGGCCGATGGCGTGAAGCCCGCCGAGGTGTACCGCGTGCTGGCCACGCCGGAGGGCACAGAGCGCGCGTTCCGCAAGCTCGGCGAACTGAAGCCGCACCTGCAGTGGTGGGAAACCGGCGCCCAGGCGCCCCAGTTCCTGGTGGCCGGCGACGTGGTCATGGCGAGCGCCTACAACGGCCGCATCGAGACCGCGCGTCGCGAGGGCCGCGACCTGCGGCTGGTGTGGACGGGCAGCATCTACGACCTGGACTTCTGGTCGATCCCGAAGGGCTCGCCCAACCGCGACCTGGCGCTGCGCTTCATCGCGCAGGCGATCACGCCGCAGCGGCAGGCGGAGTTCGCGCGACTGATCAGCTACGGCCCCACGCACCTGAAGGCCTTCAACGGGCTCGACCCGAAAGTGCTGGCCCAGCTGCCCACCGCGCCGGCCAACGTGAAGGACGCGCTCAAGTTCGATTTCCGGTTCTGGTCCGACCAGGGCGAGGCGCTGGAAAAGCGCTTCGCGGCCTGGGCGGCCCAGTAGGCGCGCGGGCCGGCCGCCTTGGAAGCGGGCGCCCTGCGCGAGGCCCTGCGGCGCGAGTCCCGCGCCCGCACGCTGCGCGCGCTGGCGCTGGCCGCGCCGCTGGCACTGTTCCTGCTGCTCACCTTCCTGGTGCCCATCGGGGCGCTGCTGGTGCGCGCCGTGGACAATCCGGAAGTGGCCCGCGCCCTGCCCCGCACCGTGGAAGCGCTGCGCGGCTGGCGCGGCGAGGCCGCGCCGCCCGAGCCGGCCTTCGCGGCGCTGGCGGGCGATCTAAGCGCCATCGATGACCAGGCCGAGGCCGGCGCCCTGGCCCGGCGGCTCAACAGCGACGCGAGCGGCGCCCGCTCGCTGGTGATGGCCACCTGGCGCGCGCTCAGGGCACCCGCCAGCGAGGGCAATGCCGCCGTGCAGGCTGCGCCCCCCGCGGCGGGTGCCCGGGCCCCGCTGCTCGCCATCGACCCGCGCTGGGGCGAGCCGCGCTTCTGGGAGGTGATCGCCCGAAACGGCGCGCGCTGGACGCCCGACTACCTGCTAGCCGCGGTGGACCTGCGGCGCGACGCGGGCGGCGCCATCGCCGCCATGCCGCCGGAGCAGACCGTGTTCCGCGCCATCCTGTGGCGCACCCTGGGGATCGCGGCCGCCGTGACGCTCGGCTGTCTGCTGCTGGGCTACCCGCTGGCCTGGTGGCTTGCCACGCTGCCGGCGCGCACCGCCAGCCGCGTGCTGATCCTCGTGCTGGTGCCCTTCTGGACGTCCATCCTGGTGCGGGTGGCGGGATGGATCGTGCTGCTGCAGTCGGGCGGCCTGGTGAACCAGGGCCTGCTGGCCGCGGGGCTGGTGGAGGCGCCGCTGGCGCTGCTGTTCAACCGCACCGGCGTGATCGTGGCCATGGTGCACATCCTGCTGCCCTTCATGATCCTGCCTCTGTACAGCGTCATGCGGGCGGTGCCGCCCGACTACCTGCGAGCAGCCGTGTCCCTGGGCAGCCATCCGTTGCAGGCCTTCCGGCGCACGGTTGTGCCGCTGACCTGGCCCGGCATCGGCACGGGCTGCCTGCTGGTGTTCATCCTGGCGCTGGGCTACTACGTGACACCCGCGCTGGTGGGCGGGCCGAGCGATCAGATGCTGAGCTACAGCGTAGCGCAGTACGCCAACGTGAATCTCAACTGGGGCATGGCCTGCGCCCTGGGCACGGTGCTGCTGGCGGTGACGCTGGTGCTCTACGGCCTGTACCGTCGCCTCGGGCGCGCGGAGCTGGCGCCGTGAGCCGCGCGCCGCACCTGGGCACGGCCGAGCGCGCCGGGCTGCTGGCGTGGAAGGCGCTGTGCCTGGCGGTGATCGCCTTCCTGCTGGCACCCGTGGTGGTGATCGTGCCGCTGTCGTTCTCCTCCAGCAGCTTTCTCGCCTATCCGGTGCCGGGTTGGTCGCTGCGCTGGTACGGCGAGGTGTTCGAGTCGGCCGAGTGGGCGCGGGCGTTTCGCAACAGCTTCATCGTGGCGCCCGCCGCAACCCTGCTCGCCACGGTGCTGGGCACGCTGGCCGCCACGGGCCTGGCGCGGGCGCGCTTCCCCGGCAAGGGGATGCTCATGAGCCTGCTGATTGCGCCCATGGTGGTGCCCATCGTGGTGGTAGCCACGGGCACCTACCTGTTCTTCGCCCGCGCCGGGCTGGCGGACAGCTACGCCGCGCTCATCCTGGTGCACGCGGCGCTGGGCACGCCCTTCGTGCTCACCACGGTGTCGGCCACGCTGCAGGGCTTCGACACCAACCTGGTGCGCGCCAGCCTGGGGCTGGGCGCCCCGCCGCTCGCCACCTTCGCGCGCGTCACGCTGCCGCTGATCGCGCCGGGCGTGGCGGCTGGCGCGCTGCTGGCCTTCGCCACTTCCTTTGACGAGGTGGTGGTGACACTGTTCCTGGCGGGGCCCTCCCAGGCCACGCTGCCGCGCCAGATGTTCACCGGCATCCGCGAAAACATTACCCCGGCCATCGCCGCCGTGGCCACGCTGCTGATCGTGTTCACCACCGGACTGATGCTGGCGCTGGAGTGGTTGCGCGGGCGGCGCACGGGGTGAGCCGCCTCAGGATGCGGCGCAGAGAAAGGCCTCGTAGTCGCGCGCGAAGTCAGCCGGGCGCTGGAAGAAAGGCAGCGCGCCGCAGCCCTCGTAGACCGCGAAGCGCCAGTTGGGGCGGCCGGCTAGCTGCCCCTTCCAGCCGTAGTCGGTGAAATCGCCCACGGTGCCGTGGCTCATCCACACTGGCAGCCGCAGCGATTCGTACAGCGCGTTGGCATCGCGCGAGAACAGAAAGCCCGACACGAAGAAGAACGGCGCGTGCTCCGCCCCTGGCTGGCGCGTGGCGAGACAGTCGTAGGCCCACAGGTCCTCGTCGATGGTGCTCGCGCCGAAGGTCTTGCGCAGGAAGAAGCGGATCGACTTCGGGTGGGTGAGCGCGCGAAACAGCGGACCAGACCACAGCGGCAGGGTGAACACCTTGTGCAGCCAGGGCATGCCCAGGTGAGAACCAGGCGGCCCGCGGCGCGGCGCGCTGCGGCCGAAGGAGGTGGGCGAGGCCAGCGCCACGGTGCGGAAGCGCTCCGGGCGCTCCACCGCCGCGCGCGCCACGAACTCGCAGCCCAGCGACACGCCGAGCACATCCACCGGCACGGTTCCGTGGCGCGCCGCGATGGCATCCAGGGCGTCGTGAATGGCGTCGGTCATGAGCCGCGGCGTGTAGGGGCGGTCGGAGCGGTCGGACAGGCCGAAGCCGGGAAGGTCGGGCGCGTACACCGCCCGGCGCGCGGCGAAATGCTCGAACACCGGGCGGATCTCGTAGGCCGAGCCGGCGGCGTTGACGCTGTGGATCAGCAGCAGGGGCGGCACGTCCGGCTGGGCTGGCCCGGCCGCGTAGAGCGTGACGGGTCCGGCGGCGCCGCTCAGGACGATGCGTTCGCCGGGCACGGCGGGGGGCAGCGGGCGGGATTGCGCGGGGAGCTTCATGGACCGGTTCATGGGCGCATGCTCTCACGGGAAGAGGCCGGTGCGAAATGCGGGGAGACGCGCTGGCGTGCGTCGCGCGCCGGCCACGGGCCAATGCGTCGGGACAACACCCGGGGTTTCTAGCAGATTTCCCCGTACTGGCCACCACAACGAACAAGTGCCCCCATGCGCCTTCGTCGCCAACCCGAAAACTGCCCGACGGAGGCGGCGCGCCGGCGGGCCGGCGCGGCCCTGGCCTGGCTGGGCATGACCCTGCTGGTGCTCGCGGGCTGCACCAACACCCTGCACATCAAGCACGACCTGCTTCCCTCTTCGCGGAGCCAGGCGATGGTGTCCTCCTGGCCGCTCACGGTGGGAGTCTACGTGGCACCGCAGGCGCGTGGCTTCGAGGCCAAAGCGGGCCTGTGGCGCCTGCCCGCCGGGCCCGTCATGGCCCACGATTTCGAATGGGCGGTTCGTCAAATGTTCGACCGCGTCGTCAGTCTCGAAGAACCGCCCCGTCCCGGGACCATGCGCCCGGGCCTCTCCGGCGCTCTATCGCTTGAAGCCGTCCAGTACGACCCCTTCCTGTACAACTCCGCGGATCCCGGAGCCTTGGACAACGCGGGCTTGCGCTACCACCTCCGGCTCGCCAACGCCCAGGGAGAAACGATGGACGAGTGGTCCCTGCGCAGTGCTGAAATGCTATGGGACGCGCAGGACAGCAGTACGGTTTCCCTGATCCAATCGCAGGGCACCGGTTTCGCCTACATGATGCGCAACCTGATAGCCGAGATGATGGTGCGGTTCGATGCCCGGCCCACCGTGCGCGCCTGGCTGGACGCCCAAGGCGCCACGGGGCGCCTGGAACCCGCCCTGCGCGCTACTGCCCCCGCATCCACGGCGCCGCAGCGCATCCTGGTGCTGCCCGACCTGGACCGCTGGCTGCACACCGATGCCAGCCGGCCGCTGCAATGCCTTGGACGCACCCTGGGGCAACTGGGCCAGCATCTGGAACTGCTTCCAGCCTCGGTGGTGCGACTGGACTTCTACCCGTGGCTCGAACCATCCACGGGGCCCCGAACCGCGGACTCGCTGCACCGCTGGTTCAAGTCTCCGGCGATACAGACTCACGCCCGCGCCCTTGGCATCCGCCACATGCTGGTCTTCACGGGCGCCACCGACACCGACATCTCCCGCGGCGGCATTCTGTGCGGCGCCGGGTATGGCGGCGGCGGTTGCGTAGGCTTCGCCTGGGGTGAGCGAAACACCGCGTTCCGCGTCAATCTGCTGCGGGACGTCTTCGACGGCAAGGACGTGGATGTGGTTTCCGAAACCACGGGTGCCGTGCTGGTACCCGCCTTCGGGCTTCCAATCCCCATCATCGCCGCCACCGAAAGCACCGCCTGCCGGCGGCTGCGCAGGGCACTGACGGAGGCCCTGGCATCGCCCTAGGGCCAGCCGGCAACGGCCGCGGGCCAAGCAGGCCAGGGCGGCGAGGGGCAATGGCGCAGCGCAACGCGACAGGGCGCGCTGTTTCGGGCATCTTCCCGGCATGCCGCTTCAGACGGCCGCAAACCCCACACCCCACAGAGGAGATCCCATGCCCCTTCGCCGCTTTGCCGTGCCCATTCTGCTCGCGGGCCTCGCCCCCGCCTTTGCGCCCTCCGCGGCGGCCGAGGGGACACCCGGTTCGGTGTTCCGCGACTGCCCGGCCTGCCCCGAGATGGTGGTGATCCCCGCCGGGCGCTTTGCCATGGGCTCGCCCGAGGATGAAAAGGGGCGCGACGATGACGAGGGGCCGGTGCACGAGGTCACCATCGCCAAGCCCTTCGCCCTGGGGCGCTTCGAGGTGACCTGGGACGAGTGGGCCGCCTGCGTGAAGGACCACGCCTGCGAGGACGCGCCCGACGAGGGCTGGGGACGCGGCCGCCGCCCGGCCATCAACATGAGCTTCACGCAGGCCGAGGCCTACGTGAAGTGGCTCGCCAAGGCCACCGGCAAGCCCTACCGCCTGCCCAGCGAATCCGAGTGGGAGTACGCGGCGCGCGCCGGCAGCAGCGCCGCCACGCCCTGGGGCGCCAGCGCGGCCGACGCCTGCCGCCACGGCAACATCTACGACCGCGACTCCGAGGCGAAGTACATGTTCCAGTGGAAGCCCCTGCCCTGCGCCGACGGGCAGGTGGAAACGGGCCCGGTGGGCGGCTACGCCGCCAACGCCTTCGGCCTGCACGACATGATCGGCAACGTGTTCGAGTGGACGGCCGACTGCTACCTGCCCTCCTACGCGGCAACGCCGGCCGACGGCACGCCCAACACCGCCGGGCCGTGCTTCAAGCGCATGGCCCGCGGCGGGAGCTGGAACATCTTTCCCCAGTGGCTGCGCTTTGCCTATCGCTACGGCATCGAGCCGGTGAAGGGCAGCAACAACGTGGGGCTGCGCGTGGCGCGGGACCTCTAGCCGCGGCGATCCGCGCCCACGCGGTTCACGGCCCGGGGACCGCGGGCGCCTCGTGCGGGTCTTCACCGCCGCTCAGGCGGCGCACCACCAGCTCGCTGAAGCCCGTGTCCGCATCGAACTGCCGCGACAGCGCCCAGTCCGGCAGCGCCGCCAGCAGCACTTCGGCGGTGGTCCGAATGATGTTGCCGGGGCTCGCATGGCCGCCCCACACCCGGCCGTCCACACCGGCAACCACCATGTGCAGATGGCTGCCCTGCGCGGTGATGGTGCCCGCCAGGCTCACGATCTCGAAGGACCCGCCCAGGGCGGTGTCCTCCCGCGCGCCGGCGAACCGCAGCCGCGGGTCGCTCAGGCTGCCGATGCCGCAGATCGCGAAGGCGCCGGGCCACCGCGCCGCGCGCACGGCCTCCTCCAGGCCCCGCCTGAGATCCTCACCGGGGCGCAGCCGCACGGGCAGGCTCGTCAGCTGGTGCCCCTATTCTCAACAGTCGCTCACTGCGCGAGCCTGCTGAGTTTCATGGCGAATCGAGTCTTTCGTCCCCCGCTGAGATAGGATGCCTGTGGTTTATAAATTCATTCAGCTGTAGCCTTTCTGAGGGCGCACACGGCGATGGAACCTTGGGGGAAGCACAATCCCGGCGCAGTGCCGGCATTCCATCCGCTCGCGGACCATTGTTTCGACGTCGCCATTACGTTCCGGCACACCGTGTCGGTTGGCCGAATCCACGCGGCGCTGCAGTCTTGCACAAGCTCCCCGCTCGGGCCCCTGCATTTGGAACGACTTGCGGTCGTTGCGTACCTCCATGATTTAGGCAAGTGCAACTGGGGGTTTCAAGCCAAGAGCGAGCCAGGTGCCCCGGCGACCACGGGCCATGTGATCGAGGGTGCCGGGCTGCTCGCCGAAGAATTGAGCACGATGTGGCCAGACCCGTGGCGTGCGCTGCTGCAGGACATGGTCGCCTGGTTTGTTGAAGGCGAAAACGGCGTTTTCGCGATGTTGCTGGCGGCCATCTCGCACCACGGACGCCCAGTTTCGTGCAACGACGTCTACGCCACCGGCTCAGACCGCATCGCCAGGTGGTGGCGGCCTCACGGCGATCGTGACCCGATGGCGGGGCTGGCGGCACTGGCGGAGGCCGCGCGTGCGGCCTTCCCAGCAGCCTTCGTGCGCAACGGGCCGCCCATGACTGCTACACCCGAACTCCAACAACGCTTTGCCGGACTGGTAATGCTCGCGGACTGGATCGGCTCGGACACGCAGTTCTTTCCGTATCGCCGATCACAAGATGAGGATCGACGAGCGCTCGCCGATGAAGCGGCGAAGAGAGCTCTGTCCGGAATTGGTCTGATGCCGCCCGCCAGCCGGCCCCTCGTTGAATTCAACGCGACCTTCGGCTTCGCACCGAACGCGCTGCAGGCCTTGTTGGCCGGAGGGGAAGCGCTGAACCCGAGCAGCCGCCTGGTACTCGCTGAATCCGATACGGGTTCCGGGAAGACCGAGGCCGCTCTCGCGTGGTTTGTGCGCCTATACGCTGATGGCAACGTCGACGGGTTGTACTTCGCCCTGCCGACCCGCGTGGCAGCGCGCGAACTCTACGGGCGTGTCTGCCGGGCAATTGAAAAGGCCTTCCCAGATCCAAGTATTCGGCCGGGGCCGGTGCTGCTTGCGGTGCCAGGCTATGTCCGCGTGGACGGAGCGGAGCCCAGCTTGCCCGACCCTGACGGTACTCTCTGGGACGACGACGCCCTTGCCCGGCGGGGTGAACGGCTGTGGTCGAGCGAAAGGCCGAAGCGGTTCTTGGCGGCGCCGATCGCCGTCGGAACGATTGACCAAGCCCTTCTGAGCGCGCTCCAGGTCAAGCACGCTTTGCTCCGCTCGGCCTGTCTTGATCGACACCTTTTGGTGGTCGATGAAGTACATGCGTCAGACCCATACATGAGCGAAGTACTTAAGGCGCTGCTCGACGGGCACACCGGGCGGGGCGGTCATGCACTGTTGCTCTCGGCTACGCTCGGCGAGCATGCACGTGCCAGTTACTTCGGCCGCCCAGCCTTCGAACTCGATGCCGCCTGCACCCTGCCATACCCGGCGCTGACCACTTCTTCGAAAACCCTGGCTGTGCCATCGAGCGGCCGCCGAAAGTCGGTACGCGTTAAGTGGATCGACCGGCTTGACGAGGCCACATTGCTCGATCCCTTGTACGCGGCCCTCCAGGCAGGCGCAAGAGTCCTGGCCATCTGCAATACGGTCGCCCGGGCGAACGCGCTTCAGCGGGCCGTAGAAGGAGATGCGCGCTTCCGCTCCGAGTGGTTGTTCTCGGTGAACGGAACCGCGTGCCCACACCACGGCCGCTTCACCCGGGAGGATCGGGAAGTAATGGACGCTGCCGTCAGCACGCGCCTGGGCAAGCAGGGCGGAGCCGGCCCGCTGCTTCTGGTGGGTACACAGACCCTGGAACAAAGTCTGGACATCGACGCCGACCTGCTGATCACCGATCTCTGTCCGTTGGACGTGCTGCTGCAACGCATCGGCCGACTGCACCGCCACGATCGGCCGCGCCCCCTCGGTTACGCAGATGCCCAGGTGCTGCTGCGCGTTCCAGAGGGTGGCGATCTGACCCGATTTCTGGATGCGAAGGGTACCGTCTTCCGTGGACCCGCAGGCATTGGCCGCGTCTACGCCGACGCCCGTATCGTTCAGCGTACGCTCGATCTTCTGGACAACGGGCGGCGCATCGACCTGCCCTCGGACAATCGCCGCCTCGTCGAGCAAGCCACCCATCCAGAAGCCCTCAAGCAGCTGACCGACCCGCGTTGGCCGCGCTACGCGCGGGAAGTGCTCGGCCGCGAACTTCAGCAGCGCCGCCTCGCATTTGGCGCAGTAATCGAGAACCAGCCGTTCGGAGAACTCCACTACCCAGGCACGGACGAGCTCGTCCGAACCCGAATCGGCGACGAGCACTTAATCGTGCCAGTGGCTCATCCTATGAGCCACTGCTTCGGTACCATGATCCGGAGTGTCAGCGTTCCGTACCACATGCGGCCCCACGGAATCGACCGGTGGCCGCAGCAGGTGGATGTGGAGGCGATGCTGGGCGGGTTCCGGTTCGCCATCGGCCCGCAGCGTTATCGCTACACGCGTTTTGGACTCGAAAAGGACGACGATGCATGACCTGCTGCACGACTCGCTGATTGGCCTTCGTACACGGGCCGGAGAGGCCAAGGTCAGCCTGCCGGAACTGCTGGCGCGGCTTTGTGGTGGAGAGGTGAGTGGCTATACCGGTTTGCGACCACACCAGGCCGACCCGTGGCATGTCTTCCTCGTGCAGATTGCGGCCAGCGTGCTGGCGCGGAATCCAGCGGTCGATCCCGCGCGACCTCCCGCTGACGCTGATTTTTGGCGCGCGGGACTGCTCGATCTGGCCGAGGGGCAGGCCAGCGCATGGGAACTCGTGGTCGAGGATGTGACAAAGCCGGCGTTCATGCAGCATCCGCTTGTCGAGGGCGTTGAAGAACTGCGTAAGGCCTTCAAACTGAAGGCAAGCTCGCCAGACGAGCTCGACGTGCTCGTGACTGCGAAGGATCACGATCTCAAGATAGCCCGTGCGTGCGCGACCGCGGCTGAACCGTGGTTGTTCTCGCTGTTGACCTACCAAACCACGAGCGGCTTTCTCGGACAGGGTAACTATGGCACCGTACGAATGAACGGTGGTTTCGGTAGTCGCCCTGTGATTTCCGTCGTCCGATCCGACGCACCAGCCGCTCGATTTATTGAGGAAGTCGGCGTGATTTGTTCCGGTCGCAGGGAAACTGTAACCCGGCATGGATTTCTCGACCGTGGTCTGGTGTTGTGCTGGAGTCGCCCTTGGCAGCGGGATGACTCAATGTGTTTTATCAACGAACTTGAGCCATTTTTTGTGGAGGCAGTCCGCCCCGTGAGACTGGTCAGCGGCGTGGACGGCATGTTCGCCATGGGGGCCATCAGCAAGGCGCGGCTGATTGGCCCGAAGGCGCTCGACAGCGGCGTTCTGGGCGATCCGTGGATACCGATCAACGTCGCGGACAACAAAAAAGGCGAATCCGCGCTCACCTTGGCCGCCGCAGGCTGGACGCCAGAGAAGCTAGTTGACCTGCTTTTCGAGAAAGGCTTTCGGCTGATGCCACTACAGAAAGCTCGGTCCGGGAGCGGTGATCTCTTGTTCATCGGTAGCGCGATCGTCCGCGGTCAGGGCACGACCGAGGGCTTCCACAGCTTCCGGGTACCCGTGCCAGCGAAAGTCCGTGCCACCCTGTTGGGCGCGCAGGCCGCTCAGCCGTTGGCAGCCTTCGCACGCGAGTTGCTGCAGGCGGCTGCAGCCGCAGCCGCCGCGCTGCGGGCCGCGCTCATGTCAATGGCGGAGGGCGGCCCGGAGAAGCTCGACCCCGAAAAAAAGAGCATCGCCGCCTGGACGAAGCAAGTCAGCGCGATCGCGACACATCGATGGAACGACCGATTCTTCCCGACCCTTTGGCAGGCGGCCGACCCCAGTGCTCGCGAATCCGTGAAGTCGGAATGGAAGGCCAGTCTCGTAGCCGAAGTGCGCCAGGCGCTTCAAGACGCGGAGCAGCGCCTCCCGACGCCGAGCGCCCGCCGCTGGCGGGCCGTCACACAGGCGCGGGGGCTGCTGGAGGCGATGCTGCGTAAGGCGGCTCTGCTTCCCGAACGTGAGACGCGACCGGAATCCGAGGAAATGGAGGAACAGGCCCAGTGAACACGACCGACGCCCAGCCATCGAAGACCCAAAGCACGATTCCTCCGGATGACACGCTGCCAGGCCGCATCGCCAAGCTCGCAGGCGTGATCGGCGCCCCGCACTTCCCGAATGCCGACCGCGCCGCCTTGAAGCGATGGGCGCCGGGCGAATCGCCACCGCTGACGTTTTATCGCGTCTGGCTACGCTCGATCGACGGCGATCTGCCTTCGCCGACCCAGACCCAAGCGTGGATGATCATCACCTGGGGACTGGCGCTCGGTGTTGACCACCAACGCGGCCGAGCCCTTGGTCGCGTACTGGCGGAGTCCCGCTACGCTGAAGCTCGGCTAGAGCGGCTGCTTGCCGCGCCTCTAGACATCCTGCCAGACCTTTTCGCGTCGCTCATGCGTTTCCTCGCCGCGAAGGGTGAAGCCATCGACTGGTTGGATGCGGCCCCATTGCTGTTGACCCAGGACACCGACAAGCGCGAATCGACGCACCGTCGCATTGCGAGCGACTTTTTCCGCCACCTGCCCCGAGCCGAAAAGGAGTGACCTCCGATGTTTCTGCAAATCCACACACTCACGAGTTATCCGGCCAGCCTTCTTAACCGGGACGAGGCCGGCTTGGCAAAACGCATCCCGTTCGGTAATGCGTCGCGGTTGCGCGTGTCCTCGCAGTGTCTCAAGCGGCACTGGCGGGATGAGTTGGCTGCTTTGCTTTCAGACATCCCCGATTCTCTGCGCACAAGATCGTTTTTCACCCGCGCCGTGAAGCCACGCCTGACAGATGGGGGAATGGACGATGCGACGGCCAGCGCACTCGTGCAGGCATTGGCAAAAGGAGTCATCGACGGAGGGGTTAAGGACGGGGGAGAACTTGCCCAGCCCGTGCTCTTCGGACTGCGCGAAGCCGACTATTTCGCGGAGATCGCGCGGGTTGTCGCCAAGGGCGCGGCGAGTCCAGAGGCCGCCGGCAAGGCACTTGCTGAGCGGCTGAAATCGCCAGACGAAAAGAAGAACATCGCTGCGATGAAGGCATCGGCAGCCGGGCTGACTGCGGGTCTTTTCGGCCGAATGGTCACGTCCGACCTACTGGCCCGCGTCGATGCCCCGGTGCATGTGGCACACGCATTTACCGTCCACGCCGCCGCCGCCGAGATGGACTACTTCACCGTCGTCGACGATTTGAACCGCGACGACGAGACCGGCGCCGCGCACGCCAATCAAAGCGAGCTGGCGGCTGGCATCTACTACGGTTACGTGGTTGTGGATGTGCCCCTGTTGGTATCCAACCTCACGGGATTCGACCGCAGGGACTGGCGCAAGCAGGAGGCCACCACACCGCGGCGGGTGCTCGACGCGTTGTTGCGCGCGATTCCCAGCGTCAGCCCGGGCGCGAAACTTGGATCGACCGCCCCGTACAGCCGTGCGGAGCTGGTGCTGCTCGAAGCCGGCACCCAGCAGCCGCGCACATTGGCGAACGCCTTTCTGGAGGCAGTCGACGCCCGGAATGTAACGATGCCGCGCGCGGTGGATCGGATGGGCAAGTACCTGAAACGCGTCGATGACATGTACGGCATTACCTCCCATGAGCGTGCCCTGGCGACGATCCACGACGCTCCAGCGTTCGGCGACCTGGTTCCGGAGTCGCTCGACGGTGCCATCGGCCGGGTGCTGGATGCGGCGTTCGCTTTGCCGGGAGCCTGAACTGTGGACTGCCTGATGCTGCGGCTCGACGCCCCGCTGATCAGTTTCGGCGGTGTTGTCATCGACCAGATCAACCCGGTGGAGCGCTTTCCGGGGCGCTCACTGCTGGCGGGCCTGTTCGGGAACGCACTGGGCTGGGACCACCGCGAGACAAGCCGGCTATCTCGGCTTCAGATAAGGCTGCGTATCGCCGCTCGGTGGGACGCAGAGCCCGAGCGCATTGTCGATTACCACACGGTCGATCTCGGTCAGGAGCGTCTGGTCGATACGGGCTGGACCACGCGCGGCAGGCGCGAGGATCGAGGTACAGGTACGGCTACAAGCGGCACGCACCAGCGGTACCGCCACTTCTGGGCGAACGGTGTCGCCACGGTGGCCGTAGCACTCGCAGGCGATGATGACCCGGATATCGGCGTGCTGCAAAGCGCGCTGCTCAATCCGGCCCGCCCGCTCTTCATCGGCCGCAAGACTTGCCTCCCGGCCTCACCCCTGCTGCTCGGCCGACGCGAGACTCCCAGCTTACGCGAAGCGCTGTGTCGCGAGCCGCTCGCCGACATTGGTCCACGCCGGCGGCCGAAGGTCATCGAAGCGTGCTGGCCCGCGGACGATGCGGCGGGCGCCGACACGGTCGAACGCTACGATCTGCGCGACTGGCCCAACAACCTGCACCGCGGCAGCCAGCCCTATGCGGTAGGCCTGCTGGAGCTGACCCAATGAGCGGATTGTTGCACCTGGTGCAGATGCGACTGGACCCGGCTTTGCTGTTGCGCTTCGCTGCCAGCCAAGGACTTGACTTCCATCGAGACGAAGACAGCGGGTATGCGCTGCACGCGTGGTTGGCGGCGATGTTCGGAGATGCCGCGCCCAAGCCGTTTTGTTGGTTCGAGGGCAAGGGGGAACTGCTCGGCTATGCGGGGAGCGACCATCGCGCTCTAGCCGAGCACGCGCAGGCGTTCGCGGCGCCTATGGCATACGCCGTCCTTCGCCCTGACGGCTTGCAGAGCAAGACCATGCCAGGGTTGTGGGAGGCGGGGCGACGCGTTTCGATGACGGTCTTTGCCTGCCCGATCAGCCGCAACGGTAAGACTGAGAAGGACATCTATCTGCGAGAGCTGGACGATCGGGGTGACGCGGCTCGACCGCGCGAGGTGGTCTATCTTGATTGGTTTCGTCGGCAATGGGGCGAAGCGATCACTTTCGAGCGCCTGGAACTTACGGGCTTCGATCGCGGGCGATCGCTCAGGCGAGGACAATCGATCAATGGGCGCATCTCGCGCAGCCTTGAGCGCCCCAGGGCACGCTTCAGCGCTGTTGCCGAAGTCCAAGATGGCGACAGATTCAATCAGCAGATAAGGCGGGGTATTGGTAGACACCGTGCCTTCGGGTTCGGCATGGTGCTGTTGGCGCCACCGCCATGAGTAGGCCCGGCGCGCTCGTCCTGGGCCGGCTGGGTCTGGCTGGAGCGCGCATCCCCCATGCTGATCGGCATGGCTTGCTCTGGCTCGAATACGGCCGCCTTAGCGTGGAAGACGGTACGTTGCGTTTCGCGGCGGCGCGAAGCGAAACGCTTGAGGCAGGTGACTACGCGATTCCTTACCAAGCGGTGTCGATGATCCTGCTTGGACCCGGTACCAGCCTGACGCACGATGTGCTTCGTCTGGCTGCACGCCACGGTGTGCTCATCGCGGCCGTGGGAGAAGGCGGCGTGAAGTGCTACACCGCACCGCCCATGGGTCAGGGCCGGTCGGCGGTCGCACGTGCACATGCCGTGTGCTGGGCAGACCCGAAACTGCGGCTGGATACCGCACGGCGCCTCTACGCTTGGCGCTTCGGTCGTGTGCTGCCGCACCGTGATATCGAGACGTTGCGTGGCATCGAGGGTGCTCGCATGAAGGAAGCCTATAAGCTGGTGGCGCAGCGCTTTGGCATCGAATGGCAGGGGCGCCGCTATGACCGCGCCAACCCCAATGCCACCGACTTGCCCAACCAGGCCATCAACCACGCTGCAACTTTTGTGGAGGCAGCGGCGGACGTGGCCGTGGCCGCGGTGGGCGCTTTGCCGCCTCTTGGCTTTGTGCACGAGGACTCCAGCAATGCGTTCACGCTCGATTTGGCCGACCTCTACCGAGTGGATGTCACGCTGCCGCTGGCATTCGGCGCGGTGAAGGCGTTAGGGGAGGGCAAGACCGGCTCGTTGGAACGCGAGGTGCGACGTCGCGCCGCGCAGGAATTCCGTCGCCGGAAGTTGATACCGATGATGATTGACCGAACCAAGGAGTTGTTCGATGTCGATGACGATCATCGTGACACGTAGTGTTTCGGGCCGGATGCGTGGATTCCTGGCATCGACAATGTTGGAGTTGAGCCCTGGCGTTTACAGTGCACCACGCATTTCCCCTGCTGTGCGCGAGCGCATCTGGGCTGTGGTCTCAGGTTGGTTCGACTCCGAGACCGATGCATCGGTGGTCATGATCTGGCAGGACAAGCACTTGCCTGGAGGCCAGGCCGCCATGATGCTCGGAAGCCCCCCTCTGGAGTTTGTCGAGGTCGACGGCATGATACTTACGAAGCGGCATGCCACCAGACAGCCCACCAACTGAGTGGCGCGCGCTCTTTAACAGCTCATATCGATGGCGTATCAAAAGCTTACACTGTAGAGGCTTCCCCGCTCGCGCGGGGATCGACCTGGCCGTGTACTGCGGCGCAGGGGTGAAGGGGAGGCTTCCCCGCTCGCGCGGGGATCGACCCTCGTCGACGTGCGCGCGCTGGATCATTTCGTGGGCTTCCCCGCTCGCGCGGGGATCGACCCGGTTTACTTGCTGCGCGTCCTGTCGGATTGCCGGCTTCCCCGCTCGCGCGGGGATCGACCCTTTGAGCGCGAGCACAAGCACCGACGCTTGGAGGCTTCCCCGCTCGCGCGGGGATCGACCTGATACAGTGACGAAAAGGCGTCAAGTGTCAGAGGCTTCCCCGCTCGCGCGGGGATCGACCTGTCACAAGAAAAAGAAAGGGCAAAAACAGTGCGGCTTCCCCGCTCGCGCGGGGATCGACCTCTGAGCAACGATCCATGCGTATTGCTTGCGAGGGCTTCCCCGCTCGCGCGGGGATCGACCTTTGATTACCGCAAGCAAAAAGGCGCTTGAAAAGGCTTCCCCGCTCGCGCGGGGATCGACCTCTGTAGGACTGTCATTAACAATCCGGCGCTCGGGCTTCCCCGCTCGCGCGGGGATCGACCTGGTCGTCTTCTTCGCCACGGGTTGCTCCTGGAGGCTTCCCCGCTCGCGCGGGGATCGACCCGGTCAGCGCGACTGGGATCGGCGTGCTGGCGCGGCTTCCCCGCTCGCGCGGGGATCGACCCATCCCAGACCAAGACGTTGAGCTGTACGTGTAGGCTTCCCCGCTCGCGCGGGGATCGACCCGGTTCGGCCGATGCGGCGCCGAGGTTGTCCGAGGCTTCCCCGCTCGCGCGGGGATCGACCCCCTAGACCAAGGCGGGTTGATCGCGGAAAAGAGGCTTCCCCGCTCGCGCGGGGATCGACCTTCTGAGCCCATTTTTATCCCATGTGAATGCTGGGCTTCCCCGCTCGCGCGGGGATCGACCGCAGAGCTTTTTGCGAAGCGGGCTACCAGAACCGGCTTCCCCGCTCGCGCGGGGATCGACCTCCTCATGCGCGATTCCGAGGGCGTGATCCAAGGGCTTCCCCGCTCGCGCGGGGATCGACCCTCGTCGTTAGATTGCTTCCACGCTCTCGCGCAGGCTTCCCCGCTCGCGCGGGGATCGACCTGGATGCAATCATGAACCCATACGCCGAAAACGGGCTTCCCCGCTCGCGCGGGGATCGACCCTCCCTGAGATACCGGGAATGAGCTTTGGCCGGGGCTTCCCCGCTCGCGCGGGGATCGACCCATGAAACAAGCAAACCTCCGCAGCTTGTATATGGCTTCCCCGCTCGCGCGGGGATCGACCCTCGACCGAGGCCGCGTCCGCCGGCAGCGCGCAGGCTTCCCCGCTCGCGCGGGGATCGACCCCTGTCCGCCGGCATCCGCCTCGCGGCGGCGACGGCTTCCCCGCTCGCGCGGGGATCGACCCGTTTCCCGCGACCTCGTGCGGTCCTTTTTCGGGGCTTCCCCGCTCGCGCGGGGATCGACCCTGGCGTGCTGGCTGCCGCCATTGGTCCTGGAGGGCTTCCCCGCTCGCGCGGGGATCGACCCTATATCTAACCAGCCTTACCCAGAGGAAAAAAGGCTTCCCCGCTCGCGCGGGGATCGACCCTCATTGCGTTGAGCGAGCACGCACTCTGGCCTGGCTTCCCCGCTCGCGCGGGGATCGACCCCGGGTTCGCGGCAAGAAACGTAGCCAGTCCGCGGCTTCCCCGCTCGCGCGGGGATCGACCCTCTTGCGGCCCTTCCATCGCCGCCCTCCGCGCGGCTTCCCCGCTCGCGCGGGGATCGACCCATCTCGGTCAAGGTTCGGGTGCGCCTGAAAAGGGCTTCCCCGCTCGCGCGGGGATCGACCCTCCGATGTATTTTGCACAGCCCTTGACTGTGTGGCTTCCCCGCTCGCGCGGGGATCGACCTCAGTCACCCCGGCTGCGCGCGCAACTGCGGTAGGCTTCCCCGCTCGCGCGGGGATCGACCCGCGCACGCGCGCAGCAGCGGCCCCCAGGCAGGGGCTTCCCCGCTCGCGCGGGGATCGACCCATGTTGGCGCTAGTTCAATAGCTTGCTCAAAGGGCTTCCCCGCTCGCGCGGGGATCGACCGTTCACGGATCGCCCAGCCTTCGCCCTCTGCGGGGCTTCCCCGCTCGCGCGGGGATCGACCCTCAGTCGGCCAGTTGCCCGGCCCGGTCGGTGCGGCTTCCCCGCTCGCGCGGGGATCGACCCATGGAGAACCGACATGACTGAAACTCTGAGCAGGCTTCCCCGCTCGCGCGGGGATCGACCCGGACGACATGGCCCGGTTTCTGAGGCAGTCGCGGCTTCCCCGCTCGCGCGGGGATCGACCCGCCATGCTGTAGTGCTGCAACCCGTTGCAGCTGGCTTCCCCGCTCGCGCGGGGATCGACCCAGGCCGAGCCGGTGCTGCAAACCTGTAATTGCGGCTTCCCCGCTCGCGCGGGGATCGACCCCCATGCCCTAGAGTAGCCCTCTAAAGACTTGAGGCTTCCCCGCTCGCGCGGGGATCGACCCACATGGACCGGAAACCTAGACGCCCCTGACTAGGCTTCCCCGCTCGCGCGGGGATCGACCCGTTCTTAGGGTTAATAAGCCCCAGTTGAGCCAGGCTTCCCCGCTCGCGCGGGGATCGACCCAAGATAGCAACGGTTTGCGCAGGGTTATTCCCGGCTTCCCCGCTCGCGCGGGGATCGACCGTATTTCGACATCGCCTGCGAGCGGATCAGCCGGGCTTCCCCGCTCGCGCGGGGATCGACCCGATACAAAGAGCTTTTTGATCTGGAAACGTTGGGCTTCCCCGCTCGCGCGGGGATCGACCTTAATCTCCGCTGGCCACATTGCTCCTGGGGTCGGCTTCCCCGCTCGCGCGGGGATCGACCCTTTGTAAGGTTTCTATACAAGTTGATGGTGGTGGCTTCCCCGCTCGCGCGGGGATCGACCCCATAGTTCACTGCCCTCGGTGCGGATCGTGGGGGCTTCCCCGCTCGCGCGGGGATCGACCCAGGATAATACCGCCCTCGCCCCCGGCGGGCCCGGCTTCCCCGCTCGCGCGGGGATCGACCCTTAGCGGGGGTCTCAATCTGAAGGATGGTCATGGCTTCCCCGCTCGCGCGGGGATCGACCTTAGATTTATTGGCCTTGACCATAAAGGAATTGGGCTTCCCCGCTCGCGCGGGGATCGACCCTAGGATGGGGCGAGACTCCAGCGGAGGTTCACGGCTTCCCCGCTCGCGCGGGGATCGACCCTCCCGCCGGGAGTATCTCGAGGACCTGGCCGAGGCTTCCCCGCTCGCGCGGGGATCGACCCAGCACATAGCAAGCCGCCTCTGGGCGCAAATAGGCTTCCCCGCTCGCGCGGGGATCGACCCAACCCTGATCCATTGCCCATTATGTTCAAAGGGGCTTCCCCGCTCGCGCGGGGATCGACCTTGTGTGGCACACCCAGGAACCTCCCAAGCAACGGCTTCCCCGCTCGCGCGGGGATCGACCCATAGAGAAGGAAGCCCAGGGCAGCGCGGCGATGGCTTCCCCGCTCGCGCGGGGATCGACCCGTAACGGGTTTTGTGATGCGGATTTTGACCGTGGCTTCCCCGCTCGCGCGGGGATCGACCTGTCAAAGGCCGTGGAGAATGGACGGGAAAGAAGGCTTCCCCGCTCGCGCGGGGATCGACCCCGAGCCCATGCATCCAAGCGCTTTATGCAGGAGGCTTCCCCGCTCGCGCGGGGATCGACCCCCTAACATCGCCGGCCGCATGGTGCGGGTGCGGGCTTCCCCGCTCGCGCGGGGATCGACCCCGAGCCCATGCATCCAAGCGCTTTATGCAGGAGGCTTCCCCGCTCGCGCGGGGATCGACCCGACCAATACCGCGAGGCCGCATGCGGCCCGACGGCTTCCCCGCTCGCGCGGGGATCGACCCGCGATGCTGGTCAGCAATATGACCATCAACGCGGCTTCCCCGCTCGCGCGGGGATCGACCCCGGCATCGTGGGGGCGGACACCTGGGCCGCGCGGCTTCCCCGCTCGCGCGGGGATCGACCCACAACACGGAACTCGGCGTAGTCGGCTACTCCGGCTTCCCCGCTCGCGCGGGGATCGACCCCGACTGACGCCGAAGCGGCGCCGTTTTGAAAGGGCTTCCCCGCTCGCGCGGGGATCGACCTGCTCTTGCCCTGGGCGTTTAGAAGGACGGGTGGGCTTCCCCGCTCGCGCGGGGATCGACCTAAGGGCGCGGGCGGAAATCAGTTCGTCATTCGGGCTTCCCCGCTCGCGCGGGGATCGACCCGTTTCCCGCGACCTCGTGCGGTCCTTTTTCGGGGCTTCCCCGCTCGCGCGGGGATCGACCTAGGTAACACAAATGCCAATACTGGTTTCAGGTGGCTTCCCCGCTCGCGCGGGGATCGACCCCAGGTCTCGCGGTCGTCCGCCGCAATGGCTGGGGCTTCCCCGCTCGCGCGGGGATCGACCTTTAGTAACTCAGACTGGCTTGAACATTTCTACGGCTTCCCCGCTCGCGCGGGGATCGACCCGGCCAGCATGGCGCGCACGTTCGGATGATCTAGGCTTCCCCGCTCGCGCGGGGATCGACCCTATTCCCCCGGCACGATCCGGGCGCCCTGGCGGGCTTCCCCGCTCGCGCGGGGATCGACCCGATTGTGTGGTGCGAGCCTACGCCGTGGCAGAGGCTTCCCCGCTCGCGCGGGGATCGACCCAGAGCACCAGGGCGGCGGCTGAATTGCGTGCCGGCTTCCCCGCTCGCGCGGGGATCGACCGTCTTGACCGGGCAGGGAGCTGGCGTTGCTCCAGGCTTCCCCGCTCGCGCGGGGATCGACCTCACTCCGTACACGGGTGGCAGCTTTGCGATCTGGCTTCCCCGCTCGCGCGGGGATCGACCTCATCCGCGCAGCCCTCGACCCCGGGTGGATACGGCTTCCCCGCTCGCGCGGGGATCGACCCTCGAAGAGCCGGTTCGCGCTGGCGGTAACGGCGGCTTCCCCGCTCGCGCGGGGATCGACCTTACATGCGCGCGGTCGTGCTGCGTGGCGAAGGGGCTTCCCCGCTCGCGCGGGGATCGACCCGGGCTGGCGTCAGATGGGGGATCGGGTGATCGGGCTTCCCCGCTCGCGCGGGGATCGACCTTGTTGAGGCTCACGCCGGGGCACTGGATAGAGGGCTTCCCCGCTCGCGCGGGGATCGACCCCCCGTATCGCTCGCCAACCTCCACCGCATCGGGGCTTCCCCGCTCGTGCGGGGATCGACCCTGCGCGCCGCTCTTTCCGCGACCTGGGCATCGGGCTTCCCCGCTCGCGCGGGGATCGACCCAAGTGAACCTCGATCCCGACCAGGCGCCCGACGGCTTCCCCGCTCGCGCGGGGATCGACCTGCGTGGCTCTCCAGCTGCAACTCGCGGGCGCTGGCTTCCCCGCTCGCGCGGGGATCGACCCGGAATGCGGATTAGACGGCGGGTCATCTCCCGTCCGAACTGTGACGCCGTCGGCCCGTGCACCCCTCGCGGCATGACAAACCTTCTCAGGAACCGCCGGCCTCAGCCCGCTGCGTGTGGCGCGGGAGCGGCGACCGGGTGAACATCTGCACCTGGAAAGGCTTGGCGCTCACCGATGCCACGGTGCGTGACTCGACCTGACGGTAACCCCGCGCCCGCGCAACCCGCAGCAAATCATCCGGCGGCACCAGGCGCATCACGCCCGCCACCGGCTGGAGGCTGGCATAGGGCGAGGGCGACAACCGCCCGTGGGCATGGCTGGGCAGTTGCAGCACCGTCAGCAGCGTGCCGCCGGGCCGTAACAGTGCAACGGTGTTCGCCATGGCCGCTTCCACGTCCACGTACTCCAGCACGAGCCCCAGGAACAGCAGGTCCACGGGCGCGAAGCGCACCTCGCTGGTCTGGATGTCGCCCGCGATCACCTCCAGGCTTTCGAAGCGATGGCCGAACCGGGCACTCACCGCCGCGCAGAAGCGCGGGTTCAAATCCACCCCCACCACCCGCACGCCGGCCGGAATGCGCTCGAACCCGTTGCCGCCCGCGCACCCGAGCACCGCGACCGAACCTGGCCGCACGCGCTCCAGCGCCTGCGCGAGGATGCCCGACAGCATCTGCGCCTGCTCGACGCCCCGAAACGCCATGTGGCCCTCGTAGTCCTCCAGGGGCACATGAAGCCAGGGGCTGGTCATGGCCTGCCAGCCCATCGCCGCGTGGCGGCCGTCGAGCAGGTTTCGTGAGGGACGTTTCGCGAGCCCATGGCGAAAGTTTCGCAGGCCCGCAGCGCGATTTCCAGCCGTGGCAAGACCAGATCGTTGCGGTGAGCCGTGAAACGCACTGGCCGGGGTTCGAAAACCCCCGGCTGCGGGCACCGCGCGCGCATCGGGCGGAGCGCGGCACGTGCCGGTGTTCGCCGCCCCCGTGCGCCATGCGGCCATGTGCCGCCCCGCGCTACACTGCCCCGACAGTTCCCATCACCAGCAAGGAGACAGCACCATGGCGAGCCACGCCACC
>Ga0209990_10000804_pt1 | contig 29507 bp, 48 predicted proteins | sample NOAtaG_6_FD_187304 | JGI IMG/M metagenome (GOLD analysis project Ga0209990, IMG submission 187304) | Freshwater lake microbial communities from Lake Erie, under a cyanobacterial bloom - NOAA_Erie_Diel5S_2200h metaG (SPAdes) (version 2) | ecosystem: Environmental > Aquatic > Freshwater > Lake ...
TGTTATAACTAGGTTTCCTCCCGTTTGATTAACGCCCATACCAGAACCAATAGAACCAACCAACGCACCCCATTCGCTGTCTACGTTGTTACTGATTGCCTTGGTGAACCCGATGCGGTCAATGTCCTGTGGAATTTGACGAACAAGTAAGCCGGTTTCATCTCCTTTCGGAGCCGTGTTTAGTCTGGACGCACCATTATAAGCCCCTTGCCCAAAGGCTGAAATTGAAATGAGTAAAAAGAAAAGTATTTTTTTCATTTGTTAGTTAGTTATTATCCAAAGCCCGTCAATTTTTTCCATGTGGCAAGGAACGTTGTAAAGTAATTCAGTAACCACCGTAACCCGATCCGCAAGGTAAACCGTTGCCCCTGTAAAGCTCCATACATACACGTCCTCGGTGTTGTAGAATTTCATTACATCACCATTCGATCCGGTCGGAATAGTTATCACTCGATTAGCCGTAGCCACCCCGTCTAAAATATTGTGAACCCCGTTAACCGTGGCTGTGAAATTCGCGTCCGTTGCGTTGGCTACAAGTGTGGTCGGGGCGTAGTAAGTTCCGCCTCCACCGCCTCCACCGCCTCCACTCAAAGCAGTCCAAACCCCGCTTATCTTTGCTCTTGGTGCGCCTGTACTTGAATTTGAATAGATAGTACCATCTGGTGCGGTAGCCCCGATAAACCCTGCGTCCGCAGCCGCATCGTTAGCAAACAAAGCGGGGTTGATAAACGTTGAAGAAAGACTACCTACTGCGCTACCTCCGTCTGTAATTCTTAAACGCCTTGCAGATTGACGTTCGATTCTTGCTTCGACACCTCCACCGGCTGCGCCACCCGTCCAGTTCAAACCAGTAACGTTGCTAAGTTTCAATCCAGTTGCATCGTTAAAGTGCCAGGTGTTGTTGAGCACGTAACTATTTACACCGCTGCCAGCATCTCCAAAAAGCAGCAAACTTCCTGCTTGCGACCACAATCTTAAATTTCCAGACGATTCTAGTTGAAAATCGCTGAGTGAGTAAGTGTATCGACCGCTTGTTGCACCCGTTCTCCAATAAGTTCCTATACCTTCAACACCACCGCCTACCGGAGTTCTGTCTATGTAGTCGGCAATCTTATCCGCTCCCGCGTCTGTATTGCGATACCATATTTCCCCAGTTCCTGCACGTTGATGACGAATGCCATTATTACTCTTTATGGTGTTTAGTCCATAGTATTCTACGTTATTTGAAAATACGTTAGTCCCTCCACTTGCAGAAGTGTTTATTGAATTTAGTTCTGGGTTACTACCTCCAAAAATAGGTGCTGCTTGAAATCCACCATCCCTCCAAAAATGATTTTGTGATAAGGCGGTGTTAAATACCATAAAAGCACACGTACCATTAATATTGTCGTAGCTGGAATTATCAGTGAACGAGAAATTTACACATCTATCCAGATACCACATTTGAGTATAGTTGGTAACCTCTAACACATTGTTTTGAAATACATTTCCAGCACTTGAATTAGTAACATCACCAATAAATCTAAATGCCTCAGAACCTCCACAATTATACATCACCCAATTACTTCTAACCGTTATTCCATTACAATAGTTTTGCCCCCAAACAGCCCTCCTTATAAAATCAAAGTTGCAGTTTTCAATAACGGTTCCGTAGCCTTGAAAGGGAGCAGCAATAGTATTATTTGTGATTGTTCCTGTTCCTCCTAAAACTATACAATCTTGTGTCACACTTGTTCCAGTTGCCGAATTATTCCCAAAGAATGAAGCATCATGTATGTACAACCTAGTGTTTGTTGTCATTACAAATGGAGTTGAGAAATCATTCGCCAGTGTTGTTATTGCAATGTTGGTAATTTCTAAAGCTCCAAATCCAAGAGTTAAAAGTTTTGCCCCTGCCCCAGTATAACGTAAGTCTAAAATAGACCCTCCCTGAGCTGTTAAATTAAATGTCTGATTACTCCAATATCTACCAGCCCCTAAAATTTTAATTGACTTATTTTTTGGATTTAATGTAACGCCATCATTGGGAATTACTATTTGCGAGTTTACTCTAAACACCCCTACAGGTACGTACATTGTGCCTCCACCTGCTGAAAAGATTGCGGCCAAGCAGTTATTTATAGCTGTTGTGTTATCGGTCGTGCCATCCCCAACCGCGCCATAAGCTGTTATATTAAAAACCGTTTCATTTACATCGCTGACTCTTTTAGGAGTCATCCCTTTGGTGTTGTCCGTCCCGGCCTGCGCTTCGGCTAAACTGGCTACGGTGAATCCGCCTATTGAAAGATCACCGCTGCCAAGTAATGAATTCCCGTTTACTGTTTTAATGTTTGTCCCAGATACTAACGTAGCCTGAAAAATAGGCGTTAGGTATGTTTGCCAAAGTAAAGGAGTAGCTTTTTTATTAACCCCGCTTTGAACGATAGGCACTAATTCAGTCCCAGTCAAAGAAGTAGCTGCCGGCATATCGGAAATCTTTACCTGACCAAAAGCCGACAAACTTAAAATCGAAAAGAAAAGTATAATTAGTTTTTTCATTCTGGTATTATAGTTTGATTACCCGAAAGGTCTTCCGTAATAAAATTAATTCCTGTTTCTGTTATTATGCCAGCTATTTCACCTGTATCCGAAACAATAAACGTCTGGGCAATCAATTTATTTTTGATGTAATAGTTTACCATCGGATCGCTTGCGTTTCCATATTTAAACTCCGTTGATATTGCAACTCTTTCATTTAGGTTTTGATGTACTAACAAAGCATCTTTAAGCCCTATAAGACTACCAGAAACCTGTATCGAAATGTCATAAACAGACTGATAATCATGGGCGTAAAAATAGCTAATTTTTTCCTTTTCCACCCTGGCAAAAACGGGTTTTCTTCTTCTGGCTTCGTTGTAAATTATGACTGACCCCAAAAGGTCGTTGTCTAAATTTAATCCTACGTTAAGACTCAAAATATTTTCCACGCCAATAACAGCATCACCGTATAGCTTTACAGCCACGTCAAAAAGATATTCTTCTTTAAGTGGTTTATACTCCATGCTTTATTAAGTCGTTTTTGATGTCAGTAAAATCACCCACCGTTTTTATCCCTAATGTAGTATTGAAAAATGTCTTTAATGCCGCCCCTCCATCAGATGTTACAGGTACCCAATTCTTTAAACTATCAACCACAGCCTGTAAAACTTCGTTTGTTTTGTCAAGTTGTGTTTTTAACTCATTCGCCTTTACTATTCCACCTAAAGACCCATCAAAATAAACAACCTCATCAAGCTCGGAGGTAAGAACTACAAACCCTAGAGTCTCGTTTGCCATGCAAACTAAAACCAGAGACCCCTCTGCCGGTTTGAGATACACGCCTCCCGAAACCGTTGTTTGTAGTCTTACGTCCAAGATTTCCGCATCACCATTAATAGGTGTGCATTTACAAGTCCTTTCAATATCATCTACTTCCGAAACGGTTGCCAAAATCATTCTTTCGTCACCTTGCTCCGCTATCAAACGTATGGCCTCTCTTATGGTCATGCTATTTTCCTGTCTAAAAATATTTCCTGACGACCTCCGCTTATTCCTGACGTAGTCAATACTCGCTTTACAATGTAAACACCGTTTTGATCTGGGATAATTTTATTTATCAACTTGATCGAATCACCATGTTTTACAACTGGATTTAAGAACGTCAAAAAAGAACCTCTAAAGCCAGTGTATTTTAACTTTACAAGATTTTCGTTAGCAATGTTTTGCAATGTTGATTGAGGTAAATCGTATGTATAAATAACCCTTTTTTCACCGTCTGGACTGCCCGCCACTACATCAGGGTCACGGCTATTATCCTTCTTTACGTTTACGACCGTAACGTTTAATTCAACATCATCTGCCGTCATGTATTCAAGCTCGTCTTCAATTATGTTTTTTTGAAACTCAAACTCTTTTGTTTGATCTGGATTTTGTTCGGCTATGCGATACGAAAACCCAGCCCTAAGTATTCCGTTTTGGAAGTAGCAGCTTATTCCAAACTTCTTTTTTAGGAAGTCCAAAACCTCGCCAGCCGTCACTTTGGTAAACCTTAAACTAAAAACAAAAGGATCAGCTTCTATTGTGTACTGTGGCAAAATCTCTTTTAAGAATTTCCCCAACTCTATATTTGATTCGGAGTAATTTTTTACAGGCGTTTGCTTTAGTTTCCACATCTCATCTTCACACTCAAAAGTCAAAGGGTTTTTTGTGATTATCTTGGTAATGTACCCGGTGAACCTAATAGGAACACCAAACGTGTCATATCCAAGCGATACTTTTACCGCATCGCCTCGTTTCCAAAATCCATCTTCGCCAGTGATAGCGGGTAAAAATTCACCGTCTTTTTTTGGCCTTAATTTATTTGGCAAAATAATCCTGCATGTATCTGTTAGATTTTCCCATGATGAATCAATAGACACGAAGTTGACGTAATCAAATTTTGCCTTGCCAATAGTAATATCACAAATTGGCCTAATCATTTAATTCAAATTCGATAGGTAAATCACTAATTGCAACTATCTCAAAGGGCACTTCGTTTCTACTGCCTAATTTTTCGCTTATTGTGTAGTCCTCGATCACTATGTTTTCAATCCCAAACAACGAAAGGAAATCGCAGATAACACCAAACTCCTGATTGACTTTACAGTACCTTATAAGCAAATCAACATCTTCGCGCGGGTAAACTAAAGCCTCTGGGCTAACAATTGACCCGTTGATTCTAAGCATATAGTCACCCTCGCCAATGTACTCTTTGATGGTACCGTTGCGGCCTTGTATTGGAGTCTTAATTATGTTTTTTGATTGCACTACCGTAATTAAAACGGTTTCTAAAATCAAATTTCTGGCACCTTCGCGCCCGTCTAATGTGGAAGGAGAACCAACCTGATTTTCAATTCCATCCTTTGAAAACTCAAGCCTCGCGTAAACAGGTGTACCCAAATAAGAAGTGCCTATCGGACTATCTGAATTTTCAGCCTGAAACGGGTATCTTTTTACCAGTTTATCGGTAATAGCTACAATAGGTGGTATTATAAATCCTGCCATTATTGAACTAGGTTAACATCGTTTACAGCCCGTAACAAAACGCGCTTTACCATTTCTTCCATATCGTATTCGTTTCTTGCAGGGTCTTTAGTGAAGTTTAGCGAATTAACAAGATTGTTAATATTTAAAGTAATGTTTCGTGTCGCGCTGCTAATCTTTTCTATGCCCGCTTTTGTCGAGCCACCTCCACTTGTCCCCGTTGCGGTATCGCCTCCAGGAGTTCCCTTTGTTATTATCCCCGCCAGCCTAGCATCAACGGCCTGTTTTAATAAGTCGCGATAAACCTGACCAAGTCCAGCCTCTTTAAAAGCCTTTTCTAATTTTGGCGATCCTATTTCACCTGTAGCCGCTGAGTATGTTTTGTAAGCCTCACTTAAATCCTTTTGGAGGGCTGTGATGTCTTCTCTGATTTCGTTTTTTTCTTGGTTTGTGATAGCGTATTGCTTTTGACTTGCAAACCCTTGCGCCCCGCCTATTGACATGGATTTGCCCATGCCTAGAGGAGATAAATTTTGTGCTAGTAAATTGTTCTTTGAGCTTATTTTCTTACTAATGCTTAGTATATCGTCAAAGCTATTTTGAGCGGATTGCCTTTTTAAAATCAATTCCTTTTGAGCTGACAATTTAATATTGTCACGCAACTTTGAATTGCTTATTTCGATTGCATTTCCGTAAGCGTCCCATTTAGAGACAGCGTTAGGGATCAAATCAGCAATGCTTTTTGTTAGCCCTTGTAGTTCTTTGCTTTCCTCGCTTGACCTGTTTAATGATGTAGAAAGTTTGTAATACCTTTCTATGAGTGATGTTATTGCCCTTTGATCTTCCAGTTTTTTTTCAGTTGAATCAAAAGACTTCAACATCCCGGAAACATTATCAAGCAGCTTGCCTAATGTTGGATTAAGCTTTTCACCTATCGACCTTCCAGTATTTTCAAGTACGTCCAAGAACGTAGACCACCTACCGGATAATGTTTTGGCCTGTTTTTCCATAAGCCCTCCAAACATTGACCCTTCCTCTGTCATTTTCTTAAAGGCCTTTTCAATCACTCCAAAAGTGATTTCCCCGTTTTCAATTGCCTTGTTAAGTGATTGGCCGTACTTGCCTGTGATCTTATTCAACGCATCGTAAATAGGAATACCACGATTAGCGAACTGCATGATGTCCTTAGTCATCGCCCGCCCTTGAGTGCGAACAGTACCGTATAAATAAACTAAGTCACCCAATGGAATAGAAAGACCTGATGCCACGTCTCCCAGCATTCTAAGGTTTCCGGTCAACCCCTCGGCCGCAAATCCATACGCTAGTAATTGCTTTGCGCCAGTTACGACTTCGCCTTGTCTGAATGGTGTAGCAATAGCGAATTTGGTAAGCTCTTTTAGGGTGTTGTTTGCCTTGTCTGCACTGCCAAGCATCGTGGTAAATGAAACCCGTGTCTGCTCCATCTCGGCACCTAGCCCAACTATCTTTTTTGTAAGAAGCCCAACACCAGCCAGAACGGCAGCGCCAGCGAATACTTTGGAAAACGCCCCAGCCAAACCGCCTATCTTTTTTTCAAAGCGGTCTGTTTTTTTCTCAAGATCATCTAAGGGTTTGTCGAAAACCCTGATCTTAATGTCATAATGTGCGCTTTCCCCTGCCATTATCCTTTTTTAACTTCGCTTACCTTCAATTTACCGTCAAATTGTAATGCAAACTTTAACTGCCCCCACGCCTTTGCCAACTCGTTAAAGTCATTTGGTTCCACGTGAAAATAAAAGCGGACTAAAGCCTTTACCTGACTTAGTCCGCCTTTATTCATTGGGTCAGATAAAATGATATTGCCATCAACGTCTCTTTCGACTGGCAACTCATATTCATCTAATTTTTTTTTAACTCGCCCTGTACCGGTTCTAAAAATTGACCAAGTAAGAATGAGGCAGACTGCTTTGCGATAAAGTTGTTTTCCAAAACCTTTGGATCGTCACCTCCTACCCTCAATGCCTTAATCATTACCAGAACAGCGTCAAGTTCTTTGCCTTTGTCCAACAATGCCTTTGTTGTCAAAAATACCGTCTCGTCAATATCGCGTAAGTAAAACGTTGCCGTTTTTGTTTTTTCGCGATCCAATGGGACTATCAATGTGTAGTCTCCTATTTTTTCAGTTTTTTCAGGGGTCATTTTTTAATTTTTAAGTTGTTGCGTTGTAGTCGATGTCTGCAATAAATAACTCAAGAGCTTCCTCGATCTGCGTGTTGTTTACGCTTGAGTTTGGGTTGCGCCCTTTAAATTTGCATGACTTTAGTTTATGGGAAACAATATCCCCGGCCTCGGTCAAATAATTTACACGGATGTCAAACAAAGGGATATTTTGAATTCTGCCAAATGGTGCGGATGCAGTTAGTCGCTGCACCTCTTTCATTGTCATTGTCAAAGTACCCTCGAAAGAAACCGCCCCGATACCTACCGAAACAGGCAAATGCCCAGTCCCGTGATTTGCTGTGATCTCTTGCATATCCCTGTAATCAATAGAGGTAAGCCCTACAATAGGCACTCCCAATATTTGAAGGATGATGTCTGCGTGAGTGTATTCTACTCCGTTTATCAGTGGTGGTCTTACTCCTATCATAATGATGTGGTTAATCCAATGTTAACAACTATTTGCTCTGCGATTCCTACAGGAACAATTTTCACCGTAACGTTTAGCGTTGAAGTAGCCAAAACATCTTGATCCGGATTAATTAAAACCTGCGTTGCACTTACCTCACCGTCTGCCTCCATTTGTGTGAGAGGGCGTTGAGCCGCGTCAATGTAATAACCGATGCTTTCCGCTTTTAACGTGCCGTCTGCGTTTACAATCACATTACCCTGCAACAATGGAGTCAAGGCAGAATCAACAAGCCTAATGGCTTTGTCTACAGTTCTGTTCGTCTCAAGCCATGCAAAGTCGTTAGTCGATGCAATAGCGGTCGGGCATCTTTCAAAGTAAGTCCCGGCTATTTTAGGAACGTATTTACGCGCTATCAAATAACCTTTGTCTTTCAAAGACGCTAATCCCGCCTCGGTCAAAGCAGAAACCAAGTCACCGTTGGAAAGTGCCGGAACTTCCATCTCAATACCATTTGAGATATTGAAGTTTTGAGGGTTACCGATTGATTGTTCTACGCTTGCCAATGAAGCCGCACCAACCGCGGCACCTAATGCCGTAATTGAGAAAGCCTTTGCGGTTGCAAGCGCTAGTCCTGCCCCACTTCCAGATTCAGCAACAACTACAGTTACTTTTCTTGCTGTAAGCGTACGAAGATCAGTAACCGTAGCCCAACCAGAAACCGCAACAATGGCAGCCATGTTAGCCGCGTAGAATACCGACAACGGCTTACCGTCTGCGTCTGCCAATGCTACTATTGCCTGAATTGTCGTTACTTGTGCTGATGCAAAAGTCAAAGCCTCCGCATATACTCCCAATTGCCTGATTTCACCTTGAGCGATGTTTACCATAGTGGTAATCTCGGTAAAGGCATAAGTAGAAACCGGGACAGCAAAGTAACCTATCCACAATTCACCTTCTGGATTTATTCGGAAGTATTCTGAGATGTGATACCAATGCACATCGTGAGCAGCTGATGCCTGTGCAATTCCTAAAGCCTCTGCCTCCGCAAGCGAAAACACTTTTTTTACTCTGTCACTAGTGCCAAATCCTGACGGCAAAGTGTCATCGAAAAAAAGTAACCCGCTAATTTTATCTTTGTTCAAAGCTCGTCTTCCTAGACCGCCCTGACCAACATTTATCGTTACTTTACTTAATGCCATTCACTTTTATTTTAAAAAGTTGAAGATTATTTTTGAAAGCGTGACTTTGAGCCTTTGAGTAGTTTGCCTCCCAAAAAACATTCAAATCACTTGACACGTAAGCAAAGGAATCTGCACTAGGCGCGGAGTATTTATTCTGATTATAAAACTTTTCAGCGCTTTCCTGTGAGTTAATAACAGAAACCAAAGGTTCCTCTGGTTTCTGTTTTTCTTTTGCTTCTTTGTTCATTAGTCAATCTGACGTGGTGTAGCAACCGGTTTGAATGTTACGCCATCGTAAATAAATAAAGTTTGGAATGTTTTACCCGCAACTCCTGTTAGGGTTGGTGCGGTAAATCCTGTCCCGAAAGTTGTAACCTCTGTTGCGTTAGATGTAGTTTGCACAATCAACTCCGAACCGATTGGCACTTCGCTATCAATTGTTAAGTTGATAGTCATTGCACCAGTTAATGTACCGGGATCAAGAATTGTTTTGTTTGAACGAATTGTCACCGCTAATGTAGCCGCGAATACAGGGCGTAAAACCTCTGCCGGGCCGAATGGGTAGTTAATCACTCCTATTGTCTCTGCCATAAAATTATTTTTTAAGCGTTATTTTCGAAAAGTAAAACAATACCTTTTTTGTCGTTACGTGCCGGTGAAGCCCCGAACATTGCCAATGAAGACATAATGTTTCCGTAGTATTCAGGCTTGTATTCAGACACATCCGTTCTGATTGCACCCATTGCCAAACGCACATAATTAGGCGAGTAGAACAATGCCGCGTTTTGATCGTTAGCAGCCTCGGCTGCACCCTCTGCTTTCAATACGTCTGAGTTATTAAGCAACAAAGCCTCACTCCTAACGTACCAATCGAAACCAAAAGCACGAGCAAGCACACCTCCGGGTAGGCTATTTCTTCCTACACCAGCCCTGTCCGCATCTGTAAATTGCGCAAGTTTCAAAAGGTCTGTTTTCATGGAGTAAGGAATAACCGCTACGCCCATCAAATCCTCATTTTCAGGAAGTACGTCTTGCTTATGGAAAATCTGCTGCACGTTTGCGATGTCATTGATTGAAACAGAAGCCCTGTTTCCAGTCTGAACTCCGTTTTTGGATTCAACGGCTCTTGTCGTTCCGGTTGTGGGTACAATTGCACCGGCTGACAGGCCAGTAGCCCATTTCACCAAAGTTCTTTTTGCGGCCTTCTCGCGAATGGCCATGATGTGATCCTTTAAAAGGTCGGCTCTTTTGTTCATTCCGCCCATCTCCAAAAGCACCTCAATGTTTTTCAATAGGGTAGGGTTTGAAGTAAGCTCTTCAAGATCGTAAGAATGAGGGGTGTCACTTCTTTGAGAAATAGGAGCCGGTAAGGCAACGCGGTTAACCTCAACGCCTGGAATAGCTCCAGCGTTATGAAGTTCAACGGTGTTGTTGTTTACCTTGTCGTCATCTCTTTTTGCTCTTGACATGAACCCTGTGGAAGGGAAAAGATTTGGGATGATTTCGGTAGTGAAGTACCTGGTCAATAATTCTGAACCTGCTGCCATGTTATTTTACGTTTTTTTGTTTTTCTTGATATTCATTTGCGAGTTTCGCAAACAGGGCGGGGTCATTTTCTGCGATTTCTGCCAACTTTTTAGGATCGCGGTTTGCAAGCTCCTCATAAGTAAGGCCTGATTTTTTGTCCTCAAATCCAGCTACTACCGACACTTTTTTAGTGGGTGTGATAGCGTCAATAAGCGATTTAGCGTTGTCAAAATCAGCGTTAGCCGTCTTTTCCCATGCTTGGATAACTTCGGGCTTGTCGGCAATCTTACCAGCCTTTACAGCCTCGCTTACCAATTCCTTTGCCTTTACTCCGTTAACCACTTTTTCAGCGTTGGCCTCCGATGCTGCCAGACTTTGCTTTAAAGTCTCGTTTTCTTTCTTCAACGCCTCGGCATCCGCCTTGAGTTGAACCGCGTTGCTCACGCTTTCCATTTCGGTTTTACCACCGAATAGCTTGTTGAAAATTTCCATTTCTTTTTTTGTTTGTTGTTTTGGTTCTTGTTCTTGTATTGAATTATAAACAGCAAACATTTCCTCAAGCGTTGCGCTCGCTTCAATCTTTGCCGTCTTGTTTGTTGTGATAATCTTGTCAACTATGCCCTTCTCAAGCATCTGGGATGAGTCAAAGAAATAATCTTTGCCCGAATCCATCATGTCGTTTATTTCCTCGTCCGTAAATTTGGTTCGAGCCTTTAGTAATGATTTGAATTGAGCTCTGATAACCTCAAGAAATTGTTTGCTACCTCCCTTGGGAGCGTGGATCATTGCGGTTGAGTAGTCATTAGCTGACCGTGATCCTTGCTTACCTAGCATCAAAGCGATGCCCGCCATTGAAGCCGCTAACCCTACGTTAATAGTTTCTGCTTCAGTCGCTATAATGGCATCAATTATAGACCACCCATCAATGACACGGCCTCCGATTGAATTGATCTTTACTTTGACTTGGTAGCCCTGCGACTTCCAGTAGTACATTTCTTCGGCAAATTGCGCCCCTGAAATGAATGGATCTGGGTTTTCGTCTTTCCCGATATGGGCATTAAGAAGCATAAAGACCTCATTACCAATGACTTTATCGGTAAAAACAAGGTCTTTTCTATCTTTGATACTGTGTTCCAAATTGGGAATCGGTTATCTTTAGTACAAAGATATTCCTAATTTTGGAATTTACAATATTTTGGGAAAATTATTTTTTAGGTGTGCTGAACTGTGATTGGTCAAACAATTCGTCAATTAAAGCGGTTCTGAACGAATCTTTTTTGTACTCATAATAGTATGCTCCAGAGTTCATAATAGAAAATTTTAGTGTGTGCTTTCTGTTTAACAGTGCGTGCCCCAATTCGTGCATTATTAATCTTTCTACAAAAATAGTATCTCCATCTGTAAGGAATTTTTGGTAATGCTTTCTGTTTATGACAACGACTATCTGATTCCCAACCATTTGAACCTCTCCCAGATTGGAGGGGTCAACCGCATGATCATCTACAATTGCAATGAGATTATTTTTTTGTAATGAGATTCCTCTTTTTGAACCCTCTTGATAGAATTTATCTACAGATTGCTTTAATAAAGGATCTATTTTAAACTCGACCTCTTGATCAAAAGAATCGCATGACACAAAAAGCAAAAAAGCAAACAATAATTTTTTCATTAGTCTGTATAGAATCTTACTACATCTAAATTGACGCTGCTTATTGCTGTTCCTGTCGCTCCATCAAATACAACGGTACCATTAGCATTGACAGATAAAACCCCGATAATTCTAATGGAAGCATTGAAGCAATTTAAAGAGTACCTAACTTGTTGGGCTGGCCTAAATCCAACCGGAAGAGTTCCAATCAATCCATTGCTACCTGTGTAGGTAGTTCCGTTTGTGTGAACTTCGCCAGTAAGAGCAACCTCTCCAAGAGTGCTTTTTCTATACTTCGCTGCAAAGTTCTGAGTTGTCCAAGGAGCAGTGTACGATAAGTTTGCCCAAGCATCTTGAGCCGCGTTTGCTTTAAATCCAAGTGCCGTAACCAAAGCTGCTTGTGTTACAGCCCCGTCCGTATTACTTGCGGCTACGTTTGCGTAAAGTTTTGTTAATCCTAACTTTGTTGCATTTGCCACGCTAAATCTTCTATCATTAGCAGCGGCCACCGATGCAATAGTAATCTCCTGACCCGATCCGTCAACGGTCGCGCTAACCTCTGCTTTCCTTTCGACAATAAACGTCTTGTTAAGAGTGTCTTGAAACGCTCTTACAATGTTTGTAGGTGTTGCGGCCTTAATGTACTTTGGGAAAGTCTGATTGGTTACCGCATCGACACGCATAAACTCGCCATTGAGATATACTATACCAGCAGTCATGTCGAAGTTTCCAACGTTTGGCGTTACAACGCAACCAGAAACTATTACACCTTCTGCATCGTCATTGTATTGCGATAGCATAGCCTGTAATGCCGCCCATATTTCGCCTTGAAAAACATCATTCAAATCCTCGTTTGAAAATGGTGCACCCCCGGAGGGCATTGGATTATTTAGTTTTCTCATTTTAGTATGTTTCTATTATGAATCTTGTGCCAGCTAATTTTATCAACTCCGTTTCGCTTTTTACCCTTCTCTCTAGCTCTGCCGTGTGTAGCGAAATCGGTATTAAAACCTTAAAGTCATAAGTCACGTCAACCTTCTCAGACGTGTTGAAAAAGTAAAACGGATCTGATTCAGCGGTGTTGAAAAAGTGTTGTTTGGTTAGCTCCGAATTGTTGTAAAAGAATATTTTATTGGTGTCATCAAAACTATTCTCAATCAAAATTTTTGGGTCAACTGTAATGGAAAAAAGGTCGTTTAACCCTGCCGCTAAAACCATCTTTTGACCGTTGAACTTAGCAGATTTTTTCATCAACGTATCAAAGGCATCCATTTCAGCAGTCAATGACTGCAATGGAAACAGCAAAGCCGCTAAGAATTCCTTAACCGATGTACCTACTTGTAAAACTATATCAGTCATTCAGTTTTATCCTTATTTTATTGACAATGATCTCTGGGAACCCTTTTGCGTTAACAAAAGCATTTTTAAAGATGTCAGAGGTTAATTGAATTCTTATAGCCCTTTCAATTTCAGCAGCCGTTGACGTGGAGTGTAAAAATTTAAATATTCCAACACCCAAAGCCGGAAATTCCTTCCAATGACCTGGCGAACTTACGACTATGTAACCAATCGCTGCGTTATCTGTTTCGCCCGTTTTAAAGTCATCGTTTGCCTCCACAAATCCAAGATCGCGCAGTACAGGCGGAAGTAATAACTCCGCTTGAATTGACCATGTAAGATTTGTGTATAAGCTCATAATGTTTCCTCCGCCATTGTGATAGTATTTGTCAGTAAATTACCAGAAGTGTCTTCCGAAATTAAATAGCCCGCTACCGTGGTATAAAATCCCTGCACGTCAATAACCGTAGCTGATGCCAAAGGAGTAGCCGCTTCTCTGGCTTTTACCTCGGTTAAAACAATCCTAGAAACCCCATCAACAGCCTGCACCGCATCAATAAGTTTTATCATAAACACCGTCCCGTCAAAAGCCTCTGATTGAAAGGTGCTAAAGAAATTATTTATAGCAGCAATTACGTTTGTCTTCACGGTAGCCTCTACAAATTGACCAAAGAAATACACTGTAGCCTGTACCCTCATTCTATCCGGGTTAAGGTTTACAAAAGTAGTCCTCACCCCCGCGAACCCTACGCCTTCTGTTGATCCAGTTCCAAACCAGTAATTTTGTAGAGCTGTTAATTCGGGCGCAGACAATGGCGTTAATGATGGAGCTATTCCTTTTGCAACTTTAATTGCAAGGTCACCGCTTCCAAGCTGTTTAACGGAGCATTGCGTTACAATTCTAGCTGATTCGTCAACAGGTACGTAGGTAGGCACGAAGTTAACAAGTGTTACAACGTCACCGTATTGAAAGTTTAGTATTTGCCTTTGCACCCATTTTGCGTTTCCAGAAATAGCCTGATCGCGAAGCGTTGTGATCTCTGACTTCGTGACATCAAGTATTGTTTCGAAGGTAAAGATGGCCGCAGCCACCACATAGATAATCACGTTAAAGATTGAAACCTTACTGCCGCCCTCCTCTGGGAATAGGTAGGCATCTAGTGACGGGTAAGTCCTAATGTTTGTTTTTATTACCTCCTTAATAGCTTCTAATGATCTTGCCATATTATATTTCGGTTACTACCTGTCCGGTAGGTACATTTTCCACATCTACAGCGTTTGCCGTCCCGTTGTATCGGCTGTTAATTGAAACCCTTAATCTAGTTCGATAGTCACGGGTCGGGATTTCCACGTTGTTAAAGTTTTCGTCAAAGTCCGTTTGAATTTCCTGAAAAGTTGTGAATGTTAGCCCGCTTATGGTCGTGGGTGCCATTAACTGAATAGACTGATCGAACGTATCCGCAAAGTCAAAGGTGTCCAACCGCTCAAACTTGTAGCTTTCAATTCCGAAACGAAAACGAACTGTTAAAAGGTAATCCTTTATTCCAAGCGGCAAATTATTCGTTTCGTTTACGATAAATTCAACAAAGCAAGCAGGGTAAGGAAAAGGTTTCTCGGTACGATAGCCATAACGCGATCCGGTCGTACCGTCTTTTCGGTCGTTATGCTCGTTGCTGTTCACGAATTGATTATTGAACATCCTAACGGTTTTAATCGCGGGGACTTCCGTGTTTATTCGTGCTTTGATAAATTCAAAAAAGGCTTTCATTTGTGAGCTTTACCAGTTTCAAAAACTTTCTTCATCATCTTTTTGAATTCCGTATATCTTTTTTTTTCAAGTCCTTTAAAATTACCTAGAAATTGTCTTTTCGGTAATCTTTCAGTCCCCTCGTTATGATACTTAGCGTAGTCAACATTTGAGTCTACGCGTCTGTGATTAAATCCTCTTTCCCTTATTCCTATTGATGCTCTAAGAGTTCCTGTTTTTACCAACATAGTACGGCTATCATCTTTCTTTTTTCTTTCCTTCCACTTTTTGCCATCGAATGAAGCGGTGTCAAAAACATCTCCTTTATAATACGCAACAGCATACAGCGCAATATTTTCCAAGGCGACTTGCTTTGCTACCGCCAAAGCTCTCATCTTTGCCCTGAATTGGAATTTACTCATGGCACAAAAAGATTATAGTTTGCCTTCTTAAAATTCGCGTCACCCTTGGCAACATGAAAATAAGGGTGTTGTTTAGGGTCAAAAATATATCCGTCTATTGCTGGGTTCATACGAAATAGCTTCGGGAATTTCTTTTCGTCTTCCAAGTCAGATAGATCAATTTTACTAAGGTCTGTTTTCTTGCCTTTTTCTAACGGTATTGTAAAACATCGGCAGTTCCATCCATTCTTCGGCATGTTGTATCTCCAAAACGGATCGTCTGGCGGTAATGTTATCCCGTCCAATATTGCGTGTTCGTCTCTCACTCTCTTGTCACGCTGCGTTCGGTATTGCAATAACGGTGTGCTATACTCAATCGCATCAACATAGTCACGAGCCATTTGAGACTGACCTACTGCCGTATTGTATTCGGTCTTTAAGTAATTCTTATTGTATGATTCAAAAATCTTAGAGGCTTCTTCTTTAAATGTTTTAAACTTTTGACTCTCATCAATCATGCCACTAAGTTTTTTTAGCCCTGCCTCCATTTCACGAACTTGTGAATATTGTTTAGCCGCAGAAAAAATATAAAGTGATTTCCTTAAAGAATTTGCCGACTTAAAGATGCGTGAATTTATTGGAAGAGTAGAAGCATCACCGCCCATACCTTCAAACAAAGCCTTTTCAAAATACGATGCAATTTTAGCGTGATAGTCTGCGCTAAGGGCGTTCTTATTTATAATCCCGTGGTAAACGAATAGATTGTACATGTCCATCTCGTCCATTGTGAATAGACTAAAGTCATCTACATTCTTCGATTTAAACCAATCAAACATTATACAAGTTTTTGATAGCCTGTTTTATTTCTTCAGGGTTATCTTCGGCCTCATCTACTTCGGTGCCGTAGGTCTTCATAATGTATTCCTTTGTCGGCTTGTAGCCCATCTGTGAAATACGCAAATCTATTTCGCTACGCTGCGACAATGGTACTTTCTCCGTTGTGTCCCATTGGAAGGTTAACCCATTGAGATTTACGCCCAAGTCCTTCAGGAAGGCGAATAGTTCACCGTTTACCAATCGCTCGATGAACACACCGTCAGAATCCCCGTACATATTAGCCACGTTCTCGCCAACTTCTCCGACTACTTGACCGGTATTGTTGCTCACCACGTCCTGACCAAATACTAATTTGGACACTTGGGAGTCAACGTATTTTATTAACTCATGGTAAACTTTAAAAGCATCCGTTCTGGGACTACCGATGTACTCCACACGGTCACCTTCATTGAATACCCCGTATGAATTTGCTCCCAAGTTTTTAATGGCCTCAAGAAAGCGTTTACGGTCTTCGTTTTGTGTTCTGGTATATCCTACCCTTTTGTCCATCCCGAACACCTCCGCCCATTCTGACCAATTCCCTAAACAGTTATCCTTGAAAAGGATGTACTTGGTTGCGTTGAATAGAATCGAGTCTAAGCAATGCCCATATTGACCAACAAATAAAAGGCTGTTTTTATACTTAGGATCATCGAACGAAACGCCCGTATTCATGCCCGGGGTGTTGGTTATTATCCCGTATTCAGGCTTCACGTTATCGCGGTCGATAACATTAACGCCAGAATAAATCTTATTTTTGACTTGGTATGGCATAAATGTAGTGCCGTTCCAATTTCCAAATTCTATCAATGAATAACCCCACAAACGAGAATCTAAAGCCGCGTCAACAAAGTCTGTGAACCAGTTGGCCTGAAATAGCTTCGTGCGCTCGTCTTCCTCACCTGCCGAATTTGCCAACTTGAAAGCCCGCGTTTTAGTCTTCATCTTTCGGCTGTTAAAGTTTGCCGATAAATTGGGGTCACGAACTAGCTCTCTGTAAATGTCATGTAGTAATTGGCGGTCGTGGTTATTAGGGTTTTCGGCTGAGTCAACCGCCAAACGTAGACGTAGCAAGTCCTGACGAGTCCTTATTTTTTGCTGCTCCAGAACGTAAAGAATCGGAGATTCTTTTTTTACTTCCGGGGTAATTACCGCCTTTGTTTGAAAATGATGTTTACCCATGAAGCGAAGCGTCTGAGAATGGTTTGGAAATAAACTTGGTTTGACTTCCGAGTTCGGTCACATAGACCGGATCGGTTGCGAACGTGGCAACATTAAGAGATAGCAGCCCGTCACGAATGTCTTTAAGGGATTGCAAGGCCTGTTTACAAGCGATGTCCCTGAGTTCAGGAATATCTCTAGGATTTATTGTTTTGTGTAGCGAACAGATGGCAAGATCAATGTAAATAGATAGCACCATTTCGTCACGCTCTTGCGAAAATGTTTTACCAAGCTCCGAGTCAATTGCATATTTGGATTTAAGGTAACTTTTAATTGTGGAGGCCGCTAGGTTTTCATGCTTCGCCCTTACCTGATCTTGAGTTAACCCAGATGTGTTGGCCGCCTGCTCAAGTATCTCGTCCAAGTGGTCAATCGCTATGGAAATTGTATAGTCTGATTTTTGGAGATACGGCATACTATATTTTTCCCAAAATTGGACAAATTACCATAATAAAACAAACGTTTACCGTCTAAAATTATACGATCTGTCATTACCCACATCGTACGAAGCTGTAAAACCACCGTTGAGATAGAAATTAAAGTCATTCATAAAACACTCGCACATGAAATAACAGAACGCGTCAATAGCGTGACCATGTTTCTCATAGCTTACCCCTGTGTTTGGATCGGTAACCCTTTTCTTTAGTATTCCGCCCTCTTCGTCTTCCAATGCCGATGCAAAGTCACTAATTGCCGTTTTGCAGGATCGATCGATCTCTATTTTCAAATCCCGGTAATCCTTTTCAAAAACTAGATTTAAAAATCCCGCCCTTGCCACTACTGGCGGGTTTTTTGATGGCACCCGCATAGATGGGTGGTATTGCTGAAGGTAGCTGATTATGTCCGTAAAGAAGTTTTCCCCGTACTCCTTATCCGTTTCGTTCTTTTGCGAGCTCGCGTCCCCATATATAAACATCCCGGAATGATGCCCGCCTAAGTATTGGATGATTTCAGCGCATACCCTTTTACGGGTATTCAATGGCGGCCGCGGGCAAATCTCATGGATCATTTGAACCCGTCTACAGGTGTCGGTTCTAATTTGCCAAATCTGGCAAGTTATGTGAGGGTTTACGTTTTCGTCAAACGTAATATGAACAGGTAAATTAGGGTCTAATTCGTGCTGAAAATTAGCGTGTTTGTCCGCATTAAACTCTTTAAAGTATTCCGCCCCAGTCTTTTGCCGGGCATTCCAGTCACCACCTAATAGGCGCAATCGGTCAAATGCAGATAGGTTATTCTCAAGCGTGTCTGCATAGCTTTCGGCAAATTTTTTGTTTGGATTGCTTGCTAGCGTGGCCGGAATGAATATCGCCTTTTTGTTGAATTTACCCTCTAACTGAGGTATTACTATTTCATCTCTGATCCATCCGTCACCCGGGTTGCAGGTTATCAACTGCTTTGGGAATAGGTCAAATTCTTCATGCTTGTATCGAGTACGGGAAATTAGCAAGTCTGCCGCCCGTCTGTGGGTGTTGATACCCTCTTCGATGCAGCCGAAAGTATATTCCCGCGATCCGAACCTCTCAAAATTGGGATCAGACGGATAGGCCATTGTTTCGAGCAGGTATATCTCAGACCCGTTTGGGTATGTGATCTTTGATTTGTCTTCGCGGTATTTGAAGACACTACCTGTCATTTTGGTAATATCGAAGAAGGTCAAAAGGATAGATTCTTTGATGTCCTTCAACGTTTCGCGGGCAAGATAACCTCGGCACCCAGCAAACTGCCTCGCCATGTAGTCGGTGTAAAGGCTGATTAAAACGCTTTTTCCCCCTCCAGCCGCGCCTCCAAATATTATTCTAGTTAGCTCTTTATGTTTCGGGTCGGTAAGTCTCCACCAAACTTTTGATTGTTCTTTCGAAAGATCAAAACTCATAAGTATTCGATCTTTAAACCCCGCACACTCTTAAAGTGTTTTTCTTTATTTAAAACTCTTTGAACCGTCCTTTTGTCAAGCGACAGAGACCGTGTTTTTTCGGGAGCTACCAAAATATTATTCCGTGTCTGGTTTAATATTCAAACTAAATGGCTTGCCGACTGTGGTGAGGTCAATTTCCTGCTTTGCCTTTCCCTCAGTGCGGTCAAATATCTCAATGATAGCCCGTATCTCGCCATCGTTGGCTTTCTTTAATAGCTTGCGTATAATGACCTCCTGAAACTGTTTGCGTGACTTCACCCCGTCAATGTTGACTTCGATCTCCTCCTCCAGCATTTCCTTTAAGATAGTGGAAAGGTTACGGCTTCCCTTTGGCCTACCTGACGGGTTAGGCGATGGGCCTCCCTCCTTCCACGGTTCTTTAAGGTTTTCAGGATTAGGCATTAATCGGTGTTTTTTCGGTGTTTACATACTCCTGCCCGTTTCGCTTGATTTTAAGCGATGGGTCAAGTTTAAGCATTCGGCCTTTTCGGGTAAATCATCGTTTTCAATTACATCAAACTTCCCACTTCTACCATTAAACGCCACATTGTATGGCGGGTCTGTAAAAACCATGTCCGCTTTCTCGCCATCCATCAACCTTGCAACAGCATCACTATCAGTTGAATCCCCACACAACAATCGGTGTTCGCCTATCTCAAACAAATCGCCAAGTACAATATCCGTTTTGATACCGCCTTCAGGCACGTCAAAATCATCCTCAACAGCTTCCGCTTCTTCAACTTTAAACTCCGGCACCTCCAACCCCCACTCCTCCAGAAAGTCTTTGATGGACTGGACTAGCTTTTTAAACTTGTCGTCCTTTATTAGACGGGGATTGTTTGGGTTGGGTTTTATCTGTGAAACCAGCATACTACAAAATTAGCCAAATCCCTACTAACATCAAAACGAACTTTATAATCCACTCAATGTCACCGGGCAAATTGAACCTGTCTAATACCGCGTCTTTGCCGAGGTAATTCCATACCTTGCCCCTCATCAGGTTTAAACCAACATCGAACGGGAACCAGAAAGCCAGGCCGCAGCCAATGCAATAAACAACCGTGGTTACAGGCAACACTAACTCCCTGCCAAAAATGACCACGGTTGAAAGTTCAAGATCGAATTTAAAGAAAGCGATAAAGATTACCGCAAGTATTCTCAACGCCCATCCGCGGGCGTGGTTGGGCGTTTGTTTCATCTTTACGATAGCAAACCAGTTGCGGAACAGTTCGAAGGCCAAAAGGATGAGGAATGGTACCATGTGTTTATTCTTTAAGTTTTATTGTTTCGTTCAACTGCCTTGTCTCGCGCACCTTGTCCACGGCAGCCCAATAGTCGCTTGCCTTTATTTGGCCAACACCTATAACGTGTATGACCCTGTTTTTGAAGAACTTGCGCAGTTTCCATTCGTATAGCGCCTCTTTCTTTTCTGCTTCGGTAAGCTCGATGTCGAGGATTTCGTCATGGTGCCGGATTTTGTATTCCATTTTTAAAAGGGTACTTGTGTATAATCAATCTTTGAATACCCATTTGGTGCGTTTGATACCTTATCGTAATTGTTCGTAAACCCTGTCCAATCCTTTTTAAAATCAAAATAGATCGGCTCGCTGTATGGGGTAGGCTCCCCTCCCCCGTCACGGTTTCTAACCTTGTCGATGTAAAGTTCAGAGGTATAACGTTTTTCTTTTTCAGAGTGGTAAAGATGCCGGTGTATTACCCATGTGTCATCGGCCTTGTTTGGGAACTTAGCCCCTCCCTCCACATCGGATGCCATCGGACGGGGTATTTCCCCGTCTTTGTTTGGCTTAACCCTTTGAGCCTCGGTCACGGTATGGCAGTTTAGGAATATGCTTTTGCCAGTTGTTTTCGTAAAGATACGCATATTTTCAATCGCATCATAGTGATACTCATGGGTATTGCCTTTTGAATCTATCTTGAGGGAGTTGTACGGATCAATCAAAATCATGTCGGCATTAAAGCCTATGTCATCAGATACCGCCAACTGCTCAAGCATATCTTTGTAGGTAAATTGTTTCACGTGTTTGATGAACAAAACCCGCTCCCGTAGCCATTTGAAGTGCTTTTGGTGGTTTGTGTTTGTGTTAAATACAAATTGGATTATAAGCCTTGCCAGCTGACTGATCCTGTTTTCAGCCGAATAGATTACAATTTTCTTACGGTCTAGCAATCTGGAAAGGAGGTAAACGATTAGCGTAGTCTTTCCTACATTGGTATGCCCGATTATACAGGTAAGTTGCCCTTGCTTGTATGGGCAATGCTCGTCAAGTTTGACATGGTTGTACCTCAATACCTCCCACTTAACCCCCGTTAGTATCTCCTTTTCGTAAACATCGGGAACCTCAAAGTAGGACTTCCCAGGTTCGAGTTGGCTGTTAAGCTGCTCTTTTATCCTTTCCTGTAATGTCATTTGATTGAATTAAAAGCCCTATAAACTCGTTTTGGTCGTTTACGGTGTTTCTTAGCTTCGACCCTTCCATAAGTGCCTCCGCGTCATTGGCTACCCCTTGCAGAACGTTTTTCATGTAGTCCAATAAGTCAACCGTAACATCGTACCCCTCCGCTACCGAAAGGAGCAATGCTTTTACATCATCTGTTTGCTTACTTAATGCCAAACCCTCAATCAATCGCTTTTGGGTTGTAATGACTTGCATCAGCTTTCCGGCCTTGTTAGGGAAGGCTTTGTTTAGTTCGTAATACTTTTCGTTAAGATCACGCATTGTCTGTGAATTTATTGTAAGAGTTAAAAACGTGCATGAAGTCATTGAACTGGGCCCCGTTATATTTGCGCATGAACTTTTCGGCAAACTGTGGGTAGTTCAATATTGATTGGTTTGCCTCCATGTATTCGTTTAGGCCATCGACACCATTTACTCGGTAGGCTTTGTCTGTGATGTATTTCTTTTTGACTGTAAAGAAGTTTTTACCTGAACCAAATATTTTTGTTTGATCGCGTATTACATATTTACCTTCTTCTTTCTCTTGTTCTTTCTCTTCCTCTTGTTGTGAAGGGGGTTGCGTAGCCCCTTGCGTAGGGGGTTGCGTAGCCCCTACCTTAGTCAAAAATCCGTTAATTTGGGCATCTATTGAGTGCTTCTGGCTTATAAAAGCAAACTTTGCCATACCTTCAAGCTCTCTAGGCTTGCCGGTAAACTGACACTCAAGCAAGGCCATAAGGAATTGATACCTATCCTTGTCAGATAGTTCCATTGCCACATCAAAATACGATCGGTAAAATTTAAAGGCCTTTCTACTGTCCATAAAAAAATACCCCTACGCATACAAAGGCTAGACCGTTCAGCGTCATTTCATTATCATTTTGACGTACAAAAAAAGCACGATAGTCCAGACGGTTATAAACCCAACGGTGAACAGAAAAGCCTGCCATTGTTCAAAGCCCGTGGGGATTCGGTCGCGCATGTTTACGGCAAACCATACGAGGACGGCAGCGATAAACGCCCCGGCAGTTATTACACACGTCAGAACCCATTTGTGGAAGCTTGCAGCCTCGGGGTCGTCTGACATCTCAAAGCGGTGGTCAAGTTCTGTTTTGCGTTTCATCTGTTTGTAATTGTGTAGTTACCTTTTAATTCTGACGGCTCAAAGCGGAAGTATGGAAGTTCCTTTGCCATAAAAAAAATGCCCTTAAAGTGCCTCCCCCGGTGGTGATCGAGTTCGGCCTTTAAGGGCTCAAATGTTTAAAATCGCGTTCACCACTCCGCTGCCTTTCGGCTTTACAAATATACAAAAACTTCCACAATTCAACGCCTCTTATAAACTATTTTACCGTTAACGTACTCTTTTATCGTACTGGATTTACTCTTTTTGCTGACCTTGTTGATCCTGATAGTGTAGCGATCCTCAAGATGCAAGACGTTGGAAAAGATAAACTCCGAGCGGCCTTGTATGTGCAGCTTGTTGGCCTCAATTATTTCTGCAATGTTTACTTTGCTGGCTTCGATCATAACAATTTCAATTGGAGTGAAGTAAACACCCACTGCTGGGCTTTCCGTTGCGTTTCCGGGTCGGTTACCTTATTCCCAGGCTTTACCACTTTAAGCTCGTTTACAAGCGAGTTCATCCGCCCTGTGATGCAATTGATAGGCATACCAAGATAGTCGGCTATTTCCTTGTTTGTCGCCTTGCCTTTTAAAGCAATCAGCGCACCCAGTACAAGGTTCTCTTTCGGTCGAAGATCGCGTCTGATTGAATCGTAAGCCTCTAGGCTAGTGTCTCGCATTTTTGTTTTCATAGGTTATCTATTACGTTAGCGTTTGCCAATACCCAAGCGATGGCGAGAAAAACACCGAGCGATAAAAGGAAAGCTATCAACAATCCTTTCAACAGTTCCAGCGCGGGACGGTTGGTCTCCGTGCCGTGTATCTCGTACTTGAGGTCTTTTTAGTTTTGTGTTTTTCATGTCAAAATTGTTTTAAAGGTTTAACTGGTGTTGTCGGTGAGGCAAAAAAAGAACCGCTTTCCGTTGTGACTATGTAGTTGAAATCGCCTTTTTGGTAAAACGTGTAAACCGTTCCGCCCGTGTGCCTCATTCGGAACGTGTCACCTTCGTTAAGGTCTTTAAGAAAGCACTCCTTGCCCTCCATTAGTTGTTTCGTTCTTTGTTTCATATCTCAATGTTATACCCCCACAAAGGGAGGCTTTTGTAAAACAATCCTTTCCAGTTGAAAACATAATCGACCGCTTTAACATCTCTATTACAGATGTTGTACCGGACGGCTTCGAGGTTGGGCGTGAAGATGGTCATACAACCTCGGAGTAAAGTTTGCCGCTATCCTTCCCCTTGTTGACCCTGATGTTAGTCCAGCCAGTACCTTTCGCGTCTAACTCTTTCTGCAATAGGTCAATGTCCTTTTGTTGGATTCCGATCTCTACCTGATCGGGATACTTGCCTAGCTTTGTTTTACCAATGAATTTCTTTTCCATGTTAGTTGAATTTTAGTTTATACATTTGAATATATTCGTCACGCTTTGAAACAACAAATGGTAGGTTAGAATGAAATTTATCTCTCCACTCCTGACTTGCTTTTACCTCGTTTAAAATCATTCTGTTTTTATCCTTAACTGGATACCTCAAACCATTCTCATTCATTCTGCTAGTCTCAGCAAGATAAGCACATACTAGCCACCTGTCTTTTTTTAATCCCATCATATAAAGCTGGGCTTGGTTGTATTCATAATCTGATATTCCATCAGTCAGGTAATCAAGAAAGTTTTGAAGCGTTGTAGGACATTTCCAATCAGCTCCGTAATCAGATGCGACCGCGTCAGGGCTCCATCCTATGTCACCTTCAAATCCAAATTCACCAACTTCTATTTTTGGATCAAAGTATTGCAAGTAATGTTGAAGCGCAAAGCCCTCACCCATTTTGCCGTGCTCCATTTGCCATGTTGAAACATCATCGTAATGCTGGAAAAACCTTTCCTTTGCTAATTCCTTGGCAAGCGTTATCTGTCCTTTTTGAGCGTCCTTTTTAGGAACTAATGGGGAGCATCTTGAGCCGGTTACTAACCCGAATCTTTCAGGTGGAAATGTGTCTATTGCGAAATTCATACTTTCTGATTTTTAACCCGTAAAGCGTCTACCATTTCGCCAAAGGCTTTAACCTTTGCGGAGTAAATAATGATCGACTTGCCTGACCACTCTTCAATGTACGGAGTATCTAAAACCCTGGCAATGATTTTGCAATTTGTTTTGTTAAGTATCATTGGTTTTTTAGCGCCTTTAATCTTGGCTACTATACATTGCTCCTCTTTACCATCCGATCCTTTTACGACCTCTTTTGAAACTGACTCAATAGTGAGTGTCAATTCCTGATTTGGTAAAAGATCGTGCGCCCCTACGTAATTAGGGTTAGTCAATTTTTTCCAGTGCGTGATTTGTTTTTCGGGTACTTTAGGCGTTTCCATTTGGTTTATTTAGTTATTGATTTTAGATATGTTCGTAATGCTCGTTCCGCTTGGTGACGTGTCCAGAAATGGTAAGTGTTTTTTTGAAAGTCAAGCGCGTAGTAGTCCAGTAGTCTAATGTGGCGGATCATATTACTATTGCTTTTATGTTTGGGAATCTCTTTTTGATCTGGCCTAATGATTCGCAGCCTATAACCTGATCTAAAGTGGTAAGCACAATATAAGGATAAAACCTGTTACTGTGTAATGTATATCCCCCGATCATTTCAAATGAAGTTTCGCAATTAGCCTTTAACTGTGGGTAAAATCTGCGAGTGCCTTTGATTATTTTCATATTGTTTTCGTTTTTCAAAGGTAATAATATCATTTTAATATCCAAGCCTTTTGATTGTAATATTTTTATACTATCTTTGTAATACTATTCTAAAAGATATGAAAAAACCTAAGAAAAACACCAAAAACATACTTTTGCGGCTACCTCCTAAACTTGCCGATAGGGTGTCAAAAACTGCTGAACGGGAAAGCAGGTCATTAAATGGACAGATAATTTATGAATTGTCAGCCAATGAAAAGGAGTAAATATGACTGAATATTTTGATACAAATGTAAATGCAGGTATGAAAACAGCGGAAGAAATTTTAAAAAGTAAACTGAACCCCTCCGTTGCGATACTCAATAACCCGGAGTATACATTCAATAAAGTTATTGAATCAATGGAGGAATATGCAGACCAGTTCAAGCACTTGCATTTACACGGTGTTATGCAAGGGCTGCCTACTGAAAATGAAATTCGTGCGCAGGCTTTATTGATGGAAAACAAATTTGATAACTACACCGCAAAGATTATTGCAAGAGCATCTTATGAGTCAGGTGCGCGGTGGGTTATCTCCAAATTGTCCGGCAGCCCGGCAGTTGCCAGCAGTGCGGTTGGAAGCCAAACAAGTGCGCGGACTTGTGCTACCGGATGCGATTGGCCTAACTGCACACTTGATGGGTGTGCGCAGTGAACTAAATAGATACAGATATGTCAATAGAAGAGTTTAATAACACAAGATTTGGCGCGGGGGATTCAGTTATTTATAAGAACGAACTATGGCCAATAGTAGCAGTAGAATTTGAAGAAGCTCTATTTGCAATACCAAACGAGCGTGGGATTACGGTAGCCGTAGCCGATCAAATGGACTGGGTTCGTTGTGAAAGCTGTCAATATATAAGTAAAGATAATCTTCGTGTGCCTTCATGACGCAAATATATAACCAGTGCCGACTATTAAGCATTGAAACACGAACTGAATTTTAACTTTTAAAAACAAAAAGCGATGGAAAATTTAACTGAAACACCCCTTATTGATTTAGCACCAAAAATGTTTGCTAAAATAAAAGCTGCTCAAGTAGCTTTATCGAAATGGGTTCAACCGTACTCAACGGAAAGTATTGCAGAAGAGGTACTGCTTGAATTACTTGAAATACTTGATGACCGCGAACTTGTTGAAAAAATGAATCAGATAGAAGGTAAAAAAGAGCGGCCTGAATTACTCAAAGAAATTCACTATAAAATGTTAGGAATACCCAAAGAATGGAAGTAACCTCTAACATAAAACTTAAATTTTTGAGCGATGGAATTACACGAAATTCAAAAAATGCCAACTTCGATTGATAAGATTCACGAAAGTTGTTTTAGAAACTCACAGATACTTGTTCATGTATTAAACATGATTGAGCGCGGAGATAGTAAGGATACTATTTTTGAAGTAGTTGACCTTTTAAAAACAACACCTTACGAAGCAGGTCTAAAACCCTTAAATTAGGCTGATTTCAAAGGTCAAAAAATATTTTCAAAAATATCTTGAAAATATGTTGCTAATATTCAAAAAAGTAGTACCTTACATCATCAAACAGCAACAAAATGAAAAACTTAAACACAATGACCGAAGCAGAGAAAAAGGCTCACCTTGCTAAAATTGCTGCTAAATTGAAAGGCAATGTAAAGTTTCAAATCATTGATGTAACGCCGAAAGGATATGGCCCTGAAAAAGTTAACGATTAAGCAGATTGAAAAATCCTCAAAGCAAAAACTTTCAAAGCATATTGAGGATATTACACAAACTCCAATTTGTGCAGATAATCAATATTGCAAAATCCTCATTGATACATGGCTAAAAAAATAGGTAAACATAAAAACTAAGGAGTCGATTCCTCGTAGGTATTTGAAAGCCGCTCCTTAGTTTTTTAATTTTTGTATGAAAAAGAAAACCCACGGAGGTAAACGTAAGGGCGCAGGCCGTCCAAAGCTGCCGCCTGAATTGAAGAAAGAGGAAACCCTTACTATGCGAATACCGAAATCGAAAGTACCGGCTGTACTCAAGGCTATTGGTAAGGCTTAGCGACTGGTTGGAGCGTAAAGTTATGGTCACACAACGGACGCTGGTTTATGCAGGGCGATAATTTACACTAAACTAACTTTTGAAACATGACATATAGAGAGGAACAATTTATGAAACAGATGACTGAAATAGCTATTGAAGTCGCTGAGTTAAGAGCAGAAAACAAATTACTCAAATCTGTTAACGATAGCCTAATCCAAGCCTTGCATAAACCTGTTGTTGTGCGGGGCGGGGATTTTGAAAATCAATTTGTCCGCCATGTAGAAAAATATTTTAAATACCCAGACTTAACTAAAACACCAAATACCCCGACCGAACCGTTGGCCACCGAAGCGCGGGTAATAATTGAAGAATGTAAAAAGCGGACTACTGCGGATGTGTTGGAGAGTGCAAACTTTCGTATGAAGATGCGCGGAAGTCCTCTGAGGAGCAACCGTGATTGTGGCGGTGGACAATGGCGCACAATGAACAAAGCTATGTGTCCGTAAAGGGGCTATACTGATGAACTTAAATATGAAATACGAACTGAACATTTTTATTTTTTCTGCGCGGTGGACATTCTGAATCTATATTGCGGAATTGGTGGAAACCGTAAACTGTGGGGCAATGAACACAGCATAACAGCCGTTGAACTCAATCCAAAAATCGCGGCTAAATACGCTGAGCTTTACCCAAATGATACATTGATTGTAGATGATGCTCACGAATATCTTTTGCACAACCATAAGCGATTTGATTTTATATGGAGTTCACCACCTTGCCCCACACACAGCCGAACCAATTACTTTACCCAACATATTGCTAAAGTGCCTTCATACCCTGACATGAAACTTTGGCAAGAGATAATTTACCTAAATCAATTTCACAAAGGGCTTTGGGTAGTTGAGAACGTAATACCATACTATGAACCATTCTTGCCAATGTTTAAAAAAATAGGAAGGCACTTTATTTGGAGCAACTTTAAGATACCTGTGATTGAACTACCAAAGGATGAAATTGGAACAATGATGAAGCAATATGTTGGAACAGGTAAACACGCGCATGATAAAAAACAGGAAGAACGAAACGCTGTTAACTCTGAACTTGGTTTACATATTCTTAATTGCGCGGAGGGGAAAAATAAAAATGTTCTTCTCACCAAACGTAAATATGAAACACAAACTGAATTGTCCCTTTATGGCACATAGCAGTTGTTGGCAGGCCAGCGTCAGCAAGTGCGTTGGGGCGAACTGTAAACCAACGAAGGGTAGGCAAAGCCCGTGAGCGTGGAATGTGTGAAAGCATCAGCAGCAGGGCTTTTTCAAGCGTTGGTTTATTGCTGCCAATGGACATTTGTTTGCGTTCGTTGCCCTTTTTTGCCTTAAAAGTTTTTGTTTTTAAACCCTGCGGCCTTGGCTTTTTTACCCTAATTTGAACGTTTTTAAAAATAATTACTAAAATATTATACTATTTTGGTAACCGATAGTAGGAAGTTACGTTAATATATATATATTTACGTAACAATTTAAACAAACAACATTATGACACTTCAAGATTTAAACACCAAAAAATTCCCCGCTTTCGTAACACTTGAAAACGGAAAAGAAAAATTAATGAACAATGAATTAGATGCTTTTTCATGGGCAAAAGGCATGAAGTCAGAAATTGTAAAAGTTTCATCTTTTGAGGTAAAC
>Ga0209990_10000810_pt1 | contig 29379 bp, 17 predicted proteins | sample NOAtaG_6_FD_187304 | JGI IMG/M metagenome (GOLD analysis project Ga0209990, IMG submission 187304) | Freshwater lake microbial communities from Lake Erie, under a cyanobacterial bloom - NOAA_Erie_Diel5S_2200h metaG (SPAdes) (version 2) | ecosystem: Environmental > Aquatic > Freshwater > Lake ...
ACGGCCCCTACGTCCAGTTAGGAGATGTCAGCGATGACAACCCCAAACCGAAACGCGCCTCCCTACCCAAAGGAGTCAAACCAGAGGATGTCACCCTCGAACAAGCGGTGGGTTTATTGGCACTGCCGCGACTACTGGGAACCCATCCCCTCACCGGAGGCAAAATTAAAGCCAGTTTAGGTCGTTTTGGCCCCTATATAGTTCAGGAACAGGGTAAGGAAAAAGAATATCGTTCCCTGAAAGCCGGCGATGATGTCTTAACCATAACCCTCGATCGAGCTTTGGCCTTATTAGCCGAACCGAAAAAAACTCGCAGCGCCCGCGGTTCCACCAAACCACCCTTAAAAGAATTGGGTAAACATCCCGACGATGGGGAATCCGTGGGATTGTACGAAGGTCCCTACGGAGTTTATATCAAGCACGGTAAGACCAACGCCAAGATTCCCGAAGGAGAAACCGCCGAAACCCTGACTCTAGAACAAGCTTTAGTCGCCCTAGCGGCCAAGACAACCACTGCCAAGAAAACCACTACTAAGAAAACTACTTCTAGCACGACCAAAAAAACTACTTCCCCAGGCAGTAAAACCAGCAAAAGTAAGACGGTTTAGCGGTTAGTGGTGGGGCGATTTTCTCCATGGTTAATTCCTGGCCCTGATGCGAGGACAAATCTGGCTGGCTTTTTTGTCTTTTGCACCACTTTGAACGGGCTGCTCCCATACCCCAAATTCCCTACTGTAAAGCAATCGCCATCGCTTCTTGGGGAATTTGCCGGTAAATTGGTTTTAAAAATTGTTCTATGGCATCTGATTCGGGGGCAGCGAGGGGAAAATTGCCTAAAATGTCGAGAATGGTTTGATTTTCATTCCCCGGCGTAATCACAACTAGGGAGGGATCTAGCTCCTCATCGTACTGCCAAAAGCGATCGATAGTGCTGTCGGGGGCAGTTTTTTCAACTACTGTGGGGGGTTCACTGACTGCTAAAGGTTGATTATCAGAAGAATAGGAGCGTTTTTCTCGTAAAGCTTCCAGAATTTGGCTTTTGGTTCGGCCGCGCAGTTGCAAAAGCAAGAAGGGATCGACGCTAAAACGATCACCCAATTGATAATATACTGCTCCTATATGTTTGCAGGGGTTGGCTTGATCGGGACAGGTACAACGAGAGCGAATATCAGCTAGGGAAAAGGGAAATAAATTCACCCCACTATCGATAAAAACACGCTCGATATGATCGGGCATTTGTCCCGTGAGCAATTGAGCGGAATAAATGGCCTTTTTGGAGAGAAGCTTAATAATATAATCCCATTCTTCATCACTAAAAGCGACTAGGGATAAGTCCACTATATAAGGCTCTGGTTCACTGCCTTGTACTCTGGCAATAACTTGCGAGTCTTCAAAGTCAATACTTAAAACATTGCCTTCTCTGGCGTAAAGTCTAGCTCGTTCCAAGCGTTTTTTAAAGCGATAGGAATCGAGTAGTTCCAGCCATTTTTGTACCCACCAAGCTTGTTCTGTCATTTTTTATTCACCCTACCGCTTATCAGCTTCGTTACCAACAAAAACGCCAATTCAAAAAGGAAACGCATCAGCCTTAAGAGTTGACAGAGAAAGGCTCATCAGGTATATTCTGATCTTTAACAACAACAAATCAGACCCAAAAATGAAGCCACCAACATCCTAACATAGAACCAAGAAACTTGCTCTACCAACTTGGTCAAGAGGTAAATTTATCTCAACGGCAAATAGCCGTCTTGCTGGGATGTCATGTCATCTATGAAGCAGAAACCCAAATTGTGAGTTTTGGGAATCGCCGTCCGTTTTACGGCGGTCAGGATGTCAAGAAACCATCTACAAAATTTCTTGGGAGAGGGGATTAAACGAGCATACTAATGGACTGTTAAGACAATTCTTTCCCAAGAAAAGGAATTTTAAAATCCTTAAGCCAGAGGAGGTAAAAAGAGCAGTAAACTTGGTTAACAATCGTCCTCGAAAATGTCTTGACTATCGTACCCCGAATGAGCTATTATGTGATAGCTCAGACAGTGATGAAATTCAGAATTGAATTGAATTGGCAAGATGTACACAAAAACGAGGATTTTAGGTATGAGGACAGAACAGAAAAATCCACAATTAAATTGTCAGAAATTAGCAGAAGTCTTTTTATCAAATCCCTTAATTGAAGATTGCTATTTTATGGTACGGGAGGGGGAATTAGTCGCCTATATCGTTTCCTCTGGAGCTTGGAATTCTGAACAATTGTCCTCCGATTTACAGTCTCAGTTACCGGACAATCTTCTGCCTAATATCTATGTGCAGATTTCCAGTTTACCCTTAACCGATAGCGGTGATGTCGATGAAACTGCATTAAAGAATATTGAAATTATCGATGATCATCAAGTTCAGGAGACAGAAGAAAAACTACGCTCTTTGTCAGACATTGATCAAGTTGCCGTCGTCATGACTTCCAAAAAAATCAAAATTTTACCCCTACATCTATCGGACTTATTGCCCTTAAAAATAGAGAAAAAAAATGATCATCAAAAATCTGAAACCCCGATTCATCTGGGGATTCACACTTCTAACACTCAAGCTGGAATCAGTCACGGACAGCTTTTAGAAGAATCTGAACTTCAACCGAAAACCTTGGCAGAAATCCTCCAAAAAGCTGCTGAAAATTATTCAAATAAAGGGATTATTTATATTCAATCTAATGGATTGGAAGTTTTTCAGTCTTATCAACAATTATGGGAAGACGCTCAACAAATACAAGCCGGATTACAAAAGCAGGGTTTACAAGCTCACGATAAAGTAATTCTTCAGCTATCGGAAAACTATGATATTATTTCCGCATTTTGGGGGTGTCTTTTAGGGGGATTTATTCCTGTTATTATTTCAGTGCCACCCAGCTATAAAGATTTTAATAATGAAATTCATAAAATATCTCAAGTTTGGCAGTTGTTAGATGAACCTATTATTATCACAAATCAATCCCGTCAGCAAGAGATAAAATATTTAGAACAATGGTTGCCTAATCAACCCTTAAGCTTGAGTTTTATTGAAGAATTAAAAACTCATTCTCCCCATCAGCCTCCTATTGGTCAACCGGATGATATCGCGTTCTTTAATCTAACATCAGGCAGTACAGGAATACCGAAATGTATTTCATTAACCCATAAAAATGTGATCTCTCGTGCGCGAGGAACAAACATCATTTGTGAACATCAAAACGACGATATTATTCTTAATTGGCTTCCTTTTGATCATATTGGAAGTATTTCCGACTGGAATATTCGCTGTGTCGAGTTAGGATGCCAAATGGTTTATGTTCAAACTGAATATATATTAGGTCGTCCTTTGAATTGGTTAGATTTAATTGATCAATATCGAATTAGCCATAGTTGGGCTCCTAATTTTGCCTATAATTTGATCAATGAAGCTTTAAAAAAAGAACCGGATCAAAATTGGAATTTAGATTGTGTCAAATTCTTTTTGGCAGCGGGTGAAGCCGTTTCTGGTCAAGCAGTTGGAGAATTTATTAACACCCTTCATCTTCAATATAATCTGAAAAAAACGGCGATGCGTCCTGCTTTTGGGATGGCAGAAATGGGGTCAGGAATTACCTATTATCAGCCGACGGATCAACAGCCATTACTCTTTCATACGGTTGATAAATCCTCATTAAATTCTTCCTTAAAACGAGTCCATCCTGAACATCCCAATGGTGCAACCTTTACGGATTTAGGATTACCCATCCCGGGAATATCCATTAGAATTGTTAATGCTGATAATTCCCTATTACCAGAAGAAACCATTGGTCATTTACAAGTTAAAGGAGATGCAGTTTCACCCGGGTATTATAAAAACCCAGAAGCGAATCAAGACGCTTTCTTAAAAGATGGCTGGTTTAAGACAGGAGATTTAGCATTTATTAGTAACGGTCATTTAGTTATTACTGGAAGAAGTAAAGAAACCATTATTATTAATGGAGTAAATTATTATAGCCATGAAATTGAAACTGTAGTGGAAACTATTGAAGAAGTAGAAGTGTCCTACACCGCCGCTTGTGCTGTTTATGATCCTAGGAATAGTACCGATCAATTAGCTTTATTTTTTAGTGCAGAAACCTTTGACCACCAGCATCTAGCGGAACTTCTGAAAAAGATTAGACGAAAAGTAATTAACAGTTTTGGGGTTAATCCTGAATATTTAATCCCCTTAAATAAAACTGAAATTCCTAAAACTTCCATTGGTAAAATTCAGCGATCGCAATTAACAAAACGGTTTGGAAATGGAGAATTTAATTCTATTTTAAAAGAAATAGATATTTTATTAGAAAACGCTCAAACCATTCCTGATTGGTTTTACCAGAAAGTTTGGAAACCTCGATCTCCAGTTAACTTAAAACCCGAACTTTCCAAGTGTTGTAGTTTAATTTTTCTGGATTCCTTAGGTTTAGGAGCATCTTTAGCAGAAAAAATTCAAGGGCAAAACTTACCCTGTATCACGGTTTTAGCAGCGGAAGAATTTTCTCAAATCAGTCAAAATTGCTATACCCTAAGACCCGGGACAGCCAATCATTATCAACAGTTAATGGCATCTTTATCCGAGCGAAAAATTATTCTTGGCAATATTATTCATCTGGGGAATTATCAAGACTATCAGGGAGAAATTTCAACAATTGAACAGTTAGAAAAAGCACAAGAAAAAGGGACTTATGATTTATTATTCCTAGTTCAAGCTTTAGCTAAAACTCATGATTTTAACTCAAAAATTCAATTGCTATTTGTTTCTAGTTATAGTCAATTTGTCATAGAAACCGATGAAATTGCCTATGAAAAATCTCCAGTTTTAGGACTGATCAAAACCCTAGCTCAAGAACTTCCTTGGTTAAATACTCGTCATGTTGATTTACCCCTGGATCAAACCGAAATTAATGTCAGTTATCTGCTGCAAGAACTATCCGTTTTATCCAAGGAAAGAGAAATTGCCTATCGCAACGGGAAACGTTTAATTGCAGGTTTGGAAAAAGTCAATTTACTTCAACACCCCCAACAGGAATTACCCTTTAAATCAGGGGGAATTTATCTGATTACTGGAGGACTAGGGGGGATTGGCAGACAAATTGCTCAGTATTTGCTCAAAAATTATCAAGCTCGTTTACTGTTAATTGGAAAAACACCTTTACCAGAAAAACACCTTTGGAGTGAGTACCTCAAAACCGAAGATCAATTATCCTTAAAAATAAAAAGTCTCCAAGCTTTAGAAAACCTTGGGGGAGAAGTAATTTATCAAGCGGTAGATGTGGCTAATTTCCCTCAAGTTAAACAGACTGTAGAACAGGTAAAAAGACAATGGCAAGGAGAACTTAATGGGGTGATTCATCTGGCTGGAATTTACAAAGATTGTTTACTTCTGGACGAAAATCAAGAGGGTTTATCGACAATTCTTCGTCCTAAAGTAATAGGAACTTGGGTTTTACATCAACTTCTCAAAGAATCTCAGGGAATTTTTATTAGTTTTTCTTCCTTGGCTAGTTTTTTTGGAGGAGCGGCTTTGGGTTCCTATGCGGCGGCTAATAGTTTCCTTGAGTCTTTGAACAGCTATCAAAAATCTAAGAATTTGTTCCCCAGTTATTGTTACAGTTGGACAACTTGGCAAGAAACCGGGATTAGCCAAGGTTATCAGATGCAATACATAACTCGATCTCAAGGGTATTATGATATGACAGTACGGCAAGGTTTAGACTCATTTCTAACGAGTTTATATCACAACCAAAGACAATTAATGATCGGTTTAGATGGGAGTAATAGCAAGATTAACCGTTTCACATCTAGGTCGGAAGGATGCCAAAAGTTAACGGCTTATTACACCCGTAAATCTACAGTTCAATCGGTCAATCTACCTAATCATGTTAGTCTAAAAGATCGATTTGGAACGTCCTATCAATGTCCCCTGGTGCTGCGGCAATCCCTCCCTATCAAGGATAATGGAGATATTGATAAGCGGCAATTACTCAAGGAACTCCAAGGCAAAGAAAATAACGAATTGATAGCACCCAGAACGGAAGCTGAACGTCAAGTTGCTAACATTTGGCAAAAGGTGTTAAATCTATCTCAAATTGGAATTCATGACAATTTCTTTGAACTAGGAGGACATTCTTTACTGGCGAGTCAAGTTATTTCTCGTTTACGCGATGTTTTCTCGGTAGAATTGTCGTTGCACAGTTTATTAGAATACCCCACCGTTGCCAGTTTAACTCAAACGATTGAGGTGCTTAATGTAGCCAAAAATAGTCACAGTCTATCCAAAAGTGGTAAAGTTATGACAACAGCCTCAGAAAATTATGAAGAAGGAGAATTATGAAAATAGCTTAACTAAAATTTAAGCTTTTCAGAGCCATTTTGGAAAAAATGTAAAAAATTGTATCCATCACTAAAATTTATCATCCAGAATATGCTATAAATAGTTTCTGTTTAAAACAGTCTTTTTGTGGAGTATGTAAGCGGTTGCTCCCATAGTAACTGACTTTAACAATAACCACTCACTCCTCGCCATTGATAACCTTTATTTGTGCCATAGTGTTTAGTCTTTGAGGGTATTTAAATTTATGAGAACCGTTGATTATATCTCTAACAGTAGCTCTAGCTTGAGCTACTGAACCCAGCCAAACATCACCCCCCATTCCAAAAATACCAGAACATCAATTAGGGAAAAGGATACTATTAATGAAAGTCGCAGAATTTTTATCTTACTTAAATAGTTTAGACATCAATCTTTGGCTTGAGGAAGATAAGTTAAAATATCAAGCTCCCCAGGGAGCGATGACACCGGAAATTAAGCAAGAAATCGGCACAAGAAAACCAGAAATTCTCACTTTTTTAAGAAGCGCAACAACACCGTCTAAACCCCTTGAATCGGTGATTGATCCCGTTGCCAGAACTGAAGAGTTACCTCTATCTTTTGCTCAACAGAGAATGTGGTTTCTCTATCAGATGGATCAGCAAAATTCGGCTTATAATGAAGCTCTAACCATCCGTTTAACGGGACGCTTAAACATTGATATTTTAGAGCAAACGATTAATGCTATTATTCAACGGCATGAGAGCTTACGCACAAGCTTTCCAATGGTTGAAGGAAAACCTATTCAAAAAATTGCTCCATCTCTGAAGATTAAATTATTAGTTGTTAATTTAAAAGATATCCCCCAAGAGCAAATTGACAAACAGATTATTGAAGAACTACAAAAACCCTTTGATTTAACCCAATCTCCCCTATTACGATGTACTCTGTTTGATCTGGGATATGAAAATTATATTTTAGTCAACGTTTTCCATCATATTATTATCGATGGTTGGTCAAAGGGCATTTTATTTAAAGAATTATCTAAATTTTATCAAGCACTTTTATCCAATTCAACCGTAGATTTACCCGAATTACCTATACAATATGCGGATTTTGCGGTATGGCAAAGACAATGGTTACAAGGTGAAATCTTAGAAAATCAGTTAAATTATTGGAAAAAACAATTAACGGGCGCTCCTCCTTTATTAGAACTTCCAACCGATAAACCCCGTCCAGCTACTGCCAATTTTCGAGGTCATAGTATCTCGTTTCAAATTAACTCAGAACTCACCGAAAAACTGAAACTTTTGAGCCAAAAGTCGGGGGCGACTTTATTTATGACCTTACTGGCTGCTTTAAACACTTTACTCTTCCGTTATAGTGGCCAAGATGATATTTTAATCGGGACACCTACCGCCAACCGAAACCGACAAGAAATTGAACCTTTGATTGGTTTTTTTGTCAACACTTTAGTGCTGCGAAATTCCCTAGAAGGAAATCCGACTTTTTCGGGATTATTACAGCAAGCTCGCAATGTTGTTTTAGAAGCTTATGCCAATCAAGATGTACCCTTTGAGCAAGTGGTTGATGGGTTAGAAATAGAACGAAGTTTAAGTTATAATCCCTTATTTCAGGTCATGTTTGCGCTGCAAAATGCCCCCCTCAATGCTTTAGAATTACCTGATTTAAAGGCTCAATATTTAGCCGTTGAAAACCAGAGAATTAAATTTGATCTCAGCTTAGTTTTAGAGGAAATTGAAACCGAAAAAGGAGCTTATTTAGAAGGTTTTTGGGAATATGATAGCGACCTATTTACCGCCGAAAGAATTACCCGCATGGTGGGTCATTTCCAAACTTTATTAAAAGGAATTGTAGCCAATCCTCAGCAAACCGTCGGGGAATTACCGTTACTGACTGAATCGGAAGAACAACAATTATTAGTAGAATGGAATCAAACTCAAACGTCTTATCCTGATCATTACTGTATTCATCAGTTATTTGAAGCGTGGGTAGAACAAACACCAGATGCCATAGCACTAATTTTTAAAGGCGAACAGCTAACCTACCGAGAACTAAACAGCAAGGCGAACCAATTAGCCAACTATTTACAAACCTTGGGGGTAAAACCAGAAACACTGGTGGGCATCTGTATCGAACCTTCCCTTGAAATGATAGTAGGGATTTTAGGTATCCTGAAAGCAGCTGGCGCTTATGTTCCCATAGACCCTACTTATCCATCTGAGCGGATCGCTTATATGCTCGATGATTCGCAACTAGCAGTTCTATTGACTGAGGAAAAACTGGTCACCTCGTTACCACAGCATCAAGCACAAGTAATTTGCTTAGATTCCGATTGGAAAGAAATCTCTACCGAAAGTAAAAGTTACCCTATCACTAGCCTAACACCAGAGAACTTAGCTTATGTCATTTACACTTCTGGCTCAACCGGAAAGCCGAAAGGAGTTCTCGTTGCTCATCGAGGATTGTGTAATCTATCCCAAGCACAAATCAAGCTATTTAACGTGCAGCCAGATAGTTGTGTCCTTCAGTTTGCATCCATTAGCTTTGATGCTTCTATTTCGGAAATTGTCATGGCTCTTTGTGCGGGGGCAAGGCTTTATCTGGGAACGCGGGAAGAACTACAACCAGGACAACCTTTACTGGAACTGTTACAAGAGCAGGAGATTACCCATTTGACTCTTGTGCCATCAGCACTCGCCGCTCTGTCCAGTGAGAACTTGCCAGCATTGCAGAATATCATTGTTGCGGGAGAACCCTGCCCTCCTTCTTTGGTTATTCAATGGGCTAATGGACGGCGTTTTTTTAATGCTTACGGGCCAACGGAATCCACTGTCTGTGCTACAGTTGCACAATGCTTTGAAGACATGAATATGCTGCCCATTGGTCGTCCGATCGCCAACACCAAAATCTATATTCTTGATCGCTATCTCCAACCCGTTCCTATTGGTGTTCCTGGGGAATTACATCTTGCCAGCGTTGGATTAGCTAAAGGATATCTCAACCGTCCAGAGTTAACCGATTCTAAATTTATTGCTAATCCTTTTAGTCAAAAACTCAGTGATCGCCTTTACAAAACCGGTGATTTAGTTCGTTATGTAAACGACGGACAAATTGAATTTATTGGACGTATTGATCATCAAGTTAAGATTAGAGGTTTTAGAATTGAATTAGGGGAAATTGAAACCATTCTCAATCAACATCCCCAAGTTAAAGAAGCGATTATTATTGCCAGAGAAGATCAACCCGGTGTTAAGCGTTTATGTGCTTATGTGATTGCCTCTCAAAACTTAACTGTTTCTCAATTGCGTTTATTTTTGCAAGAAAAGTTACCTCAATATATGGTTCCTGCTTTCTTCGTCTTGTTAGACGCTTTTCCCCTAACCCCTAATGGTAAAATCGATCGTCGCGCTCTCCCACAACCTGCACTAGAATTAGAGAATGAAGCTGCCATCAATTTTAGCCCAGGTACAGAAACAGAACGCATTCTCGCTGCAATTTGGCAAAGGGTTTTAGGACTTAAAACTATTAGTATTAACGATAACTTTTTTGAATTGGGAGGAGATTCTATCTTAGCCATTCAAATTATTGCTCAAGCTAATCAAGCGGGATTAGAAATTACTCCTAAACAGTTATTTAGTCATCAAACTATCGCTCAATTAGCCACCGTAGCGGAGCGAGTTTCGGTTAATCAAACCACACAGGATTTAGTCATCGGTTACGTCCCCTTAACTCCGATTCAAAAATGGTTTTTTGAACAAAACTGGCCCGAACGTCATCACTTTAATCAATCTATCTTGTTAGAGGTTCCCAATAATCTACAACCTGATTTATTAAAACAAACTATTTCTAAATTACTCTATCACCATGATGCTTTGCGGTTACGGTTTGTTCAAAAAGGGGAAAAATGGCAACAAAATCACAGCGATGATTGCAATAATTTTGCCTTTGAAAAGGTGGATTTATCCCATCTATCTTGCGATGAACAATTGACCAAGATAGCAGAAATTTCCGAGGTTCAACAACGGGTTCTGGATTTAGAGGAAGGACCCTTAATGGCGGTGGTTTTCTTCGCCTTGGCTGAGAGGGGAAAAATGTTAATTGTGATTCATCATTTAGCAGTAGATGGAATTTCTTGGCGGATTATCCTCGAAGATTTCGTCACTATTTACCAGCAATTAGAAACCCAAAAGCCTCTGCAACTTCCTCCTAAAACCAGTTCTTTTAAAACTTGGGCTGAGGAACTGCAAAACTATGCGAAAACCCCAGAATTTCACGCTCAATTCAAGTATTGGCTAAACCGTGATTTTCCCTCAATTTCTCCTCTTCCTTTGGACTGTCAAGGTGAAGCTCAGTCCAACATTGTTGCCCATGCAAAAACGGTTTCTTTCACCTTAACCGAAGAACAAACCCGCTTACTCTTACAGGAGGTTCCGCAAGCTTATAACACCCAAATTAATGATATTTTATTAACCGCTTTAGTCCAAGCTTTTGGCCATTGGACAGGGAGTTATAAGCTTTTGCTTGACATGGAAGGTCATGGAAGAGAGAATGTAATTGAATCCGTGAATTTATCTCGAACTGTGGGTTGGTTTACCAGTATTTTTCCCGTCTTTTTGACCTTAGAAAATCTTCACCATCCCGGTGAATGTCTCAAGTCCATTAAAGAGCAATTACGACAAATTCCGAATCGGGGATTTGATTATGGAATTGGATATTATCTGAGTTCAGATTTAACGATTCAATCCCCGTTAAAAAACTATCCAAAAGCTCAAGTCAGCTTTAATTATTTAGGTCAATTTACAAGCCATCAAATCGGCGAGATAGGCTGGAAATTATCTCAAGAATCCAGTGGTTCCATTCATAGTCCTTTGGGACAACGTTCCCATTTAATTGCGATTCATGGAATTGTGGTTGATGGGCAACTTGACATGGAATGGCAATATAGTGAAAATTTTCATCATCAAACAACGATCAAAAATTTAGCCGCTGCTTATCGAGATTCTTTAGAAAGCCTGATTAACCATTGTTTATCGGCAGAAGGGGGCTATACTCCATCGGATTTTCCCGATGCGGATCTTAATCAGGTAGAACTAGATGAACTGCTTTCAGAACTCGATTTTTAAACTCAATTTAATGTTTAACCCTCATGCTTGATAACAACTATGTCATCGCCTAATCTTCCCAGTGAAATTGAAAATCGTAAAAGCGAACATCTGCGAGTTTGTATCGAAGAAGATGTAGAATTTCAACAACTTACAAGCGATTTAGAAAAATATCGTTTTACCCATTGTTGTCTTCCTGAACTTGACCGTAGCGATATTGAACTGGGGACAACCTTTTTGGGGAAATCTCTAAAAGCTCCAATTCTAATATCTTCCATGACTGGAGGAACAGAATTAGCCCATTTAGTCAATACTCGATTGGCAACGGTCGCTCAACGCTATGGTTTAGCGATGGGGGTGGGTTCTCAACGCATTGCACTCGAACAACCGGAATTAGCGCCGACCTTTGCAGTCCGTTCTCTGGCGCCAGATATTCTCCTGTTAGCGAATTTAGGGGCTGTACAGTTAAATTACGGCTGCGGTTTAGAAGACTGTTTAAAACTGGTGGAATTATTAGAAGCTGATGCCTTAATTCTGCATCTCAATCCTTTACAAGAATGGGTGCAATCGGGAGGCGATTCTAATTTTAAAGGTTTACTCGCTAAAATTCAGCAAATTTGCGCTCAATTACCCGTTCCCGTCATCGCCAAAGAAGTCGGAAATGGCATCTCTGCGGTGATGGCCAAACAATTAATTGAAGCCGGAGTCGCCGCGATTGATGTGGCGGGAGCCGGAGGCACGTCCTGGGCCAAAGTCGAAAGCCAAAGAGCCAAAGACAACAGACAAAGGCATCTCGGACAAGTTTTTGCCGATTGGGGTTTACCTACGGCTGAATGTATTACCGCCATTCGGTCTATGAATTCAACCATTCCTTTAATTGCTTCTGGGGGCTTAAAAAATGGCTTAGACCTTGCCAAATCCATCGCTTTAGGAGCCGATTTAGGAGGGTTGGCTCGACCGTTTCTCGTAGCAGCGATTGAATCAGAAGCCGCCGTTGATGAGTTGGTAAAATTTTTAATTGCTGAACTTGAAATTGTTTTATTTTGCACCGGAAATCCTAATTTATCCGCCCTTAAAAATTCAGGAGCCTTAAAACCATGTTAAAGTTTTCAATGGAATTGTGTTATCCCCAGCTTGATGTCAAAACCTTAAGCGTTGGCACTTTGGGGCCAAAAGAAACCAGTAGTGAACAAACCTTAAATTATCTAATTTCTCAATGGAAATTACAACAGATTTCGGTTAATAGTCATTTATTTGATAGCTTTACAGATTTAAAGGAATCTTTACTGCAAAATCAGATAGATTTGGCGTTAGTCCCCCATGCCTATGAAAAAATTAATGATTTCTATATGGAACCGAGGTTTAAACTAGGTTTTATCTTCACCTATCCCACACCCGTTTACGGATTAGCCAAGCGAAAAAATGAAGAAATCGTTTTAGAAAATTGTACCCTGGTCACTCATCCCGCTCCTCTTCCTTTACTTCCTTATTTATTACCTGGCGACCTGAATCAAAATAAGATTAAAATCAAATTTGTCAATTCTACCAGTGTGGCCGCTATTCAAGTTAAACAAGGGTTGGCAGATTTAGCCATTACCAATGAAAATGCCCTCCGAGAATATGATTTAGAATTTATTTCACAATATGGTAAAATTGAGATGAGTTGGTCTTTATTTCACAAAAAGGAAAACACCATGATTCAAAGTATTTATTTACCAGTGCATACCTAAAAAAGCTACCTATCCGCTCAAAATAGTTGCCTTCATCACATAAAAATAATTGAGATTTAACCTCTCAATTTCATTTTGAACCTGTACCCTAAAATCATGTCTGAATTTTTCCCAATTCCCGATCCTCTTAAACTCAATCATCATGTAGAATTAGAGGTTTTTCAATGCCAAGATACCATTTTTCAATTATACGTTATAGCTCCTAATGCTAAACTTGAATCCCACCAACATCCTGAAAGTCAAATTGGCATGGTATTCTCAGCAGAACTAGAACTGTATATTAAAGATTTGATTAAACCCTTAAGACCTTTGCAAGATGTTTATATAGCTGATGGCAATATTCCTCATGGTGCTTTTAATCCTTTATCAGAACCGATGATTGGATTTGATCTTAAACGGATTACCTCTGCTTTACCGTCAGAAGATGTTTTATTAACACTATCCAACAACCAAGATAAAATCACTCATTTACCTTGTCAATCTGTTAAGGGTTCTTGGTTTGAAATTGTCATGATGAAAATCCCTTCTGGTTATTCCATTCCCCCACATCAAGGTGAGCAAGAAGAAATCGGATTTATTTTGAATGGAAAATTAGAAATCTCCATAGAAAATGAAGGACAGTTTTTAGAATATGGTCAAATTTATTATGCTCCTTCAAAAGTTTTAAAAAAGGGATATAATTCATCGAAACAAGATATTAATTTGATTAAAATTTTAATTTAGTTCGTTTTATGATTTTAAGTTTAACCTCAAAATGCTAGGACAAAGTTTATGGATTTAGGATTAAAAGATAAAGTGGCTTTGATTACGGGAAGTAGTGCAGGAATTGGGTTTACCATTGCTGAAAAATTAGCAGAAGAAGGCTGTCACTTAATTATTTGTGGTCGCAATTCCCAACGCTTAGAACAAGCTTATCAATCTCTGGCTCAAGCTTATCCTGTCCAAGAAATTCTGCGTTTAGTGGCTGATGTCCATCAAGCTCAAGATTCTGAACAATTAATACAGGACTCTTTAAATCAATATGGCAAAATTGACATTTTAGTAAATAATTCTGAAGGAGCTAACTTTGCTGATAATTTAATTGAAAACCTTTCCGATGAAGATTGGTTAAACGTTTTTCAAGGAAAATTAATGGGTTATATTCGCTTAACCAATTTAGTGTTACCGATTATGAAAAAACAACATTGGGGAAGAATTGTTAATATCATTGGGACATCGGGAAAAGAGCCATCTCCTCGTTTAGTTAAATCGGGTGTTGTCAATGCAGCTTTAATGAATTTTACCAAATCAGTAGCTAGACAAACCGCCCCCTATAATGTTTTAATTAATAGTGTTAACCCCGGCGTTATTGATACCCCTAGACATCGAGAATATTTAGAAATTTATGCCAAAAAGCAAGGAACAACCCCAGATTTAATCCGAGAAGGAATTCTAAAAACAATTCCCATGAATCGAATTGGTACGACTGAAGAATTTGCTAATCTCGTTGTATTTTTAGCTTCAGAATGTGCGAGTTATATAACGGGAATTACTATTCCCATCGATGGTGGTTTATCCTCGTCAGCATTTTAAATTCAACCCTCCAGCATCATCAACAAGCATCATGAACACACAAACTAAACTCTCAAACCAAGCTCTTAACTATTATCCCATCGCAGATAAACAGTTTTTTCCCGTGTATTCCTATATGAATAATAGGATTAATATGTGGAATACAGAAAGAAAATTAAAACAAGAACTTCTCAATAATTCTTCAGTCATATTTGTTTATCAAATGGGGAAAGTCGGTTCAATGAGTACCTATTTGACCCTAAAAAAACATCTGCAAAATCAAGCTATTTATCATATCCATAATCTGAATTCAGAACATTTCTCAAAAATTTGGGAAACAATGCAACTGGAGAAACATTATCATGCTTTTACCTTTGGGCATTCCTGTATGACCAAATATTTAAGCGAACACATTGAGGAAATTAAAAATCAAAAAAATATTAAAATTATTACTGGAGTCCGAGAACCCATCGCCCGTAATATTTCTTGGTTTTTTCAAGTCATTCATTGTCAATCTGTTTTTCCTGAATTTTTCATAAAATATCAAGAAGGATTAATCACAATGGATGAAATTATTAAAAAATTTTGGTCTCAAAAATTTGTTTATGGAAAGCAGTTTGACTGGTTTGAAGAAGAATTGCAACCAGTTTTCGGCATTGATATCGCTTCCATTGATTTTCCGAAAGAAAAAGGTTATGCGATTGCGAATTTCCCCGACAGAAATATTGACTTATTAGTCTTAAAATTAGAAAAACTTGATTCTTGCTTAAAAGAAGCCCTAGAAACTTTTTTAGGTGTTGAAAATTTAGATTGTGAACGACTTGACCGAGCAGACTTTTTAGAAGCGGATGACTATCTCATCTATGATAATTTAAGAAAGAGTCTGACCTTTAGTGATGAATATTTAGAAGAGATTTATGATCAACCATTAGTGCGTCATTTTTACACCGATGAAGAAATTAACAAATTTAAACTCAAGTGGTCTAGTCAACGTTAAAGGTAATTCGTTCTAATTTTATCAGGTTTCTTGAATCAAATTTTATTCAAGAAACTCACGCATATTTTTATTTAATCTATTGGGAAAAATAATGGTAACACCTCAAAAATCTAAGGTTAGTAAAAAAGATATTGAATCCATTTATCCCCTTTCTCCCATGCAGCAGGGGATGCTGTTTCATTCTTTATATAATCCAGAATCAAAGACCTATTTATCACAAATTCAAATCACCTTGCAAGGTAATTTAGATATTAATGCATTCCAACAAGCTTGGCAAAAAGTAGTAGATAGACATAGTATTTTACGGACTTGTTTTGCTTGGAAAAAAACCAAACAGCCTTTACAAGTGGTTAGAAAAAATGTCACCTTACCTTGGTTTAATTATGATTGGCGAGCGCATTCTCTCGCCGAACAAGAAACTAAATTTCAGGAATTATTAATCTCTGATAAAGAGCAATATTTTGAATTAGATAAAGTCCCCTTACTTCGATGTCATTTAATTCAAGTCGAAGATCAAAAATATGAATTTATCCATACTGGACATCATATTTTATTAGATGGTTGGGCAACAGCAATTCTGTTGAAAGAAGTTTTCGAGTTTTACGCTGGACTCATCAACCATCGACCCGTCAATTTACCGACACCCCGCCCTTACCAAGACTATATTAATTGGGTACAACAGCAAGATCAAACTGAAGCCGAACGATTTTGGCGACAAAATCTTCAAGGTTTTACCTCTCCAACTCCATTAGTCGTTGATAAACCGTTAAATCCTCTTGTTACTCAAAGTAAAAATTATCTTCATCAAAAATCAAAACTTTCTCCAGAAATTACCAGTCGTCTGAAATTACTCGCCCAAGAATATCGCCTTACTCTTTCTACCCTAATTCAAGGAGCTTGGGCTTTATTATTACATCATTATAGTAGTGAATCTGATATTGTATTTGGGGCAACCGTTTCGGGACGACCGCCCAATTTTACAGGAATTGAATCGATGGTAGGGATGTTTTTAAATACCTTACCCGTTCGCATCCAAATTGAGCCTCAACTTGAATTATTAACTTGGTTTCAACAATTACAACAAGAGCATTTAGAACGAGAGCAATATAGTTATAGTTCTTTAATTGATATTCAAAAATGGAGTGAAATTCCGTCCCCTCATTCAGTTTTTGAAAGTTTTGTTGTCTTTGAAAATTTACCCTTTAGCGACAATGATAGTCAGAATTTAGGCGGTTTACAAGTCGGTGAAATGCAAGATTATGGCAATGCTGATTATCCCTTAACGGTTATTGTCACCCCTGGAGAAGCCTTAAGTATTAAAATTATTTATCCTCAAGAACGATTTGAAAATGACACCATTGAAAGGATATTAGGTCATTTTAAAACCTTATTAGAAGGAATCGCTATTAATCCCCATCGTCGGATTCAAGACTTACCTGTATTAACGGAAGCTGAACGTCAATTATTATTAATTGAATGGAATCAAACTGCACCCCAAAAGCCTCTAAAACACTGCGTTCATCAATTATTTGAGCAACAAACTCTCAAAACTACTTCAGCCATTGCCGTTGTTTTTCAAGAGCAACAATTAACCTACCAAGAACTGAATGAATCTGCTAATCAATTGGCTCATTATTTACAAAAAATTGGGGTGAGTTTTCAATCTTTAGTCGGGATTTGTTTAGAACGGTCTGTTAATATGGTAATTGCCGTTTTAGCAGTGTTAAAAGTAGGCGGTGTTTGTGTTCCCCTAGATCCAACCTATCCTCAAGAAAGACTTTCTTACATCCTGCAAGACACCCAAATCAAAACCTTATTAACCCAAAAAGATTGTCAATCTCTTTTAAACAGTGAAACCATTTCTCAACGGATTTTATTGGATGAACAAGGGTCAGAAATTGCCTTAGAACCCAAGACTAATCTTGACAACCCCGTGAGTTTAAAGGATTTGGCCTATATTATTTATAGTTCAGGCTCTACGGGTGTGCCAAAAGGGATTATGATCCTGCATCAATCCTTAACCAATATTATTGAGCATCATCAGGCGAAAATGTCACCGGAGAGAAATTTCTTACAATTTGCTCCCTTCAATTTCGATGTTAGCTATCACGAAATGTTTGCAGCCTGGTGTTTAGGGGGAAGCTTATTTATTGTTCCAGAAGATGCCCGCTTAGACCTTGCTAAAATAAGTCAATTATTGGCAAATAACCCCATTCATAAAGCGATTTTGCCCGTTACTTTGTTACAACAATTAATTGAAACCTATAGTGAGGAAACCTACTTATTTGCTAACTTGCGTGAAATTATTTCAGCTGGAGAGCAATTACAAATTACTCCAGCGATGATTTCTGCATTCAAGAAACTCGAACATTGTACGCTTTACAATTTTTATGGTCCCACAGAAGCGGATATCGTTACCAGTTATACCTTTGACCCTAATCCTGAGCTTTGGCCGAAGTATATTCCCATTGGTAAACCCGCGATTAATGTGCAAGTTTATATTTTAAATTCTCATCTTCAACCTGTACCCATCGGAGTCACTGGCGAGTTATATGTTGCGGGTGGCGGTTTAGCGCGGGGTTATTTCAACAATCCCCAATTAACCAAAGAAAAATTTATTGCTAATCCCTTTAGCGATAATTCATTGCTGTATAAAACTGGAGATTTAGCTCGTTATTTACCCAATGGAGACATTGAATATTTAGGAAGAATTGATGATGTGGTGAAAGTTAGAGGTTATAGAATTGAATTAGGGGAAGTAGAAACTATTTTAAATCAACATCCTCAAATTGCCCAAGCCATTGCTACAGTTCAGGGAGAAACCGCCAGAGAAAAATATTTAGCCGCTTATTTTATTCCCCGTCCAGGTGAAACCGTAAACCAAGTTGAATTACGTCATTTTCTTGAAAACTGGCTACCCGATTATATGATTCCCTCTGCTTTTGTGGTGATGGAATCTTTTCAACTCAGTCCTAACGGTAAAGTTGATCGAAAAGTCTTACCAATACCCGATAAAAACCCCTTATCGTTAACTCAAAATTATGTCGCTCCTCGAACTGCAATTGAAGAAGTTTTAGCAGAAATTTGGGCAGAAATTTTAGAAGTCGAACGAGTTGGGATTGAAGACGATTTCTTTCTGTTAGGTGGGCATTCTTTAAAAGCGATTCAACTGATTAGTAAAATCCGTCAAACCTTAGAAATTGAAATTTCTGTGCGCCAACTTTTTAATCACTCAACTATCAGCCAATTAACTCAAGTCATGATTGAATTAGTGGGTAATGAAGGTTTACTGAATGAAATTGCCGTAACAGTTCAAGAAATTTCTAGACTTTCACCAGAAGAAGTTCAAGCTTTATTATCTCAAAGCTGAACCTAAATGAATTAAACTTTCTATAGTGGACATTGATTTAAACTGAAGGAAAAAAATGACAAATCATCTCTTTGATTTAACAGGTAAAGTTGCAATTATCACGGGTGCTGCCCGAGGAATTGGTCGGGTATTAGCCCAAGGATTAGCACAAGCTGGAGCTAAGGTGGTAATTGGTGATATTAATCAAGTCGGTGCTGAACAAACGGTTCAACTGATTCAAGAAGCAGGAGGCGAAGCCATGGCAATTGAGACCGATGTTCGTCAACGTCAAGCTTGTCAGAATTTAATTAACCAGGCGGTTGCTCATTATGGTCAACTCGATATTATGGTCTGTAATGCAGGAGTTGAAATTCTCAAAAACACTGATGAATTAGAAGAATTTGAATGGGATCAGGTTATTAATGTTGACTTAAAAGGTTATTTTAATTGCGCTCAACTCGCAACCAAACAAATGATCAAACAAGGAACAGCAGGTTCAATTATTATGAATTCTTCTATCTGTGCTTTCGTTGCTGTTCCCAAATCTTCAGGAGCATATAGCGCCGCAAAAGGTGGTGTCAATCAATTAGTAAAATCCCTAGCGGTCGAATTAGCTAGTCACAAAATTCGAGTCAATGCTTTTGCACCGGGCTATATGAATAATATGATGGAAGGAACAGAAGGTTTACGTTCAACTTCCGATGAAATGGACGAATTATATACTAGAATTCCCATGAAACGAACCGGAGATTTAGAAGAGTTAATTGGTCCTGTCGTGTTTTTAGCATCCGAAGCTTCCTCTTATGTAACTGGAACAATTTTAATGGTAGATGGAGGTTATACCGCTATTTAGCATCAATAATTAAACAATTTTTAGGTTGATTTGTATCCATGAAACCAACCTAAAATCACTAAATTAAATAAATCCTATTAACTCATGTCAAAAATGAACGATAATTCTCAAGACAAACAAAAATTACTGAAGCTATTACTACAAAAAAAAGGAATCGGTTTAAAAACGAATACAATACCGACTAGAAATCCGTCTCAACTTGTACCGCTTTCTTTTTCCCAAGAACGACTTTGGTTTTTGTACCAATTAGAAGCTCAAGGCTATACCTATAATATGCCGTTTCGCTTTCAAATTGAAGGCAATTTAGATATTGATATCTTTAGAAAAGCTTTGGAAACTATTAAGCAACGTCATGAAGTGTTGCAGACCTGTTTTCAAGAAGTTGACGAAATTCCCAGACAAATTATTAACCCTAAAATTCATTTAAATTTTACCTTGCTGGATTTACAGTCTTTATCTTCTGCGGAACAAACCCAAGAATTAGAGCGATTAACCGAACAAGAAATTTATACTCCCTTTGACTTAACCAAAGCTCCCTTAATGCGGACTTTTTTGGTTAAATTAAAAGCTGATTCTTATCTTTTGTTTTTGAGTTTACACCATTCTATTTTTGATGGCTGGTCAATGAAAGTTTTACTCGAAGAACTTTCTAGTTTATATCAAGCTTTTTTACAAAAACAATCTAATCCTTTACCCGATTTGCCTATTCAATATGGTGATTTTGCCGTTTGGCAAAGACAACAGTTACAAGGAGATAAACTCACCCAGGAAGTTAATTATTGGCAACAAAAATTAACGGGAATTCCACCCTTATTGGAAATTCCCACTGATCATCCTCGTCCTCCCATACAAACGTTTAAAGGCAATAATTGTACATTTAAAATAAGTCCAGAATTAAGCCAAAACCTGAAAAATATTAGCCAAACGTCAACCGCTACTTTGAATATGACGCTGTTAACGGCTTTTAATATTTTATTATATCGTTATAGCAGTCAAGAAGATATTGTGATTGGAATTCCTAGTGGAAATCGACAATTTCCTGAAATTGAACCCTTAATTGGTTGCTTTATTAATACCTTACCCATTCGGACTCAGTTTAAAGAAAATCTCTCGTTTAAAGCTTTATTAAATCAAGTCAAACAAGTAGTTTTAGAAGCTTATGAACACCAAGATTTACCCTTAGAGAAGGTGGTAGAAGCGGTAAATCCTCAACGAAACATAAGTTATAGTCCTTTATTCCAAGTGATGTTTTCTTGGGAAGATATGCTGCACATTAATCATTTTTCGATGGCGGATTTAAAATTAACTCCCGTCACGATGAATGCTTTAATTGCTCAATTTGATTTAACCTTAGCCATGCAAGAAACGACTGAGGGTTTAGTTGGATCGTTTGATTATAATTGCGCGTTGTTTAATCAAGACACAATTGAGCGCATGATTACCCACTTTAAAACTTTATTAGAAGGAATTGCCATTAATCCTGAACAATCGATTGAATTATTACCTATTTTACCTTTATCAGAACAAAAGTTATTAGCTCAATGGAATCAGACTAATATTGCTGAAAATCCAAAGGTTTGTATTCATGAATTATTTGAACATCAAGTTTTAAAAAATCCAAATGGGATCGCAATAGAATGGTGCAGGGAAAAAATCACCTATCAAGACTTAAATCATCGTGCCAATCAATTAGCTCATTATCTCCAATCTAAGGGGGTTAAAGTTGAATCGTTAGTGGGAATTTGTTTAGAACAATCTGTATCTATTATTATCAGTTTTTTGGCAATTCTTAAAACCGGTGCTGCTTATCTTGTTCTAGCTCCCAATTATCCCCAAGAGCGTTTAAACTATATCTTAAATGATGCTCAAGTCTCGGTATTAATTACTCAAAATACCTTGGTTAATTTATTCCGTGATCATCAAGCAGAAGTGGTTTGTCTGGATACTGAAGAAAACTTAATTGTTAGTCAAAGCCAAAACAATTTAGTTAACCCTATTCAGCCAAATAATTTAGCTTATATTATTTATACCTCTGGTTCAACAGGCACTCCTAAAGGGGTTATGATTGAACATCAAAGTTTAGTTAATCATAGTTTAGGAATCATTAAAGTCTATGATTTAACAAGTCGTGATCGAATTTTACAATTTGCTTCTTTTACCTTTGATGTAGCTGCTGAAGAAATTTATCCAACTTTTTTAACGGGTGCAACTTTAGTTATGCGTCCTGCATTAATGTTCCCTTCTTTAGCTGATTTTACTCAATTTATTCAGCAAAAGTGTTTAACAGTCATTAATCTTCCGGCTACTTATTGGCATGAATGGGTATTAGATTTATCTCAAACTTTAATAACCTTACCTGAAACCCTACGCTTAGTGATTACAGGAAGTGAAGAAGTATTACCAGAGCGATTAATATTATGGCAAAAAATACTATCAAATAGTCAACGAGAAGATATCACTTGGTTGAATGCTTATGGTCCGACAGAAGCGACGATAACCAGCACAGTTTTTAATCCCAATTTCATTCATAAAATTGCTCAAATTCATTCTGTTGCCATTGGTAAACCGATTACAAATACACAGGTTTATATTTGTGATCGCTATTTGCAACAAGTCCCCATTGGAATACCAGGAGAACTGTTAATTGGAGGTTTAGGTTTGGCCAAAGGTTATCTCAATCGCGATGATTTAACCCGTGAAAAATTTATTACTCATGCTTTTAATTCATCAGAATATCAACGTTTCTATAAAACTGGAGATTTAGCTCGTTATTTACCCGATGGAAATATAGAGTTTTTAGGACGCATTGATAATCAAGTTAAAATTCGAGGGTTTCGTATTGAAATTGGCGAAATTGAAGCCGTATTAACTGAATACCCAGATGTCCGAGCGACGGCGGTAATTGTTCGAGAAGATCAAACAAATAATAAACAATTAGTGGCTTATATTGTGCCAAAATATCCATCCATTGATCCTGCAAAATTGCGGAGTTTTCTTAAACAGAAATTACCAGATTATATGATTCCAGCTTTCTTTGTACAGCTTCAAGAATTGCCCTTAATGAGCAGTGGAAAAATTGATCGTAACGCTTTACCCGCACCCACCGAAAGTCAGTATCAAAAAACGATGATTACACCCCGAACAGCTACGGAAAAAATTGTTGCTGAGATTTGGCAAGATGTTTTAGGGTTAAAGCAAATTAGTATTTTCGATAATTTCTTTGACTTAGGTGGTCATTCTTTAAAAGCTGCCCAAGTGATTTCTCGACTGCGAGAACAATTAGCTATTAATATTCCTTTAAACTATCTTTTTTCAGAACCGACGGTAGCAGGATTATCCTCTAATTTAGACTTGAATTTATCTGATACAATTGAGAGTGATCAAATCCCAGATTGGCAAGTCGAAATTGCCCTAGATCCCACCATTCAACCGCCGAATATTCTGACTTTCTTTCCTCAGAAACCTGCTGATATTTTGCTAACAGGAGCTACGGGTTTTCTCGGAATTCATTTATTAGCTGAATTGTTGGACAAAACAGAAGCTAATATTCATTGTTTAATTCGAGACAAAAGTTTAGAACAAGCTCAAGCGAAAATTTACCAGAAATTAAAAACCTTTCAATTATGGGATGAACAGAAAAGCTCTCGTATTATTCCTGTTATTGGTGATTTATCCCAAAAACGTTTAGGAATGTGTGAACCTGATTTTCTGGAATTAGCCAATCAAATTGATGTGATTTATCATAATGGAGCTTGGGTTAATGCAATTTATCCCTATTCAATACTGAAACCCACTAATGTTTTAGGAACAGCAGAAATCTTGAGATTAGCCTGCTTAATTAAAACCAAACCTGTCCATTTTGTCTCGACGATTTCTGTTTTTTCCCCCAGTTATGCTCAAGGAAACTTAATTCAAGAATCTGATCCCCTGGGTATAAATCATGGACTCAATGCCGGTTATACTCAAAGTAAATGGGTCGCTGAAAAATTAATCATGGAAGCTGGAAAACGGGGACTTCCGATGACAATTTTCAGAGCATCTCGAATTATTGGACATAGTAAAACTGGAATTTGTAATAGAGAAGATTTGTTTTGTCGTATGATTAAAGGCTGTATTCAATTAGGAATGATTCCTGATTTTGGCGATAGTACAGAAGACCTCACTCCTGTGGATTATGTGAGTGGTGCAATTATACATTTAGCCAGTCAAGAAAGCTCTTTAGGGAAAGCATTTCATTTGTTGAATTCTCACCCAACCTTAAATCGTGACTTATTTGATTGTGTTCGGGAAATGGGTTATCCGTTGCAGTTGGTTTCTTTTGAAAAATGGCGATCACATTTAACAGAACAATGTAAAATTAATACAGATAATGCTTTATCTCCGGTGTTAGATAATTTTTCAGATGAAAATTTATCCGCAGGTTATCCCCCCCAGTTTGATGATCAAAATACGATGATGGGGTTAAAGGGTACAGCGTTTAATTTTCCCCCGATTGATCAAAAATTGTTAAAAACTTATTTTGAATATTTTACTAAAAGTGGGTTTTTAACAAAATAAATGATCGATTTAATCAGACCCCATAAGCTGAATTGCGCAGCTTATCTCATCCCTAGATTCAAAAAAGTCAGATCATCAATTCCACGAGGAAAATATTATGTTTAACTTAAACCATAAATTATATTTATTAATTTCCAAATTCTTAGAAGAACAACAAAAAATCGAAAAACTCCAAAAACTGGCTGAAAGTGCAACGTTCGATAGTTCCGTAAAATTTTACGGAAATTGTGTAAATCATCAGAATGATAAAAGTTTAATTAAAATTGGAGAAAATAGAGTAATTCTCGGAGAATTAGCTATATTTGCTTATGGCGGAAAAATAGAAATCGGTAAAGATTGTTATATGGGTGAAGGAACTCGAATTAGATCAGCAAATTCTATCAAAATTGGAAACGAAGTTATAATTGCCGATGATGTCAGTATTTATGATACCGATGCTCATTCATTAAATTATGTTTTAAGACAGAAAGAATTTATGGAAGTACTCATTTTGAATAATCTGATTAAGGATGCTAAGGATGTTGATATACAATCTGCACCAGTGGTGATAGAAGATCATGTTTGGATTGGATTTAATGTTGCGATTCTTAAAAGGGTTACGATTGGGAAAGGAGCAATTATTGGAGCAGGTTCGGTGGTGACACAAGATGTAGAACCTTTTACTGTTGTTGCTGGTAATCCTGCCAAAATTATCAAACGATTATGAATCTGCTCCAATGCCTAAACAATAGGTTAATATTGATTCCTGATATGTAAAAAATCTAGAAAATAGTAGTAATAGAATTTGTGATAATAATGCAGATTTTTATGGTATGCTGAATTAGTGTCTAACTCAATAGATAGACATTAAAAGTTCTAATGTCCCCCATTTTAGTGCGAGAAGAATTCCATGAATGTTGCAGAAAAAGCCTCAGATACTATAAATCTCAAAGAAGATACCCGAACTTTCAATCAATCTCTTCAAGAATTTTTAAGATTTATTCAAGTTTATTGGTATCCGAAAGAACACCAGGATAGAGCTTTTTCGCAGATTATTCGTTCCTGGGGAATGCTCGTTTTATTGTTTTTATTATTAGTGGGAGTAGTAGGTCTTAATGCGTTTAATAGTTTTGTTTTTAGAGACTTAATTAGCGTCACAGAAGCTAGGGATGCAGAAAAATTAACTCATTTTGTCATTATTTATGGGATTACTCTAGGCAGTATGACGTTTTTCACAGGATTGTCTAGGTTTCTTAAAAAACTAATTGCGCTGGATTGGTATCAATGGATCAATAGTAGTATCTTGCAAAAATATTTTAAAAATCGTGCTTATTATCAAATTAATTTTAAAGGGGATATTGAAAATCCAGATCAACGTTTATCCCAAGAAATTCAACCCATTGCCAGAACAACGATGGACTTTTTAACAACCTGTGTTGAAAAAGTTATGGAGATGCTGGTTTTTATTGTCATCCTTTGGTCAATTTCTAAAACCATTTCTATTGTGCTTCTGGTTTATACGATTATTGGAAATATTCTTGCCACCTACATTACTCAACAACTAAATAAAGTCAATAAACAACAATTAGAAATCGAAGGAACCTATAAATACGCCATTACTCATGTTCGGACTCACGCTGAATCAATTGCATTTTTTAGAGGGGAAGAAAAAGAGTTAAATATTATTCAAAGAAAGTTCAATCAGGTGATTAAAATCATGATTGAAAGAATTAATTGGGAAAGAACCCAGGAATTTTTTAACCGCGGCTATCAATCCATTGTTCAAATCTTCCCCTTCTTAATTGTTTCCCCATTATATATTAGTGGTGAAATTGAGTTTGGACAAGTTAACCAAGCCAGCTATTGTTGCTATTTCTTTTCCACAGCTTTATCCGTGTTAGTGGATGAATTTGGACGCTCCGGTGAGTTTATTAATTATATTGAACGTTTAGAAGAGTTTTACCAAGCTTTAGAGGGTGTAAGCAAACAAAAAACCCCAGTTAATACCATTCAAGTCATTGAAGATAACAATCTAACTTTTGAGGATGTCACCTTACAAACTCCCGATGCCGCTAAAGTGATTGTCGAACATTTATCCCTATCCGTTGAACCAGGGAAAGGTTTATTAATTGTTGGGCCAAGTGGTCGAGGAAAAAGTTCTCTTTTACGCGCTATTTCTGGGTTATGGAATACAGGGACAGGTCATTTGGTGCGACCTCCCCTCGACGATTTATTATTTTTACCCCAACGTCCTTATATCATTTTAGGAAACTTGCGTGAACAGCTAATTTATCCTCAAACGACAACGGAGATGAGTGAATCCCAATTAAAAGAAATCTTACAAGAAGTTAACCTGCAAGATGTTCTTAATCGCATCAAAAATTTTGATGAGGAAGTGGATTGGGAAAATATTTTATCCTTAGGAGAACAACAACGTCTAGCCTTTGCGCGACTATTCGTTAATCAGCCAGATTTTGTGATTTTAGATGAAGCCACCAGTGCTTTAGATTTAAAAAATGAAGATCATTTATATAAACAGTTACAACAAACTGGAAAGACCTTTATTAGTGTCGGACATCGAGAAAGTTTGTTTAACTACCATCAAAAGGTTTTGGAACTTTCCGAGGATTCTACTTGGCGCTTAATGAGGATGGAAGACTATCATCCATCAGCAGCGATTGCAACTCATACCAACAATGCCAAAACCGTTGATGAAACGATAGAAATTGTCTCTGAAATTAACAATCAAGACAATTTTACCCATCAAGAAATCCAAAAACTGACCAACTATAGCTTAAGTACGATCAAAAATAAAGCCAGTCGAGGTCAAATAATTGTTGCCAATGATGGCATGAGCTATCGTTATGACAAAACCCTTGATATTGCCAAATGGGTGAGAGTTTAGCTTCTCAAGGAGCTTCGATCGAACTTAAAAAGGCATCTTGCCGCAGTTCGGGAACCTTCAAAGAAGATTCTCGACCCATTACATTGTTCGCCAATTCCGAGTTGAATTGGCGAATTAAAAGCCGCCAGGACTTAAATAACTGGGATTTTCCTGTAGGGAAGTATCGAAGGGATTGGGTAAATCTTGGGTGCGAATTAAAGGGCCAGACTGTTGCTGTTGCATGACATCATAGTATAAAGTTTCGACCAATTTCGCATCCCGGGTAATCATATTATCGAAATAGGAACCTTGCATAAAAGTACGCCAACCCTCCCGAGAGTTGAACTGTCCTAAAATGCTGGTGTAGTCGTAGAAACGACCCGTATTGTTATTAACAGCGCGGTTAAACAAACCGGGGATATTATTAAATCCTACTGCCGTATCGGGAGAGGGGACAAGTTGCAATTGTTGGGTTTTTACCGGTGCCGGAGTGGTGGCGGGGGAACGTTGGGCGATCGCAATAGGCGAACTCAACCAGACTAAACCGGTTAAACAAAACAGGGAAGGAAGTAAAAATTTAGCGCGCATGGGTAAAAATCTCCTCACAGGGATAGGGTTAATTAAAAAATCGCGTCAATGGGATGAGAAAGAAATCAATACTAGCGATCGAGTCAATATATAATGACTTTTGGCTTAATTGTAACCGAAATTTTGGAGTCAGTCAGGCTCCCAATCCTGAAAATATGGCTAATTCCTCGGTAGCGAATCTCGATACTGCTTCCCTGCGTCAATTTCTCCTCGATGCTCTTGTCCGTCTTGCCTATGGAGAGGGGGATTTCACCCTGTCTTCAGGACAAAAAAGCAGCTACTATATCAACGGCAAACAAGTTACCCTCACTGCTGAGGGAGCTTTAGCCGTGGGGCGTTTATTGCTGTCGCTACTGCCTCCAGATACCCAAGCGGTGGCAGGATTAACCCTAGGGGCGGATCCGATTGTCAGCGCCGTTATTGTGGTATCTGCCTACGAAAATCGCCCGATTCCAGCTTTAATTGTCCGTAAAGAGGCAAAAGGTCACGGTACTATGGCTTATATCGAGGGGCCGACTTTAAACCCAGGTGCCGCGGTGGTTGTCCTCGAAGACGTGGTGACAACGGGCAAAAGTGCCATGGTAGCGGTAGAAAGATTACGCGATGCCGGTTATCAAGTAGATTTAATCATTGCTTTGGTGGATAGAGAGCAAGGAGGGGCGGAATTTTACCAATCTCAGGGAATAAAGTTTCAAGCTTTGTTTTCGATTCGGGATCTACAGGCGGCTTATCATAATAAATAGGGTTTGCGGCAAAAAGTTTTTCCTGGTGGCAGGGTGTGGGGTGTGGGGTGTGGGGTGTGGGGTTTTACCAGTTTTGAGGTGGCCAATTACCTAATTTTCAGGGAAAAAGTCCCGGAATTTTCCCCCTGATCACTCCCATGCCTGGTACTTTTTGATTGACAAAAAGTCTAAAAGTCTTACCCAACAAGGTTTTTAGATTTTTTCAGCCTACCCTAAATAGCGGGGAGTGGCCAGAAACGCTCGATAACTGGGTTTTAACAGTCGGTAAAACTTATCGCACAAGGGACTGGAGAGCTGCTTTAACTGCCTAAACGGTAAGTTATCTAGATTTTTTTCCTGTGAATAATTGGTCACTAGCTGAGGTTGTCGGCGCTAAGAAACAGCTGGGAACATTGATAGATTCAGAGTCTAACTATTGACTAATACCTATTCTCGGCGGGGGAATCAAGATTGCTTGACTCTCTTGGCTGCTAATGAGTTGAAGCCTTTATCACTTTCTGATAACCCTCAGACCGACTAACTGTATACTAGGCTATAAGATTTGCTTAAAAATCTTCAGACCATGCCGAACTATCGACAGTACAGCGATCGCCAAATATGAATCAAGGCATAGATTTACAAGAAAGTTTCATTAAATCCCTAACAGACCTGGGATTAAGTGGAGGACTGGCTAAAGCGATTTGGAT
>Ga0209990_10000811_pt1 | contig 29329 bp, 28 predicted proteins | sample NOAtaG_6_FD_187304 | JGI IMG/M metagenome (GOLD analysis project Ga0209990, IMG submission 187304) | Freshwater lake microbial communities from Lake Erie, under a cyanobacterial bloom - NOAA_Erie_Diel5S_2200h metaG (SPAdes) (version 2) | ecosystem: Environmental > Aquatic > Freshwater > Lake ...
AATGTCCAGTTTTCTGGAGCGCCATCCGCCAAACCTTGGTAATGAGCATTCGGATACAATCTCAATTGTGGAATCGATTTCCAGAAATATTTGGAGCCCGCAAAATCGACTTTTTGACCGCAGACCGCGAGTTTGTGGGGGAGGATTGGTTTGATTACTTGCTCTGTGACCCTTGTAACCATTTTCGGATACGCATTCGTCAAAACACCTTGCTTGACGATGGGCAGAAATAAATGCGTGCTGACGTTTGTTTTCAAGACCTCCAAGTTGGTCAATCGAAAGTGTTATCCCATCCCAGAAAAGCGTGGAATCATTCACATTAGGATATGTGGCTATATGCGATCTGGTAGCCAAAGATGCTCGGAGTAAAACACTCCATAGAGTTTGTCTTGTACTGCTTGATGTAAAGCAACTACGAAATAGTTTTTTAGGGAGATAAAACTAAGGCTTTAGGAATGGCACTGATTAGCTTTTGAGTATAGGGCTGTTGGGGATTGGTGTAGATCGATTCAGCGATGTCTAATTCGACAATTTCGCCTTTGTTCATCACCATGATGCGATCGCTCATAAATTTGACCACACCGAGATCATGGGAAATGAAGATATAGGTTAAGTTAAATTCTGCTTGAAGTTCTTTTAGGAGATTGAGAACTTGAGCTTGTACCGATACATCAAGCGCCGATACAGGCTCATCGGCAATGATTAATTTGGGATTGAGTGCCAAGGCTCTGGCTATACAAATACGTTGACGTTGACCACCTGAAAACTCGTGAGGATAGCGGCGCATCACACTTTTAGTTAAACCAACACGCTCTAGTAAATAGGCTACTCTTTCTTGTCTTGCTGTCGTACTACGATAGCGATGAAACCGTTCTTGATGACTATGGACGAGCAATGGCTCCGCGATCGCATCACCGACACTCATGCGCGGATTGAGTGAACCGTAAGGATCTTGAAATACTACTTGCAGATCACAGCGTAACTTTTGTAATGATTCTCCTTTGAGTTGAGAAATTTCGCGTCCTTCAAATTTAACAGACCCCATCACGCCATTAGTTAAGCCCAGAATTGCTCTGCCTGTAGTCGTTTTACCGCAGCCAGATTCGCCAACTAGTCCAAGGGTTTCACCACGATAGACATCAAAGCTAATGTTGTTGACAGCAACGAGATAGCGTTTTTTGAGTCCTAAAATGTTGCGAATTGGGAACTCAATCCTGAGATTCTGCACGGAGAGAATTGGTTCTTGTTTTTGCAACTCTATTAAGCGAGCAGCAGTTTCTTCAGGTGGTACAATCTCCAAATAACGAGGATCATTGGGTTCTTTCTCCACCATTTGCCCATTTTGAATTTCCATAAAATCGCTCACCGTTGGCAATAGACGCAACTGGCGATCGGGCTGAGGACGGCAGGCGATTAAACCTTTGGTATAAGGATGTTTTGGTGATTGGAAGATTGATTGTGTATCGCCACTTTCGACGACTTCGCCTTGATTCATGATGATCGCTCGATCCGCAATCTCTGCCAAAATCCCTAAATCATGGGTAATAAAAATCATCGACATCTGGCGCGATCGCTGTATCTCTTTGAGTAGTTCAAGAATAGTCGCCTGTACGGTCACATCTAGTGCTGTTGTTGGCTCGTCGGCAATAATTAACTGAGGATTGCAGGAAATCGCCATCGCAATCATCACCCGTTGCAACTGACCGCCTGAAAGTTCGTGGGGATAGCGTTCAATTAATTGCTCAGGATTCGGTAACTGCACTTCCTGAAATAGCTGAATCGTGCGTGCTTCTGCTTCTTGCTCCGATACTTTTTGATGCAGACGAATTGCTTCGATCACTTGATAGCCACAGGTAAATAAAGGATTGAGCGATGTCATCGGCTCCTGAAATACCATCGATATGCGATCGCCTCGGTATTTGAGCATTTTCTGCGGCGATACGTGCACTAGATCAAGGGGTGATTCACCACTGGGGCGAAATATTACTTCCCCATTCGTAACTTTGCCAGACTCTCCCAACAAGCCCATGATTGCCAGAGCTGTTGCCGATTTGCCGGAGCCAGATTCGCCGACTATGCCAAGGGTTTGTCCTTGAGCAAGGTCAAAGGAAATATTTTTGACAGCATGGACGATCCCTTCATCGCCCCTAAAGCTAACCTGTAAATTACGCACCGAAAGCAATAAATCTTCAGTCTGGGCTGGAGTTTGGGCTAAATCGAGGGGTTGTGACATAGGTTATTGGCTGGCATATTGTTTATTATTATAGGAGCCTGCTAAGCACGCTCTCATAATAATAAACAATATGCATCTTCCCTATTCACAACTACCCACCCCAGACTGTTCCCGCGCTGCTTTTATTGCTAGTGATGCAGTGGTAATTGGTGATGTACATCTCGGCGATCGCGTGAATATTTGGTACAAGGTGGTAATTAGGGCGGATGTCAATCGCATGGAGATTGGCTACTGTACAAATATTCAGGATGGGGCAATTTTGCATGGTGATCCTGACCAGCCTTTAGTAATTGGCGAATATGTGACAATCGGACATCGGGCGGTGATTCACTGTGCGGAAATTGGGCGCGGTTGCTTGATTGGAATGGGGGCAATCCTGTTGGAAGGGGTGAAAATTGGGGCGGGAAGTATTGTGGGTGCGGGTGCGGTGGTGACGAAGGATGTGCCTGCGGGTGTGGTGGTGGCAGGTGTACCTGCGAAGTTGATGCGTGAGCTTTCGGAAGAAGAACAAGAAAATGCGATCGCCCATGCAGAAAATTACTATCAGTTATCGCTTTTGTATGTGCAGTAAGTAGATGGGTATAACTCATCTCAAACCCAAAGCTGTAAGGAGTTTCTGTCTGGTCACACTATAGTTAGCGAAATGTTGCGATCGCTTTATCTGTGGCTCTCTTCAGATCAGCAGAATCTACCCAACCAACAAACCCAGCGTATTGACATTCTCCATCAGCATTAGCGATGAATATATGATCAACACCGAAAATATTTTTCCAAGTGTACAGACTAGTTCCATCGGCAAAAGCAAAGATAGTTTTAGCATGGCGGAAGTCTCGTGAATTGGCATCAGTTATGCCTTTCACAGCTCGAAAATGCTCTATTAACTCTAAGATTAGAGTACTTTTGGGCGCAGGTAGGGGTTCTCTAGGTTGAGCCCAAAACTCTTGAATCGCTTCAGCCACGGCAGGATCAAACCTCAACGCAGGGTGACTTACACCGTTTAAGCAGACAAAATAAGCGTATTTTAACTTTGTAGACTCAGTTGTGACCGTACCATCGCTATCGATATTTCCTGCCACTACCAATGTCGGCAATGCTGCTGTAATTTGCTCAGCTAGAGGTCGTCGATTTTTGCCAAGATGTTTCGCCATCCCAATTCCCCATGCAAAAGGATCGATAATCCGAGCCAGATCTGCACCGCCGATAGGCGAACCTAACAGCACCAAAGACTCAATTTTTGACCACCATTCTCGATGGCGAGATAATACCTCAATCCAAATCACACCTCCCAGAGAAGTAGCCACGATCCGCACGGGTAAGTCGGGGTACTGGGTAAAGGCTTGTGCAGCCGATCGCTCCACCTTTTGAATCAAAGGTTCAATCTCAAAGTGGGTTTGGATAAACCCTAGATTTGGCGCAACGATATGCGAATGCGGCGGCGCAACTTTATGAGCTAATGAGTTCATTGCATGGTTGGTATCGCTCATTCCATGCTGAGAAAATATGATGAGCTTTGGTTGATGAACGCTTGACATACATACTCCCTTCAAGAATTGGTGGTGCTGGGCTTTGCCCAGCACCACCAATTCTTGGCTTTATAAAGTCTAAGTTAACCCAGTACTGCCAAACCCGCCAATACCGCGATCGCTAGTTCCGAGTTCTCCTTCAATATATTGCGCTTGAATCACTGGCTTTAGTACTAGTTGAGCAATTTTTTGACCTTTTGTGAAAGTATAAGCTTCTGTTCCAAGATTAATCACAATCACTTGAATCTCGCCACGATAACCAGCATCAACTGTCCCAGGGGAATTGAGAACGGTAATACCATGTTTGAGAGCCAGTCCACTCTTAGGACGCACTTGGATTTCGTAACCGATGGGAATATCGACTGCTAATCCAGTAGGTATAGCAGCGCGATGCTGCGGCTGTAGTGTAACTTCAGCAACTGAATAAACATCAGCACCAGCATCCCCGATATGGGCATAACTAGGAACTTGAGCATCTGGATGCAGCTTTTGGAACTTGATATCTACAGTTTGCATTAATTGCATTAATTAGAAAGTAATTGGTTTTGATGGTTCTGGGGCTGGTTCAGAGGGAGTAGGAACTGGCGAGGGAGTTCGCGGTGTTTCGGTAGGAATAGCAGTGGGCGTAGGATCAGGCGATCGCGTTGGATTAGGCTGTCCAGAAGTAGGAGAAACACTAGGAGTAGGTGTAGTTGTTGGCTTATCCGTAGGCGTAGCTGTTGGACTCGGCGTAGGAGTTCGGGTTGGTGTCGGCTGAGCTTTTACTGGAGCTTCTAACTGAACATCGAGTTTATAAGTGGTTTCATTTGTGCCAGTAGTTTTAATTTTGATGTAGTACACACCAGCCTTTTTCAAACGACCTTGCCAATATCCTGTGGCATTGTCAATTGCTTTGCGGTCTAGGCTCACATCATCGCTTTGGATGGTCATTTGCAAATCTGTACCATTTAGCGAAACCGTAAGAAGATCATCTTTTTCGGCATTAAAACGGACATTGACAACTTGTCCCGCCGAAATCTTCTCGCTAATAATGCCTCGATTTGAGCCTTCACTCACTGACTTAAGTTCAAGACTGGTGTTGATATTCTTTACATTGACAACGCTTGGTGTTGCCGTGGGAGAAGCGATCGCAGTTTCGGTTGGATTGGTAGTAGCGCGATTACGACTAAAAAAGAAAGATGTGATCGCCCAAGAGCCAACCCCAGCTACCAAAATAATTAAAATTCCCAAAAACCAGTTAACACCACCGCCACCACTGGTTGATCGATTAGGTGGATTTTGAGTGCCATAGTTGACAGGATTGCGATTGCTAGCACCAGCTACTACCGTTCTTTGAGGGATATTTGCTGCGACATTGGATGGCACTTGTCGCCCTACCGCATAGGTTTTTGCTCCCGAAAAAGAAGCTTGGGCAACTTGCATTGCTTGTGATACCTCATCGGCGGAACGATAGCGATTGGTAGGTTTGTAGCTCAACATTTGGTTGATTACCCTTGCAAATGCAGGATTAACATTGGCAAACTGTTGCCAATTCCAAGCCAGATTGATGCTATCAAACAGTTCTGATGGCTCGCGACCAGTCAGTAAAACAATCGAAGTTACGGCAAGGGCATAGAGATCACTATTAGCATAGGCGTTGCCAGACTGTAATTGTTCAGGAGGTGCATAGCCTGCTTTACCTGCAACGGTTGAGGCGGGAATACCCATCTGTGAGTTTAGTTTAGCGGTGGTTTCCTGCACGACCCCAAAATCGATCAGCACAGGTAAATTATCCTGCGATCGCAACATCAGGTTTTCAGGGGAAATATCACGGTGAATGATATTGTGTCCATGCAAATAGCTAAGCACTGGCAAAAGCTGTTGCATCAGTGCAAAAATTTCATTCTCAGAGAATGTCTGTCCTAACTTAAGGCGCTCAAGTAACAAATTTCGATAATTTTTACCTTCTACATAGTCTTGGACTAAGAGTAATCGACCTTCAGACTCAAAGGTTGCCCGAAATTCTGGCACTTGCGGATGGCGGATTTGATAAAGCACCGATGCTTCTCGGCGAAATAGCTCTTTCGCCTTTTCTGACACCTCTTGAGAATCTTGAGGAGGAATAAATTCTTTCAGTACACAGGTTTCGTTAAAGCGCTCTAGGTCTTGCGCTAGATAAGTGCGCCCCATGCCACCCTGTCCAATTGTTGATCGGACTGCATAGCGACCTTTAAGTACAAAGCCTTGGGGAAATGGGGGTTGCATAATTAATACCTCACCGCCATTGCACTACCCCGAATAATATATTTCGGACCTTCAATGTCAATTGAAGTGCCGACTTTGACCTTTTCGCTAGCAAATACAGCCCCATCATTTGTGATTTGGGCTATTGCTTCGAGGGTGATGGCAAGGTCAGATTGAGAGGTCGAGATCGCACGAGGATCATCAAAATAAACCGCAGTGCCATCAGCTTTTGCCGCAACAACTTTTGGGGTTGAGATCTCGACTTTTTTGATGGTGACTTCGCCGCGTGGTTGATTGCGAATAATAATCTTTACTTTGTCGCCGATTTTGAGAAGGCTTTGTGGATTGGTCGCACTTAGACCTCGGACATTCATATCGACTTGGACTGTCTTATTTTCTGCAGATAGCATTTGCGCGATCGAACTACCGCCATTGCCAGGAACTATAAGTAAGCCAATCAGGACAATCAGGATCGTGGCGATCGCACCGATGTCGAGAATGCTAAATTTGCCAAATAAACGACCTTGTCGATCTAGAAGTGCCATGCGTCTTTTAAGAATGTAATTGAGGGGGTAACAGTTGAAATGTGTGAAAGGGTTGTCGATGCAACAAAGTGCTTACAGCCTTAAAGTATAGCAATCGCTAAGGCGGTTAAATTGCTTCGGGCTGATTATTGCTGATTATTATTTGCGGGGCAATGCATTTAATAGCTCCTCAGCAATGATTTCAGCCATAATGCTAGACATTTTTGGGAGCAAAATTTCATTGGTACGCTTCATCGAGTCACCAATAACCTGAGGCAGGACAGCGATCGCCTTTTTGCCCGTTGCCGAATTATAAAAGCCAATGATGTCTCTCAATTCAGAGGTCGTAAAATACTTGTCGTAAATTGGATAGGACACCTCATCAATCAATTGGTTGACATCAATTTTTTTGATCACGCGATCGCGATATTTCCCAGCCATCCGTGAAACAATGTCGCTCAATTTCTTTTGAACTTCTGGGCTATCGCTGTCGAGCGCGGGAGCATTTTTGAGAATAGTCGATACTAATTTGGGTAATTCGGCTCTTACCATCGCATCCATGATTTGTTGAGCATTTTTGCTGGATTCAGTAATTTCTAGCAACTCTTTGATCAAAGCTCGTTTTTCTTGAGAAATTACAGGCAAACTTAGTTTGGTTGGCTTGGCTATATTACTAATCTCTTGGGGAGTCTGCGCGATCGCTTGATTATTAAATGACGGCAGTATTAATGTAGCCGTGAGCAATGAAGACAATGTAACATTTGTAAAAATACGATTTAGCTTGTAATTTCGCATAATTTTATGAGGATATTTTTTCGAGATTATAGGTGAGTTTGTCAGCGATCGCCGTTACCCAATTTTCATCTTGCTTAGTATAGCTACGCGGAATATTTGCTCCTAAAACCATGACTCCTTTTTCGCCAAGAGGTTGCACGATCACACCCTGAGTATTTTCGGGGAGATAGTCAAACTCTACCCGCCCAGGATAAAGCTCTAGTTTGACTAGATAAATTGGCTTTTGGGTTTTCATCACCCTTGCCGCGATCGTGCCAATATTTACCTGATTGCTCTTGCCTAAAATGCCTCTGCGGAGAATAGTTTGGTGATCGTAATAGATGGCTACTGATTGTGTAACTGTATTAGTAAGTAAAATATGCGTTGCCCAAGCGAGTTCTGTTTTAACTGCCTCTGGTAGATTTTCATCTATTTCCAATCCTTCTTCGCCTACTAAAATGACTGCTTCGGGCGGTTTTGGTTGCACTTGCTGCCATAACAACCCAATCAAAATTAAAACCGCACTTAATAAGACCCCCAAGGCATCAGCCCTTGACTGACTAGCAGTGAGATTTGCCGTCACCATCCGATTAGCTAATAGTGCTAATCCGCCCACCGTGCCCACTACAAGAGGCAAATATCGAATCATCATATATAAACCCAATAAAATCAGAGGTGATGCAAAGCATCACCTCTGATTTTATTGGGTTTAAAACAATTCTTGCCATGAAAAACTGATATCGGGAAAGGCGATCATAAAAAAATTATCATCTTGTTCATAACGCTGCAATTTCTTATACCCCCTTGTTGCTGGCTGTGAATATCCCAAAATTACCCGCTCATTTACATCGAACAACCACATTTCGGGAATCCCCTCCGCCGCATACAGGCGCATCTTGACTTCGCGATCGTAAGCGATCATGCTGTCTGCGACCTCAATAATCAACAGAATATCAGCAGGTGTGGGCAAAGCCTCCGCGTAAAAATCATCACGAGGCTTTAGAACAGCAAAATCAGGCTGAAGCTCTGAACCATCATCTAAACGAATTGAATTTTGAACGGAAACTAAAACAAGATCGTCCAGTTTTTTTGCAACAGCTTGGTTACACGAATGACACATGCCGCGTGTTTTCTGTCAATTGCTGACATTTCTGTAATTTCTCCATTGATTAACTCTAAGCGATCGCCATGCTCAAAAACACCAGCATCATGCATAAGGTGATATTGATGAGTGGTGAATTTGTGTGTGAGTAGTTGACCGACCATAGAATTAATGCTCCTGACGATAAATACACTTCCTATAAATTAGCATTTCGGCTAAAAGCTCTCTAGAGCTATAATTTAGATGTTATTTGACCAAAAATATAATGTCAAACCAAGATCCTGAACAAATCGACAGTATGTTGATTTTGGCGGTAGTCCTAAAAAGGAAAGGATGAAAGAAAATATCTAGATGGTTGTTACAGATTAAAGTAATGTACGTTACGACAACGAGTGTCAAGACTGGTTAGAAAGACTTTATCCTTTTCTAAGAAATTGGAAAATCACATTGGAGCTATTTGGAATCTTATTCATCATTACAACACTTCTTTACCTCCGTGTGCGTCCTTTCCTTTTTAGGACCACCTCCTTTCTCAGCAAAATTGGCAGATTTAGAAGCAGTAGAGATAGAATAGAGCTTATTTTTACCATGTCTTAACCTGATGTCAGACACACTTACGGTGGAAGCATTACCGATCTTAGCGATCGCACCAGCCCAACTTTTACGGGGAACCGGGATTTTATCGCAACTCCCGAAATATTTGTCACGCTATGGGAATAAAGCTCTAGTCATTGCTGGGGAAACCGCCAATCAAGTCACAGCTAGCTATTTTCTTAATAGCGATCACGAAATTATCCATGCGCCAGCGATCGCCAATTGTAGTGATGAAAATTTAGCAATGCTGCGTCGCCTCGTGCAGCAAGAAAATCCCCAAGTGATTGTGGGTATTGGTGGAGGCAAAGTCCTTGATACTGCGAAATTAGTTGCCCATCAATGTCAGTTGCCCATTGTCACCGTACCGACCACTGGCGCAACCTGTGCCGGATGGACAGCCCTTAGCAATGTCTATGATGCTCATGGAGCCTTTGACTATGACGTGACCCTCGATCACTGTCCTGACATGATGTTTGTGGACTATGACGTAATCGTGACTGCACCTAAGCGCACCCTCGTTTCAGGCATTGGTGATGCGATCGCTAAATGGTACGAGTCATCTGTCAGCAGTGGCAGTAGCGAGAAAACGATGGTCATCGCTGCCGTACAAGAGGCAAGAATCCTGCGTGATATTTTGTTTCAAAAGTCGGCGGAAGCGATCGCGAATCCTAACAGTCAAGCATGGCGCGAAGTTGTTGATGCGTCTGTCTGTCTTGCGGGCGCGATCGGTGGGCTCGGTGGCGCAAACTGTCGCACGGTAGCCGCCCATGCGATTCACAATGCGTTAACCCACTTGCATCAAACCCATGGCACATTACATGGCGAAAAGGTTGCCTATGGCATTTTGGTGCAGTTGCGTCTAGAGGAATTTCAAGGCAATCAACTTGCTGCCTCGTCGCGTCATCAATTGCTGAAGTTTTATCAAGAAATTGGCTTGCCAACCACACTTGCCGATCTCGGCTTAAGTCAAGTTACCCTCGCCGAATTAGAACATCTTGCGCAAATAGCTTGTCAGCGCAATTCTGATATCCATCGTTTACCCTTTATTGTTTCGCCGAGTCAAGTTCTCGCCGCAATGGTTTCCACGACTAGCCCAATTCTTGCAACAATCTAAAAAAAACTCGCGATGCGAGGCTTTTTTTAGATTGATTTAGTGTGGGCAAAGCCCATACTAAATCAGTAAAGCCAAATTTTACAAAAGATAGCTTTGCTATCTTTTGTAAAATTTTTAACGTACGCTGGGCAATTCAATTTCCATCGCTTGCTGTTGCATTTTCTTGAAGACGTTATAAAAGCCATTGGCGCGAGATGGTGTGAGGCTTGCCACTAAACCTGTGTCTTTAATGAAGTCGGGCGTGAGCAACTCAATTTCCTTTTGGGTTAAGCCGCCCATACAGACCGATAGCAAACCAACAAATCCTTTACTAATCAATGCATCCGAGTCACCTGAAAATACGACTCGTTCGTTGGCATCTAGTTTCGCTACCACATATACCTGTGATACACAGCCCTGCACTTTGTTGTCAGGGGTTTTGAGAGCTTCGGGAAATGCTTCTAGTTTCTTCCCGTATAAAATTAGTTGCTCATAACGTTGTTTCGGATCGGAGAGCCTCTGAAATCGCTGGACAATGCGATCGATGGCTTCAGGTAAATGGGTCGGGCTTGACATTAGCTTTGGAAATATTTGGAAATGATTTTCAAGATTTAGACAGAAAATCTTAGAGCTATTCCAGTTTAAAGGATCTGATCGCATCTTGTGGGGCGATCCATCTATAGCAAAGCAAGTTTTGCTGAGGACATAAAACTCAAGAAGTGAGGGGCGGAGCAAAGCGCCGCCCCTCACTTCTTGGGTTTTGGTTTGTACTAGCAAACTCTTTTTTTGCTATATCTGAGAATAGTTTTTGCCTTAGGCAAAAACTATTCTCAAGTTTGAACCTTTTGACTAGAAGCAAATGTCTAAACCAGCGTAAATCGTTAAATAGTTAATTAAGACGATCTCCAAAGGTGACATTATGAAAAGCTTCATTCTTCCAATGCTTGCAGCTACCTCAGTTCTCAGCACCCTCAGCCTGATGAGTCCAAGCTCCGCATCCGCAGGTCCGATCCATGAACGCCAAGTTAATCAACAGGTGCGCATCTATAAGGGTGTGCAAGAAGGCACAATTAGCCCCTTGGAATATAAAAGATTAGAGGCAAGAGAGGCAAAAATTGCCGTTCAACGTCGCGTTTATCTTAAGGATGGTGATTTGAGCGGTAAAGAAGCTGTCCGTTTGACCAATGCTCTAAATCGTACTTCGAGAGCAATCTATCGCGATCGACATGATTAAATCACAGCACTTTGCTCTTCTGTAATCAATACTTCGGACAATTTTTAATTCTATAGCAACGTAAGAGATAGATAGGACAATTCAAAACCCAAAAGATGGCAGAGCGAAGCTCTGCCATCTTTTGGGTTTTATGTCCTAAGCAAAGCTTACATTGCTATATATAACGGAAAAAGTAAAGATAGCCTTCATACTCGCTTCTCTTATGATGCCAATTAACAAAAGTGTGGCAGCACTTCCGTGAATTAAAAATCTAACCCTGTAAGGGTTTTGAAAGCACAAAATGGAATAGCCATTTTGTGCTTTGGTATAAAACATTTCTGTTATAGCTTTTACGAAAAAAATCCCCCACATTACTGTGGAGGATTTTTTTAATTAACTAGCAAGCTAGATTAACCGAAAGCAGTTGCTGTTGACGCAATTAGGAAGGCTGCATAGGTGAGGATGTAGCCAATCGTGAAGTGAGCCAAGCCAACCAAACGAGCTTGAACAATGGAGAGAGCCACAGGCTTGTCTTTCCACTGAACCAAACTTGCAAGAGGTGTTCGTTGGTGTGCCCATACAAGGGTTTCGATCAATTCTTGCCAATAACCACGCCAAGAGATCAAGAACATGAATCCAGTTGCCCAAACTAGGTGTCCGAAGAGGAACATCCAAGCCCAAACAGAGATATTGTTCATGCCATAGGGGTTGTAGCCATTGATCAACTGAGCGGAGTTGAGCCATAGGTAGTCACGGAGCCAGCCCATGATGGTAACAGAGGATTCGTTGAACTGAGCAACGTTACCTTGCCATACACCGAGGTGTTTCCAATGCCAGTAGAAGGTTGTCCAACCGATGGTGTTCAACATCCAGAACATGGCGAGGTAGAAGGAATCCCATGCTGAGATGTCGCAAGTACCGCCACGACCAGGACCGTCGCAAGGGAAGCTGTAGCCGAAGTCTTTTTTGTCTGGCATCAGCTTAGATCCACGAGCATCCAACGCGCCCTTAACCAAGATCAAGGTGGTGGTGTGTAGACCTAGAGCGATCGCATGGTGAACTAGAAAGTCGCCAGGTCCAATGGTGAGGAACAAGGAGTTGCTGTCGGAGTTGATACCAGCCAACCAGCCAGGTAGCCAAGCAGCACCAGCGTTAGAGGGGATGCTACCAGCATTAGAGAGCAGTACGTCAAAGCCATAGAGAGCTTTGCCTTGAGCTGCTTGAACCCACTGAGCGAATACAGGCTCGATCAAGATTTGCTTTTCAGGAGTACCGAAAGCTTGCATTACGTCGTTATGAACGTAAATACCTAGGGTGTGGAAACCTAAGAAGAGAGATACCCAGCTTAGGTGAGAGATGATTGCTTCCTTATGCTCAAGCATACGGGCAAGAACGTTGTCCTTGTTAGCTTCAGGATCATAGTCTCGAACGAAGAAGATCGCACCGTGAGCAAACGCACCAACCATTAAGAAACCAGCAATATATTGGTGATGAGTATATAGAGCAGCTTGAGTGGTGAAGTCCTTAGCGATGAACGCATAGGAAGGCATCGAGTACATGTGCTGAGCAACTAAGGAGGTGATTACACCCAAAGAAGCAAGAGCAAGACCGAGTTGGAAGTGCAAAGAGTTGTTGATGGTGTCATACAAACCCTTGTGACCAGCGCCTAGCGCACCACCGAAAGGAGTACCCTTAGGAGGATTGTGGGCATTCAAGATCTCTTTGATGCTGTGACCGATACCAAAGTTGGTGCGGTACATATGACCAGCAATGATGAACAATACGGCGATCGCCAAGTGGTGATGCGCGATGTCAGTCAGCCAAAGAGACTCGGTTTGAGGGTGGAAACCACCCAAGAAGGTCAGGATTGCAGTACCAGCGCCATCAGAGGTTCCGAAGATGTGACCTGCGGTATCAGGATTCTGAGCATAGACACCCCAGTTACCAGTGAAGAAAGGTGCAAGACCTGCTGGATGGGGAGGAACGCTCAAGAAGTTATCCCAACCGACATGGATACCGCGAGATTCAGGAATCGCAACGTGAACCATGTGACCAGTCCATGCCAAAGAGCTTGCGCCGAACAAACCAGCCAAGTGGTGGTTGAGGCGAGATTCAGCATTCTTGAACCAAGAGAGGCTAGGACGGAAGCTGGGCTGTAGGTGCAACCATCCTGCAAAAAGCAGGACAGCCGCGAATACGAGCATCCAGATTGCGCCAGTGAATAGCTCGGCATTGGTACGCATACCGATGGTGTACCACCAGTGGTAAACACCAGAATAAGCGACGTTTACGGGACCAGCTGCGTCAGTTTGAGTGAAAGCTTCTACTGCGGCCTTACCGAAGTGAGGGTCCCAAATCGCATGGGCGATTGGACGTGTGGTGAGAGGATTTTTGATCCATTGCTCGAAGTTACCCTGCCACGCTACGTGAAACAGGTTGCCAGATGTCCACAGGAAGATGATTGCCAAATGCCCGAAGTGTGAAGCAAAAATCTTTTGGTAAAGACTTTCTTCGGTAACACCATCGTGACTTTCAAAATCGTTCGCTGTGGCGATCGCATACCAGATCCGACGGGTTGTTGGATCTTGTGCGAGAGCCTGGCTAAACTTAGGAAATTTCGTTGCCATAATTACTTCAATTTCTCCGTTATTATTAGCCAAGTGCACCGTAACGGGCTAGGAAGAATGCCCAAGTTGTGGCAATTCCACCTAATAGGTAGTGAGCTAGACCCACAGCACGACCTTGAGTAATGCTCAAAGCGCGAGGAGAAATAGCTGGAGCAACGTTGAGCTTGTTGTGCGCCCAAACGATTGACTCAATGAGTTCTTGCCAGTAGCCACGACCACTGAATAGGAACATAAGGCTGAAAGCCCAGATAAAGTGAGCGCCCAAGAAGATCAAACCGTAAGCTGACAATGCCGAACCGTAGGATTGAATAACGTTGGAAGCTTGAGCCCACAAGAAGTCACGCAACCAACCATTGATGGTCAATGCACTCTGTGCAAAGTTACCACCAGCCATATTGGTAATTGTTCCGCTTGCATCAACAGTACCGAAAATATCAGACTGCATTTTCCAAGAGAAGTGGAAAATTACAACTGAGATACAGTTGTACATCCAGAAAAGACCGAGGAATACATGATCCCATGACGAAACTTGACATGTGCCGCCACGACCAGGTCCATCGCAAGGGAATCGGAAACCAAGTTCAGCTTTATCTGGAACCAAGCGAGAACTACGTGCATAAAGCACGCCTTTCAGCAAGATTAAGACAGTAACGTGAATGGTAAACGCATGGATGTGATGCACCAAGAAGTCAGCAGTACCAAGAGCCATGTGAGCCATTGCAACTTTGCCACCGACAACTAAGGTTTCGCCACCAAAAATAGGGCTAACACTAGAGGTTGCGTAAGGAGCAGTTGTACCAGCTGCAGCAGCATGGATTCCTTGAATCCAGTTAGCGAAGACTGGCTTCAACTGAATTGCGGTGTCAGAAAACATATCTTGAGGACGACCCAATGCACGCATGGTGTCGTTGTGGATGTAAAGCCCAAAGCTATGGAAGCCAAGGAAGATACATACCCAGTTGAGGTGAGAAATTAATGCATCACGTTGGCGCAACATCCGATCGAGCAAGTTGTTTACATTCTTAGCAGGATCGTAGTCACGAACCATGAAGATACCAGCGTGAGCAGCAGCACCACAGATACAGAAGCCGCCGATCCACATGTGATGTGTAAATAGCGAAACTTGAGTAGCGTAGCTGGTAGCAATGTAAGGATAAGCAGGCATCGCGTACATATGCTGAGCGACGATAATGCTTAATGAACCCAACAAAGCTAGATTGACTGCTAGCTGAGCGTGCCAAGAAGAAGTCAAAATTTCGTATAGACCCTTATGACCTTCACCAGTTAGTGGTCCCTTGTGAGCTTCAAGAATTTGCTTCATGCTGTGACCGATACCCCAGTTGGTCCGGTACATGTGACCAGCGATGATGAAAAGTGTCGCGATCGCAAGGTGATGGTGAGCTTGGTCAGTGAGCCAAAGAGATCCAGTTTGAGGATTCAAGCCACCCTTAAAGGTCAAGAAGTCAGCATAAGCACCCCAGTTCAATGTAAAGAAAGGTGTTACACCTTGAGCAAAACTAGGGAAAATATCCGACATCAAGGAAGGATTTAGGATGAACTCATGGGGTAGAGGGATCTGATCAGCGGGTACGCCCTTATCAAGGTAGTAGTTGATAGGAATCGATACGTGGATCTGATGTCCAGCCCAAGACAGGGAACCCAAACCGAGTAAACCTGCCAAGTGGTGGTTCATCATCGATTCAGCATTCTTAAACCACTCAAGTTTTGGAGCAGCCTTGTGGTAGTGAAACCAACCAGCGAAGAACATCAAACCTGCCATCACCAAACCGCCAATTGCGGTGCATAGGAGTTGATACTCAGTAGTGATACCAGATGCTCTCCAAAGGTGGAACAAACCAGAAGTGATTTGAATACCTTGGAAACCGCCGCCAACATCGCCGTTCAAGATATCTTGACCGACAACATTCCAGACCACTTGAGCGCTGGGTTTAATGTTGACTGGATCGGCAAGCCAACCAGTGTAGTTAGAGAATTTTGCTCCGTGGTAATACATACCACTAAGCCAGATAAAGATAATACCTAGGTGCCCAAAGTGAGCGGAGAAGATCTTGCGGGCAGTATCTTCTTCGGTTGTGAAACTGTCAAAGTCATGCACATTGGCATGAAGATCCCAAATCCATGTGGTGGTTTTTGGTCCCTTCTTAAGGGTGCGATCAAAGTGACCAGGTTGTCCCCACTTCTCGAAAGAAGTAGGTACTACGTCACGATCAACCGATACCTTTACCTCTGTGTCTGGCTTTTGAGGAGTCATTGTCATGTAAATTTTCCTCTCTCAGACTGTTAAGACAAAGTAGATTAAACGATTAGGCTAGTTCTCTCATAGTGCTGAATCTATGAATGAGATAAGTACTGCTTTAATAAGAGAACCTAAGCCACGATGACGTAATTATAGATTTACGTTTGTGTCGCTCTAGAATCTTTGTAACAATTGTTTAGAATATCTCTGTTTTGCCCAATCCTTTGCGCTGCAATAAATTTAGACAAATGAGGCAAGTTTATTAAGTCAATGCAATCCACATTTTTCTTAATAAAACTTTATTAAATTCGCAAGCGTCATGTTTTCTATCCTATTGAGGCAGTGATCTTGTAATTTCCCTAAAGGTTGCCTAACCCTCAAAATTGTTAAGGCTAAGATAGGCTTGCAAGGTAGCCAGTAATGACTGGTGCTATGGAGGATATTATGCCTAGTGATTTGCCCAAAAGTTTTCTCGATCAGTTACGTGAAATGACAGTTGTGGTTGCCGATACAGGGGATATCCATGCAATTGAGATGGTAAAACCTCAAGATGCAACCACAAACCCTTCTTTAATCACGGCTGCTGCCCAAATGCCACAGTATCAAGAAATTGTCGATGAAACTCTCCTTGAAGCCAGAACTGAACTTGGCAAAGATGCTAAGCCTGCTCAAGTGGTCTCTTTGGCTTTCGATCGCTTGGCGATCGCCTTTGGCATGAGAATTTTACAAACTATCCCAGGGCGAGTTTCGACTGAAGTGGATGCCCGTTTGTCCTATGACACGATCGCTACTCTAGAAAAAGCGCATTATTTGATTTCACAATATGAAGCCCATGGCATTTCTCGCGATCGCATTTTGATCAAGATCGCATCAACATGGGAGGGGATCAAAGCGGCGGAATCACTAGAAAAAGAAGGAATTCATTGCAATTTGACCTTATTGTTTGGGTTGCACCAAGCGATCGCCTGTGCCGAAGCAGGGGTAAAGTTGATTTCGCCCTTCGTGGGTCGGATTCTCGATTGGTACAAAAAAGATACGGGTCGAGATAGCTATCCAGCCGCCGAAGACCCAGGTGTATTGTCCGTCTCAAAAATTTATAACTACTATAAAAAGTTTGGGTATAAAACTGAAATTATGGGTGCGAGTTTTCGCAATATGGGCGAGATTGTAGAACTTGCAGGCTGTGATTTATTAACAATTTCTCCTGCTTTGCTGGATGAGCTGCATAATACTCAAGGGGAACTAGTACGCAAACTCCATCCCGCGATCTCATCACAGTCTGATGTGGTCAAGATCCCAATGGATAAAGCTACTTTTGAGGCGATGCACTCAAGCGATCAGATGGCATCTGAGAAACTTGACGAAGGCATCAAAGGATTCTCTAAAGCACTCATCACTTTAGAGGAGTTACTAGCTGAGAGACTAGCCAAACTTGAAGAACCAGTACTTGCGACAGTCTAAACTTCCCACTTATAGTGCTCCCCAGTCTAGATCAGCAAGAGATTGTTGCTCCGTCGAAGACGAACCAACAAACCTCAGGACTTGTATTTCTACCTTAAACAGCGCTACAGCTTTACCTAGAAAATTGTTAGGGTGAGCAATGCTCACCCTAGCTTGCTTATTGCTATACTTGCAAATATGCCGCCACAATCGCCAATAGCTCCCATATTTTCAAGAAAAAGTAGAGTTTATCAAGCTCTGATAGAGCAGTTTGATTTGTTGCTTCGCGCCAAATATCCGCTTGTATATATAGTTACTGCCGAAGAAGAGCCAGTCGAAGATGTTTTGACTGAGATAGCTCAACAATCTAGCCCTAGCCGCAGGATCTTGTTTTGGGATATAGCAAGAGGCTGGAGTGACAATAACGCCGATAAAGGATCGGTGATGTCGGCTTTGTCGCGGATAGCTCAACGGGATAAGGCAACTAAGGATGGTGATAACGTTTTGTACATACTGAGGGATCTACATCCAATCCTGAAATATCCCCATCATGATCGCCATATTCCAATTATTCGCGAACTTAAAAACTTAGCTAGGGATCTCAAACTTGATCGGCGGACGATTGCCCTAACCAGTCATGTACTAGAGATTCCACCCGAATTAACCGAAGAAATTACAGCGATCGATTTTCCTTTGCCTGCGATCGCTGAAATCGAATATTTAATCAAACAAAAGATTTCTTCCAATAAACTCAACTTGTCAAACTTGGCTTGGGAGCAACTGGTCAAGGCTTGTCAAGGTCTAAGTAGAACAAGGATTCAAAGGGTTTTAGCTAAAGCGATCGCTGAAAAAGAACAAGTAAATGATTCAGATATAGATGCAGTATTAGCTGAAAAGCAGCAAGCAATAAGGCAAACAGGAATCTTAGAATTTTTTACAGGTAATGAATCGCTAAAAAACGTGGGCGGTTTGGATAATCTCAAGCAATGGGTGCGAATTCGTCGAGATGCCTTCACGGAAGAGGCGAAACGTTACGGTATACCAACGCCCAAAGGTGTTTTATTAGTCGGTATTCAAGGCACTGGCAAGTCTTTATCCGCAAAAACAATCGCGAACGAATGGCGTTTACCATTACTGCGTCTTGATATTGGGCGACTATTTGGGAGTTTTGTGGGGGAGAGCGAGAGTAGGATGCGTCAGATGATTCAACTTGCTGAAGCAACTGCGCCTTGTGTATTGTGGATCGACGAGATCGATAAAGCTTTTGGTAATGCCAATATGTCTACTGATGGTGACTCTGGGGCAAGTCGGCGCGTATTTGGCACATTAATCACATGGATGCAAGAAAAAACGGCTCCTGTTTTTATTGTTGCCACAGCAAATAATGTACGGATTTTGCCAGCCGAGCTTTTACGAAAAGGTAGATTTGACGAGATTTTCTTTTTGAATTTGCCTACTGAGTCTGAACGCCAAGAAATTTTTAAGGTGCATTTACAAAAATTGCGCCCCAGTCGATTGCGTGAATTTGATCTATTTTTATTAGCTCGACACACCAAAAATTTTAGCGGCGCTGAAATAGAGCAAGTCATCATTGATGGTATCCATCGAGCCTTTGGACGAGGTAGCAGTGGCAATCGAGAAGACTTCACTACCGAAGATATCATTAGTGCGATCGAGGAGACTGTCCCACTAGCTGCGATCGCCTCACAACAGATCGAATCTCTCAAACAATGGGCTGCTGAGTCTGGTGCTAGGACTGCATCAAATGATGAACAATTACTTCAAGAATTACGAAAGTTTGCAATTAACCTAGAATAGAGAAAATGGCAGACACGCTCTATTCTCAAATTTTATGTCTCACTTCACCACGATCGCCATTGAAATCAACAATGGTGACTTGCTAGAGCAAGCGCTGCAATCGCTAGGATATCCTGTCAAGCAAAACACTTTAGTGCGCGGATACCTTGGCGATACTACTACAGCTAACTATGTGATCCCAATGCCTAATGCCTATGACATTGGCTTTCGGAAAGCAGGTGATCGCTACGAACTCATTGCAGACATGTGGGGAGTAGCAATGAATGTCGAGGAATTTCTAGGAGAACTAAATCAGCAATATGCAGCTAGAACTGTTCTAGAGAGCGCGACTCAACAGGGATTTGTGATCGAGCAGCAAGAAATATTTGAAGACGGTACTGTGAGAATTGTAATTGGGCGATGGGCTTAACCACAAAAAAGCTTGCTTCGCAAGTTTTTTTGTGGTTTTTAGTCGGAATTGCGGAATAGGGTTAAAACTGGTACACAGGCTCCAACGCATGAGGCGATCGCCCCAATTCCTGAAAATATATGAGGAGCTTGAACATACTTAACTATTTCGTCTGTAGCGAGAGGCAATGTAGCGAGAAGCACACACGACACACCTAAGCGAACTGCTAGTTGATGAATCATGTTTAATACTTGAATTCTATATTTTTTAATCTATGGATATCTCACACTAGGTTGACTAAAGGGGATCGTCATCTATAAATAGAGTGATATATCAATATTGGAACAATGGATAAATGTCAATTTATATTAAGGGAGATCATGATCTCAATGAGTACATCGGCACAATTAAAAAATACTTCTAGAAGCTGAACTGACCTATTAGTAAGCAGTTCAGCTTTTTCGATTTTATATTTAATTGTACTGAAGTACTTAGCAGACTCTAAAATTCTGCGCTCCTAATAAATCTATAAATTGTTTAGAATCGCTAGGTTTTGAAATCTAGGTTTAGCGAAGTAATAACCTTGAAAAAGCTCAATCCCAAAAGATTGCAGAATACTTAGCTCTTCATAGGTTTCGACACCTTCAGCAATCACCTTAATCTCTAACTCATTACATACTTGTACAATTCCTTTAATGATCGCTTGGCGACCTTTGTTTTGATCAATATAGCGAATTAAGCCCATATCTAACTTGACCAAATCTGTTTGAAACTCAGCTAGTAAATTTAGTCCTGAGTAACCAGCCCCAAAATCATCGATCGCCGTTAAAAAGCCTTGTTGTCGATAGTACTGAATAATTTCCCGAAGATGCCCGTGATCCTTGATTTTCTCTCCCTCCGTAATCTCAAAAATGATACGGTCAACGGGAAACCCAAAGGTTTCGGCTGCCTCAAGTGTCGTACGAATACATAATTCAGGACGATACACAGCATTTGGCAAGAAATTAATACTAAGAAAAGATTTAATATTCAGCTTTGCCCCTAACTGAACTGCTTTGACTCGGCAAGCTTGATCAAAGCAATAACGGTTTTGATCATTGATTCGCCCTAATAGATCCCCCGCAGCCTCCTCATTCAGCCCTCTGACGAGAGCTTCTTGGGCAAAAATTTCTTTGGTAGTCGTGTTAACAATTGGCTGGAATGCCATTGTAAAGACAAATCCTAAACCAGCACCTGTCCTACATTCAGCACAACCAATTTTTTTATGTTCTTGATTTTCTGTCATTTCTAGCTACCTTATATTTTTTGCATACTTTTTTAAGCTTGGACGCGCCTCTCTAATTTTTTCCTGAGAAAGGAATAGTTTTAAAAATCAATATTTTTTAGTTTGTAATTTAAGGTCTTTAATATGGGAACCCTTAGAGGAAGGCAAAGTCAATAATCATGTGTATTTATTCGCAAGTTTCGCAACTAATTTTATGAAATCAACTTTTTTAGTCTGTTGTAGCCTTTTAGCGTTTGGGGGAGCAATCGCGATCGCGCCTAATTTGAATGCGACATCTTTAGCCAAACAACAAAACCAGACTTCACCAATACGGTCTACTAATATAAGTCAAAGTACTAATCGGGTCAGTTTTGAAACTGAGTTGCTCAAGCTAACTAACTTAGAGCGCCAAAAAGTAGGCTTATCTCCCCTTAAGCTTTCGTCACAATTGACAAAAGCTGCTCAGTCCCATGCGAGAGATATGGCAAGAAATAACTACTTTAGTCATACGGGGCTAAACGGTTCTAGTATGGCAGATCGAGCTAAGGGGAATGGTTATAAATATTTTGCTTTAGGTGAAAATATTGCTGCTGGGAAATCAACGCCTGAAGAGGCAATTCGGCAATGGATGAATAGTTCTGGGCATCGCGCTAATATTCTTAATAGTAGATTTACTGAGATTGGCTTTGGATATGAGAATGCACCAAACTCTCGCTATCGACACTATTGGGTACAGGTGTTTGGAACACCTCAACGCTAGGCTATAGCTATAGAATTATAGAATAAACAAGCTCGCGAAGCGAGCTTGTTTATTATCAAAAATCTATGAGCGATCACCAATATATTCTTTTCAATAAACCCTATGGGGTTCTCTGTCAGTTTACTGATGATAGCGTATCGCCACGCCCCACTCTAAAAGAATATATTGACATCCCTGAAGTATATTCAGTAGGTCGATTGGATTTTGATAGCGAAGGGTTATTACTTCTAACGAATGATGGGCAGTTAAAGCATCGCTTAATCGATCCCCAGTTTGAACATTCACGAACTTATTGGGTACAAGTAGAAAGAATTCCCACAGAAGATGCCTTGGAGCAGTTACGCAATGGTGTCATGATCCAAGGATATCGAACTAAACCTGCGATCGCTAATTTATTAGATACTGAGCCAGATTTAGCAGAGCGCCAGCCGCCCATTCGCTTTCGGGCTAGTATCCCCACAGCTTGGCTAGAACTGAAATTAACAGAAGGCAAAAATCGTCAAGTTAGAAAAATGACAGCAGCAGTTGGATTTCCCACTTTGCGATTAGTGCGCGTAACAATCGCCCATTTAAGCTTGGCAGATCTGCAAGTTGGAAAATGGAGAAATTTGACTCAAGCAGAACTACAAGAACTCCGCCTGAAAGTAATCCCCCGCCGACTGAGATAGAACATCTATAAGTTTTGCTGTTATATCTTTATGATTATTCCACGCAAGTTCTTGATAACCAACGATAGGAACTTCTGCTTGAAATAGCTCAGTTAGTAACTTGTAGTTTGGATTGATCGAGATTGATCCATGCTGCAATACTGAATTGTGCCGATAAACTTGAGCACTACCAATGAGTTTGCGTCCATCAGCAATTACTAAGTCCGCATTGGTTGCCGTAGAGAAGCAGCTAGGGTTATGAATATAGCCCCGCCCTGCTTTTCCGTAGCTTAGCTTAACCCCCAACTCGGCAAAACCTTGAATTAGAAATCCGCTGATGTATTCATAAGTCTCACGATGCGATCGCTTTCTGCCAAAGGTATTATCTTCAAACTCCCCAAATTGATCCCCACCAACATCAGCGCTGATGATCAATGCATAAGTAAGATCTCCTTGATGTAGTACAGCACGCCCCCCACTTGGACGACGAATGATGTCGAGATTATGTTTTTGAGCGATCTCATTCCAGCGAATAGGATATTGCTTTTGATTAAAACCTAAGGAAATCGCAGATGGACTCCAGCGATAAAATCTTAAAATCGATGGCGATTGAGGATCTTGGCTATGGCGATCAAGCAAAGAATTATCAAGAGCCATTTGTAGCTTTCCCGATATTTCAGAATAAGGAAGAAGCTCCCATAGTTTGTTCATGAATTTATAGAAATGACAAGAAAGCACGCAAAAGGTGCTTTCTTGATTAAGACACAGTACTAAACGCCGAAATTTTCTTTTAATACTTCATCATTTTCATCGGCGATTGCTGCCACAATCGTGATGATTCGTGAGATTTCCGCAGGTGAAAGATCCTCAACAGAGCGTGAACACAATACCAAAACTTGATCATTCTGGATCGCATACCGAGCTTCAAATGTATCAGCAGCATTTTTTTCCAAAAGCCACCGTGTCATTTTTGCTTCGTCTTTAAATGGGGCAGCAAGTACAGTCGAAAAGACGGTGAAGGTATCATTAGGCTCGGTTCCAGTAATGTTGACAACTACTTCTACAGTGCCATATTGAAATTTCCACGTGTCCTCAGTCTGGTTTTCAAGAGCCGAATTTTCAGCATCCATACTGGCGATGACAGTTTGGATCGTTTGCACAATGTGATTAGTCGGTGGTGCAAAACTAGATTCTGCTTCTACAGGAGTTATTGGCGATTCTGTTGTGAAGGTCATAGTTAAATATCTAGTTACTATCTGCCAATAGTGTATAGCAAACGTCAATGTTTTTCATAAAACACCCTCGCGGCTCAGCAATTCTCATTGTAAAAATCGGTTTTGTGGTTTTCAGCGCCTGCGGTACTGAAAACCACAAAATCAGTTTCATATGCTTAGTAACGCAAATCGTAGAAACTTAATCTGCCATAACCAAGGAATTGTGAATTTGGGTGATCGCCTTGGGGAAATGCGATCACCCCAAACAGATAAACGCCATCATAGCGAGGATTTCGGACTGGGCGAAGTCCCACTACGAGCTTACTGTTAAGCTCATTGCTCGCAGGTATCGGGGGATTAAAAGTAATTGTGATTTTTGGGCGATCTTGAGCTTGGCTTGGCAACAACTCAGTTTTACTAGAGATGGCAACTCGATCGCCTGATGGAGATTGCAAATAAGCAATTGTTTGATTGCTATATAAAAATTAACCTTGTCAAAACCTTCTGTCTGAGAAATTTCTAACTTTTCTAGTGGCTCACCCATATTTTGCGGTAAAGCGATCGCAAAGTAGTATGTCGCATTCCAAGAGTAGATGCGATTTATAACTGCAAAAACTGGCAGAGCAAAAATTGGTAGCAATGCGATCGCAGTCATAACTTTTTTACGCATTTTTTTCACCATAAAGACGTATTGTTTTGCTAGCATTGTAGGAATAGCTACTTTTTTCGCCGCGATAGGCTTACCGAAAGCCTTACGATCGCATTAAATGCTATCTCATTAAGATAGAGGTATCTACTGTGGTTTCTTCCCCTCCAACATCGTCGAATGTCGTACTAAATCTTGAAGGTGCGCTTTCATCTAGTATAAATTCATCCAGCTCAGATCCTGAAAGTACCACAGATAATATAACTAGTCGTTCAATGATCGCGATTCTTGATTTCGGTTCTCAGTACTCAGAGCTAATTGCTCGACGTATCCGTGAGACGCAAGTTTATTCTGAAGTTCTAACTTATCATATCTCAGCCGAAGATTTACTGAAGCTTAATCCTAAGGGGATCATCTTGTCAGGCGGTCCAAACTCAGTCTATGACGAGTGTGCTCCTCTATGCGATCCTGATATTTTCAATTTGGGTATACCTGTTTTAGGCGTTTGCTATGGAATGCAACTGATGGCAAAGCAACTCGGCGGCAAGGTCGAACTTGCTGAGCATGGAGAATATGGTAAAGCTGAATTACAAATTGATGATCCCACCGATCTGCTTACTAATGTAGAAACGGGCATCACGATGTGGATGAGTCATGGTGATTCTGTAATTGAGCTACCTAAAGGATTTGAAATTTTAGCTCATACAGCAAACACCCCCTGCGCCGCGATCGCTGATCACAAAAAAAATCTTTACGGTGTTCAGTTCCATCCTGAGGTCGTACATTCCACAGGTGGGATGGCGATGATTCGCAATTTCGTTTATCACATTTGTAAATGTGAACCAAGTTGGACGACCGATGCATTTATCGAAAATTCAATTCGTGAAATTCGTGCTCAGGTTGGCGATAAGCGCGTTTTACTAGCACTATCAGGTGGTGTAGATTCTTCAACACTTGCCTTTTTATTACATAGGGCGATCGGCGATCAACTCACTTGTATGTTTATCGATCAAGGCTTCATGCGTAAGCTGGAACCAGAGCGTCTAGTCAAACTTTTTGAAGAACAGTTCCACATTAATGTTGTGTATGTTAATGCTCGTGAAAGATTTCTGGAAAGAGTCAAGGGTATTACCGAGCCTGAGCAGAAACGGAAGTTAATCGGCAGTGAATTCATCAATGTCTTTGAAGAAGAATCACAGCGATTAGGACCATTTGATTTCCTCGCTCAAGGGACTCTTTATCCAGATGTAATTGAATCGGCTGACACTAACGCTGATCCTGTCACTGGTAAACGTGTTGCCGTTAAAATCAAGAGCCATCACAATGTGGGTGGCTTACCTGATAATCTTCGATTTACTCTAGTGGAACCTCTTCGCAAGTTGTTCAAAGATGAAGTACGGAAGGTGGGGACAGCGCTTGGACTTCCCGAAGAGATTGTGAAGCGCCAGCCCTTCCCAGGTCCTGGTTTAGCGATTAGGATTATCGGTGATATTACTAGCGATCGCCTAAACACTTTGCGCGATGCTGATTTAATTGTACGCCAAGAGATCAATCGTGCAGGTCTATACAATAACCTCTGGCAAGCCTTTGCGGTGCTATTGCCTACCGTTCGTAGTGTGGGAGTGATGGGCGATAAGCGCACCTATTCCCATCCTATCGTGTTGCGTCTAGTTACTAGTGAGGATGGTATGACTGCCGACTGGGCAAGAGTTCCATATGATCTATTGGAAACTATTTCTAATCGTATTGTCAATGAAGTAGAAGGTGTCAATCGCGTGGTTTTAGATATTACATCTAAGCCACCTGGCACTATTGAATGGGAATGAACCTTGATCAAAACCCAGTCATAGGAACTCGCTCCACGCCTCTATGAATGGGTTTTAACTATAGCGACAGATACAACAAATTTAGTTCAGGCAAGCCATAGGATTTTAGCGTAGAGTAATGTGGAATAGACAGGTATGACAGCCAACTGGCGGTTATGCTTGTCTATTTTTTATTGATATAGCAACGTAAGAGATAGATAGGACAATTCAAAACCCAAAAGATGGCAGAGCTTCGCTCTGCCATCTTTTGGGTTTTATGTCCTAAGCAAAGCTTACATTGCTATAGAATAAATACAAGTTTGCTCGCATTCAGGTTTATAGGCGTGAATATTCAAGAATATCAACGAAGAACCATGACTAATGAAAAGACTACTCAAAATTTTTATGCCGATCTACCTATTCTTCAGAATTTTGCTGATATTACCCATAGTGAGAATTTTTACGCAGTTCCCAGTGACTGGGCACTAATCATTACCGATATTGTTGAATCAACTCAGGCGATCGAATTGGGGCGATATAAAGACATTAATCTCTTAGGTGCTTGTTCAATAATCGTGATTTTGAATATAGTGGGAGCCCTAGAAATTCCATTTGTATTTGGGGGCGATGGTGCATCAATTCTCATACCTCCAAGATTCATCCAAGAAGCAGAGCTAGCCTTGTTTGCTGTCCAAAAGATGGCAGCAGACGAGTTTAATTTGGTGTTACGAGTAGGTATAGTACCGATCACAGCAATCTCTTCAAACCATGAAATTAAAATGGCTAAACTGCGAATTTCAGAAAACTATGACCAAGCAATCCTTAGAGGTGGGGGAATTAGCTATGCGACAAATTTGATTAAAGACAAAGCCACAACTAGTTTCTACAGTCCAAAGTCTAAAAGCTCCAATCCGATCGCTGACTTTTCTGGCTTAGAATGCCGATGGCAAGACATCCCCACGCGTCACGAAGAGATCCTGAGTTTAATCGTATTTGTAACAGATCCAAGTCAAAGCCAAGTTGATAATCTCTACCGAGAGGTAATTAATCAAATTGATCGCATTTATGGAAAAGGAACAGAATGCCATCCTGTAGTATCAGCAAATTTACAACTTGCCTTTGGGGAAAAGAACTTATCATCTGAAACCCGAGTCTTTACGGCTTCTAAGAATTGGTTGAAACGAATTTTATACCTATGGAAAATACGCTTGATTAATTTGTTAGGTGATGTTCTGATGTCTTTGAACATCAAAACTGGGGCTTTTAATTGGGGTGATTATAAACAAATAGTTTCAGAGTCCACCGACTTCAAAAAATTTGATGATGTTCTGCGAATGGTTGTTTCTGGAACAACTCAACAGCGCAAAAAAATAATTGACTATTTAGAAAAGAAATTTCAAGAAGGTCGTTTAGTATATGGATTTCATGTGTCCGATCGCGCTCTGATGACTTGCTTAGTCTTTGATCGCGATGGTCGTCAAGTCCATTTTGTAGATGGCGCTGATGGTGGCTATGCATTGGCGGCAAAAAAGATGAAAGAACGCATGAAGAGTTAGAAAAGCAGGGCTTGCTCACCCTGCTCAAAACAGAGAAAAGGGACGTAAAACGTCCCTTTTCTCCGTTTTGGATTTTGGCTTGTATGTCCTAAGGCATCTTTAAAGCGATCACATTGCACGGTAGGCTAGTAATAGTGACTATAGCAAAAGGAAACTCCCGTGCTTTTATCAAAAGGCTTTGAAGTGGAAATCTACACCTCTACACCGACAGGGGATGTGGTGGGCTTTAGCGATCGCATTGTGGCTAATCTAAATGGGTTTGTGCGCGAACCAGACAGCCGTAATGTTGAATACATTACGCCGCCTTTTCATAAGTATGAGCCGTTGCTAATGGCATTAGTGGAGCCACGTCAGAAATTACGCAGCTATTTGCGATCGCTTGGTGATTACACTTTGATGCCAGGGAGTACGCTGGCTTTGGGTGGGGTTGATCATTTTTATCGTTCTGATCCCCAGAATCCTTATCACACTTACATCGAGCAGACTTATGGTACTAATGTGGTCACGGCAAGTATTCATATTAATGTCGGTATCCCTGACTTAGAGTCACTAATTGCTGCCTGTCGCTTGATCCGTCTGGAAGCACCGCTCTATCTTGCTCTTAGTGCCGCTTCTCCATTCCTTGATGGCAAAGCTACTGGATTTCATTCTTCACGCTGGCAGATGTTTCCTAAAACACCGAAGCTAGTTCCATTGTTTAGCAGCCATCATCATTTTGTGGAATGGACAGAACAGCAATTACAGTTAGGCACAATGCAAAATGTGCGTCATCTCTGGTCGTCGGTGCGCCCGAATGGTGATAATCGCCCTTATAATCTCAACCGTTTAGAGTTGCGAATCTCTGATTTAGTTATCGATCCAGTTGCATTACTGGCGATCAGCGCTCTTTTAGAAATGCGTCTCAATCAATTTCTCGAAGCTGGTATCGGTTCATTGCTAGATCCACTTGCGCCCAATGCGACCAAGTTCACACCTGATGAACTTGCTATGATCGCTGATCAAAATGAAGTGGCTGCTGCTATTAATAGCCTTGATGCCGTTTTGACCCATTGGCAAACTGGCGAACAAATTACCGCAAGAGAATGGATCTCTAATCTCTACGAAGAGTTGCGATCGCGTGCGAAGGATAATGGAGTCTGGTGTTTCTTATCCCCATTGAAAAAAATTCTCGAACAGGGTAATGAAGCCCAACGTTGGCTTGCCGCTTATCACAACGGTATTTCGCCTCGCCAAATCATGACCGATGCGATCGCATCGGCGGAACAAATGGATAAGGAATTAGCAGAGGCTTTGTTGCTATCTTAAGGATTGAGAGCGCAAAGCGCTCTCAATCCTTAAGGGGCTAATTCAAAGTTACAGCGCTTTACATTTTATCCGCTTTTTATGCTGCTTTACTAAGTACAGGACAAAAAATTAATTGAATTAAAGAAGGCATGAGAGCTATCAGGACTTATTTGAATAGGTTTAAGCTGTGTGCCTTTTCCATTATGACAGTACTTACTCATATCAATAGTATTGATGTGTTTACCATCTGGCAATCTCCATAAACGAATGCTTTTATCATAACTGCTAGAAATTAATATTTTCCCATTAGGACTGATTGCTATAGAGTGGACACAGTCAGTATG
>Ga0209990_10000813_pt1 | contig 29233 bp, 34 predicted proteins | sample NOAtaG_6_FD_187304 | JGI IMG/M metagenome (GOLD analysis project Ga0209990, IMG submission 187304) | Freshwater lake microbial communities from Lake Erie, under a cyanobacterial bloom - NOAA_Erie_Diel5S_2200h metaG (SPAdes) (version 2) | ecosystem: Environmental > Aquatic > Freshwater > Lake ...
TTGGATTGCCAAAGTTGTCGAAGCAAAGAAGGCAAGGCAAGCACGAGCACTGCGCGAAAAAGAAGAAAAGGAAAGGGCTACAAATGGATGAACAGCGCACAGACGAATGGTTTGCCGCCCGTCTTGGAAAGGTCACAGCCAGCCGTGTTGCTGACCTGATGGCAACAACCAAAACGGGTTATGCCGCCAGCCGCGACAATTTGATGGCACAACTTGTCATTGAGCGTTTGACCAATCAGAGGCAGGAAAGCTACACAAACGCATCAATGCAGTGGGGCACGGAACAAGAGCCGTTCGCCAGGGCTGCTTATGAAGTCACCACCGGCCTGATGGTTGACGAATGCGGCTTTGTGTCACATCCAACGATTGAAGGCGCAGGCGCTTCACCTGATGGCTTGGTGGGTGATGATGGCTTGGTCGAGATTAAGTGCCCCAACTCAGCCGGGATGATTGAAGCCCTGCTAACCCAAAACGTGCCCGGAAAGTACAACACCCAAATGCAAATGCAGATGGCTTGCACTGGTCGGCAATGGTGTGACTACGTTGTGTTCGATCCGCGTATGCCCGCAAAAGCACAATTGTTTGTCAAGCGTGTGCCCCGTGATGCAGACTTCATTAAAAAAATGGAAGCTGAGATTGTGAAATTTCTTGCCGAATTGGATGGCAAGGTCAACAAATTAAAGGAACTGTTCGAATGAGACAACAATACGAAATCAAATACCCCAGCCGCGAATACACATTGTCTAACGGGGAAAAGAAAACATTTTGGACTACGCACGGGTCAATCTGGGTTGATGAGGACAAAAAATCCATGTCGGTCAAGATTGATAGCTTACCGGTTGGCGACAAATTTACCGGCTATTTCAAAGCGTTTCCGTATGTGCCCAAACATCAACAAAAACAAAAGTCCAGTTATGAGGGACTTCCTGCTGATGATGACTTCGACGAAACAATCCCATTTTGAAAGGAACCATGATGATTAAACGATTCTTGGCCGGTCTTGGCATTGCGCTTGTCACTACAGGAGCATGGGCGCAATGTTCAACGCATACCATTTGGTCTAACAGTCGGGTTGTGACATGCACGACATGCTGTTATTATGGAGGAAATTGCACTACTAATTGCTTCTAATGTCAAAAACGTACTTTGCGGACCTTAGAGTCAAGAGAAAAGAGCTTGGCCTGTGTTTATCTTGTGGAAAACACCCAGCACCATGCGATTCCTGTAGATCGAGAAATCGAGAATACATGCGCCGCAAAAGAGCCGGGATTCCTGCTGAAGAAAAAACACGGCAATGGCATTCCAAACGGCACTATTACCTAAAGTACAAATTTGGCATTACAGAGCAGCAATATGATGAAATGCTAAAAACGCAAAATTATTGTTGCGCCATTTGCAAATCAACAACTTCTGGAGATAAAAGATCAACAAGGCTTTCTATTGACCATTGCCACAAAAGCGGGGAAATTAGAGGGCTTCTTTGTTCATCTTGCAATAAAGCCATAGGCTTATTAAAAGATTCTCCAGATTTATTGCGTTCTGCTATTGGTTATTTAATAAAACACGCCATGAAATGAATGGCAATTGCACAACCAACTGTTATTGATTTTTGGGCCGAAAGCTGCTGTTGGTGACTGGGGGTTCCCGGTTATGCAAACCAAACGCAGCAAGTAGGCCCACCTATCACAAGATAGGACACGACATGCAAGAAATTAAATTGGCAACACTTAAACGCGCTTTGACAATGCTGGATGCAATTGGCGCTCGGTATGCAATCATCAGCCCGGATGGAACACGATTTGGTGATTTGAAACTGGCTGACGAAAAACCCGCTTATAACTTTGCTGAAATGGGTGCTTATGTAAAGCAAAAATTTACGCACGTTGAAGTAGGCGAGGTGATAATTATTCCGGTGGATAAATTTGAGATTGACAAACTGCAAAGCGCAATCACCAGCCACGCCTGCAAAATCGCTGGGAAAGGCAGTTACACCACCTGCCGATCTAAAGACAAAACGCAAATCGAAATATTGAGGCTTGCATAATGTCGGCAAATCACATTTTGAAAGCCAATCAGGATCAATTTCCTGCGGAATTCTTACTGTGGTTTCCCGACAACCAACACATTTGGGTTGCGTTTGTTTCTGAAGCCAGCAAGGTCATCAACGCTGGTTTTAAACACTACTCAGCCAGGACAATAATTCATGTGTTGCGCCATCATTCGGCTTTGGCTGAACGGGGTGGCGAATGGAAAATAAACAACAACATCAGCCCTTATTTAGCCCGACTGTTTGCGCTATGTTATCCGCAGCACAAGGATTTGTTTGAATACCGCGTCACCAAAAAATTATTGTAAAAACATGGCGCGTTCATCTTTGCGCCGCTTATCAAGCCCCGGCAGAACCCTGCCCCCTGCTTTGTTCCAGAGCAAAAAGGCATCTGCTGCGGCTTCCCATTCGCCGCGATTTGCTTTAATGCGGATTGTGCTGCGCTGTAGGTTGCCAAGCCCTACATTAAAGGCAAAAGATACCAGAGCGTCAAAGCGGCCTTGATGCCCAGCACAGCTGGGAACAAGACGTAAAACACCGCGTTCAAAAGATGCGATATCAGCCGCGAATAAATCATCAGTTTCCTGTCGTGTCCACGCACGGTTATGCTCCGGTCTTAGCGGCATTTCTTTACGAATCATTGCCGCTGGTTTTTCATCTGATCTGGTCATCGGCAGTTTGATCTGCTCCTGATACAAAACGTGCCCATAGCCGATTGTCCAAATATGGGCAGGGCACAAATACGGGCGGTTTTTATAACCCTCGTATTTGTGCATCATGTCGGCTGCGGGCTTACTTAGCTTCATTTCTTAGACCAGTTGCGAGAACCAAACCAGAAGCCAATAATGCCGCCCAGCATTGCCATTTCGTCGCTGGAAAAAATCAAATCCGAATATTTGACAATATCGTCGATGCTTTTAATCATCTCGGGATGTTGCCAAAGATAAAACGCCAGGAATCCGTTGATAAGAATCAACTCAATGACAAACAGATATGTCACTGTCGGGCGAACCGTTCCGATGTAATTTGCCACCCAGGTGCTGGCCTTGTCCAAAATCTTTTCGTCGTGCTTTAGCGCCGCTTCCGTCATCTGCGCTTCAGTCTGCATCATCACCTGATCGGTGCGGATTTCCTCGATGCGCTGCTGCGCTGCATACCCTTGCGCTGCCATTGCTAGTTCACGCTCGTTTTGCAATCGAGCCAAAGCCAATTCGTGTTTTTGGTCGCTTTTGTTTTGGAAGAATTCAAGCAGCTTTGGCAGGCCACTGATAAGCAAGCCCCCAAGGGTAGAAATGAGTGACAGCATTATTTTGTTCCTTGTGCGGTTGCTTCCATAATAAACCAGACCGTTGCGCCAATCACGACGAACACAATCAGCACACCGATTAAAAGAATAAACAATTCGTCCAATTCTTGTTGCCGTTTTTTTGCGGCTTCTTTTTTACGCCGTGCCGCGTGTGCCGCGTCTGCTTCCATCCTTTGTGCCCGAGCAGCAATTCTGGCCCAGACATCCATTTTGTTTGCTTGGAAAAACAGCATCTTGATTTGATTTTCAAATTCTTTTGCCTGCTCAATAGCCATTTCCAGTTCAAGCGCCTTACCTAGCGCAGAACCTTTGAATTCGCCTTGTTGTGATTGCTGGACAACTTCAATGGCATCGGCTTTGGCATCAAAATATTTGCCAAGCACCGGCCCAAGTGATGTAACGTCATCAACAGTTGCAGCCACCTTTTTGACCAGTTCAACCGCCGACGATATTGCGGCAAGGGCTGTAACCGGATCAATCATGATTGTTACCGCGCAAATGCCGTATAAATCACGCCAGCCATTGACACAATCATTACCGCTGCTGTCTTGATAATGATGCCTTCAATGCGTTTCAGTCGAGCATTGATCGCGTCATAGCGAATCGCACACACTGCTTCATGCGAATTGAGCCGCGCTTCGGTTTCGTTGATCGTAGCCATGCCAAAATCCTTTCTTTCGGCATTTTACTGACGGATCAAAATTCTGAGATTGCTTTTGCTACGATTTCAGGCTCTACAAAAATCTCGCTGCGGTGCGGCAAATATTCCCACCAAAGGAACTGATTAACAGCCAAATGATCCCGGCTTTTCAACAAGTTGACATTTTCGGGATGCCCAAAAATTAGCGGGTCAGACACCGACCAAAGAACAATGCCCTTTTTCCCTTCGTCCCAGGCCAAGTGCTGAAAGAAGCTGTCGCAGGATACCCAAGTTTTGCAGTCTTGCAACAATTGACGCAGTGCAGCAATTGACAGGTTTTTGCGGAAATCTGGCACTAACTGCTGCTCACCTTCGATGCCAACCTGAATGATTGGCTCATCAATCATGGCAATCAATTCTTGCCAGTAAGGGTAATTTTTCGGATTGTTGTTGCCGCTTTTGAGCCGCTGCGCGTAGGGGCTGATGACGATCATAGGTACAGTTTCCGAAATGCGCTCTCAAGGCTTCCTTGCCACTTCCATGCATCCATCTTGCCGTAGATGTTCCATTGGTCAACGCTGCCAAACAATGCCTGGGCTTCCGCAATTGACCGCCCAGGAACGATTTCCGGGTAACAGGTAAACACCACCGGATTTTTTATCTCGGGCAGGACATGACTGAAAACAACATGGTCGCCCATGCCGCAGTTAAGAACAACAATTGTGCTGTCCCGATAGTGCAGGAAATTGCGAAATATTTGCTCGTCCTGCTCGTACAGCTTTTGGTTTGTCTCGCTTCTGATGCCGCCTTGCGGGTTTTTTAGATGCCATGTGACCGCATCGGAAACCAGCAACACCCGATAGCCCTTTTCGTACAAGCCCCAGGTAAACAGCGTTTCTTCCCGGTGAGCCACCCTTGACAGGCCCGTGTTGTAATCATGGATGCCAGCACGGTAAAGAAATGTGCAATGCAGATGCTCGACTTCCTGCATATGCCTGATGTATGACCATTGAATGTTCGGCTCGGAATCAATCCGTTCGATTACGCCCGTAGCTTTAATTGGCATTGGATCAAATGGCTTGGTCAGCACAGACCCGCCAATTGCGCCAACATTGTCGGCAATCCACTTGCTCAAGTTTGCCAACACGTTTGGTTCTGGGATAGCGTCATCATCAACACGCCAAACCCAATCAAAACCCATTCGGTTTGCAATCTGGTGGTTGTGGTGCTGGCCTTTTTTGCCTGCAAACAACCATTCCCACGGGATTTTTTTTTCGTCTAGGATTTGGAAAAAGTGCGAATAGATCAAATCCGTTCGCACATCCACCGGCTCATCGTTGTCATCAAAGATGACCAGCTTATCCACTGGTCGCGTCTGCATGATGATGGCTTGCAAGGCCAGGGGCAAGGTGCTGTGATAGCGCCCACGGGTTGAGATTGAGCAAAGAATTTTAGTCATTGCTCCACCTGCAAAGCATTAGGTTTGCTCGGTTGTTTTCATCAATGACCTGGGGCTTATCGCTGATGTGGCCTGCCTCATTGATGTACGCAAACTCAAAGCCAGAGAAATGGCTTTCATTTAGCCCATGCAGCTTGTGATGATGACCCCAAAAGCCCGGAGGCTCATTTAGCGGAACCGTTATCAACAACCGCCTGCAATTACGCTTCAATCTCTCGACAATCTCAAGCCCATTGTCCAGATGCTCAATGACTTCAAATGCAATGATCGAATCGTAATGCTCCAGGCCAAATTTGTTTATGTCTGCGTTGACAAATTTACCTTGCCATCCTTGCTCCTGCGCCACTTCAATGATGACAGGATCGTAATCTAGGCCCGTGTAATCAATGTCGCCAAAGAACTGCCGCCCGTAGCCTGTTGAGCAGCCAATCTCTAAGATTTTTTGCCCAACGATGTTTTGTGCCGCCCATTGATATCGAGTGGCTTCCCTTGGAAAAACGGGATCATCTTTAAGAAACACCGCCCGTTCGTAATCGTTGGACAGCTTCCATTTGTACCATTCAGGGTTGTATTTTTTTGCCAGCTTTAAAGTGTTGCCATCGAACACTTTTTGCCAATCCTTGACCAGATTGGGATCGTGCATCGTGCCTTCGCCCTTGTGGTAGATCGGAAACCAGCCAACATATTGCGAACCCTCTAAACGCTTTTCCGTTGCCTCATAAATCCTATAACCAGCTTTTTCGGCTCTGATGCAAAAATCTATGTCCTCACTGCCGCCGATGCCGTAGCTTTCATCCAGTAGGCCCACGGTATCAAAAACGTGCCGATCAATCATTACGCAAAAGAAAATTGCAAAGTCTTGACCCGCCGCCTCAGATCGGCTTTTGATGACACAAGAAATGCCGCAATCCGCATGGTCAAAAAATGGCTTGTTAAATAGATCAAGCCATTGATTTTTCTTTTGCTCAAGAAAAACTGTGTCGTTGTTTAACAGGATCAGCGTCTGTCCCGTTGATGCTTTGATCCCCTCATTGGTCGCTTTAGCGTAGCCCAATGGAAGATCGTTCCAGACAATCTTTAAGTTTTCTGCAAAACCGATTGAATCGAACTTGTGCCGCAACGATTGCAAATACCATTGCGTTTCATCGGTGCATCCGTTGGCAGAAATGACCAACTGAACATTGCTCATGTCCGTCCATTTAAAAATGGATTCGATGCAGGGTTTAAGGTATTTGTCGCAATTGTTGTATGTCGGTATAACTATGCTGTAGTTCATCGTTTCATGTCGTTTATTGTCTGCTCCAGCATCAAGATTCGACGGCTCAACGCCACGCAAGCAACCAAAGCCGCGTTTGCGTAATTAACGCCAAGCATCCCCGAATCTGGATGTTTTTCCACCGAGTTGGGCATTACGTCCAACAACGATTGAGCAGAAACACCATCTTGCCTTAGTTCGGTGTCATATCGAGTATATGACCCAGCTTTCACACCGGCAAGTTTTTCGATCAATTGCCAATCAACATCCAGCCAGGAATGCTTTAGACGCTCATCAGATGAACTGACATGGGACACCGCGTTCAATGCGCCTGTGCTTGGTACAAAAGACACGGGGCTTGATATGGAAACAATGGGTGTTTGATTGCTTGCAGCCGATGCTACGCCAACAACATATTGTGTCGTTGCTGTCGTGCTGGATGTTGCATTGATCGCCGTAGATGGCCCTGCCGTGCCAGTTGCACCGCTGAACCCGCTGAAGCCTGATGTTCCAGATGCGCCATTGGTTCCGTTTGTCCCAGAAAAACCAGATCGACCACTAAATCCGCTGATGCCACTAAAACCTGATGCGCCGTTTGTTCCATTAGTACCGGAAAAACCAGACGTTCCGCTAAAGCCCGAAATTCCAGACGCGCCATTTGCTCCGTTTATGCCGCTGAATCCAGACGTACCGCTAAATCCGGATGTGCCTGATGCGCCGTTCGCGCCGTTGATGCCGCTAAATCCTGATGTACCGCTAAAACCTGATGTGCCGCTGTCCCCGTTCGTGCCATTTATGCCGCTAAAACCGCTTGTGCCAGAAAAACCAGAAATACCAGATGCACCATTGATTCCGTTGGTTCCGCTGAATCCCGATGTGCCACTAAAGCCAGAGGTTCCATTCGTACCATCGACACCGCTAAAACCAGAAAACCCAGATGCTCCATTAATGCCACTGATTCCTGAGTAACCAGAAAAACCGCTAAAGCCCGAATCTCCATTTATGCCGTTGATTCCGCTAAAGCCTGACCAGCCGCTGATTCCAGAACCAGAATATCCCGACAAACCGCTAAAACCGCTGATGCCGCTGTCACCAGAAAAGCCCGACCAGCCACTTACACCAGACCCGCTAAAGCCTGACGTACCGCTAAACCCACTGATGCCTGACGCGCCACTTTCTCCAGACCAGCCGCTAATGCCTGAGCCTGAGTAACCGCTAGTGCCTGACCAGCCAGAAATGCCGCTGTGCCCGCTGATGCCAGACCAGCCAGAAAATCCAGATGTTCCGCTGAATCCCGAAATTCCTGAAAAGCCGCTAAAGCCAGAAATGCCGCTGTACCCGCTTTGGGTGTACATCACCTGGGTGGCTGTAAAGATTACACCAGGGATTGATGGGCTAACAGGTGATGTGCCAGCAGGTACTGATTGAATGGAAATCTGAGTACTTGTAGCAGCCCAGATCAATTCATAAAAATCACCAGCAGTTATCGGAACCACAAAATTGACGGTCATCAAACCATAACCATCAACCCCGCCATGTCGTTGTTGGATGCTTAACCGTGAATCACTGGCAGGCACATCACCCGTGCTGCCGCTGTCGTTTTTACGCAGCCAAACATTTACATCATGAATTTGGGTATCGGTGTTTACAAACTGAATGGAAAAGGTCAGGCTATAAACGCCGCTGTTGGCAAACGTAACCCGCGAACCAGACACCACCGTAACGCCGGTGTTGCCAGCATCAAAGCTGTTAAAGGTAATTTCGTAAGCCGTATTTGCAGCCGCCGCCGTTTGATCGGTGGTGTCCCAAAAGGAACCCCAATTGCCGATTGCACCACCAGCACCAACAGCGCCCGAATATCCGCTGTAACCGCTGTAACCGCTGATGCCTTGCGTAACAGCAAGGGCCAGCAATTCATTATTAGAAAAGCCAGTTGTGCCTGTGCCGCCAGACGAAACTAAGGTGACGGGATATGTCCAGTAGCTTGTTGGTGATGCGGGATTCGTATTTGTCGGGGTTCCCGAAACTTGCCAAACCTGATAGTTTGCGCTTGCTGTTTGTGATTGGATGGTGAAATTTTGCCCAGCTTTAATCAACGCCAGAAAAATATCAACGTCAACATTTGTATCAGTCAGATGGCTGACGTTAATAGATGTTGCGCTGGTTTGGGTTGCGTTGTTCCAAAGCAAATCCCCATCTGTCGGATAGCCCGATGTGATGGTGGTATTTGCCCTGTACAGGAAAAAGTTGGATGACGTTCCCGGTGTTCCGCTGTAACCGCTAAAACCAGAAAATCCACTAAAGCCTGACCAGCCTGAAACACCGGAACCGCTAAAGCCCGACCAGCCGCTTATGCCGCTGCCGCTGTACCCGCTAAAGCCTGACCAACCGGATTGCCCAGACCATCCACTGATTCCGGATTCGCCGCTGTATCCGGAAAGCCCCGAGAATCCGCTGTAACCGCTTAAACCAAGCCCACTAAACCCTGACCAGCCAGATGTGCCAGACCAGCCGCTAAGGCCCGATCCGCTGTACCCGCTTAGACCGCTGATTCCTGAGTAACCGCTAATGCCAGACCAGCCCGACAAGCCGCTTTCGCCCGAATACCCACTGATCCCGCTGTGCCCAGATGCACCGCTAAATCCAGACGTTCCGCTAAAGCCCGATTGGCCGCTTTGACCTGACAGACCAGATGTGCCAGAAAAGCCGCTGAACCCGGATTGACCAGAAAACCCGCTTGCGCCTGACCAACCACTGACACCCGAGCCGCTGTAACCGGAAATGCCCGACCACCCGCTTTGACCACTGAATCCCGATATGCCTTCCAGGCCAGAAAATCCGCTGTAACCGGAAATGCCCGAGAATCCAGATTGACCAATTGCGCCGCTGTAACCCGATGTTCCGCTTGCGCCAGACCAGCCGCTTATGCCTGAGCCAGAAAAGCCAGACAGGCCAGATACACCGGAAAAGCCCGACAAACCAGAGCCACCGCTAAAGCCCGACATGCCGCTAAAGCCCGACAAGCCAAGACCGGAATAACCGGAAAAGCCTGAAAAGCCAGATGCGCCAGAGCCGCCAGGGCCAGAATACCCAGAAAAGCCGCTGTACCCAGACGTACCGCTTGAGCCTGCAACGCCTCGGTTAATGTTGATGTTTTGCCGCGCTGTCGGAACAACCTGAACCGTTAGATTCGTGCCGCTTTGAATCGACGCGGTGATGTTGTTCCCATCCTGAACATTGACTGTCGTATTGTTCGGAACGGCTTGAACGGTAATGTTCGCCATAGCTGCCCCTTAAACTTTTACGATTGCGTCAGATCGGACGATAAAAAACAAAAAGATAATGTTATCTTCCGGTGGTGTTGAACCAATCGACGGAAAACTAATTTTGATGCGGCCTGAAAATCCAGCCCCGTTCACATCGTTGATTGCCATTGCCACATCGCTGGAAATCAAACCCCAGGCTGAATCATCAATCAGCAACGTAAATGTGCCTGTGGCATCATCCCGATTTGTAATTGAAAGATTAATGGATGTCGGAGTTGGCGTGTAGTTGCCAATGTCAAACGACAAACCATAACGGCTATCCTTGACGTTTGAAAGTGTGCGCCGAATGATTTGAGCATCAATGACCGCATCGGTCAAATCAACCGGGGTCACATTATCTTCGCCCGTCAGCGTCAGATTCCAATAAGTTTGTTGATCCCAGACCAGTTCCCCGGCAATGATGGGATTGTCAAAACCCGAAACTTGGGTCAAAGAATTTTTGTTAAAGACAGCCATAATTTCCCCAATTCTCGGGTGGTTACGCGCCCCGACTACTGTCTGGGGAACGGGTCTTGTCTTGTGCGCTGATTATCAATCAGCGTTGTAATGCTGTCTATCTTTCAGCTTGACCAAACAGCAGTTGGTTCTGTCGGCCAATCTAAATTGCCCTCAACAGGGTTAACCGCAATGTTTCTGACCCATGCACGGTAAGTCAAAAATTCTTGCCGATTAAGCAAATGTGGTGTATTTACAGGATCATACACATCAGGTTCATTGACCCAATCTGTTTTTTGCAATTGCGTCACAGCTTGTTGTTTGTTCATTTCCGCAGACGGAACAATGATTGGCTCTGGCGCATCAATTGACATACCAATTGACACCCATTCTGGGCAATCTACAGCGCCAGGATAATCGTTTAATTCATCTACAACAATTGTGTTCACCACAATACGTTCGTCATTAATTATTGCTGCTTTCATCCTATAATCTCCACAATTTGCACCGTGCCAGAAAACCCACCTGTTGTCAAAGGACTGCTAGCGCCAGCGCCACCAAACCCGCCAGAGCCACCAAAAATTAGAAATCCATAAGCCCCGCCTGCACTTAAAACGCCAGATGCCCCAGAGCCGCCAGAACCACCATAATTTCCACCATCACCTGGGTTACCACTAGCTCCCGGCTCAAAATATGCTTGGCCGCTTGGTGGGATAACGTACGGATTTACAGCCACAGATGACGCAGAAGTTGCTGTTGCCGCAGCCCCAGCAGCGCCTCCATTTATGGCAGCACCAGTTCCTCCGACACCACCAGTGCCACCGCCACCGCCGCCACCACCAAAATTAGCTGAACTTCCATTACCACCCGCAAATCCAGCGCCTGCTCTACTACCACCGCCGCCGCCACCACCACCGCCGCCCCCGCTTGTATTTGTTGCTGTTCCCCCGGCTCCACCATTTGCGTTAAATGTGCCACCAGATGCAACACCGCCAGCGCCACCAGTTCCGCTGGTTGTGCCGCCACTACCAGTAACTGACATTGAGCCAAAACTGGTTGTCCCGCCTGATCCACCAGCACTTGAACCACCCGCACCAATGGTTACAGTGTAAGAACCGGCAGGACTAGAATAATATGTTTCCGAATATCCTGCACCTCCAACACCGCCTCTTGCGAAAGCCGTTGAAGTTGTGCCGCCAGTTGCCCCAGTAACTACAACAAACAAAGCAGTTACGTTAGCTGGTTTTGTATAAGTAGCACTTGCTCTAAATATTTTTATATTTACAGCTTTAATTGATGCTGTGGTTTGAGTTGTTGCATCATTAAATGTGATGGCTGTGCCACCCACGGTAATAGGCATGATTGCTCCTTAAGGTGTGCCGCCAGCGGTTACATCGCTGATTGCAGTGAATACGCCAGCGGAAGTCATTGATGCAATGGTTGTCCCGCCGTATTTAAAAATCAGTTTGCCGCCTGATTCCTCAACGGTGAAATTGGTTGTCTTGATGCCAATTGATCTAATGTTCCAATCACCTACAGCGCCGCTTCCTGTTGTGCTGGGCACATCAAGGTTTGTCCTGGCTCCTGCTTGAGTAGATGCGCCCGTTCCCCCGTTGGCAATGGGAACAGCGTTAACCAAACCATCTGATGCATCAAGCTGCCCCGATGTGTTTAGGTTGTTGGCAAGCTGGGAAAGGTTATATGCTTGGGTCATGGGTTATCCTTACGCTGCACCATCTCGGGCAAAGGTCTGCTGATTTAGCAAAGTGAAATTGTTGTTGATGGCGCTTGTCAGGTTGTATCCCGCACTGGTGGCAGTGTAATCGTAAGAACTGCCTTTTGTAAACAATGCGCCATTGGCATAAAGCTGCATGGACAATGGGTTATTGGGGAACACATACGACAGCGCCCCGCTGGTTGAATAGGCCACCGTGTTGGTAATGTTGGAAGCAGGAACTCCCAGGTTGTTTGCCGCCATTTGAATCAGGATCAATCGACCTGTTAAAGCCCCAGGAAACCCGCCAATTGCTGGCAAGGTCAAATCGTAATCAATTTCGTTAAGCGCCGCACCATTAACATACACCAATTCAAAACCATTGACAATGGAAATTTCCGTTGGCGTGTAAGTTGACACACTCGTAACGTCAACCTCAACCCGACTGAATGGACGATATGCGCTGCCTGCTGCTCGATAACGATAAATCGGCAATCCAGCGGTTACGCCCGATAAGGTGGTTGTAAAGGTAATGGTTTTGGTAGATGTGTTGACTGTTGAAACCGTGTATTGTGTCGGTGATCCAGTATTAGCAAACGTCAGCACATCGCCAGCTTCAATTAATTGATATGGCGCATCGGTATAAACCACACTGCTGCTGCCAACCGTATCAACCTCAGTCACTAATGAATCGTAATATGCATCGGTGCTGACTGCTCGCATATTAAGCACAACGACAATTTCACCAGTTGCACAAGCGTTGTTCATGACCACAGTGGATGTGGTTTCCGTATATTCCGTAGTACTGAGCAACACGCCATTTCGGAACACCAACACATTGCCAACAACATGAGTTACAGCAAAACTGGTTTGCCCAGATGTTGCGGAAAAAATTGTTTCAGTAAAATAAAACGCATCGGGCTGAGTGAATCCAACCACGCGACCATAAATGTCAATCGTCAATGTTGCCGCGTTAAATGTCTTGCTGTAAACGCCCGATCCAAAGTTTAGAAATCGCTCTAGCGATACAACCATTGAACCGTTTGTGTTGTTTGTAATATTTAACAACCCGTCTGCACTGCTCACGGCTGTTGTGCCAACCCGCGTAAGCTGACCTGTTCGCGCATCTAGGTCTATGTAATTGTTTCCATCTGGCAAGCCCGACCATAATGATGTGTCAAATTTTGCTGTGTCAGTTGGGACAAATGAGCCAGTTTGATTTGATTGAGCCGCGCCCCCAATGTCAAAACTAAACTTGCGGTTTTGACGATTGGAAAACAACAGGTAATTTGTTGCGCCGAAATTGCTGCTGGCTTGATACCATGTGTATTCACTGGCCCCACCGCCCGGAGGATTTGCTGTGGTGTTGTTGTACAAGCCAAAATAAGCCTTGTTCCTCGGGTTGGTGCTAAAACCAACTGTCCCCGTTGCATTGTCAGCATACGCCACTGCAATGTACCGATTGACATATTGAAACGTCAGTGGTCGCCACACAAGCACACTTGATGCTGCGCTGAATGCACTGCTGCCAAGGGCATTTACCATCCGGGTAAAGAAATACCAATCGCCCTGCGGAATCTCGGTCAGCGTAACAACGCCCATGCTTGCGCCTGGGTTGAATGGGTTGCCGCCAGGGTTGACCGCCGTTGTCCCAGCAAAGATGCGCTGCACATCTGTAGGGGCTGAAAAAGCCGAATACCACACTTCCGCATATTGGCTAATCCCGGCTGATGCCGCCGTAACTGCAACGCCAAAAGACGGAACTGCCGCGCTCGGCAAAATATTGGTAATGGTCGGCGCAGGAACAGTGCCAAATCCTAATGGCGACCCAATGCCGGTATTTGGTGCAGGTGTAAATTGCGTTACATTTTTGTCATCGTAAACCGCTGGATTAAATTCCATCAACGTCAAATTGGCGGTGATTGATCCGTCAGCGGAAAATTGCTCAACAACTTGGGCAACTCTAAACAGTTTGGCTACCCAACCATAATTTGCATTTGTGACAGTGACAATATCACCGGCCTCTAATTGCAAGCCAGAATAATTAATATTGACCTTGATCTGCAAATCTTCCCGCGCCGCTTCCAATAAACGATTTGCAATAACTTGCGCTCGGACGTTGTTATTGACTAAATTCAAATTTACCGTTTGTTTATTTACAGGCTCATTCGGATACAGCAAAGATGGATTAATTTCTGCCAAATCGTACAACGCCGTATTAAACGAATCTTGGTTAGTGCCGTCTGGAAATTTGACTTCAATAATGTTGTAGCTGGACGATAAATCAATTGGGGAAATTTGAATTGCCGACACCATGCGGGAATCGTCAATAGCCATCGCCACTGTGTAGGTGGATGATTGAACAATCACACCCCATTGTGCTGTGATTTCGTTGTATCGAATTAAGCAATCCGCGCAAGATGCCATTAATTGGATGTTGTCCATCACTGTCGATTCAGTGTTCAGCACCCCATCAAATTTAAATCGTGATTGAAATGCCGAACCGCCTGTGTATGTTGTATAGGCGACAGGCGTAAAGCTATAAACATTTAATGCGCTCAAACTGGTGTAATCAATTTGTGATGTTGCCAATGCCGCGCCGTATCTTGTTGATTGCAAATAATCTGCAATGCAATCGCCAGGATTTGTTCTATTGTTTGTGACTTGAAATCGAGTAGCCTGTAAACTGGTTAGATTAGCCGTTTGGCTGTATGTCATTTCAATGATGGCAAACGCTGCATTTGTCATTGACTTTGATGCATCCCATTTGTACACCAAAGAAGCGTTGCTCATGATTTGAATGGCGGTCTGCGCTGTGTTTACGCCAGATGACGAACCATTGCGAAACAAATAAATATTAAGTTTGCCCGATACCGCGTAATCCGTTACCCCAGTGGATTCATCCAACAAACCAATAACTTTATATTGATCGACACCATCAAAAATGCACAGCTTGCCGCCCCAGTACACATCGCCAAATGTAATGTTATCGGGTGTTTGTCCCGGCTCTGTGTTTGTCACTTCGCACAGCGTCATGACGTAAAACAGTTTTTGGTTATTGCTAGTGATGCTCAGATCGGTAACGATGCCGCCGACATAAGCAGTGCCATACACGATTGGCAGCTTGTTGCTACCTGCTGGGGGCAACTGTGTCGGGCTTCCAGGGTTTGGGGTTGCATCATTTGTTCCAAATCCTTTTGGCGAAAATGCTTTGCTAATGATGGACGATGCAACCATATTGATTGCAAACGCCGTAGCCGTCATGGCAAATGTAAATGCACTTACCGCCGTTCCGGTCAAATAAGAAACAATGATTGATCCCGGCATTACATCACCCAAAATTCTTCAAGTTTTTGAAAGCCAAATTTTTCATATTTCAGATTTGGACTGCTTACCATCTTGCTGATAAAACAGTTTGCAATGCGGCCCGCTTCCTTCATCTTAACCGCTTCGTTTAAATACTCACGCAACAATCGGTAGCCTGTTGTGCCGCCCCTGGCTTCTTCATCTACCCAATACGCAAATTCGGTCAGCATCAAATGCTTGGGCGACCAGACAGATGGCATCACGCCCGCGATTAAAACGCCCACAAGGCGTTTGTATTGCTCTGCCACTATCACCACGCCCTGACCCGCCATCAGATGCGCCAGCATCGTTTTAACGTGTTCTGCATCATCAGCATCAGCCAGGAATCCATAAGGCATGTGCGAACGGTAATCCCGCAGCTTGTCCAAAATCTGCGGAACATCAAATGGTGATGCCTTACGAATTTGGGGCCGCATCTTTGCCAAACTGATAGTTAATCGTTTCAATAAACGGGACACGAATCATGCTTGTATCGCCGCTGTTGTAGAACTGCCAGGAACTGTTATTTGTGTATCGGCCTGCAATCCGATTTTGCAGAATCAATTGAATTGAAGATGCAGACACGCTGATTGTTCCAACATACATCCGTAGATCATCCATCCATTGCTCACCAATTGAGAATGATGTAATGATTCCGTTGAAATACTGATACAAGCCGCCCGCGCCGCCCGTTGTAATCAATGCGCCATCCGTATCAAAGAACCCATGCCAAAGTTGAATTGGTGATCCTTTGACGTTTTGCCCCAGGACAAAGCCTAGCATTGATGTATCGATGCCCGACAACGTGACGGTGGTGTCATTGGCTGTAGATTTAATGTCGCGCTGCACCTGCCCGATTGCCAACAGCGTCCCCACTGATTGAAATGGGTTTGCGTCTACCGCAGAAATGGTCATATCCGATGGCGCAGTGGTCATCAGATAAGTGCCGCTGGTTGTTGTGATTCGCAAGAAATCAGCAACCCGAATGTTGCTGGTTCCCTCAACTGGGGTGATTACGTTCACAGCACTTGCTCCAATGCCCTAAATGGCCCAGACCAACTGATAAACGAATCATTAGCAGTTGGCACAAGGTTATAAGTTGGGTATTCCCTCAACACCACAGGGAAAGTTACGCCTGTGTATGTTGTGCCACCCATTGCAACCGTTGTCCCAAATTCACCAGCAACACAGGACACCCCGCTTGTTAATGCCACCAGTAAATTTCGATGAATTGGAACATTAACCGTGCTGCTGCTTCCTCGTTGCACATCAGCCGTGACAATGTACGAATACAGACCGACTTGCACGAAATCGCCAACTCGAAACAAATAATCTGTGGATGCCAATGGCGGCAACGCTCCCAGCACCAAAACTTTGTTGGCGCTTGTTGTTAACCAAAGACAATTACCAATCTGTGTGCTGGTCATTTGCCCTTGATACTTGATGTAATTCAGCCAGCCTGTTTGCCCAAAATTCAAATATTGCTGCAAGGATTTGTCTGGAATACGCAGGCTGTTAAGTATTGACCGGCTTTCCGAATATCGCAGGTAATTCATGGGGCGCATTTCAAATTGAAATGGAACCACCGTTAGAATTTCTGATGTGACCAGCTTTTGATTGCGGCTTAACGTCTGACCAACAAAGCGTTGGTCATTGATTCCAACAGCTTCGCAGATCGACAGAATTGTTTGTAGGCTCATGTTATCGGCTCACAGGTAAAGACCGCTGTGCGCTTTGATTTGCCGCCCAGACTGCTTGTTTATTTTGCGCCAAAAACTGAACCCCCGATTGTGTGTCGATGGCGCTCATCTGCTGAATGAATGGCCCGTTGTAGTTGATCGTTTGACCGCCGCCCATCATGTTTACCAATTGATTGTTGGGAACAATTGTCCCTGCGGTTTTTGGCACAAACAATTCCGGGCCACGCTCGCCCACAATAGACGGCTTGTTTACGGGTGGCTCGCCACCATCAGCAAATCCCAGCCAACCCTGCGCCGCCGTGCTGGCGTAACTTGTCGCGCTGCTATATGCCATTGACGGGCCAAAGAAACTACCAATCATTTTAGAAAACAAGGCGGTGGCCTGTGCTTTCAATTGAATAGCAATCAAATCCGCAATTATGCTTCTGGTCAAATCTTTAAACGACAGCTTGCCGGTTTGGACAAATTTAGAAATTGCCGATTCCATATTTGTCATAACCGATTCAAATGCTTTCTGCCCCATTTGAAATGTGGTAGTTGCATTTGCCATCGACATTTTCATGGCATCTTCAAAGCCTTGACCAAATGTCCCCTTTTGATATTTTTCGGAAATTTGGAAACGCTGTCGAGCAACATCCAATTCCTGTTCCTGCAATGCAATCAGACGCTTGAGTGCATCCTCTCTTGCAGTATCGGTCAGCAACTGATTGTCTAAGATTTCTTTTTTCGCATCGGCATATTTCCATTCGATGCCGAGCATTTCTTGCAATAGCTGGGATTGAGCCGCTTGCACATATCGGTTTTGATCTGCCAATTCCAGCATGACCTTTTGCCGACGAATTGTTTCGCTTTCTAATTGCTGTCGCTCAAACAATGCTGCATTAGCTTTGGCATATTGACCCTGCTGCTCGGCCAATAATCTATTGCCCTCTGCGATTTCTTCGGCTTCCCGTCTTAGCGCATCGGCTCTCATTTCTTGCCGCCGCTTTAAATCGTCCAATTCTTTTTGTTGCTGCCTATCGTTATATTCATCTTGTTCGCGCTGAATTTGTTCTTTTTGAGCTTGTTCTTCCAGCATTGCCCGCACACGCAATGCAAACAAAGCATCTTGTTCAGCAATTTGTTTTTCCGCTTGCTGCCGGTTGTAATCGTCTAACTCACGTTGATTTTGTTCATATTGCGCCTGTTCCTCAAACATCGCTTTCACGCGCCTGCGAAACAAATCTTCTTGTTCTTGAATTTGTTTTTCGCCTTGCTGCGTGTTGTACGCATCCATCTCGGCCTGACTTTGGGCCATCTGCGCCCGCGCTTCTTCCTCCGCTTTGAAGCGTTTCAAAATTGCTTCAAGACGTTTTTTCTCAGCGGCTTCTGCGTCTTTATCTACCCCAGGTTTAACGATGCGCCTTGCTGGCGGTGGAACTGGCGCACCAGCATTGGACATTGCAGCAATATCTTCTGCTGTTGGTTGATTGCTTAATTCTGGTGGTTTTTCTCGTTTGCCTGCGCCTGTGCGAATTTGCGGAAATAACATTTTCCACAAATCGGAATCCTCAAATTTCTTGCTTTCTAAAAATAATTTGTTTAATTCGCCCGTAATAAATTTCATTGTCGGGCCAACAATGGAAGCCATTTTTTCCATTGCTCGACGCGACATTTCCCCAAGATTGTCGTAAGCCTCGGCTGCGGCTTTAATTCCTTCTTCGTGTTCCTTGGTCAATTTTGTGCCAGTTTTCAATGATTCATTGAAATCCCGCGCATCTACACCTTTAAAAGATTTTCCAAAAACGTCCATGCCTTTGGCACTGCGTTTTAACGAATCTTCCATTGCCGCAAGACCAGCAGCGGCTTTTTTAAACAGCGACTCAACGTCTAAGTTTTGCAAATCCTGCAAGGAAATGCCCAAATCCTTCAAAGTCTTTTGAGCCTCAAACGATCCTTCAGCTGCTTTGTCAATGTATTGAGTAAAACTTGAAAGAAACTTGGAAGCGTTGCCAGCTTCGCCGCCGCTTTTTGCCAAAGCATCGCGCAATTGAATAATGGACGAAATCGCCACATCATTGGCCCGAGCAACGTCCACCAGTTCATCAGCATACCGAGCCGCCGCCACTGTTGCCGCCGCAAATGCAGTAGCTGCAACAGCGCCATATTGCTGGGCAAAAGCGCCGACAGATTGCAATGATCTTTTAGCGCCTTCAATTCCGCGTGAGAATTCCGCGCTGTCAAGACCCAGCGTGACCCCAAGGCGACCAACAAAATTTGTCATGTTTTAAACCTGTCTTGCTTAAACCCTGGCGCAGCCATCATGTAAGTTTTCAGCGCGTTGTCTGTTGCTTCCTTTTGCTGTTCCTCAGTCAAAGGCGGCACAATGTAATCATAAGCCGACCCTAAAATCTTGGCTAGCTTATATGGCTGTGTATTGGCGGCTCGCATGTAATTAAACACGCCAGCCGTCAATTGGCCCAACAACGTCAGCACACCCTGATTTCCAAGCACTCCGTCTGCATACATCGTCTGTATGCGAATCATGGTTTCTTGATCTATTAGCGCCAAACTGTCATGCGTGTGCCCATTGAAGATCATGGCGCATTCGACTTGCGTCCTCAATGAGCCAATCAGTTTCCCCGCGTTTCCTTGTAATTGGGGCTAATGGCTTCGGCAATCTTTTCAATTAAAGACACCTGAACTGTCCAAGGAAATTCGGCCTCAACTTCTTCGTATGTCAAATCATCCAACGTCATGTCTGGCTGCTCGGGAACCAAAAGTTTGATGTATTCAACCACTCGATTTTCGGTCATTGCTTTATTTTTTGCCGTTTCCCTCATGGATCGGCCTTTGACCAAAATGTCGTTGTCTTTAAATTCGATTTCTGAATCTTCTGTCGCTTGATCTTTTAGCGCCAACAATGGTTCGCTCAATTGTTTGTAAATACGCTCGATGTGTTGTTCGTCGGGATCGCTGATCTTTTTATAGATCGCGTCCGATTCCGCAACAAACGGAATGCGAACTTTGAATGTGTGCCCGCCCAATTCAAAGGAACGGATAAAAATATTTGCGCGTTTAGCTTGGTATTTTTCACCAAGAAGATTTGAAAGTTTTGTCATGTCTTATCCTAATTGTTTCGCTCGAAATTCGGCAATGCGCCGCTTTAAAATGTCTGCTAATCGTGTAACTGTGCTTTGTGCGTTTGCCTCCAATGCTGGTCTTAAATAAGGTTGTGCGCCGTGTCTTGCAGTGCCAAATTCTTGAGCAATGGCCCGCGCATCGGATTCGATTCCTGCAAAAGATTCTGCATTATCAAATCCCATTTTCTTTAATCGTTTACGGGCTGCGACCAAACCTTTGCCTTCGCTCATCCGCGCCAGTTTTTTGCCTGACGCTGTAGTTACGGCTCCGATAACCGTATCGGTTTGGGTAATGTATTTGCTGCGCCGATCCCGAGCCGTTGGCCTTCTTGCTTCAATTTGCAATGACAACGCAAGACCCATTGTGTCCCTGGGCGCATTTTGTATTGCCGCCGATAGCACGGGCTTTAACGCCTCGCGCACCGCTGGCACAAGCACCCGCTTTGCGCTTTCCTTTTGCCCGAAATCTGCCTCAAGGCTTTTTAATGCTTTGTCAACATCGCCAATGCCTTCCAGCTTGATGACAACGCCGCCCATTTAAGCCCCCGGCTTGATGATTCGGTGGAAAATTTCGTTGTTCAACTCTTTAACGTAAGTGACAACTTCGGCAGGGGTCATTGTGTCGGCATGACGCGCCGCAATTTGATGGCAAAGGCTTACGCCGGTCATTCGCTGCTGCAAATAACCAAACCATTGCTTGCCGTCTTTCTCGGCCTGAGCAGCCAGGAAAGCCAGCAGGTCATCGCTGGTTTTAATATCGTGTTGCATCATGTCTTGTAATGCCCCGCCCCGTAGGGCAGGGCACACCTTCATTAGGTGTTGGTTGACCAGCCGTAGCTGTTGCCGCCAACAGGGTGCAGCGTGAAATTAAACTTGCTTTCCGCTGCGGTGTTCAAATCCCAGGTCATGCCGCCAACCCGAGCGTTGAAGGCATAGGCCACGGTGTTTGTGCCGTCATACACAGCAACCACATAAGTGCGGATAATCGAACCGCTGTAACCGTCACCGCGAATCAGCAACAGGGCAGGGTCTGCGCTGTTCCAGGCTGCGGTAATGGTCATGCTTGTGACCTGATTCTGTGTCGTGATCTTCGCACCTGTACGCGCCCCAGCAACCGCGTAAGCAGCCACCGCGTCATCAGCGCCGAACGGGGGAATGTTCTCGACGGGAATCAACAAACAGGTTGTGCTTGTGCCAGTACCGCCAGCAGATGCGCCAATCAGGTTGGCAACTTGAGCCGTCCAAGTAGACAGTTGTGCATCTGTAAGAGGAACAGGCGACACCTCGTCTTGCATCCACAGGGTTGCCACATAACCGGGCATTACTTTGTTAATCAGAGCCATTTTGCTTTCCTTTAAACAGGGTTGAAGATATTAGTATCTTGTCAGTTTGGAATGTACAGTGTGCAATCCATTACCACCTGGGCTAGATTTTCGTCATTGTCGTATGTGTTGTAAAGCCATGTCACATCAGCTTTTGCCAAGAAAAACCCATTTGTTGATGGATTGCCAAACATGCCGCTGTAGCCATGCAAGGCTTGCAAAATCTGATTTGAAATCGTAAACCCATTCTCAATGTTCTGCGTGTAGACAGAAATTTGAAAAATGGGCGTGTCGATTCCCTTATTGCTTTGCAGTTGACCCGTATAGACCGGCTGATGCACGTTACGCAACATCCAAACAATGAACTGGGGCTGCGTAGCAAAATTGCGGTTGAAGGCTGCGTAAACCGGCACAGGCGCGGCAATGGATGCCAGTTGATACTGGATCGCTTGTCCTAGCGCGAACGGGTTTGTTTGAGCCATTTATACCGCCGTCACAGGGTCTGTTCTGTAGCAAAGCAATTTAACACTCATTCGATCATTCGATTCCCGAGCATCCGTGACGCGCCAAATATGGCCGCGCCATGTAACCGAATAAAGGTTTTGGTTATCGACGATTTCTTTCGCGTTTGGGGTGTATCTAATGGTGAGATTTACCAAATCTTGATACACCCTGTATTTTTCGCTGATCTTTAGACTGTTTGCGACTTCAGAAACTTCGGCCCGCGTGTTAAACCACAAAGTTTGGGCTGTGGTTTGTTGACCAAAACTTGACTGCGAAAAAGTCAAGTTATTGATCGAAATGTTTTCATATCGACGAATCGACATTACATCACCAGCGGTTTATAGGGGCGCAGTAAAGTTGAAACACCAAACGGAATTTCTTTCATTGCAATTTCTGTGGTGTTGCTGCGATTGTTGTACAAATGCACAAACAACAACAGGCCAGCTTGTTTGATTACCGGATATTGCGCCAGTGGGTTTGCTGCTGTGGTGTATTCGCAATAGACGGGGCTTGTCATGGCGGTGTTTAGATTGCTTGGCAAACTTTGCAAAACAATCTTGTTGCCACTGGGGTCATAATAATAGGTGGCAGGGCTAACCGTCACCAAAGCCGGTGGGGTGTCCTGCGTCCAATATTTAACCGCATTAATCACCACCCCTGGCTGTCCTGGGTTTTGATTTTGGCTTACCTCGGGCAGATCAAGCGTCAACGGTGTGCCGTTTAGCGACGATGCGTTATACCAAACCCGATATTTGACCGGGAAAATCGACAAGCCGACGAAATCCTCGATGGCTTGTCTTACCGCCAATTCCAGCGACTCAAGATAACCATCTTGGGATTGATCTTCAAACAGGTTAAGCTGTTGAGCAATGCTTTCAGTGTCGAGCCATTGGGTGAAAATGTCCCGACTGATCTGCTCGACCTTCTCATAATTAAACGGATTGCGTGTCGGCGCTCCGTAATTGAGATAACCGACCTGTTCAATGGTCATGCTTTGCCCCTATTAGGCTGCGCTCATACGAACACCGGCAAACGGATCGCGCACCGAGGAAACAACCCGCTTTTCCGCAAACATGGTGATAAATCCAGGCTGCGTTTGTTCAAAGGATTTAATGGTCATCTGCTCGGTGTCGCCAATCGTCAAGAACCTGGGCCAATTGCCCAGATAGATCGGGAATGCGCTGGTCAGGTACGGATTGGCAATGACCGGGAATCCAAACACATTGCCAACAGCAGAACCGTCTTTGTCGCCAATCTCAAGGAACAGCGGCAAGCCTTGCAGGTCTTTAAGCTGACGCAAAGTCTGGATCATTGTCGGGGTCATGTGCCACGCAGTGCCAGGAAGTGCCCAATACTGCGCTGGCAAGGCGTTAACCATGTCCACAACCTTGTTGTAAGTGACCGCAACGCCGCCCAGCGACACGGTGGCAACAGTGTGGATTCCGTTCGTCATGTTCACGCCCGATGTGCCGTAAGCACTGGCCGCGCCACTGACGTACATATTCAAACCGCGCAGACCATTCTCGCCGCCCGTGCTGGTGGTGGTCGATCCTGACTGATCGTTGTTTTGCACCATTGATGCGCCTTCAAGCTGGGCAAACTCAAGGGCCAAATCTTCTGCCAAGGTGGCATCAAGGTTGTTTACATCCGACAGCACAGCGGTGCGAATCGGCATTTGAGCAACAAGAACACGCACAGGCAATTGCCAGATGCTTGTGTCAATATTGGGGGAACCGCTGTTTGGGGTGAATGTGTAGCCCCAGGGATTCGTGCTGTTTGCCGCATTACCCGTTTTAGCGACAAACTGAATATCCGATCCAATAACCGGAATTTCTCGCGCCATCATACGCAATGGATTTGCGTAACGCAGCGCAGCAAAGGCATCGTCGAAAACGACATTACCACCAACACCCGAACCCGATCCGGTGATGGCAGATGCTTCGCGCAAATCAATATTGCACTCTTTGCCTTCGTAAATTGCCTGTTTGATACCGTTCAGGATTTTTTCGGTGATGGTCATGATTTGTCCGATTTAATTGCTTTAAAAAAGGCAGGGGGCGAACCCCCCGCCAAGGGCAACGCAATTAGGTCGCAGTCGCGGTGGAACGATAACGCACACCAGCAAACGGATCGCGCACAGATGTTGCCAAACGCTTCTCACCGTAGAAAGTGATGAAGCCGGGCAGCGTCTGATCGTACCGGCGCATGACCATGTTCAGACGGTCAACGATGGTGTGGAAACGGCTCCAATCGGCAAAGTACATCGGATACAAGCTAGTTGTGCCAGCCGAACCAACGGTGGTTTGCGAGGGCGTGTCCAGATACTTGTTAACCACAACGTCAAAGCCAAGCAGTTGACCGACGATGCCATCAACCGACAGACCTTCAATACGATTGAAAATCGGGGCTTTCTGATCGTCAACCAGCGAACGGATAGCGTTCAGCAGGATTGGGCTAATCACAAACCGAGCCGATTCCGTCCAGTACTGCTGCGGCAGCGCGTAGATCAGATTGATAACATCTTTGTAGGTGATGTTGTTTGCACCAACGGTGTTGCCGTTTGTGGTGATCTGGTCATACGTTGAAACATTGTGCAAACCGCTAGTCGAGCCAGTGCCGCTTGTGCCAAATGCCGATGTGCTAAAAGTGCCGCCTGTGTAAGAGGCATTAGCGCCAGGGTATTGATCCAAGCCGCGCAGACCATCAGCGCCACCCGAGGAAACAGTGCTTCCTGTGCCGGTCTGGTCATTGTTGACGATCATGGAAATGGCTTCTTGCTGGGCGAATTCGGCCAGCATGTCATCCACCACGTTTGCTTCCAAGCCATCAATGTCGTCCAGAGCCGCAGTGCGGATCGGGAACTGCACGTTGATATCCTTCAGCACGATTTGCCAAATGCTAGTGTCCTCAGTGGTCGGATTGATGTTCAGCGTACCGTTGTTCTGGATCGCGTAGCCCCACTGTGCGCCCGCGTTGCCGGTTTTAACCCGGAACTGATAGGACGAACCATCGGTGGCAACGGTGCGAGACAAGCCGCGCAAGGGATTAGCCAAACGCAGGGCACGGAACACGGGATCGTAAGCAGTCCGACCACCCTTGTTATCGCCGCCAGCAGTCAGGGCAGATGCCTCAGACAGATATGCTTGCATTTCGGCTTCGTTGGCAAAAATCTTCAGTTCTTTTTCAAACTGCGATTTGCCGTTCACAACTTGACGCAGTTGCTCACGAACCGATTTGTTGACTTCCTTACGGACGCTGGGGCTTGTGCGCTCGATAATAGCGGGCGCTTGCAGGGTGGAAATTTTGGCTTCCAGGGCTGCAACTTTTTCGGTCAGTTCAGCTTTAGCAGCATCGACTTTGGCTTCAGCAGCCGCAGTGATTTCGCTAATTTTGGCTTCGTTGGAGGCTGCAATAGCGTCCAGCTTTTCGATGATTTTGTCAGACATGATTAACCTTTCAAACGTGCATTAAGGGCTTGCATCAATTCGCGTTGCTCAAGTGCTTCGAGAATTGCTGCTTCTTCGGTCACATCCGCATCAAGATCACCTTGATTCGGCGCAGTTTCAAAATCGTTTTTAACAGCCTCACGCTGTTCTAAAACTTTCTTGAAGGTAGATGCGGCTGTGACCGCATCTTTTTTGGATAGCCCTGCCTCGCGCAGCGCCTTCTCCAAAACTTTAAGATCGGCTGATCCGTCTTGACGGAAAAATTCCAGCTTTTGCACTTCGGCTGCTGGATTGTTGGGGTACATCACCACGGACACTTCGCGCAAGCCGCCTTTGGTGATTTGAAAATAACCTTCGTCGGCATAATCGCCAGAGGCAGCGGGCATCACTTCGCCATCTTCTTTAACCCACTGATATTGTTCAGCATACGCGCCAACCGACACGCCGCCAAACATTGCAGGGCTTTCGGTCATGACGTTATATAGGTCTGCGCCTTGATTAGTGTTCATGTACAGCCGTCCGGTAGCTGTCATGCCTTCATCGTCAAATGCAAATTCTGTCCATTCGCCAACCGGAATTTGATCTGCCGAATGATTGACAAACATGGGCAGCGGCCTGCCCAATGAGGTAAATTCCTTTGCCCAATCCATAAAGCCTTCAGGTTTATAGAAAAACCTGCGACCATCAGCACCCTCACGCGGCCCCCAAGTAGTAACTCGGGCCTCAATCTTTCCGGTCGGTGCTTTTCCGCTTTGTGCGGCCTCTGTTGCTAGTTTGGCTTCGCACAGGATCAGCATTTGCTTGGTCATGTATTACCTCAACGACTTTGGTTGTATCAATGTCGTATATTGTTTTTGGTGGCCTCCCGCGTTTAGGCGGCGGGTCAGCATGTGGCTTATATGTTGCCAGGGATGCTACCACTAAACGGAAAATTATGGACAATTTTATTTGCCAATGTTCATTTTCCGGGTTTGATTGCCGCCCCCGCCCCCGGTGTCTTGCGGGCTGCTGCCAGGAATTGGTTCCGCTGGTTTTGCGTCATTTTTCAATTCGTCGGCATTATCAATTTTACTCATGCCCAAATATTCCCGCGCTTCATTTGGTGTCATGATGCCATTCGACACGCCAGATTGAGCAAAATTCATTTGATCCAGCGGCGCACCCTTCAGGAAATTTTTGGTGTCAAATTCCACATAAAGATTTGGGTAGCCATTAAAAAGCTGCTGCTTTAATTTTTGTTGGACGTTCACCAAAACCGGATACATCGTCGATTTATAGAACTCGTCCAGCATCGTTTGCGTGTTGTTGTATTTGCTATCACCCACGCCAACCATGCTTGGCGGCACACCATACACAGCGCAAATCCGCTTCATGGTTTGCAGCTTTAGGTTTGCCAAATCGGTATCTTGCAAGGTCAAAGGCTTAAGGGCTTCGTATTTCATGCCCTGATCGAGCAGCATCCCCTGTCCGGGTTTGCTCTTGTCGGTTTTTTGGCTACCGACCATGCTAGACCATGCTTCTTTCAAGCGTGACGCAATTTCTTTATATTTGCTGTCGGGAATCACCTGCTCAGTGATAAACAAACCGCTGGGCTTGGCCCCGTTCAGCATGACGTAATTGGCATAAAGATCAATATCCTGATCCAGCCCGACCAACTCAGCAGCCAAAATGCCTTTGTTAAAACCTGCCGAACCTTGCCAAGCCTGATCCTTAACGTGCATCACCTGATGCGCTGCCAAAGGCTCGTCTTTGCTAAATCCGTAGCTTGGGGTGCTAAGACGATAAGACGGATATCGAGCAGGCGTAATCGTGACAGCAATCAACGTGCTGTCTAAGATGTACATTTCCAAAGGTGTTTGCGTGTTGCTATCTTGGTCTTTCCTCCACCACAAGGTAAAGGCTTCGCCAAGCATTTCATGCCACATCATCCACTGATACCAAAATTCGTATTGGCTTTGGAAGTTATTAGGGTTTTCCAGTAGCGCCAACACGGATTTGGCTTTTGCTTTGTCCCTTGTGCCAACTTTGTCTGAGCAGATGGCATCGACATATGTGCCATCGTCGGCCTTTGCCATAATCTTGATTGGCAACTGAGAAATGGCCCGAGCCTTGACGGAAACGCACGACATAACCGTGCTATTGCGCGACAAAAGGCTTGTATCTACCGGCCTGCCTGCATCAGTGGTGCTGCTGGTGGTTACATACAGAATCTGGGTGTTTACCGTTGGGCGCTTGTTGTCGCCTTGGTAAACGATATTATTCCCAAGCGCCGTTTGCCCATAAAGCGTGTTTGATTCATCCGCTTTTGCAGCTTTACGCTGAAAAATTTCGGGGATACCTGGGATTTTCATGATGCGTCCTTACAAGGTGCGGAAACCAAATCCACTCATTGCGGGATGATCTAAGCTGCAATGCATCGCAATGATAAGCGCAATAATACCATCTACTTTTGCACTTTTGTCTGCTTCATTCTTGCGAACCTTGACGTTTCCGTTCACATCTATATAAACCTCGCAGTTTCCCAACTGCCAGCCCACGAATGGATTGCCATCATGCTTAATCGCATGTTGCATGATGAGTTTTTCAACGTGTTTTGACGGGTTGCTAAGTACCGCCATCCCTTGCCCAACCTTTTTGACCGGCAATCCTGAATCGTGCAGCCTTGCAACCAGTGACGCTGCGTTGTATGCGTCATAGCCAATTTCCGTTACATGATATCGGTTTGATTGCTGGATGATGTAATCGCTGATTTCTCGGTCATCCATCACATTGCCTTCTGTGATGTGCAAAATGCCCGATTGCCGCGCCACACGGAAAATATCGCCGTAATGTTTTGGGATTAGGGAAAACCCTTCCTCGGGCATAAAGAATTTCCACTCGGCTTGAAAATCCGTTTCATCGTACCGCTTGAGCGTACACACCGCATTCAGGTCGCGCACGGCTGCTAAGTCAAAGCCAATAAAAACGGATTCTGGCTCCCGCTGGGTAATGATGTTGCACTTTGGGTCATCCCAATAGTTCCGATCCACCCAGGCGCTATTTGCACTGACGTACAGATTAAGGGTTTTGCACAGGAACTCATTCAGGGCTGCGGGCTTGTGTTTGGCTTCGTCTGCCCGCTGTGCAATGGCTTCCTCAAACACGCTAATGCCGTGCATGGGGTTTGCCTTCGCCCAGGTGGTCGGATCGCGCCAATCGTCGCCAGGATCAAGGCTGTAGAGCAGGCCAAACCATCTGGGGTTGTCCTCGGCCTCCCCGGACAGCATCGCTTCCAGCATCTGCATATCCTCGTAAAACTTGGTTTCCTTTGTAAAGCTGGCGGTGGTGATATAAACCCGCAGCGGGTTTTGACGCGCCACCATGCCCGAAAACAAAACCTCAATGCTGTTGCGATCAACAATCTGCGCCGCTTCGTCAATGATGGCGCAAGACGGGTTCTTGCCGTCCCCGGTTTTTTTGGTGTCCCTGCTAAGGGCTTCAAACCGACTTTGGGCATCGCCCAGCTTTGTGATGCGGTTCCTGCTCGGGTTGAACAGCGCAGCCACATCTGGCGGCATTGCATCGACGAAACCTTGTGCCGCCGTAAACACGATGGATGCTTGGTCGCGATTT
>Ga0209990_10000816_pt1 | contig 29212 bp, 48 predicted proteins | sample NOAtaG_6_FD_187304 | JGI IMG/M metagenome (GOLD analysis project Ga0209990, IMG submission 187304) | Freshwater lake microbial communities from Lake Erie, under a cyanobacterial bloom - NOAA_Erie_Diel5S_2200h metaG (SPAdes) (version 2) | ecosystem: Environmental > Aquatic > Freshwater > Lake ...
CAAAGACTACTCAAGAAGTTGATGAGTTAACACAAGCCTATGGTGAAAACAGCCAAGAAGTAACGGAAGCCAAAGGTAGGTTAAACGAATTAAACACGAGCTACAAAGAGTTAAATAAAAGCGCTACTGACACGGGGGCAACCTTTGCCGATGTTTATGGCGAAATGCAGCCTTTGACTACTCGAATGGGTGAAGCTGAAGATAGGTTATATGAATTAGCGTTAGCTGGTCAAACAGCAACACAAGAATACAAAGATTTATTAGCTGCTACTCAAAATTATTTAAGGATACAACAGTCAGTAGATTTACAAGTTGAAGCTGGAGCAGTACCTGCTGCTCAAAAGATGACAATGGCGGTTGGTGGTGTTGCTGGTGCGTTTGGTCTTGCTGAAGGCGCGGCTGCTTTGTTTGGTGTTGAAAGTGCTCGGCTTCAGGAAACAATGATAAGGTTACAAGCAGCTTTAACTATTACACAAAGTTTAGTTACAATACGTGAAGCAATACCTACATTTCAAGCAATGGGGCAAGCTGCACAACAAGCGCTTGCTGGAATTAGAACGGGTATTTTAGCAACTGGTATCGGTATTTTTGTAGTGGCATTAGGAACTATTGTAGCATATTGGGATGATATTAGAAAGGCTGTTTTTGGTGTGTCAAAAGAACAAGAGCAATTAAATAAAAAAATTATTAAAAACCAAGAGATAGCCGAAAGAACACTAACTGATTATGAAAATCAAAATAACGTATTAAAATTACAAGGAAAAACAGATGAACAAATTTTAAAAGGAAAAATAAAGTTACAAAAACAACAAGTAAAAAATAATTTAGAGTCTTTTAATGCCCTTGAAGCTCAAACAAAAGCAGAAAAAGCTGCGAGTATAACAAGAGAAAAATATTTGTTAGCTCAATTTGAAATGACTAAGTTTTTTATTGGATTAGCATTTGATTTGGTTTCTAAGCCAATAAATTTTTTAATAGAGCAAGCTAACTCTTTGTCTGAAACATTAGGATTTGGTAAACTTATTGAGGTAAACGCAGAATCAGCTAAAAAATCAGTTTTTGAAACTGTTGATTCAGTAAAATCATTATATAAAAGTGTTTTTCAAGGTATAGGATTAATAGCTGATGAAAAAGCATTAGACAAGGCTTTAGCTGAAAATAAAAGCAAACTTCTTGTATCACAAAATGAATTAGCCGCAAGTGAATTAGAACTTCGCCAAATGGGCATTGAGTCAAATGCAAGCGCAGCAAATCAAAATGTAAATATAGCAGCTGGAGCAGCACAAGAACAAATAGACATTACACGTCAAATGGAGGAAGAAAAAAACCGTTTGATGGAAGAAGGGCGTGCTAAAGAATTAGATGCGTTACGAATAAAATATAAATACGAACAACAAGAAGCGGATAAAAACTTTAAAGAAGGCAAATTAAAAAAAGCTGATTACGACAAGTTAACTACTCAAATGACCGAAAGTAAAAGGTTAGATGAAAAAGCGGTTAATGACAAGTACGATAAAATAGAAAGGGATGCACGAGATTTAAAGTTACAAGAACAAATAAAAGCTGAAGATGCTGCATGGTTAGAATTACAAAAGGCGCGTAACTCACAAAGAGAACAAGAACTACTTGATTTACAATTAGCCTACGATGCTAAAATAGAAGCGGCAAATGGTAACGCGGAAGCTGAAAAAGCAATTACTGAAAGGTTTAATAAAGAATATGCTGCTATAAATAAAAAATATGCAGATGAAGAAGCGGCAAAGAAAAAAGAACAAGACGAAAAGGAAAAAGCTCGAATAAAAACGTTAAACGAATACAGGGTAAAAGCAATTGAAGATTCATTACAAATGGTTTCAGACCTTGCTGAATTATTCGCTGGTAAAAGTGAGAAACAACAAAAGAAAGCGTTTCAAGTTCAAAAGGCTGTAAATATAGCAAGTGCCGTTGTAGATACTTATAAGGCTGCGAATAGTGCCTTAGCGAGTTCACCACCACCATTTAATTATATAGCAATGGCTGCCGCTATTACTGCTGGTTTGGTAAACGTGAAAAAAATAGCTTCACAACAATTTCAAGGTGGTTCTACTGCTGGTGGAGGTGGTGGAGGTTCAAACGCTCCTGAAGGCGCTACCATGACTGCTAATTTCAATACAATCGGATCAAGCGGTATTAATCAGTTAGCACAGTTACAACAAACACCTACACAAGCCTACGTAGTTAGCACAGAAGTAACAAGCGCACAAGCCTTAGACCGAAATAGAGTACAAAACGCTACATTATAAGTTAATGAGATATGGCAAAAGTTGAAATAATAGAATTACTGATTGACGAGACTAAAGAAGAAATGGGTATTAATGCCGTTTCTGTTGTCGAATCACCAGCGATTGAGGAAAATTTTATAGCACTACAAAAACACGAAGTAGAACTCAAAGAAGTAGATACTGAAAAGAGAATTTTAATGGGTGCTGCCTTAATTCCTAACAAACAGATATACCGTAAAAACAAAGATAAAGAGTTCTACATTTACTTTAGTGAGGATACTGTACGCAAGGCTTCAGAACTTTTTTTAATGCGTTCTAATCAAAACAATGCAACATACGAACACGAACGCAAAATGCTTGAAGGGATGAGTGTAGTAGAAAGCTGGATAATAGAAGATGAGAAGTTAGACAAGTCTGTAAAGTACGGTTTTAATTTACCTAAAGGAACGTGGATGATTTCAATGAAGGTAAACAATGATGAGGTTTGGAAAAAGGTAAAAGACGGAGAGGTAAAAGGATTTTCAATAGAGGGTTATTTTGTAGATAAATATGACATGAGTTCACACGAAGAACAAGTGTTAATTGAAAAGATTAAAGAGCTTATTTTACAAAATGACAAATACACTTTAGAAAGTTATACGGATTACCCTAAAGAAGCCAGCGAAAATGCTAAAATAGCTTTGCGATATGCTGAAGAAAATGGTTGGGGTGATTGCGGTACTCCTGTTGGAAAACAAAGAGCTAATCAGTTGGCAAATGGCGAACCAATAAGCGAAGAAACTATTGCACGAATGGCTGGGTTTGAAAGACACAGACAAAATTCACAAAAAGAATTAGGAGATGGGTGTGGCCGTTTGATGTGGTTAGCTTGGGGTGGAGATGCCGGGATAGAGTGGGCACAAAGAAAGTTAGAACAAATTAGAAATAAATAAATTATGAAAACACCGACTAAAAGTAAAACAAGTCCTAAAGGCGGTAAACGTGGTTGCCTATGTAAAGACGGAACATACAACTCTAAATGCTGCAATGGAGACTTGCAAAACCAAGGTATAGGGAGCTTAGTAAATCAAGGTACTTCTACAATAGTACATTTATAAAAAAGGAACAAGTAAAAAACTAAAAAGTTAATAAGCTATAAATAATTATATTATGATAAACGACATTCTAAAAAAAATCAACAAAGGACATGAAGTAGAATCTTCAAAAGTTGAACTTGCTACGCATGATATTAATTTAGCAAAATCATTGCAAGAATTAAATGCTTTATATGCTGAATTACAAAAAGCTGGTGAAGGTATTAGCAAGTACGGGTCTATGGTTAGACAAGCCATTATAGGATTTAGAAATGCTGCTAAAGCTCAAAATATTCTTGCAGAAAGATATAAAAGTGAAATGAAAGGAACTGCTAATTTAGCAAAATCTTTAGGACTTGAAATACCTAATAGCACTTTGAATAACATGAAATTTATTGATATGTTCATAACAAATGCTAAAGCAATGAGTAATGTGGCTGACCAAATGGAAGGCGGATTGAAAAAAATAACTGGAGCTTAAAATAAACAAAAATGAAAAATAGCCTAATCAATCAAATTAAAACTTTACTCGGTATGGAAGTAAAGTTAGAAACAATGAAACTAAGCGACGGAGTTACAGTTTTAGAAGCTGATATGTTCGAAGCTGGAAACGAAGTTTTCGTAGTTACTGAAGATGAACAAAAAATAGCTTTGCCGATAGGAGAATACGAACTTGAAGATGGTCGTATCTTAATCGTAGTAGAGGAAGGTGTTATTTCTGAAATCAAAGAAAAAGAAGCTGAAGAGGAAGAGGTAGAAGAGGAGGAAGCACCAATCGAAGAGGAAGCGAAGAAAGAACAAGAAATGGAAACTTCAAAAGCTGCGCCTAAAAAGATTGTAGAAAGCATGATTAAAGAATCTTTCTTTTCAGAAATTGAAGCGCTTAAAAACGAGAATATCGCACTAAAAGCGGAATTATCTAAGTTGAAAGAAGCTAAAGAAGTTGAACTATCTGAAGTTAAACCAATTTCTTTTAACCCTGAAAACGAAAACAAATCTGAATCTATTAAATTAAGTTCTAAAAGAACACGAACTACAATGGATTCAATACTTGAAAAATTAAATAAATAATTAACTAAATACAAAAAAAAATGAGTACAACTTACAACTTTGTATCAAATGACGTAGTACGCCAAGTAGGTGTTTCTGAATCGTTAACTGGTGCAACAACTTTGACTGCCGAAGATTCTGGTAAGTCATTTATTTTAAAAGCTGCTACGGGTGCGCAAATTACTTTGCCAGCGGTTGCAACTTCAGCTGGTTTTAAATTCCGTTTTACAGTAGGTCAACTTTTCGCTACTACTGCATGGACTATTAAAGCCGCTTCAAATGTTATTCAAGGTGGTGTTATTGTAAATTCAGTAAACGTTCCTGGGGCTGACGAAAACACGATTACTTTTTCTGCTTCTGCGGACACAGTAGGTGATTTTGTAGAATTGAATTGTGACGGCACTAACTGGTATGTTTCAGGATTAGGAACTGCTGCTGGTGCAATTACACTAACTGTTGTTTAATTAAATAAAATATTATAAAATGGAAAAAATTAATTTAAGTACAAGTACAAATATCACCACTACCTATGCTGGTGAGTTTGCTGGTAAGTACATTGCTGCGGCTATCCTTAGCGCACCAACTTTAGAGCAAGGTGGTATGACTATCCACCCTAACGTGAAATTCAAACAAGTAATTCAAAGAGTAGCAACAGACGATCTAATTCGTAATGCAACTTGTGATTTTGATGCTTCTTCAACAGTTACGTTAACTGAAAGAGTATTACAACCTGAAGAATTCCAAGTTAACCTACAATTGTGTAAAAAAGACTTTCACCAAACATGGCAAGCGATTGAAATGGGTTATTCTGCGTTTGACGTAATGCCTAAATCGTTTTCTGATTTCTTAATTGCACACGTAGCTGAGAAAGTAGCTGCTAATATGGAAACTTCAATCTGGCAAGGTGTTAACGCAACACAAGGTCAATTTGCTGGAATCATGACACAGTTAACTACTGATGCTTCTTTGCCAGCTGCACAAGAAGTTGCTGGAACTACTGTTGATGCTACAAATGTTATCGCTCAAATCGGTTCTATCGTTGACGCTATCCCTACAAGATTGTACGGACAGCCAGACCTTAAATTGTATCTTTCTTCAAACATCGTAAGAGCTTACGTTCGTGCTTTGGGTGGATTTGGTGCTTCAGGATTAGGTGCTAACGGTACAAACAATTTGGGTACACAGTGGTATTCTAACGGTTCACTTTCATTTGATGGTTTACCAATATTCTTGGCTAACGGTTTAGCTAATAACACTGCTTTAGCTTCTCAAACTTCTAACTTACATTTTGCAACTGGATTGTTAAATGACATGAACGAAGTTAAAATTATCGATATGGGAATGATTGATGGTTCAATGAATGTACGCGTAGTAATGAGATTCACTGGAGACGTTAAATACGGATTTGCTGAAGATGTTGTTACTTACGGTATTACAAACTCTGCCAACTAACCTAACATAAACTATAATTAAGGCGGTGCAATAAACGCCGCCTTTTTTGTTAAACTTAAAAAATTAAATAAAATGAGCTGCGATATAACAAATGGTAGAATAGAACAATGTAAAGATTCGGTTTCAGGATTGAAAGCGATTTACTTTATTAACTACGATGAATTAAATTCAGACGATGTTACTTACGATAACACGGACACGGATTTAATCACGGATTGGACACCTGTAAATACTGGTTCTTTGAGTTTGTATAAATACGAATTAAAAGGTGCTAACAGTTTTGAGACTACAATTAATTCTTCAAGAGATAACGGTACTACTTTCTTTCAACAAACACTTACTATCCAATTAAAAAGACAAGATGTTACAACGCATAAAAACGTTAAACTACTTGCTTACGGACGTCCGAGAATTGTAGTTAGAACAATGACAGACCAATTCTTTTTAATGGGACTTACACAAGGTGCAGATGTTACTGCTGGAACTGTATCTTCAGGTTCTGCTTTAGGAGATTTCAACGGATATAACTTGACATTTGAAGCAATGGAAGTTTCTCCAGCTAATTTCTTAGATGTAACAGACGAAAACGGATTAAAAGTTTTATTTGAAGATGGTTCTGGAACTGATGCAACAATAGTTACTTCTTAACCCTTATATACTTGCATACGAGAAACCCTTACTTCGGTAAGGGTTTTTTGTTTTAAGGACAAAATACGTGTTTTTACGTTTATAAGATATGATTATTCTAAGTACTTCTACTAATTCTCAAAATTTCGTGTTTATTCCACGAAGTAATGTTTTTGATTACGTAGCTATTACAGACGATCAAACAGGGAAAACGGTAGAGATAACAAACTACACTTACACGCAAGGTGATTATTTCGATACTTTTGCAGCTGAATTTAATTTAGTAGAAAATCATTTTTACGATTTATTAATTGTGAATGGTGCGGTAGTAGTTTACAAGGATAGGATATTTTGTACTAATCAATCCGTTAACAGCTTTTCAGTAAATAACGGACAGTATGTTTCAAACAGTACAACAAACGAATTTATAGTTTATGAGTAATATTCACGTTTTAGAATTAAGTACATATACAACGCCAACGGTTCAAGAGTCGAAGCGAGATAATTGGGTGGAATTTGGTGAGGATAATAATTACTTTCAGTTTATTATTGATAGGTATGTTAATTCAACGACAAATAGCGCAGTAATAAACAACGTAAGCAGATTAATTTACGGTCGTGGATTAAGTGCCTTAGATGCAAATAAAAAGCCTAACGAGTACGCTCAAATGATGGCTTTATTTCATTCGGATTGTATTCGTAAAATTGTTTTAGATCGTAAAATGTTCGGACAGTTTGCCGTACAAGTTCACTATTCTAAAGACCACAAAAAGATTTTAAAAGCATATCACATACCGGTTAACTTATTACGTGCTGAAAAGTGCAATAAAGACGGAGAAATAGAAGGATATTACTACTCTGATAACTGGGAAGATACACGTAATTACGTTCCTAAAAGAATACCAGCGTTTGGATATTCAAATGAACAAGTAGAAATACTTTATTCGAAGCCTTACGCTGTTGGAATGAAATACTATTCTTTACCTGACTATCAAGGTGGGTTACCATATGCAAAGTTAGAAGAGGAAATAGCTGATTATTTAATTAACGAAGTTCAAAACGGTTTTTCAGGAACTAAGGTAGTAAATTTTAACAACGGTGTACCGACTGAAGAACAACAGCAAATAATTAAAGGAAAAGTTTTAAGTCAATTAACTGGCTCACGTGGCCAAAAGGTAATTGTAGCTTTTAACAATAACCAAGAAAGTAAAACTACTGTTGACGATTTGCCATTAAATGATGCGCCAGACCATTACACTTACTTAAGTGAGGAATGCGTTAAAAAGATTATGTTAGCTCACAACATTACAAGTCCTTTGCTTTTTGGGTTAGGTTCTACAAATGGATTTAGCTCTAATGCTGATGAGATAAAGAACGCTTCTATTTTGTTTGATAACATGGTTATAAAGCCTATTCAAGACCAGATAATAGAAGCCTTTGATAAAATTTTAGCTTACAACGGTGTTAGTTTAAAGTTATTCTTTAAAACATTACAGCCTTTGGAGTTTGTAGATTTAGAAAACGCACAAACTGAAGAACAAGTAGCTGAAGAAACGGGAACGGAATTAAGCAAAGATTTTCATATTGCTGAAGCATTAATTAGCTTAGGTGAAGACGAACCCGAAAACTCAATTCTAATAGATGAATTTCCTGTTGACTATGACTTAGACGACAAAGAGAATGAAACGCTCTCTAAAGAGCTTAAAACGTCTTTTTTGAGCAAGATAGTTAACTTAGTTTCAACTGGAGACAACAGACCAAATATAAGAAGCGCACAAGACGAAGTAATAGACGGTGTTAAATTCCTAACTCGGTATGTTTATGCTGGTGCTGAAAATGCGGAACGTGAATTTTGTAGAAAAATGATGTCAGCTAATAAAATATATCGTAAAGAAGATATTATTAAAATGGGTTCTGAAGTAGTTAATGCTGGTTGGGGACCTAATGGTGCAGATACGTATTCAATTTGGTTTTATAAAGGCGGTGGTAATTGTCATCACCGTTGGAATAAAAGAGTGTACGCTACATTTAGCGGTAAAGCTATTGATGTGAACAGTGAGGAATTAAAACAAGTAGCGGTACGTAAAGCTGAAAAATTAGGGTACGTTGTAAAGAACGATGCTAAAGTAAGTAAAAGACCAGTTGATATGCCTAACTATGGATTTTTACCAAGTAACCCACAACCTAAAAGAAAAATTACACGATAATGGCTGAAGCTCTACTAATAACAAGAAATGACGTTGTAAAGTTTACTGCTATGAATGGCAACGTAGATACTGATAATTTTATTCAGTACGTTAAAATAGCTCAAGACATTCACATTCAAAATTATTTAGGAACGGACTTACTTCAAAAGATTCAATCTGAAATAACGTTAGCTTCTTCAGGAATACCTACTACGATAACAGTAAGCGACCAAGGAACGGGATACACTACTGCAACGGGTGTTACTACTACGGGCGGTACTGGAACGGGTTTAACTTTAGATATTACAGATACGGGTGGACTTGTAACGGATGCTGATATTGACACGGCCGGAACGGGTTATAAAGTAGGAGATGTAATTGTAATTGACGGTGGTAATGACGATGCTGAAATTACGGTGGATGCGATTTATACGATTCCTACTGACTACAATAATTTGTTGGTTAACTATATTAAACAAATGCTTATTCATTGGGCTATGGTTGAATATTTGCCATTTGCAGCTTATACGATTGCGAATAAAGGGGTATATAAACACAATTCAGAAAACGCAACTAACGTAGAAAAAAACGAAATAGATTTTTTGATTGAGAAAGAGCGAAGTATTGCACAGCATTATACTGAAAGATTTATTGAACATATAAGTTTTAATAACGATAAATTTCCTGAGTACAATTCTAACAGTAATGGAGATATGTATCCAGATACAAACAATAATTATCAAGGCTGGTATTTATGAAGAAATATAAACCGAAACAAGAGAACATAAAGAAATTAATAACGTATTTAAACAAGCAAAATGGCGAACGTAAAGATAAGTCAATTAACAGCGAAAGGAAGTAATTTAGATGCTTCGGATAGGCTTGCGATTGCACAAGATACTGGCGGTGGTACTTTTGCAAGTAAGTACATTAAAGGAAGTGAATTAGTAACAAAGAATATTAATACGTATTCTTCGACTTTGAATAACTTAGTTTTAGCCGATGCAAATAAAATTATCAAAGTAGATAATAACAGCGCTAACGATTTAAGGATTCCAACGAATGCCAGCCATGCGTTTTTAATAGGTACTGAAATTATTATTATTCAATATGGCGCTGGTCAAACTACGGTAGCCCCAACAGCTGGTGTTACAATGCGTAGTTCGGGTGGAAAAAATAAACTTTCGGCACAATATTCACAAGCAAAGTTAATAAAGATAGATACTAACGAATGGGTTTTGTCCGGTGATATAACAACGTAATTATGGCAAATGCAAATGGATGGGGCGATGGTGCCTCAAATAACAATATAGGATGGGGAAAAGGTGCTGATAATGCTATCGGTTGGGGTTCTGTTTATTCTGTTTCTTCGGCTGGTGCAACTGATATTGTAGGAACTCCAGCACCACCACCAACAGACCCCGATGCACAAGCATTTATAACAGCGGCTTCAATAACAGACCCTACTCAACAAAGTGCTATAAATACTTTGGTAACTGACTTGAAAGGCTATAACATTTGGACTAAGTTCAAAGCTATATATCCAATAGTAGGTGGTTCTGCTTCAAGTCATAAATGGAACTTGAAAGACCCAAGAGATTTAGATGCTGCATTTAGATTAACTTTTGCAAGTGGATGGACACATAGTTCAACAGGAATGACGCCTTTAAATACTTATGCAGATACATTTTTAAAATTTTCTACTTCATTAGGATTAAATTCAGCGCATTTAAGTTACTATTCAAGAACTAATAGCAATGGAGCAGAAGTAGAAATTGGAGTAATGCAACCAGGCACTAATTATTCTTTACTTGAAATAAGAACAAGTAATACGACATATTTTTTAATAAATCAAACTGGATTTACTACAGCTACTGATTTAGATTCAAGAGGTTTTTATATTGCCAATAGACAATCTTCAAATGATATTGATGGGTGGAAACAAGGAACTAAATTGGTAAATGGAACTGCTATATCAAATGCATTACCAAACATTAATACATATATAGGTGCATATAATAACGTAGGTACAGCAGCCGCATTTACAACCAAACAATGTGCATTCGCTTCAATAGGTGATGGATTAACAGATACAGAAGCAGCTAACTTTTATACTCTTGTAAACACGTATCAAACAGCATTAAGTAGAAACGTATAATTTTAAATAACAATGGAAGGTAGAATAGTAACAAACCAAACAGCACAAGAACTACAAGGAGTATTCTTTGATGCTGATACATTTTTTAATTTCGTTCAAGATATTAATGATGTATATTTTTTATTTTTAAGTGAACAGGATGCGGCTGATATTGCAAATACTGAATGGAGTTATTTGTTGGATATTCCTTTGAGTCCATTTGAGCCTAAGCCTGCACCATTTCCACCAACTGAAAACTAATTAAAATGATACCTATAACACAATTTATTGATGTAATTAAAAAGCATGGAGCATTAGGAGTTCTTGCATTATGGCTAACGTACACACACTTTGAGGTGCAAGATGTTAAAGACAGACTTTACAATTGCTTAGAAAAAAACGAAACAATTAATAGGCAGCCTATTGAGGAAAAGCAGCCACCGTTACCAAGTGAAAAAAATGATACGGTTGCAGTACTTGAAAGTAAAAGTCGTAAATTAGCGAAAAAATAATTTATGGTAAGAAGTTATACAGATAAAGAGCTTTTAGATTATGTAAAGGCGCTACCGTCTTTTAATGGTTTTCCTGGTGAGCCTTGGTTGTTATTTGTACGTTCAAAAGAAGATACTAATGACCGTTTCGATGACAAGGTATATATGTTTCAGCTTGATCAGTTTATAATGGTTACTTCATGCACTACCAACAAAGGAAACAAAGGTACTGCTGTTATGGAAGCTGGAGCATGGTATTATGATTCGTATGCTTATGGGCTTCATAAAGGCAAAATGCCAGCACTTAGACAAATGAAAGGAGTTCCATATCGTAGAGACTTTACAAACGACCTTAAAACAAATCCTACCACCGAGATAAAAAAAGATATTATTTACATGAATATTCACGGTGCTACATATAACCAAGGTTCTAAACAAATAGCGACAAGAATAGGCGGTTGGAGTGAGGGGTGCTTAGTATTGAATAATAATGCCGATTACGAAAAGGTAGTAAATATTTGTAAACGATACCCTAAAACAAGTATTGTGTTAATAAACGAATTTTAAGATGGCAAAGAAAAAGATAAAAATAGATACTGAAGGAATAGACGTTAATTTAGAAAAAGACGGCACTAATATTAAGCTGGATATAGATACTAAAAACGTAGATATTCACGTACTAAAAGACGAAGTGAATAAGGAATTTAAGTTAGACGGTAAAAACATTGATATAGATATTAAAAAAACGCCCGACGGTGTCGAGGTGAAAGTCGATGCCCAAGGCGCGTTATGGAAACTGATAGCTAAAAGAGTAGTAAAGTTTATTTTAAGACGTTTTAGAATAGGAAAATAAAAATCTTTCTGTTTGTTTTGTGTGATGAAACCCTTGATTATTCAGGGGTTTTGTTTTTTATATAAAAATATTTTATTAAAATAGTTGTTATATTAAATAATTATATTAATTTTGTAGAAACATTAAAACAAACACTATGAAAAAACGAACAGGAATTTTAATTAACTCGATAATTATTTTGTTGGGTTACACTTACGAAAGTTACTTACTTTTAGGAATAGGAGTAATTTGCTTAACTTTAGTATTAATTTCTAAAACTAAAAGACATGAACTCAAAAATTAAAAACGTGGTTAATACCTATTTTCCGCACAGACCTAACGTAACATATTTGAAGCGCAAGTGGGAAACTAAGATTTGTCCTGAAGATAAAGGCGGTTCTTTCAACGAAAAGTTATATAGAGATTATTTAGACGCAATAATAAATTACACAAAATGAACTGGACAAGTAAGCGAAAAAGAACTAAGCAAGTTCAAATATGTTTTGAGTGGACTGATAAAAGCGATTTAAGGGTAATTTTAGACGATTTAAGAGCGTTAATCGTTTCGGGAGTAGAATCATACCACGACCAAAAAAAAAGCATTGAGATAGCAGATAAATGGCATGAAGTAGAGTTTCAACAAGAATACATTGATAAGATTCACGAAAGTACGGAATCGGATATTAACGGAGAATTAAAGTTAGTAATCAAAAGTAATTTTTAAAATATGGAACAAACAGCAGTAGAAAAAATGATTCAATACTTTATTGAGCAAAAAGACAATGGTGCTTCTCATTGGTGTATAAATGATTTGATAGCTCAATTATACCAAGCCAAAGCAATGGAGAAAGAGCAGATAATTGATGCTTTACAAGAATTTTCAGATATTACATTACCAGATGAAGTATGTGAAAAGTACTACAACGAAACCTTTAAATCAGAATAAGATGGCAGAGGAAGCAAAGATGGCATTACTACTTGCGGTAGTAGGTTTTTTATGTATATTAATAGGAGGTATTTACAATGAAAAGACGAAGGATTAATTTAACACGTTACCACCACCAGCCTATAACGGTGAGAAACAATAGAGTATTTCAATACTGGAAAAGAAAAATTTTAAAAAAATGGATAAACCCTGAATTTGATTGATTATGAAAAAAATATTTATAACAGTAGCTATTGGTTTAAGTTTGACCAGCTGCAAAAAAGAATGTAATTGCGGTACTATAACAAATGATGAGATAACTTTAGATGCAAATAACAATCCGTGTTATTCGTTGACAGTTAGAAATTCGTGTTCAGGTAATACTAAGACTTGGTGTTTTGATTACTCGGTATGGTTTGAGGGAAATGTAGGAGAAAATTTTTGTGTTACGAATGTAGATAGTTGGTAATTAAAAAATTATTTGTATATTTGCAAACAGTTCCGTCTCACATAATAGAACTGAAAGACGTTATTAAACCTCTTAATGAATGTGAAGTGAGACGCACAGGATTTAAGGGGTTTTTTTATGTTTAAAATTTGACAAATGGCAAAAGACAAAAAAGGATTTATTTTATATTGTGATGTTATTCACACCGTTGAAAAGTTAACGGATGAACAAGCTGGGAAATTGTTTAAACATATTTTAAAGTATGTAAATGACCAAGAGCCTATACCTGAAGATATAATTACAGAAATAGCATTTGAGCCTATTAAACAAAGTTTAAAACGTGATTTACAAAAATACGAAGGTATTCGATTGAAGAATAAAGAAAACGCATTAAAGCGGTGGAATGCGACCGCATCCGAACGTATGCCAGTCGATGCCAAAAATGCCGATAGAGATAGAGTTAGAGATAAAGTAATAGAAAGTATAGAAGAACGTAAAAGCAAGTTTTACGATTCGCTTACTTTGTTTGTTGATGAATATCCTAAAAAGATGCTTAGGGATTTTTACGATTACTGGAGTGAACACGGTGAAAAGGATAAAAAGCTTAGATTTGAAAAAGAAAAAACTTTTGGAATAGAGCAACGTTTACGAACTTGGTATAATAGAAACCCTAAACAATACGACCAGGACAACGACCCTAATCCACCTGAATATTATTTAGCTAAAAAACAAGGGTTATGTTAAAGAGTGCTGGAGATTCATTAGACTATCTTTTAAATTACCGTAATGGTAAAATAAAACAAGGGTTAGAAATAGGGTGCGTATTAGACGATTATTTACGATTCAAGCCTAAGCAACTAAATATAATTTTAGGTCATGACAACGTAGGTAAAACGTACTGGATAAATTGGTACTTCTTAACACTTGCGCTAAAACACGGATTAACATTTTGTATTTGGAGTGGTGAAAATCAAAAAGGACAAATATTAAGAGATTTAATTCAAATGTATTCAGGTAGGCAATTTAAAACACTTACTGAAGATGAGATACGTAGTTTTGCAACTTACTTAGAACAATACTTTACTTTCGTAGATAACTCAAAACTTTACAATCCTGAAGAACTTTTAAAGATATTTGAAGAATCTGAATGTAAGGTTGGTTTGATTGACCCGTTTACAGGTTTAGATAGGCAAATGACTTACGAGGGTAATTATGAATTTATGAATAAAGCAAGGCAAATGGTTAATTTTACCGGAATGACTTTGTACATAAACACGCACCCGAATACAGAAAGCGGCAGGGGTGCAAATGTTTACACTGAAGGCGAATGGAAAGGTAATTTAAAAGCACCTTTAAAAGACCATATTGAAGGCGGTAAAGCATTTAGTAACAGATGCGATGATTTCTTTGTTATTCATCGCTTAGTAAAAGACCCTAAAATGAAATATAACACTTGGATAAACGTAGAAAAAGTAAAAGATATGGAGACTGGAGGTAAGCATACTGGATTGAATGAGCCGATAATATGTAATTTTAATTCAGGATTAGGCTTTGAGATAGGTGGTGTTGACCCGTTGAAACCGTACAGGCCTAAAACATCAAACAGTTTTCCAGCTGCGAAGCCTGATATTGTAAACGGAAAAGAATTACTTTCGTTTAGTGAAAGAATGAAGCAAGGAGCTTTTAAAGAATTAGAGCCAAAAATAAATAAAGACGGAAACCCAGAAATGCCATTTTAGTTATGTTAGAAATGATAAAAAGAAAAACAGGTCTTTGGGCCGTTTATTTAAAGATTCAAAATTCTTTAGACAACATCAAAGAAAAACACGGACACCGAAAAGATTTAATAGATTCAATGGAAAAGAGTTTGACCGAAGTAGGTGAAGCGGTATTATACTTTGAACACGTGGATAAGTTATTAAGAGCAAGTAACAGTAAACAGTACGCAATGGAAATAGAAATTATGCAGCTGAAGCAAAAGATTAGGCATTTAGAACAAATTAACGTTAACATCAAGATATGAAAACACGAAAATGTAAATACTGTAAGTCCGTCTTTACACCGATTAATAGTTTACAAAAGAACTGTTTTGAACCTTTGTGTGTATCAGACTGGATAAATGAAGTAAAAGAAAAGAACTGGAAAAAGAAAAAGTCTAAAATGAAAATGGATTTAATGACGATTCAGGATTACGTTAAATTAGCGCAGCAAGTATTTAATAAATATATTCGATTACGAGATGCTGGGAACGTTTGTATATCGTGCCAAAAGAAGCCGTTAAAAACCAATGCTGGGCATTTCTACAATGCTAACAATCATTGGTCCGTTAGATTTGACGAAAGGAATGTTCATCTTCAATGCGAACACTGTAATACGTATCTTTCTGGAAACTTAATTTACTACCGAGAAAACCTATTGAAGAAAATAGGAATAGAAGAATTTGAGAATTTAAGTGATGAAGCTACTAAAACTCGGAAGTTTACGATCGAGGAACTAAAAGAAATTATAGCAACTTATAAAAAAAAGTGTAAGGAATTAGAACTATATTAATAATTTATATTACTTTTGACAAACATAAAACAAATAAGTATGGAAATTAAATTAAAATGGATTTACCCAACTAAGGTAAAAAACAAGTACGGTTACGTTTATAATTATTTTTATGTACGCAGAAACAGGCAGTACCTTTATTCAAGTCAAAGGTTAGAAGATGCGAAAGACTTTGTAATTAGATATGCTAAAAAGAATAACATTAAAAACATTTACAAATGATCACGAACTTTGAAGAATACACGCACGAATTAAGCGCTGAAGAAATGGAAATTTTGCAGCTGGTTATTCACGGATTTAGACAGTACAAAAAGACGAATCCTATAAAAGCTGAATTAATAGTAAAAAGAATGAATGTATTTTTAGAAAATAACGGATACAAAATAAGACTAACCCAACCACGTTTACGAAAGTTAGTTAACTATATTCGTTCAAATGGTTTATTGCCGCTGATTGCGACGTCTAACGGGTATTTCACCACTGACTGTAAACAAACTATCCAAGAACAAATTAAAAGCCTTCAGGAGCGCGCTAATTCAATTGAGCGATGCGCACAAGGTTTAAAGAAATTTCTATAAATATTTTTTTTAATTATAGTTATATTAAAAATTATTATTAAATTTGCATAACACAAAAACAAAATAAGATGAAACATTTATTAAAATCGTTGGCAGCGTTCCAACAAGAAGTGAAAGTAATTCACAAGGGTACACAAGGGTACGGATATTCGTACGCTGATTTGCCTAAAATCTTTGAAGAAATTAATCCGTTACTACAAAAACACGGATTAGGATTCACACAACTAATTAACTCACAAGATGGGTTAAACTATTTAAAAACAATTTTATTTCACGTTGAAAGTGGTGAAAGTATTGATTCGTTAACTTTGATTCCTTACGTTCAACTAAAAGGAATGAATGACTTTCAAAGTTTTGGTTCTGGTGTTACGTATTTTCGTAGATATTGTTTGAGCACTATTTTAGGAATAGTAACCGACAAAGACACGGACGCTTCAGGTGAACAGGAAAAGCCTAAAAAAGAAACGTTAGATAATAAAAGATTTATCGAAGCATTAAAAGCAATTGAACAAGGTAAATTCAATGCTGCTGATTTGAAGGCTAAATTTGATTTAACTAAAGAACAACTTGCTGCGCTATGAAAATACGATGTTCACAAATAGGCAAAATTATGACAAACCCCCGGACCAAGGGGGAGCGTCTTTCTCAAACTACTAAAACGCATTTACTTGAGTTAGCAGTAGAAGAAAAATACAATATTCACAAAGAGTTTTGGAGTAGATATACTGACAAAGGAAACGAAGTAGAAGCTGAAGCCATTGCACTTGTTAACGATGTTTTAGATGTTGGGTTTATTTACAAGAATGAGGAAAAGTTAGAGAATGAATATTTAACTGGAATACCTGACGTAAACACGGATATTCTAATAGATGTAAAATCTTCTTGGGATGCGTTTACATTCTTTGAAAAGGTAGTAGAAGATGAAGTAAAAAACAAAGATTACTATTATCAATTACAGGGTTATATGTGGTTAACAGGAAAAGACGAAGCGTTATTGTGTTATTGTTTGATTGATACACCTTTGCAAATAGTTAGGGATGAAATAAGACGTGAACATTGGCGAAGAAACGAAATAGACGAAAAGGACGAAATAATAGACTTTGTAGAAGCTAAACATACTTTCATGCACATACCTAAGGAAAAACGCGTTAGAACGCACGTAATTAAACGAGATGAGAAAGTAATCGAAGCTATTAAAACACGAATTGAAGAATGCAGAAAATATTATAACCAAATAATAGAGTTGGTATGAAACTATTTTTAAATGATATAATCAGTTATGCGTATAAAAGTGTTTTTAATGATTGTATAGAGTCTAAAACAATTTATAAAGACGAAATAATTATTTTAGATGAAATTTCACAAAAAAATTATACAAAAGATAAATGGAGTTTAAATAGGTATTCAGATAATGCTTGTGTGTATTTCTTAATTGAAAAAGAAGAAGTTGTTTATATTGGGCAAACAAGATTATCAAATAGAATTAAACAGCATAAAAAAGATAAAATATTTTCTGAAGTTTGGTTTTTTCCAATTAAATTTCCTTATAATATAATTTTTGAAAATAATCTTTTATCAAAATACAAAACAAAATATAATAAAAAATATGCAAAATTTATATCACTTACAAATTGAATTAGTATGAAAGATAAAATAGTAGAAGCCGTTTTAATGCATTTTTTAAACCGTTCTAAGCGAGGAATAGAAAAATACGGAGTAACATTAGACCGTGAAGATTTAACTATGTTAGAATGGATTAATCACGCACAAGAAGAAGCAATGGATTTTGTATTGTATTTAGAAAAATTAAAACAAGAACATGAAGCTTTAGAAAAATATAGTATGTTAATTGACGAAAAAGAAAATTACGGTTTAAAATCAATAGTGTTAACTGATAACCCTGATTGCGGGGTAAAAGGAATAAGTTTAAAAACAAATAAATAAATAAAAATGGAAAAAAGAGACAACAGCGGAGCGTTATTTACAAACGACAAAAAGACGAAAGAAACGCAGCCAGATATGACTGGAAACATAACAATAAATGGTCGTAAATTTGATTTAAGCGCGTGGAAAAAAATAAGTAATAAAGGTAACGGGTTTTTAAGTATATCAATTAAACCTTCTGAAGAAAAACAGCAGCAACCGCAAAGACCACAACCGAAACAAAGCAATGATAATTTAGACTTTTTAAACAACTTTTAAGCTATGAAAGAGGAAAAGATAATAGCTAACGTAAATAATGTAACACGGACGTTAATTTGGCGCTACATTCAAACGAAAGGAATAACACTAAATAAATTCTGTTTGGAAGCTAAATTACACCAGTCAAACATACACACGTTCCTGAAGGGAAAAACAATAAACACGGCTACAATTGAACGAATAGGAAAGTTTTTAGACGCTAATAAGTAACACCCTAAAACCTAAAAAAGTGCGGAACGTAAAAAATTCCGCATTTTTTTTATTCAAAGTATTGTTTATTTAAAAAGTTATATTAATTTTGATGAAATAATTAATTAAACAGCTATGAAAACACGAAACACAACAGTAAAAAACATTGAAGTAAGAAATGGAGTAGGATATTTTGATATTGACTGCGGTAGGTTTGGTCAAATGTGGTTTGAATTTAGACACGACTGGATAATAAAAGAAGGTGAAGTTGACAGTGTAAATGTAAAAATAGGTAAGTACGATTTATATTCAAATGATGAAGAAAAATTAATTAGCTCAAAACACTTAAACAAGCGAAACACGAAGTTAATTTGTGAATACATTGAAAGCGTGTTATACGATAATCCGTACGATTATGAATATATAGACATACTTGACGATGAAGAGGAAGAAAGATTGTATTGGCAAGAATTAGCAAGAGACGATAATTATTATTTGAATATTTAAAAAAAAGTATAACTTTGTAATGTGAGACACATACTACTTTTTCCACTACTTATAACCCTGTTCACATTGGATAGGGTTTTTTTGGTTATATGTTTTTGGAAAAGCAGTTTTAAATTTGAGCGCTGGGTATATAAAGACGAACTGATATTGGAATCAATCCACCGTGTTTTATTAGGGTTGTCAACTATTTCTTTAATTTTATTATCTACTTCAATTTGGTGAATCAAATGTTTTTAATAGAACTAAGCAAGCACCACAAAGACTGGATTAGAATAGTTAGCGCCTTAGGAGAGGAATTATACTGCGAGGATATAGTACAAGAGATGTATCTCAAAATGGCAAAGCTGGAAAATATAGAACGATTTTACATAAACGAAAAGCTAAATAAGAACTTTGTTTGGACTGTACTAAGGAACATGACTTGCGATTACCAAAAGAGTAAACAACGATTACTGAAAGTAAATATTACTGAAGCGATGCAAGTAAAAGACGAATACGAACCAGAAGTATTAGAAGCCAAAAAAAGATTTGAAATAAAAATAAATGAAGAAGTAAAAAGCTGGCATTGGTACGATCAACTATTGTTTGACCTTTACCGAACTTCAGGGATGAGTACACGACAAATAGAGGGAGTTACCGGAATAAGTTTTAAAAGCGTATGGAAAACTATTAAGACTTGCAAAGACCGATTGAAAGAAAATGTAGGAGAACATTACGAAGATTTAAAGAACCAGGATTACGAATTAATAAAATGAAGTTAGACGAAAAAATATTAGATAGAATGTTAGACGCTTCAAGGTTTACGACTAATCAAATAATTGAATTAGATGTTAAGTTTTGGGTTTCAAAAGATTTTACTGAATATCCTACTAAGCACCATTTTATAGACGTAATTAAATTGCAAGTTTTAGAAGATGAAACAATACTTTTAGGAACTGAAGAACAAGTTTTAAAATATAAATTAAAATAACATGAAAAGAAAAAGACGGACAAAAGCTGAAATTGAAGCAAGTAAATTACCTACTTATGAAGTTGTAATTGATGAAAAAGCTTCAGGAGTAGAAAATATAAGTTTAGGATTAGGAGACACAGTTGAAAAGGTATTAGAAGTTACTGGAGTAGCTAAATTGGCTAAATGGGTAATGGGTGAAGATTGCGGTTGCGATGAGAGAAAAGAAAAACTCAATGCTTTATTTCCTTACCGCAAACCTGAATGTTTACTAAAACACGAACACGAATACTTAGAAAATTGGTTTAAAGAAAAAAGATACTCAATGAGACCTACCGAACAAAAAGAAATACTTGCTATTTATAACCGAGTATTTAAGGTAAATATGCAACCAACTTCTTGCGGTAGTTGTTTACGTGATGTAATGAATAAATTAGAGATATTATTTAACACGTACGATGCAAATAGTTAAGATAAGCGAGGTTAAACCCAACCCGAAGAACCCAAGGATAATAAAAGACGGAAAATTTCAAAAGTTAGTTAAGTCTATTCAAGAATTTCCTGATATGCTAAATAAACGCCCTCTAATCGTCTTTACAGATGTTGACGGTAAATATTGCGTATTGGGTGGTAATATGCGTTTAAAAGCCTTAAATGAGTTAAAATTTAAAGAAATACCTATTATAGTAGCAGACGAATGGACGGAGGAACAAAAAAACGAATTCTTAATTAAAGATAACGTAGGTTTTGGTGAATGGGATTGGGATAGTTTAGCAAATGAATGGGATGCGGAAAAGTTAGATGACTGGGGATTAGATTTACCAATTGATTTAAGAGTTGAAGAAGAACTGGAAGCAGAAGAAGATAACTACGAAATACCTGACGAGATAAACACGGACATAGTAATAGGAGATTTATTTGAGATAGGCGAACACCGTTTACTTTGTGGGGATAGTACGGATAGCGACCAAGTTGCAAAATTAATGAATGGAGAAAAGGCTGATATGGTATTAAGCGACCCACCTTATGGAATGTTTTTAGATGCTGATTATTCAAGTTTAAATTGGGGAGATAGAAAAGGCAAAAAATATGATAATGTAATTGGAGATCATGAAGATTTCAATCCTGAATTGATAAATACTTTTTTTAAGCATTTTGATTACTGCAAGGAAATGTTTTTATGGGGTGCTGATTATTATTTTGAATTATTACCTGAATTTAAAAAAGGTAATTATATTGTTTGGGATAAAACTTTACAAAGTAATGGTGATGCTGGTAGTAATTCCGAATTTGAACTTTGTTGGTCAAGACAAAAACATAAAAGAGTTGTTTTACATTTTAACTGGTTTAGATATTTTGGATTACAAAGTCAAGATACAAAAACACGATTACACCCAACTCAAAAACCACTTGAAGTAAATAAACATTTTATTGAAAGTTATACAAAAGAAAAAGAATATATTATAGATTTATTTTTAGGTTCAGGTTCTACAATGGTAGCTTCACACCAACTTAAACGCAAATGTTACGGAATGGAATTAGACCCGAAGTATTGCCAAGTTATAATAGACCGTATGAAAAAACTTGACCCGAGTTTACTTATTAAAAAAAACGGAGTTGAATTAAAATAAACAACGAATAAACAACGTACAATGGCAGGCAAAGGACAAATAGAACCACGTTGGGAAAAAGGCGAAAGCGGAAACCCTAACGGACGACCTAAAGGAGCAAAGAACAGAAGCACAATAGCAAAGTACTGGCTGGAGGTAAATCAAAAGCTAAAAAACCCTTTAACGGGTGCTGAAGAAACAATGTCGCAAGAAGATTTAATGACATTAGCACTAATTAAAAAAGCACGTGAAGGTGATGTAGCAGCATATAAGGCTTTAATGGATAGCGGTTACGGTGCGCCTTTACAACAAATTGAACAAACAGTTTTAGAACAGCCAATATTTCCTGATGTTTCTGCGGACGACTTCGACGAATAAAATACTTAAACTTAAAAAACGAGTTCGTATTATTCAGGGTGGCACAAGTGCTGCCAAGACGTACGGAATATTATCTGTTTTAATAGCGCGTGCTTCTGCAATACACGGACTCGAAGTTAGCGTAGTTGCTGAAAGTATTCCGCATTTAAGAAGGGGTGCTTTAAAGGACTTTATTAAGCTAATGAAGTGGATGAATAAATGGCACGAAAACCAATTTAACAAATCGTTATTAACCTATCAATTTTTAAACGGAAGCAGCTTTGAATTTTTTAGCGCTGATGACAGTTCTAAATTACGGGGTGCAAGGCGTGACGTTTTATACATAAACGAATGTAACAACGTAACCTTTGAGTCTTACAACGAGCTTGCGATACGTACAAAGAAAGCTATCTATTTAGACTTCAATCCAGCTAATGAGTTTTGGGTACACAAGGAACTAAAAGACGAACCCGACTCAGACTTTTTAATTTTGACCTACAAAGATAACGAAGCTCTTGACAAGTCAATAGTTGACCAAATAGAAAAGAACCGTTTAAAAGCGGAAACAAGTAGCTATTGGAGCAACTGGTGGAGGGTTTACGGATTAGGTGAAATAGGAATGCTTGAAGGTGTTATATTCTCAAACTGGAAACAAATAGACAAACTACCGATTGAAGCAAAGTTAATAGGAATCGGATTAGACTTTGGTTACACAAACGATCCAACTGCAATAATTGAAATATATAATTATAACGGCCAACGGATATTAAACGAACTGAAGTACCAAACAGGAATGCTTAATTCAGATATTGCAAAGGAGCTACCAAAACACGTACCCGTTTACGCTGATTCAAGCGAGCCTAAAAGCATAGACGAAATAAGGCGCTATGGAATAACTATTAAAGGTGTTACAAAAGGCAAGGATTCAATAAACTACGGTATTGATGTTATGCAGCGCCAGGATTATTTAGTTACTTCTAATAGCGTTAATTTAATTAAAGAACTTCGTTCCTACTGTTGGGACACTGATAAAGCTGGAACACGTTTAAACAAGCCTATTGACACAAATAATCACGCTATTGATGCGCTACGATATCATGAAATGGAGACCTTAGGGTTAAATGCTAACTATGGTAAGTATCATATTTGGTAAATAAATAACAGTTGGCACCCGTTCAAGTATGCAGATAGTGTAAATAAACTTTGTAAACTACAAAAACACGAAATAAAAGTTAATTAATAAGATGAAAACAGAAATAGTAATACCTACTTCTTTGAGTGAAATTCCTTTAAAGTGCTACCAAGAATTTATGAAGGTAGTAGAAAAATCAAACGATGAGGAATTTATAGGACAAAAGACCGTTGAAATATTTTGCGGTTTACAAATGAAAGACGTTGTAAGGGTGAAATGGAGCGATATACGGGATTTAACATTACACCTGAATAAAATATTCAAAGAGAAGCCTAAATTTCAGCACACGTTTAAAATCAAAGGTACTGAATTTGGTTTCATTCCTAATTTAGAGGACATGACTTTTGGAGAGTACATTGATTTAGAAACAAACATATCCAGCGTAGAGAATTTTCACAAAGCGATGGCTGTAATGTACAGACCTATCACAAAGAAAGTGAAAGACCGATACGAGATATTTCCGTACATAGGAACGGATGAATTCAGCGAGGTAATGAAGTACGCTTCTTTGGATGTTGTCTTAGGTGCAACGGTTTTTTTTTCGACTTTAGGAAGCGACTTAGTACAACATACGCTTACCTATTTGGAGAAAGAGATGAAGATGAACCCGAAATTAATGACTTTAGCGAAAGAGCGCAATTTAATAAAAGATGGGGATGGTACAATTCAATCTATGCACTTGCTAAAGGAGACGTTACAAAGTTTGATGATGTTACCAAGCTGGGGGTTAGAAAGTGTCTTACCTATCTCACTTACGAAAGGCAAAAATTAGAAATAGAAGAAAGAGAAATTAAAAGAATAAGAAAACATGGCTAACTATTACACGATATTAGATACACTAAAAACGAACTTGAATAATGATCCGTTTATTAACACGGTAACACAAGGTGATATATTTGCAGTTGACTTAGCTAAGCAGACTATATTTCCTTTGTGCCATATTATAGTAAATAGCGCTACGTTTGAAAGTAATATAATTCGTTTTAACGTGAGTATAATGGCAATGGATATTGTCAACAAATCAAAAGACGAAGATACAGACGTATTTAATGGAAACGATAATGAGGTTTATGTACTTAATACAATGATTTCTGTATTGAATAGGTTATACGAGGAGTTAAGACGTGGAGACTTATACACTTTGCCGTTTCAAGTTGACGGTAACCCGGGTTTAGAGCCATTTGCTGAAAGGTTTGAAAACTATTTAGCTGGTTGGACAATGACGTTCGATATTTTAGTTCCTAACGATATGACTGTTTGTTAATGAGTGAAAGATTAAAAGCCTTAGAGAAGTTTCGTGATTTGGTGGTAGCTGAAGCGAAAGCCAATTTGAAAAAGATGGGTAAAGATACGAGCGGTAAATTAAGCAGCTCAATCAAAGGCGAAGTTAAACAGATGCCTAATTCTATTGGAGTGTATTTTGAAATGGAGCCTTACGGTAACTTTCAAGACCAAGGTGTTAAAGGAGCAAATCCAACAGGGCTGCCTTCAACTTCAAAAAACTACGGTAAACAAAACGCTCCTAATTCACCTTATAAATTTGGTAGTGGTTCAGGACCAAAAGGCGGACTAACAAGGAGCTTAGATAGTTGGATGGTTCGCAAAGGAATAGCACCAAGAAATGTAGCTGGAAAATTTCAAAGCAGAAAGGGTTTAAAGTTTATTATAGCTCGAAGCATTTACATGACTGGAATCAAACCGAGTTTGTTTTTTACTAAGCCATTTGAAGCAGCCTACAAAACTTTGCCTGATACGTTAATAGATAAATACGGATTAGATGCCGAACAGTTATTAGACGAAATATTAAGAGAAAATTTAAAGAATAGATAATGAGTATTTTTGCACGTTCACCCTATATAGTAGAAATATCCGAAACAGGACAAGACGGTTCAAAGGTTGAGCTGTTTATTTGGAACGGTACTGGAGCAGCCCCAACAAGCCCAACCTACACACTAACGAAATTAATACCAGCGTCAAACAACGTAAAGACGTACTACAATATCAGTCCTTACATTCGTGAGTATTTAAGTTGGAATACAAGGCAAGAAATTTATAACACTTTCCCGGCAAGCAACACAAGCCAATGGTGTAACGTACAAATTAAAAGATATAAATACGACTTAGGTACATACACGCTTTTAAACACGGTTACTACATATGCTTACGATGGATTGAGTTGGTACGAAGAGGGTGGTAACTTTGCGCTTGTTTACGACATACTACAAAAAGACGGTACATTTTATTACTACTACGATGGCACTAACCCAAGTACAGATTCAAGCAGAAGGGCTGGTCATATTATGGTACGTACTGGAACAAGCTACAAAGCGAAGTACACTAATTTAGCAACGGCTGCTACATTCACGCAGAACTTAACAAACAATTCTATTTTAGACGTTCCAAGAGTTTACCAAAATTACTATGCTGCTGGAAACAAATTAGAAATAACGGTCAACCTTGCTGGTAACGATGTTACAGTTTGGGAGGGATATTTTAAACCGTTTGAGCTTTGTCGATATGAAGCCGTTTTGTGCGACTTTGTGAATCGATATGGATGTTGGCAGCGTACTTGGTTTTTCGCAGCGTCTAACGATACATTTAGCATTGAAAACACGGAATATAATTTAATGCAGTCAACGATACCTAACTATAACACTTTAGAAGGTCAAAGAAAGGTATTCAATACAAGTGCTAAAAAATCAATCAAAGTAAACACGGACTGGGTAACTGAAGAATACAATGAGTTATTAAAAGAATTAATGGTAAGTGAAAAGATACTTATAAATAATTACCCAGCTAAACTTAACACGAAGTCAACGGAGCTATTTAAGAATATAAATCAAAAAATGATTAACTACCAATTAGAGTTTGATTTTGCTTACAATGCAATTAACAACGTAATATGAGACAAGTACAAGTTTACATTGAGGGCAAAAAGATTGAGCTATTTGAAGATGAACAAATTAATGTTACTTCGAGTGTTCAAAACATTTCCGATATTTCAAAAGTATTTACTGACTTTTCGCAGTCGTTTACGGTACCAGCTTCTACGGTTAACAATGCAATCTTTCAGCACTTTTACCAATCCGATGTTGGAGATATAAATACTCCTGGTTCTTTAATCGACCATAACATACGAAGAAATGCGGTAATAGAAATTGACTTAACTACATTTAGACGAGGTAAAATACAGATTGAAAAAGCGAACGTAAAAAACGGGATGCCTGAAAATTATCAGCTTACTTTTTATGGAGAAATACGAACGTTAAAAGATTTGTTTGGTGAAGATAAATTAAATCAGTTAGATTTAAGTTTTTTAGAGTTTGCTTATACGGGTGCAGAAATATACGATAGAATAACGGACCTTGCCACTGATTACGATGTTAGATACCCTTTGATTGCGAGTAATAGGGTTTGGACATACCAACATGGTTCTGAAGATGTAACTAATACAGCTCACGCAATACGATACGATGAGTTATTTCCAGCGGTTAAAATAGACAAAATTTTTGATGCTATAAATTCTGATTACGGTATTAATTTTCAAGGAACTTTTTTAAGCGACCCGAGATTTACACAATGTTTCTTGTACGGTAAAAACACGAACGAATATAGTTTTTTAACTGAAAGTACAGACGTTGTAATAGACCAAGTAATAGCACCAGTAATAGGAGATAGCACACTACCAGACCCAAGTTCTTTAACTTACACGGATATTTACCAAGACGAATTAAATGTATTGTATGCTACTGGAGTTCAATTTAGTGTTATTAGTTTTGAGGTATTAAACCAATCAGCGGTTGGAACTTGGTATATTGACGTGTTTCAAGACGGTAATTATTATCAAACAATTGAAGGTGATACTACTGGTGTTTTTGGAAATATAAGTTTTCAAAATGTTTCAGGATTAGATACAACTTTGACTTTCAAAATGAAAGCGACAGTTGCTATGAATATTGATATGTTAATAAACTATCAAATTACGGGGGTAAATGGATTAAGTAATTACGCACAAATCAGCACAGTACAAACAGTTTTAGCTGGTAATGTAAGTATAAGTTCAACGCTGCCTGATATGAAAGTATCTGATTTCTTTTCGGGTATTTTAAAAGAATTTAATTGTACTTGCGTAGGGTTAGGAGATAACACTTTTGAAATACTGCCTTTAGAAGATTGGTATCAACAAGGCGCTATTGTAGATATTACAGAATATACTGATATTGATTCCATTGATATAGAACGAATAAAATTGTATAAAAAGATAGCCTTCAAATATCAGCAATCTGAAAGTTTTGTAAATCGTAATTTCTTTAAAATAAGCAATTCGGAGTACGGTAATATGGAGTATCAATTTGCCTACGATGGAGACGAGTATGTTATAGAAGTTCCGTTTGAAAATTTATTATTTGCACGTTCTGAAAAGACGAATGACCCTACAAAATACGCAATATTTGGATATGCTTTAAATGAAAGTTTTAATGCGTACACACCGAAACCAATGCTGCTTTATTTGTACGGTGCAAGTAATAGTTTAAGTTCACACCCTATAAAGTTTTATAACGGTGCTGGACATAACGATATAACTTCATTTGCACAATTTGGGCAAGACCTTACACACTTAAACGAAAAGCTAAGTTTAAATTTTGGCGCTGAAAATTCAGTTATTCATTTGGAGACTATTCAACAAGGTTTATATGCTGAATATTATTTTCCTTACTTGGTTAACTTGTTCAATTTGAAAAATAGAATGGTTCACGTAAAGACGAACCTACCTATTTCACTATTGACTAACTTACAATTAAATGACCGTCTTATTATAAGAGACAAAAGATACATTATAAACGAAATGAAAAGCAACCTGACAACGGGTGAAGTTAATTTTAGTTTGTATTTAGATTTTAGACCTTTAACAAGTGGCAAGCCTTACGTTCCGTCTTTTGATGCTCAATGTTTAGATATTCCTATTAACTTAATTAAAGACGCTGCAAGTGCTACAATCACAACTTCATTTGCTGGTGTTACAATTACACCAAGTACAATTACGAGCAGTCAATTTATTGAGGTTTGTATTCCTGAAAACACGGACACACCTTCAAATATTTTAGCTGAAAATTCAGATAGTTTAATTACTGAAGAATACCAAAATTTAGTAACAGAAAATTCAAGTGTACAAGTAATTACGTTGACAGTAACTTACACTTTAACGAACGGTCAACAAGTAGCAAATCAAATTCAAATATTACAACAATGATTCAACTAATTTTAGAACTATTAAAGAGCGATGATTTCTACGGGGTGAGTGAGATAGTAGATGTCGCCAAAGGAAAACACGAACTAACAGGAAACTTAAAAAAGATTTATAAACAAGAAAAGCGTAAACAATGGCTGAAACAAGAACGATTGAATTAAATATAGTTGACAACGCAAATCAAACGCAGCAGCAGTTTGAAAACCTACGACAACAGATTGCAAAGACTACTCAAGAAGTTGATGAGTTAACACAAGCCTATGGTGAAAACAGCCAAGAAGTAACGGAAGCCAAAGGTAGGTTAAACGAATTAAACACGAGCTACAAAGAGTTAAATAAAAGCGCTAC
>Ga0209990_10000819_pt1 | contig 29166 bp, 24 predicted proteins | sample NOAtaG_6_FD_187304 | JGI IMG/M metagenome (GOLD analysis project Ga0209990, IMG submission 187304) | Freshwater lake microbial communities from Lake Erie, under a cyanobacterial bloom - NOAA_Erie_Diel5S_2200h metaG (SPAdes) (version 2) | ecosystem: Environmental > Aquatic > Freshwater > Lake ...
AGCGGCACCATGACGAGGACTTCGCGGGTGTCGAGGTCTTTCAAAGCTTGGTTCTCAGGTTTGTCAAGCTCACCGAACATGACCCTGCGGAACATCCATAGCAAGTAGACTGCGGCCACGATCACACCCGAAGCAGCCAACACAGCCCAAACACCGGAAACTACACCGGAGTCGAATGCACCCATCAAGACCATGAACTCACCGATAAATCCATTCAAGCCGGGCAGACCAACTGATGCCAACATGGTGATGACGAAAAACATCGTGAAAATAGGGACTTGGCGGGCCAAGCCTTGGAAGTCAGCAATATAGCGTGTGTGGCGGCGGTCATAAATCATGCCGACCAAAAGGAACAATCCGCCGGTCGTGATGCCGTGGTTCACCATCTGGATGATTGCACCATCCAAAGCTTCTTGGGTGAAGGAGAAAATGCCCAACACAATGAATCCCAAGTGGGAAACGGACGAGTAGGCCACAAGTCTTTTCACATCATCCTGCACCATGGCTGCCATGCCACCATAAATGATGCCTACCACCGCCAGGAAACACATTACGGGCGCGAAATCAACCGCAGCTTCAGGGAAGAATGGAAGGCAAAACCTTACCAGTCCGTAGGTTCCCATTTTGAGCAACACACCGGCCAGAATCACCGAACCTGCGGTAGGAGCTTGCGTGTGTGCATCAGGAAGCCAAGTATGCAATGGGAACAATGGAACCTTGATTGCGAAGGCAACCGTGAATGCCAAAAACAGCCACATTTGGGCGCCACCGGCCACCGGAGCGTTCAATATGGCGTGGTAATCCGTGGTGAAGGTAATGCTTTGCGCCAATGCAGGATACAGGTCATTGGCAACCGGAGCAGCATGCAGGCCCAACCAAATGATGGCCACCAACATGAGAAGAGAGCCAACCAAGGTGTAGAGGAAAAACTTCACGGAGGCATAAATTCGCTCTTTTCCACCCCAAATACCTATCAAGAAGTACATCGGAATGAGCACCATCTCGAAGAAAATGTAAAACAACACTAGGTCAAGGGCGAGGAAAAACCCAATCACACCCACTTCCAAAATCAACAAAAGCGCGTAATAAGGTTTCTCGAGCTTGTCCACCGAACCCCAGCTGAAGTAAATCGTGAGAGGGAACAGGAAGGTGGTCAGCATCACCAAATAAATCGAAATGCCATCCACTCCGGTCATGAATTTCATGTCCCAACCAGGAATTTGAAACCACCAATCGCCCAAAGAGAACAGGACAAAATTATGAAAGTTCGGCCCCGGCTTGTTGCCCATGAGGTCGGCGGTGGCCAACCCAGCATTCTGGAGGTAGTAGATGTAAACGAAAATGGAAAGCGCAAAGGGAATCAATGACGCGAGTAGCGCCATCACCTTGGCTTGCTTATTGCCCATGAAAAGGACGAGTGGAACCCCGATCAAAGGGGCTGCAATCATCAAATTCATCAACAGATTCGCTGTTTCAGAAGACATATCGAATTATTTGAAAATCGAGGCAGCAAGTTAGGAAAGGAATCGGAATAAGTGAAATATGATGTCCTAGGATTTGGGCTCTATTTCCACAAAAAAAGGCTTCTGACCCCTAAAAAAGTTTTCTTGTGCTTCATTCCCGCACATAAACCCTGCGTACCCGTTGGGAAATTCCGGTAAGAATCTCGTAAGGGATGGTAGTGCACCAACGTGCCAAATCAGCCACCGAAATAATCGCCTCACCCTGCTTCCCGATCAAGGTCACTTCGTCACCGGCCTGAACCTCTGCAATGTCCGTCACATCCAACATGAGCATGTCCATGCATACCCTGCCCACCACGGGCGCCTTGACCCCCCGGACCAAAAAGTGACCCACCCCGTTGCTCAAACTTCGCCTGATGCCGTCGGCATAGCCCACTGGAATGGTTGCGACCCGGCTTGGGCGATTCAAAACCGTGCTGCAGCCGTACCCGATTGGAGTTCCTGCTGGATAATCGTGGATTTGGGTCACGACCGTGTGCAGGGAACCGATTTCTTTGAGCCCAAGCCTGTCCTCCTCCAACGGCGACACCCCGTAGAGACCAATCCCCAGGCGGACCATCTCAAAGCAATTCTCAGGAAAACGCAATATGCCAGCTGTATTCAAAAGGTGGCGCATGGTGTTGGATTCAGGTCCCAGCCCGAGATGGCCCACGAATTGCTCGAATAGTTTGATTTGATCCCGTGTAAAGGTGTCCAAAGATGGTTCGTCGGCCGCACTCAGATGTGAAAACACCGACACGACCGTCACTTCCGGATGTTGCTGCAGGTATTCTTTGAGGCCATCCAATTCCGCTTCCCCGAACCCCAAACGATGCATCCCGGTGTCCAATTTCAGGTGTACGCGTATTTCTTCCGCTCCCAAGGACCGGCCCATCCGCACGTAGGTGCGCAAGAAATCCAAACTATAAATTTCAGGCTCAAGACCGAAACGATACAACTGCTCGATGCTTTCCGTGTCGGCGTTCATCACCATTATGGGCGTATGAATGCCCCTTGTACGAAGCAAAATCCCCTCTGAAGTGTAGGCAACGGCCAAATAATCTGCTCCAAGGTTGGCAAGTTCCTGCGCGATTTCCCATGTGCCGGCACCGTATGAGAAGGCCTTCACCATGCACATCATCTTCGTATGGCTGGGCAAATGGCTCCTGAAACATTGGAAGTTGTGGGCAAGGTGGTTGAGGTTTACCTTGGACCACGTCGAGACGGCCCTCCTGCTCAAAAATGGGAGAATCCGCTCCAATGCGAACTTCCTTGCCCCCTTGATGAGGACGGTACAGGACTTGAACCTGTCGTAGTCGAATGCGGACAGAAATGACCCCGTATCCATCCAAGCTTTCACGCCCTCTGATGATTGTGCCAAGTTTGAAAAAACAGGGCCTATCAGGAAAATTTGGTCTTTTCTGAATCGCTTGAGCAGATCATCCAGAATTTCTCGCTGGAATTTCTCTTGGTCTCGGCCCAGATGTTCCAAATCAGACAAAATGAGTGCCTTGCCTTTGTGGGATTGGTCTGCTTCCAAGAGGCCGAGTGCATTTCGCAAAGAGGCCTTGTCCGCGTTGTAGGCATCGTTGATGATGCTGATTTCGGGATTGTCGCTGATGAGCTCGGTGCGCATGCTCACAGGGTAAAGCTGTATGAGCTCGCGTTGGATGGCGTCCCATTCCATTCCAAGTTGCCTTGCCACCATGATTACCAACAGTACGTTTTCCACTGCGGCCTCTCCGGTGAAAGGGAATCGGAGTTGAAGGGCAGACGAGCCATTTTCTGACAAGGTCAAAACGCTTTCAGAGGCTATTTGCTTGACGTCAAGCAACCTCAAGCCGGCTTTTTCAGACCGGCCAGCCGTGAAAACTTCCACCCCTAAGCCCAAGGCACCCGCGTGGACCATGGGATTGTCGGCGCTCAGGAAAATCCGCTGGCATTTTTTGAACAAGCTCAACTTTTCATTGAGCTTTTGGGTTTCAGATTCAAATCCCTCCGAGTGGGCATCGCCAAAATGGGTCATGATGCCCCAATCGGGTTGAATCATGGCTTCAATTTTTGCCATTTCGCCCGGCAACGATATGCCTGCTTCGAGCAAGGCCAATTCATGGTCCTTCCTGAGCTCCAAAATCGAAACGGGCACCCCGATTTGACTGTTGAATGAAGCAGGGCTTTTCCCAATCCGGAAAGCAGGCACAAGCACAGAGGAAAGCCACTCTTTGACGACCGTTTTACCATTGCTGCCCGTGATGGCCAAAACGGGATAGGGTAAAGTTTGACGGTACGCACCTGCCATCTGCTGCAGTGCCAACAATGGGTCTTCGCTTTGCCAAACGACCGCGGGTCCTGGAACGACCTCTGGGTGATGCAATAAAAAATGCCGAACACCTTTGGCATAGGCGTCGGAAACAAACGCATGGCCATCCCGATGTTGTCCTTTCAGCGCAACAAACAGAGTGGAGGGAGCGTCTGGCAGTCTACGCGAATCGAATGCAATTTCATTGAAACCATCTGACGGGATGTCTTGCCTGACGAGGTGAATACCTGGTCCGGAGGCCTCAAGGAATTCGATTCGAAACCGTTTGAGATTCATTATGCGAAGTTAGGCAATCCTAGGCCCACTGCCCAAAGAACCTTCTGGTTGGGATTTGGCAAAGTCGGACAGTTTCTGGAGCAGTTGTGCGGCATCTCCGTCCACGTACGCAGCAGGAATGGCAATGGGAGTTTGGAATCGTTTCAAATTCGCTTGGAGGAACCTTTTCACCATGTTGCCTTGTCGGTCGATGGTATCGAATGGGTCTTTAAGGTGGGCGAGCAAATATGTGCTCCCGGCGTGTCTCACGGCCGAATAGCCATCGATGTTGTTCCAAGGTGCAAAGCCCCTGTTGAAAATGGAAACATCCCAGTGAAGTCCATCAGAATCCGCTTTGAGCACGGGCGGCGCTTGTCTAAGGCGGAGCAGGAAATATATCATCACATATCCGCTTAAGGTGCTGCCCAAAAAGGAAATGACCGACACGGCAATACGCAATTGTGCCATCATCACCAGCTCAACCCGAAGCAGGATGGTGGCGCTCATGAGCAAGGTCACGGTGAAAAAGAAAACCATCAAGCGGAGACGGCTTTTTTTGACGGGAAATTCCAAAGGCTCCATGGTAGGCCAAATCTACGCCTTGGAAATCAAACCTGCCTTGGTTAAGTCCTTGAAACTCGATTCAGGGAGCCACGAATTTGTATCCGACCCCTTTGACCGTCTGGATAAGGTCATCGCCGATTTTGGCCCTCAAACGACGGATATGTACGTCGATGGTGCGGTCCACCACAATCACGTCTCTGCCCCAAATTGCCTCAAAAATCCGATCCCGGGTCACGACCTTATTGGGGTTTGAGGCCAAAAGAAACAACAATTCAAATTCCTTTCTGGGAAGCTTGACCTCTTCGCCCGACACGATCACGGCATATTTCTCGCGGTCAATCACCACGCCGTTCAAGACAATGGATTCGGCAACCTGTTTGGGGCCACGCCTTTGAAGGGTATCGATTCGTTGGAGCAGTGCGCGCAATTTCACTGGCTTGGTCACATAATCGTCTGCTCCGGCTTCGAATCCTGCCACCTCACTGTATTCTTCTCCTCGCGCGGTCAAAATGATGATGATGCTGTCTTCAAACCTGGCATCGTTTCGGAGATTACGGCACACCTCAATCCCATCCATTTTGGGCATCATGATATCCAGCAAAATGATGTCCGGGATCACAGAACGTGCAGCCTTCAGGGTTGCTTCGCCGTCAGAAGCCAGAAAAACCTCGAAACCCTCCTTTTGAAATGTGTATTCAAGGAGCTCCAGGATATCCTTTTCGTCGTCTGCAATCAAAATGCGCTTTTGCTCCATGTCCCCTTGAATGATAGCCAAATCTGCCCTTGTCTTTTAAGGTGAATATGTAGAACATGTTACGTTTTTGTTAATCCTATATATGTAATTGAAAGTCAGCGCCTTGAAAAAATAATTTCCAACACTTGAGATTTGAAAAGTTGTAAACGAAGTCTGGTTGTATGCCTTGATTCCATTTTGCGACAACTTCGATTTGTTGGAATTTGGGTATTTTGGCTCCATGAGCACCAAACGAATATTCTCGGTCTTATTATTTTTGATGGTCACCATTTCGGCCTGCACACAAGTGCCGATAACCGGTCGCAAGCAGTTTAAATTGCTGCCCAATTCAACCTTGAACGCAATGGCTTCCACTCAATACCGGGAGTTCTTGCGTACCCACAGGCTGAGCAACGATGCCGTCCAATCCGACATGGTCAAACGCGTGGGCACCAAAATCCAACGTGCAGTGACTAATTATTTCCGTGTGAAGAAGCAATTGAAATACATTGCAGGATACAATTGGGAATTCAATTTGGTCGATGATCCCACGGTGAATGCATGGTGTATGCCGGGTGGAAAAGTGGTGGTCTACACGGGACTGTTGCCGGTTTCACTCAACGAAGATGGCTTGGCCGTGGTAATGGGGCACGAAATTGCCCATGCGATTGCGAACCATGGCAATGAACGCATGAGTCAAGGCTTAGCAGCACAGGCGGGTGGATTGGCATTGAGCGTGGCCTTGTCCAGTCGACCGGCCGAGACCCAGAATCTTTTCCTTCAAGCCTACGGAGTCGGGACCCAACTGGGTGCTCTTCTTCCGTTTTCTCGTCTGCACGAATCCGAGGCCGATGAGCTGGGATTGATTTTCATGGCCATGGCGGGCTACAATCCTGAAGAGGCAATTCCATTTTGGCAGCGAATGGACCGTGCAAGTTCGGGAGCAGAACCACTCGAGTTTTTGAGTACCCACCCAGCGCATGGCACCCGCATCAACAAATTAAAAGCCGTGATTCCCAAGGCCAAGGAATACGCCAAAAATTATCCTTTGAAGTAGGTCGGTTGGCTGAGCATGGGAAGGTTTGCCAATTGTTGGAATTCTACTGCTTTCATCCACGGGATTCTTCCCAAGAGGGGTGCCTGAGCCCTATCGAGGATGATATTTTCGGAGGCTGGTTGGTCACCCTCGTTCAAAACGATACCTGCCACGGGAATGTTCCTTGATTTCAAGGCTTCCAAAGAGAGCAGGCTGTGGTTGATGCTTCCCAAATAGGTTTGAACGACCAAAATGGCAGGAATTCCCCATTTGGCTACCATGTCAGCATAGAGCAAGTCGTCCCGCAGTGGCACCAATAAACCTCCGGCTCCCTCAATGATGAGGTTGGAGCCTTGATGGAAGGGGATGGCCAATTTGGATTCCTCAATGCGGACTTGTTCGGCGGCTGCAGATAGGTGCGGGGATGCCGGAAGTTGAAGTCGATATGCTTCAGGTATGACCCTTTCTGGAGTGAGTTGGGCCATCCTGCAAACCGCTTGTGTATCGGTGGGATCCTCCAATCCTGACTGCACTGGTTTCCAATATTTGGCTTTCAGGTGGTGGCATAGCCATGCAGAGGCAACGGTCTTACCGACGCCGGTACCGATACCCGTCACGAATAATGCTTGACTCTTCAAGGAGGAATCAGTGTAGGAAGAACCGCAACTGTTTATTGCTGCTGCCGCTGAGGTAAAAGGTGTAAACCAAAGATGGGTTCACATCGACATCCAAGGTGGTCACCAAGCTTCCGTTTCCATCGCGCACCTCGAAGGTGCGTAGGCCGGGCGCTACCGCTTGGAACGGGGACTCTCCCGCAAAGGCTACGCCGGCAAAGTTGGCTGCACCGTCAGAAGTGCTCAATTCAGCGGAGGTTACAGGTGCGCTCAAATTCAAAAATCTAATCATGGCATTTGCCGTGTCGATTGCAGGTAATAGGTCGTTGTATTTGACTAGAATCTTGGTTCCGAAACTGTCTGCGAAGCAGATGGTTGCTTTGGCATCCCGGTCAAACACAACCGACCTGGGCTGCATGATGGTGTCCCGAGATTGATTTGCAAAGGGTTGGCGGCTCAGGGAGAAGAATAATTTCCCGTTTCCAAAACTGTCAGGAATACCGGCGGCTTCCATATCGGCATAACCGACCATTGGGAAGTTGCGGTGGTAGTAAAAATCCTCGATTACCAAATCCCGGGAATTGTAGTAATCAATGCCCACATCGAAGGTATCGGTATTGACGGCACCCAACAAGTGCACATAACTCCGTCCACGGTCGGGCTTCACCACATCTTCTTCTTTTTTGCATCCCAAAGACAAGAGCGTGAAGGCCAAAGCCATGAGTAAGATTCGATTCATTGTGTCAAATGCGTTAGACAGGATTTCAAGTGCAAAAATTACGGAAATTATCTCGAAAATCAACCATCCGCTCACTTGATGGCAGTAGAGCTGGAATCGGAGCCGGTGAGTTTTTCTATCAATTGTTCGGCCGTCATCCCCAAAGAGTTCAGCTCAAATCGTGCTGAAGATGCCATTTTGTGATCAGGGTATTGTTCTAGGAACTCTTTGTAGTAACGTTCGGCGTTTTCAAGATCCTGAAGGGAGTTGTTGTAGTGGTAAGCGATGAAAAAAAGACTATTGGCAGCTGTCTCATGTGAGGGGTATTTCTCGTAGTCGCGTTTGAACAATTCAATGGCCTTGGGGTAGTCTTGAAGGTCGTTGGAATACAATTCGCCTGCCTTGAACAGGAAGCCGGGGGTCTCCGGTGCTTCGGGATAAAGGTCTGCGAATGCCTGATAGGCCTCACCCAATGCCATTAGTCTTTCCTTCCCTTTCGCCAAGTCTTTGGCACCAAGGTGACGGATGGAATCCACTTCCAATTCAAGCGTCGAAATCACCTCCAAATCTTTTTTAGAACTGATTTTCTTGCAGGTGCATACCCCACAAACCAAAATCAGGAAAAAAGGCAAAACGTAACGTTTATCCATAGGCAATCACCTGTATCTCTGCTGAATGTGGCAAATAAAAGGAATCTCGACCACCTTCGGTAGCTAAAGAGGCAGGATCCCAGAAGTGGGCCATTTCATCAGATTGGCAGAATCCTGTTTTTCAACGATTGCACGGCAGATTGTTTTTCTCTGGCCTGCGAAGCAATCGTGCTGCATTGAAGTTTGGCTCTGGCAAATCTATCTTTCCGTGCTTCCCAAGACCGGATAGCCAGAACCTTTCGAGGAGGGTGCTCGGTGATTTCGTTGAGCCAAACCGTGTTTTCTTCGACTTGCGTCTCCAAATCGCGGATGCATGCCATCCACCGTCCAAACCAATCCTGGAAATCGTTTTCTATTCTTCTAGCCTGTTTGGTCCATGCACTGTCTGAGCGGGCCAATTTGGCTGCATAATTGGCTGTGTCGTTCAAAGATTCCTTGTAAGACCGAAAGGAAGTCTCGGCGGAGCGTGTTTGGGTTTTTAAAATTTGGTTCTCTCCCCGCCAAGATTCGTTCAGCAGGCGCATGGATTGCAATTCCGCGGATGCAATTCTGGAGTCACACCCCCAAGACAGGATGCAAGTCCAACCGATGACCCAAAAAGTAAGCGACCGCATGATGCAAGTTAGTACTGCATGGTGATGTAGACCACTTTTTGAGGTTTATCTAGTTTGAATTTGGCCTCAGAAAAGGAGGGAGGGGAGAGGAATGGTTTGGCGTCGTTGGAAAAGCAATACCCTTCTTTGGGCAGACCCAGCCACGTGTAATCCATCCCACCGCTTTTGTTTTCATCGTGCAATCCTGCAACGGCATAGGTTCCGAACGGTACGTTTTCAAAACGAACTTCCACGACGGATGAATTTTTGAGGTCTGCCTGTCGCGTGATCCATCTCATGTCCAAATCCGGGAAGTTTAGTTCTTTGTTATAAAGACTCAACTCCACCCTGCCCGAAGAATTTCGGAAGGCGGTGACCTTGCAAATGATGGTACCTTGGTTGGATTGCCCGCAAACATCCTGGACGGAAAAGCTCATCAGCAAAAACAGCAAAAGGAGGAGTTTAGGAGTCCTATTGCAGAAAGGATTGGAGAATGCCATGATGCAGTGAATCGAAATGAAGTTAGCTCAAAACCTGATTAACCATCTTCAAGTTACGGAAAATTCATCAAAGACGGAGAAGGCTTTTTTTGTCGAGCTTGGTGGTATCGCCCACGAAAACCCATGACACTCCCGTGCAGTGCTTTTGCAAAACGTAGGGGACATGGGACGGCAACAAAGCCTTCAGCCTTTCTGTTGGATTGCCATACATGTTCCAATTTTCATGGAAATGCGCCTTTGCGACGGTCGTGGCCCAATTGGAACTGCTCTCCAATTCTTGTTGGTACACCAACCCCAACCATCGTTTGGCTGAGTCCAGTGAGGTTGCCGACATTTCCAGATTTTTGGCTTTTCGGAGCTCGGAAGCGGCCAACTCTGCGGCTTGGGACATTTGCGGCCCCATCATGTCCAGTCTGAGATGCGGGGCGGGTTTGGGTATGTATTGAAATCGGCATGCATGGGCCAGTTTGAGCTTTTTGACCAGCAAGTCTTGGAGTTTGATTTCCAACATTTTTGCGATTGCATCTGCCACGAATGCATCGGGCAAATTGCTGGATGGGGCCAGCCAAGTGGCACAGATGGCGCCATCGCCCTCCGGTTTGTGAAGAACCTCCACCACCCCTGTTTTCAAGGATTTGGGGGATTGGGGTGGGCAGTCTCCTTCCGGAAGCATGTCCAAGGAGCCGACGATCAAGTCCCCAATGCTTTCCACGTCCAAAGGTCCGGATACCACCAATGCCATGTTGCAACGACTGAGTAGCGGTCCAGTCAGCATTTCCTCCAATTGCGTGAAGGTGGGGATGCGGTCATCGGCTGATGGGGATGGGTCCACCGTTGCGGTTGAGGCCTCGAGCCACAATAGGCCTTGCAAGGAGTCTGCCCAAAATGTTGGGTCCATTTTGGCGGTTGATTTTGATTGATCCCATTCCTCCAACAATTCGATGGTATAACGTGGGTTCAGTTTCGGGTTCAGCAGCAAGTCGCCGATGAGTTGAAAACAGTTTTTCAGGTCCTCGGGCATACATTTCAACCTCAGGCCGGAGAAGTCTGCCGCCACCAAAGCTTCCAATCTGCCACCGGCATTTTCCAATGACCTGGCGAATTCATGTGGGCTTTTTTGGCTTGTACCAGCTTGGGCCAAACCCTTCATCAGGATTTGCTCGGCACCCTGCCCGTTTCTGTCCAAGTTGCCGAATAAAAAATCAACCTGCATGTGCAGGCGGGCTTGCTGTACCTGGATCACCGAAATGCCGCTGAATTCAAAACGAGCCACCGATGTCAAATCTGAACTCAGGAAAGGTTTGGGCTGCTTGTTGGAGGGGCATCCCCACAGAAGCAAGGTTGCCAAAATGAGGCTGATGAAAGTGGTATGGCGGTTGAAGGGCATGGTGGTTCAAAAGAGGAAGGTACGCGGTTGGGCTTCTGCCGGTGCAAAGGTGAAAGTGACCCTCCTGTTTTTGTGTCGGTTGGCCGCCGTGTTGTCAGGGAATTCTGCAAATGCCTCCCCAAACGGGTTGATGATGAGCCGCTCGGGCTTGATTCCGTAGTTGTTGACCAAAATGGTTTGAACGGCTTGTGCCCGGTCGATGGAGAGGCGGTAATTTTTGACGCCGTCGCCTACTCCGTCCGAGTATCCGTTCACGTACAATTTCTGGTCGGGATGGGCCAAACAGAGGCTTGCAACCGTTTTCAATGTGGTCATGGATGCTCCGTCGGGCTCCAAGGTGGTACCCACGAACAGGATGCGCATGGGAGACAACGACTTTTCAAATTCTCCAAGGGCCCCGTTTGTCATGGTTGCTGGATTTTTGTCCTTGGGTTCCTCTGGGGTGGTCGAGGCCAAGCCTGCAATGGCTGTTGTCTCCGTGAATTGTTGGGAAGCAATTGCCGCCGAACGCGGGTGGATGAGCAGTCCGGCTACGTGAGGCTGTTGGAAAAGGTGCGACTTGGCGAATTGGGCCAATTTATCAGTGGTGGAAAAACCATCCACGCTGGTGTTTGACCACTCAGGGTCGCCCGCTGCCCACCTTTCGCCGATCAGGTCGAGGCGGATTGAGCTGTGGTCCCATGCAGTGGATTGAGCCAACCTGAATTGCTTGGCTGCAGCTTCCCAGCCTTTTTTGGTGACCCAAGTCGAGGGGTATCGGGTTGTCTCTTCAATGGTTTTGGAGATGGTGCTCAAACAGGCTTGGATGCTGTCTGGAAAAGGCGAGACCTTCAAAACAAGTTGGCCGGGGTTGTATCCACCTTCCCATTCCCACCAAATGGATTTTGCGCGTCCTGCCTCCACAAGGTCCCGATAGAAAGCGGAGCTTTTGGTTCTTGCCACACAAGCGAAATCATGGGCCAATTTTCCTAACCCTTCCAAATCACGGGAGCCCGCTACCGGCCAAGCCATCACAAGGATTGGGTCATCACAAAATGCGTTTTCTTCCACCCAATATTCGGATTTCTGAAGCTTGGGAAGCTTCATTGAAGGAAGTCCTGCACCTGCACTGACGGGATACCATGAACCGAAACTGGAATCGGCCCAAAGGAAAAACGATTCTGATTCCTTGCGTCCCGTAGCACTCAGGAGGCAATTCCCTGGATGGAGGTAGGGTTGGATTGCTGCTTGAAGTTTGTCGATGTCTATTTGCCTGATGTGGTAAAATTTGCCGATGCGGTCTTTTGCGCTTTCCGAAGTTTGCCACATACGGTTCATCATGCCAGTTTGCAGGTAATAGGCCGGAAAATTCTCAGCGGCTTGGATTTCCGCAATCAGTTCAGCGAATATAATAGGTTGAAGGGGCCGGTAAAGGCAGGTCGCCAAGGACGCATACATCATACCCAGCGCCTCGTCAGCATCATCTTCGGAGGACGTCAAAAAGAATCCGTGATGTTCTGTTTGGGTGTTTGCCGATGCCAACACACCCTGTTCGGTGAACAAGCCGGAGGATTGCCGGGCCAGGGTATCGATTGAAGACCAAAAATGATGCTCAAACAGGTGTGCGATTCCGGACTCACCGGGTGGATTCAAGGCGGCCCCGCCGCGGATGGTGAGGCCAAAGTGGGTCATCCGGCGTGTGGTATCCTGTACATAGGCGACCGTCATGCCGTTTTGCAACATTCGGGTTTCGATTTGCTGGGCCTGAGCCCATGTAACGCAGCATAAGAATAACCAGGACCAAAAGGGTTTGGCAGCCATCAAAAATGCGTATTTATTCGCCATGCATGCCTGCTGGAGAGGTGGAGGATACATTTGCGTATCTGTTCAGTGCGTAAACCACGATGTTGCAGCCCATTTTCAAGGCTTCCAATCGAAGTGCCTCGGGGTCGTTGTGTACGCTTTGGTCTTCCCATCCGTCACCCAAATCACATTCATAGGTGTAAAAGCACACCACCCGTCCCTCCCAAATGAGACCAAATCCTTGGGGCGGTTTGTTGTCGTGCTCATGGATTTTGGGAAGGCCCTTGTTGAAATCGTATTGGGTGTGGTAAATCGGGTGGTCGAAGGGAAGCTCAACAAATTCCAGCTCCGGAAACACCTTTTTCATTTCTGGTCTCACGTATTTGTCGAGCCCATAATTGTCGTCGATGTGCAAGAACCCACCCGATGTCAAGTATTTTCTCAAAGTTTGGGCCTCGGCGTCGGATAGCAGGAATCGTCCATGCCCGGTCATGTACAAAAAAGGGTACTGAAACACCTGTGACCCGGTCAACGTGACAATGTGTTCGTCCGGATGAAGGGGAATCGTAGTGTTTTGTTTGATGTATTTGATCAAGTTGGGAACGGAAGTCGGGTTGGCATACCAATCCCCTCCACCGCCGTAGTGAAGTTTAGCAATTTTGAGCTGATGGTTGACAGGCTGCTGCGCAATTGTCACAAACGCAGAAAACACCCCAATCAGTAAAATGAACCATGATTTCATCTCTGCCAAATTACGCACAAATCTTGGATTTCGGTGGGGCTAGCAGGTTGGGTACAAGGCAGGAATTGCCGGTGGTAGAACGGTAAAACGTTGGAAGTTAATTCAATATTTGTGTAATATTGATTAATCAAATATTGAATACACAACATGTCGGATCAAACTTTACTTTTATTGGAGTCAACTGCTCGAATGGTTCGGCTTGCCATGCAACGTGGTTTCGAAAAGATGGGGATGGAAGTGACCGTTGATCAATGGAGTTTGATCATGATTTTGGGTGAGCATCCGAATTGTTCACAACGTCAATTGGCTTCATTGTCGGGTAAAGATCCTGCTAGCATCACCAGGATGTTGGATGTGTTGGAGCGGGGGCAATGGATCAACCGAGGTGCTGTGATAGGAAACAGGAGGAAGTTCAACCTTCAGCTTACTCTAAAAGGTCAAGGGCTGCGCAAAGCCTACCAAGGTTTCGTGTCCGACATCCAAGCAAAATGTCTGGGTGGTATATCCAAAAGCGAGCGTGAGGATCTCAGGGCTTTGCTCATGAAGCTGCAAGAATCGGCATCGGGCCCTCAGATGGGTTGAAAACCTTATAATTTTCTGCCTTTCATCACGCGTTTGTCAATGTCGAGGCGGTTGACCACGGATTTTTGAATCATCAGTTTGGCTTGTGCACCACTTGGTTGAATGAAATAGGTTTCCCCATCGTAGGTGATTTTACCCTCCAATCCTGGCCATCCGTTCGACCGTTTGATCCATTCATCTGCATAGATTTGATAAACCTGATTGGGACCTGATTGCACTGATGGGCTCAAGCCAAAGGTGAGGTGTTTTCCGTCACCTGCCTCAAAGGAGATATCCAATCTTCCGCCTTCCGTACCCACGCATACGCCTGGGGTGAGCCTGCGTAGTTTGATGATGTGGATGCTTTTGCCGTTTTCGATCTTGACTTTTCCCGAAGTTACAGTCGCTTCACCGGAGGCCAATTCACGACGCAGTTCCACATCCTCGTCGACATAAAATTGCAATTGCTCCATCGAGATGGATTTGCTTTCCAATCTGGTGCGGATTCCGGAGGTGAGGTAAGACATCGGCACGCCGCAGGAAGAAAGCGACATCAGGGCAAGTAACAGGATGGGAAGGATCTTTTTCATGATTTCAAGCATTTTAAGTTCAGCGGCTTCATGGATTTCTTCAGAGGGCTGATGGTTTCCAAAGAATCTCGGGAGGCCAAAAAAGCAAATTCCTAGGAAACCTCAATCAAACTTCAGGCCAAAATTTGAAAAGCTTGGTCAGGATTTTCCATGGAGGGCGTGTGGCAAATAATATTTATCCATACTGCAAACAGTTTCCACCGTTGAGTCGGAATATTGCATCTTTGAACAGCAGCAGAATGGAAAACAATTGGAAGCAAGTTTTGGCCAACAAAAAGACCGTGGAGATTCCAGGTGCGGAGTGTTTGACGCATCCGGAAGTGATTGGCGGCCTCATCGGCATGGTTTTTTTTGCCAACAACAAAACTTTGCCATCCCGAGCCATGCTCGAGCATTTGGATATGGGCAAGGTGGTGGCTTCCTTGGTTGACGGGTGGCTTGCTGGGTTCGAATGCCTGTTTGTCTCCATTGATGGGAAAGACTCCACGCATCCAGATGAGCTGCTTTTGCAACGCAAAGGTGGGGATGTCCTGTTGTCATTTCATCACAATCATGCTCGCAATGGTACCTACACCCTTAGGTTGGCTTACCGATTAGAATGCCTGCAAGAGGTTTCCGAATGGATTGAAGGCCCCCTCAAGGAGCTTCGAAAAGGGGAGCCGGACAACCAAAAAGGTAAATTCATGTTGCTGACCAAGGATCCTTTTGGGGGTTTGGACGCACGTAGGGCCGAAATTGACACCAAACAGGTGTTGCTGGAAAAAATGTATGGGCCGGAAGTGGGACGTTTTGCCGAAAAGATTATTCCGGAATTGAATGAAGGAGGTGCAGGGCTGTTCATCATGCACGGACTTCCCGGTACGGGCAAAACAAGCTTTTTGAGCTACCTGATTCGTCATGTAAGCCAAAAATTCATTTTCATCCCCCACAATTTGGTGGACGCATTGGCTTTGCCGGATTTCATGGAGCTGTTGATGGAGCACCGAAATGCCATCATGGTGATCGAGGACGCTGAAAAAGCCTTGCAAAAGCGAAACCGGTCGGAACATTCCCCCGTGTCGTCCCTGTTGAACCTCACCGACGGATTGCTGGGCGATATTCTCAACATCAAGGTCATCTGCACCCTCAACAGCGATCTCACCAACATCGACCCTGCCCTCTTGCGCAAGGGCAGGCTCATCGGAAAGTGTTATTTCGGCAAACTTCCGGTTGACCGTGCCAATGATTTGGCAAATCACCTCGGAAAGGATTTGAAATTCACCGAAGACGTGATTTTGGCAGAGGTGTTCAAGCCCACTGAGGTGGAGTTTGGACAGATTGAAAGCCAAAGCATGGGCTTCCGTTGATGAAACTGGTTGCGGGTTTCAGCTATCAAGCTTCAAAACGGCCATGAAGGCGCTTTGTGGGATTTCCACGTTTCCGACCTGACGCATCCGTTTTTTGCCCTTTTTCTGCTTTTCCAGAAGCTTACGTTTACGTGAGATATCCCCACCATAACATTTTGCTGTCACGTCCTTCCTCAGGGCGGAGATGGTCTCCCTAGCAATGATTTTGGATCCGATGGCGGCTTGGATTGCAATCATGAATTGCTGCCTGGGGATGAGCTCCTTCAGTTTTTCGCAGATTTTCTTGCCCCAATCGTAGGCACGGTCACGGTGGATGATGGCACTCAGCGCATCAACTTGGTCGCCATTGATGAGGATGTCGAGTTTCACCAAATTGGATTCCCGGAGGCCAATCATTTCGTAGTCGAAAGAGGCATACCCTTTGGAAATCGTTTTGAGACGGTCGAAGAAATCGAACACAACCTCGGCGAGTGGCAATTCAAAAATCAGCTCCACACGGGTGGGGGTGAGATAGGTTTGGTTTTTGAACTGACCTCTTTTGTTGATGCACAGGGTCATGATGGCACCCACAAATTCCGATCGAGTGATGATTTGGGCCTTGATGAAAGGCTCTTCCACATAGTCGATGCGCGAAGGGTCCGGCAAGTCACTGGGACTGTTGACCATCACCTCTTTGCCGTTGGTGGTGTAAGCTTTGAATCCGACGTTGGGCACCGTGGTGATCACCGTCATGTCAAATTCCCGCTCAAGCCTTTCCTGCACGATTTCCATGTGGAGCATCCCCAAGAAGCCAACCCGGAATCCAAATCCAAGTGCGGCCGAGGTTTCTGGCTCCCATACCAAGGCGGCATCATTCAGCACGAGTTTTTCCAAGGAGGAGCGGAGGTCCTCGAATTCATCGGTGTCCACCGGGTAAAGGCCCGCAAACACCATCGGTTTCACCTCTTTGAAACCGGCCACCGCCTCCTGAGCAGGATTGTCGACTCCGGTGATGGTGTCTCCGACCTTGATTTCTCGAACGTTTTTGATACCCGAAATCAGGTAGCCCACCGAGCCGCATTCTACCGAATCGCGGGGCTCCATCTTCAATTTCAGCACCCCGATTTCGTCTGCGTGGTAATTGGCGCCGGTCTGGAAAAACTTGACGTGCTGGGCTTTTTTGATGCTTCCGTCCACGATTCGGAAATACACGATGGTGCCCCTGAAGGGGTTATATACCGAATCAAAAACCAAGGCCTTCAAGGGAGCGTCCGGATTGCCTTTGGGTGGTGGGATGCGGTCAACGATGGCGTGAAGAATCTCCTCAATGCCAATGCCTTCCTTTGCACTTGCCAGCAAGATGTCCTGTTCCTTGCACCCGATCAAATCCATGATTTCTTCTTTGACCTCTTCAATCATCGCTCCCGGCAAGTCGATTTTGTTGATGACCGGAATGATCTCCAGGTTGTGTTCGATGGCAAGGTAAAGGTTTGAAATCGTTTGGGCCTCAATGCCTTGAGCGGCGTCTACAATCAACAGTGCTCCTTCACAGGCAGCGATGGAACGGGACACTTCATAGGAAAAGTCTACGTGACCAGGCGTGTCGATGAGGTTCAAAGTGTATGGCTTACCGTCCTTAGCGAAAGCCATCTGGATGGCGTGGCTCTTGATGGTGATTCCCTTCTCACGTTCGAGGTCCATGTCGTCCAAGACTTGAGCCATCATTTCCCGCTGGGAAATCGTACCGGTGAACTCCAGCAAGCGGTCGGCCAAAGTGCTTTTCCCATGGTCAATATGGGCGATGATGCAAAAATTGCGGATGTGATTCATGCTTTTTGGTTCGGAGCCGATTAGTTTTTATCCCTTCTCAACCCGTATTTCTCAATCTTGTTGTACAAATGGCTACGTTGGATGTCGATTTCCTCAGCCGTTTTGGTGATGTTCCAATTGTTTTTCCGGAGCTTCTTTTCGATGAATTCCTTTTCCGAAAAGTCTTTGAAGTCCTGAAACTTCTCAAATCGGTCGAATAAGCTGTCTTCCGACCGCCGGGATTTTCTTGGAACTGCATAAGAAAGCACCTCGTTTTCGGTGATTTCTCCGTCGCTCATGATCACCAATCGTTCAATCACGTTGTGGAGTTCACGAACGTTGCCTCTCCATTCCAGCTTTTGGAGTTCCTCCACCGCTTTTCTTGACATGCGGGGAGAGACGGGCATTTTATATTCCTCGGCGATTTCCTTCATGAAGAGTTCGACCAGCTGGGGAATGTCCTCTTTGCGCTCTTTCAAGGATGGGACGTGAATGAGGATCACACTGAGGCGATGGTACAAATCCTCGCGGAAATTTCCCTCCTCGATTTCGGCCAACAAATCTTTATTGGTGGCAGCAATGATACGCACGTCCACGGAGATGTCTTTGTCGCCACCTACACGGGTGATTTTGCCTTCTTGGAGAGCCCGCAACACCTTGGCTTGGGCACTGAGGCTCATGTCCCCGATTTCATCCAAAAACAGGGTGCCTCCGTTGGCTTGCTCGAACTTTCCGACACGTTGCTTCAACGCACCGGTGAATGAACCTTTTTCGTGTCCGAACAATTCACTTTCAATGAGTTCTGATGGAATGGCGGCGCAATTGACCTCCACCAAAGGGCCAGCAGCGCGGTTGCTTTTTTCATGAACCCACCTTGCCACAAGTTCTTTCCCAGTACCGTTGGAACCCGTCACCAATACACGCGCATCGGTCGGACCCACCCGCTCGATGGTTTCCTTGATTTTGGAAATGATCGGGGAGTCGCCCGTGATTTCCCGCACCTTGGTGACTTTCCTTTTCAGGATCCTGGTTTCTGTCACCAACTCATGTTTGTCCAAGGCATTGCGAACAGATACCAACAGACGGTTCAGGTCCGGAGGTTTGGGAATGAAATCATAAGCTCCTTTTTTGGTGGCTTCAACGGCCGTTTGGATATCAGCATGCCCGGAGATCATGATGAACTGAAGTTCTGGATTCATCTTCAAAGCCTCTTCCAACACCTCCATGCCATCCTTTTTAGGCATTTTTACGTCACAGAGCACCACATCGTATCCTTCGTCCTTGAGAATACGAAGGCCCTGTTCTCCGTCAGAAGCGGTGTCTACCTTGTAATCTTCGTACTCGAGGATGTCTTTGAGTGTGTGGCGGATGCTTTCCTCATCGTCGATGATTAATATTCTAGGCATCTTGAATGTATTAAATTTAAGACGGCAAAATAGGTGAAAATGACAAGCCGAACAAACAATTGGGGATAAATTGCCCTTCGGGTCGACCACAAAAAAACGCCCGACCCAAGGCCAGGCGTTTGGATTTCTGAAAGGATGGGCGACTCAGAAGAAGTAGCCTACATTCAAGGCAATGCCGTTCATGCGGCTCTTCAGTCCACCAAAATCATCCGGGTTAGTGTAAGGCAACAGTCCCCAATGGTAGGTGGCTGCAAATTCCAATGTGCCGAAGTCGAATTCCCAATCCACACCGGCTCCAGGAGCAAAAGAAGCAGTGAACAAGCGAATGCCATCGGCGTCGACTTTTTCTTCTGTCAGGCTTCCGATTTCGGTTTTCAGCTTGTTCTGAACGTTGATTTCTGGATTCAATCCGAAATGTCCGATGATGTAAATGCCGTCGCCGATTTCAGGAGAGCGGAATTTGAATCCGAGGGGCACTTCAACTGCCGTGAAATTGATGCGGTTGTTGGCCGTGAGCCCCAAGACAGACTGTTCGGATTTGACCGTTTTGGATGCGATGGTAACGCCGGTCTTGAAGGCAAAAGATTCCGAGATGCCATAAGTAAGCACGAAATCAAATCCGAATCCAACGCCAGCTTTGTCGCTGTATCCTGCAGGTTTGGACTTCGTGGAGTCATATACGGTGGTACCCCATGAAACAATGGGGCTTGCGCGGAATCCTACCTTGATGCCCTCTTGGGCCTTGGCCTCCGGATTGAAACCAACAACAGCAAGGAACATAACGGCAAAGAGGAAAAATGTTCTATTCATATTTCAGAAAGGGTTAGTGTTACGAAATTCATTTCGCCCAAGGGTACAAAAACCGTACCGCTTTTCAATGCGTCAAAATTAACACATTTCCGCCTTCCTTCCTATTTTCGTCCGCTGATGTCAATCTACCTAAATGCAGTTTACATGGCTTCTTCCATCCAACTTTCGCTCAGGTTTTTATTTTTCGCCCTCCTGATTTGTGGGGTGCAAGCCTGTAGCTCAGGTACGCAAGACATTGATTTGGATGCCATCCCGTTGGAGCTGAGCGTGCAAAGGATGGACCGCGACATGGCCAAGGCCGCCGAGAAATACAAGTCTGGGCCCGTAGATTCCGTTGCCATCTACAAAGAGTTTTTTGCCCTGCACAAGCCATTCATCACGGATTGGATGTTCATGGGCCACGATGAGGTGGCCACCGACTCGGTGTTGACGGTTGCCATGCACCTTTTCATGAACGATTCCCATGGAAGGGATTTGCTGGACAGTGTTGCCAGGCGGCTGGGCCCTGAATTTGACCCCAAACCCGAATTGACATCATTGTTCAAGCGGTACAAACATCACTTCCCCGACAGGCCCACTCCGGTGGTGGTAACCTACGTTGACGGATATCCTCCCACCGCCCAGCAAGGCATCGACCAAGTTTTCATCTCCCCCAGATTTTTGGGAATCGGCCTGCATTACTTTTTGGGCCCAGACTTCAAGTTTTATCCTCCCGACTTGCCTAAATACATTCGGAGAAGATGCACACCCGAGCACTTGCCCTCAGTGGTTGCGCACAAAATCGCAGAAGTGTCCGTCCCTGAGCCTGACCTGACACAAAGCCCTGTTTTGGTAGACCATGTGATTGCAGCGGGAATCAGGATGTATGTGGTCGACAAATTGTTGGGGCCGACGACACCCGATTCCTTGAAGCTATTTTACACCACCACCCAGCAAGAATGGGCAGACTACTATGAGGGTATGGCGTTCAAGGACATGATCGCCGAGCTTTACAGCAGCGACGCCGCCACCATCAGGAGGTACTTGGACGACAGCCCCTTCACGAGCCAACTCAACCGGGAAAGCGCTCCAAGACTCGGCCAGTTCTTGGGTTGGAAAATCGTGCAAAAGTTCATGAACGACCGTCGGGACCTGACCACGAAGGATTTGGTCGGCCGCACAGATTACCAAACGATATTCAAGGAGGCCAAATACCGCCCGGAAACCCGCGAGTAGGTGAATGCGTCCTTGGTCAGGGGTTGACCAACACCCGTTTCATCACGACGCCTCGATCGGTTTGAATCTTCAAAAATAATAGCCCGAAAGTACCTGGCGGCACATCCAAGGCAATCTTATCGGTAGGCTCGAAGGTTACTTTTTCAATCAATTTCCCGGTGGGTTGGTACCATTCCACTGCGTCCATTTTGAATTCGCCTTGGATGCAAAGGTTCAGCGCAATTCTTGCCGGATTTGGGAACATTTCTACGTTTTCCGAAAGACCTTCATCCATCGAGGTGCTGCAAGTCAATTCATTGATGCGTTTCCAAATCGAATCAACCATTTGATGTGGGACGTCTGCCGAAGTGGGAGCATTGCCCATGCGAATCCAAACTAAATTTTGGGAGGGAACCACGTTGATGAATTGGCCGTTTTTACCCAACGCTGCGTACATGTCAGGTGGTGCGAGGGGGCTCAGGCTTCCGGGGAATACAAATTGCAATCCGGGCAACATGTGGTTTTGCTTACCGTTCAGCCACCACAAATATCCATAAGAGTTGTTCAGGCTTTGGGATGTGTTCACCATTTGGTTGAAGTAAGCCGTGTCTGTCATGATGAGGTTGTTGTTCCAAGTCCCCTTTGCCAACATCAGCAGGCCAAACCTCGCCATGCTTCGGGCGTTGCTTACGTACACGTTGTTGTAACCTGATTGCACAAACAGTCCATTCATGCCGATGGGCGTCCTGATTTTGGCATTGAAATAGGCATTGAGTGTTTGTCCGGTTGCAGCAGAAACCACCCCATCCAGCAAGGTGTATGGTCCATTGTGGTAGGCCCAACGTGTTCCCGCATCTGCCAAATATTGTAGGCAGGTATCCAAGGTGCAGTAATGGTCCGGAACCCCGTCATCCAATCCGGAAGTCATGGTGAGCTGATTCCAAATGGTTATTTTTTCTTCTTTTGCGGGCGGACAGGCAGTCCATCCCGTGCCGAGGTACTGGGAGGTTGTGTCATCGAGGGACAGGTAACCCTCTTGTTGTGCAATACCTACCGTGAAGGCAGTCAATGTTTTTCCGGCAGAGGCCCAATACCACAGGCTGTCGCGGGTGAATGTGCCGAAGTATCTTTCCAAGACAATTTTGCCGTCCTTCAACAAAATGAACGCTTTGGTATCGTCACGGTCAAGGTAGGCATACAAGCTGTCAACCCGAGGTTGGCACCATCCCAAGGCTGAGGGGGAAAGGGTGTCCCACGTGTTGCCGGTGTTGGGTGGAAAATAAAGCGGTTGGGCTTGAACACCCTTGAGGGCAATCATCACAAACGCCCACAAAACCCAAAAGTTCTTGACTACGCTTTTCATGTTGTTTGAATTTTCAATGGAGTGATTTTGACGGATGAACAAAAAAGCCTTCGCGAAGATGATCCACGCGAAGGCCATTTTTCATGGGTAAAAAGGATGGTTTCGAGGAAATCAGCGACGTCCCCATACTTCCACCAAGGTTCTTTTGCCTTGCATGTTTTTGCTGTCGTACCACAATGTCACGCGGGTAATGACTCGTTTGTTGCCGGGGAGGTCCAAGATGCGGCTCTCAGAACCAGGTGCAAAATTGTTGCGGAGTTCAAATTCTTGTTGGTCTCCGTTGGCGAAATGGACCACCAATTTATGCATATTCAACGCGCCACCTTTGACCTTGATTTTAATACCGGTAAATAGCCCTTGGCCGGTAGCCAACACCTCATCATGGTCCAACGAAAAGTTGACGCTGCGTTTTCCCAATAAAGCCCAAGGTCCTTCAGATGCGGATTCGAGATGGTTGGGTGTGGTCAAGTCAACGGGTTGGGATGCATGCACGGATTGCAGTCCGAACAGGGTCAGGAGTAGGGCAATGATGCTGATGGTTTTCATGGTTGAATAATTTTTGAGGGTTAATGTCCTTTAGACCAAGTGCGGTCGTTTGGGTTTAATGTGAAATTAAAAATCTTAGGGTTGGATTCGTTGCAAAATATTTAAGTTGTTGGTAGATAGTAAGTTAAAATTTTCAAATGGATGCGAATGAGGGGATGTTTCTTCAAATCGAAGCCTGTGGATGAAGCCTATGGCAAACATTCTTTTCAATTTCCATCTTTGCACATGGCTCCAATCATTTTAGACGGAAAGAAGCTTTCTCAAACAATCCGGGAAGAATTGAAGGCGGAGGTGGCCACTTGCATGGCTGCCGGTCATCGCCCCCCACACCTCGTGGCAATCTTGGTGGGCAACAATCCCGCATCTGAAACTTACGTGGCCAACAAAGTGAAGGCTTGTGCCCATGTGGGGTACAAAAGCACCGAGTTGAGGTATCCCGATTCATTGGAAGAGTCCTTTTTGCTTCGAAAATTGGCCGCTCTCAATGCAGACCCTGAGGTGGACGGCATATTGGTACAGCTGCCCCTGCCGGCACATATTTCCGCCACCAAAGTCATCGAGACCATCTCACCGGAAAAAGACGTAGATGGATTCCACCCCATCAACATCGGCAGAATGGCCAAAAACCTTCCAGCCCCTCTGCCTGCAACACCTGCCGGGATATTGGAGATCCTCAGGCGTTATGGCATCCAAACCACTGGCCTCCATGCGGTGGTGGTAGGCAACAGCAACATCGTGGGCAGTCCGGTCAGTATTTTGTTGGCACGAGACAATGCGCCCGGTCGCTGCACGGTCACCACCTGCCACATTCATACAAAGGACTTGGCACATCACACCCTACAGGCCGATATTTTGGTGGTAGCCACTGGTGTTGTAGGTCTCATCAAACCCGATATGGTCAAATCAGGCGCAGTGGTCATCGACGTTGGCATCAACCGAATTGCGGATGCCTCGGGCAAAGGATTCCGGCTTGTAGGGGATGTGGATTTTGAGGGAGTGGCCCCATTGTGTAGTCACATCACACCTGTTCCGGGAGGAGTTGGACCCATGACCATTGCCTCCTTGCTGCAAAACACGATGCAGTTGTACAAACAACACTTGGGCATTTGAATTACTGCTTTACCCAACGGGCACGGTAAGATTTCCCTTGTGGGTCAGTGGCTTCAACCCAATACATGCCGGCGGGCATCCGCTCCAAGTCCACCACTGTGCTGCTTCCTGCAACCCGGCCAGTCCATACCATTTGACCAAATGAATTGAACACCCGCAGTTCCAAGGGTTGGCCACCTGCTTGTTTGACTTCAAATTTGCCACAAGAGGGGTTCGGGAAAATGGAAAGACGACCATCGAGGCCTTCAGGTCTGCTGATTTCGAAATTGAGATAATTCGTCGTGGTGTTGGTGGTGATGGGCGCATTGAAGTCGAAAAAAATGTCCGCCTTGTTTTGGATCAACTTGTATGGTTCCAAGGTGGGGAAAGGCTTGATTCGGTATTGGTAAAAGCCTTGCGACGCAGCATAATTGGTGGCGGAATCGATTAGGTTGATGTTGGGATAACGGACAGATAAAATTCCTCCGTTGAGGTAAGTCTCGCAAAAATGGCTGTAGGCGGTGGGTTCGAAGGTCGACCAATCCAATGCCGTGTCTAAAGTGTCCAACAGTTTCACCAACCGAGCGGGAGCCGTACCGTTGTTTTGAAAATGAATGGTATAAGTGATGTATCCTTGGGCGTCCGTTTCCAAAGGAGGATGGCTTTCCTTCATGTTGGGGTCGTAGGAATTCAGCACCGGGTAGCAGAAGTTCATTGAATTGTTGTTCGGATTGGCATCCTGTGCTGAAGTGGTCAATTGAGCGCTGACACAGACGGATGCACCCATTTGTGCCGTGGTGTCCGTGTTGAGTAGGATTCCGATGCCATGTTCAAAATCCCAAGTTCCGAAATCAGAGACGGTGTAGGTGAATGTCAGTCCGTTGATGGAAGGTGTTTGGGACCCTGCAACCAAACCGGCATAGGTGACAGGACCGGTGATGGATACCTCGATTTGCCCGGCGGCCCCTGACCCGCAATTGAACCCGAACCACCTCGACAAGTCCCCTCCTGTGACTGAGACAGGATGTTGGGTTCCAGGGAAGGCAATGCCATGAGTAACGGCTTGAATACCAAATTCATCGATTGTGCCGCATTCTGTTTCGATGTCCACGCCCGACACGGTGGGGGCGGCTTGGCTGAGGGAAACATTGCGCGTGAACCCTCCGGCACAAGAGGCTTGTATCCATGGCAATCCCGTGGTGTCCACCGTCACAGCAAAAGAGCCTTGTCCGGCATTCAGGTAGTAGGCCCCATTTCCGGTCACAAACCCTCTTTGAACAAGGCTACCGCCGCCGTCCCGCAGTTCCACCGGCAAATTGTTGCGTGGAGATTCTCCTTGGTCGAATAGACAAGATGCATTGGTGTCATCGAATACCATTCCATAGATACCGGTGGCATCCAAGCACCCATTGGGGTTCGAGCTTGTATTTCCTGCGACACAGAGCGGATATGCCAGCAACGTAGTGGTCATGGGCGCCGTGTAGTTGGGCAGGCAGGTGGCAGGGTTTGGAAACAGGGTGAGGATAGAGTTGGGAGGAAGGGTCGGGAAACAGCTGATTTGGTTGTTGCCACAACTCACGTTGATCAAGGTTGTCGGAAGGGCGGGTAAAGAGGTGATTTGGTTGTTTTGGCAAAACAAAAACTGCAGGCCCGCTGGCAAAGTCGGAATACTCGTCAACTGATTGTCTTGGCAATAGAAATTCCTGATGGCAGCGGGGAGTGGAGGGATGCTGCTGATGGTATTGTACCCACAGGCAAAGTTCCACAAAGAGGTGGGCAAGCTACTCGGCAAGGTGCTGATTTGGTTGCTACCGCACAGAAATTGGGTGAGGTTGGGTGGCAAACTTGCGGGCAGGCTGCTGATGGAATTGTTGGAGATGTCCAAATAAATCAACGAGTTGGGCAAGGTAGGCAAGGTCGTGATGAAGTTGGACGAAATGTCCAAGTTGCCGAGGTTGGATGGCAAGGTTGGGATGGCCGTGATTTGATTGTTTGCAACGTTTAAAACGTTTAGCGGGGCAGGAAGCGAGGGCACAGAGGTCAGGTTGTTGTTTTGGACTTGCAGGCTGATCAGTCCCGGTGGGAGTGTGGGCAGCGAAACCAGGTCGTTTGTTTCCACACGGATGATGGTCATGCCGCTCGGAAGAGCAGGCAGGGTCGTGAGAAAATTCAAATTCATTTCCAAGCGGGTGAGGGTGGAAGGCAGTGTCGGCAAGGCTGTCAAAGGGATGTTCTCGGCGGTCAGCTCCTGCAATTGCCTGGGTAGCACGGTCAGGGTCGTGGCAGGATTGTTGGAAATATCAAGGTTTGTAAGGTTATCGAAGTATTGAATGCCTTCAAAGTTGATGATATTTTTTCCAAAGAGCGACAGGCCTTGAGCACCCACCACAGTTGCACAGGTGGTATCAAGTTGGTTGCCAGTCATGCACCCCGGAAAAAATGTGGTAAGGGCGGTCACGAAATTGGCATCGGGAATGGTTACGGTATTTTGCGCCTTTGAAAAACCGGCTACGGTCAACATCAAGAGGGCAAGTAGGTGTTTTTTGTACATTTCAGCGATGGCGTTGGTAGGCGGTATTGAAATATTAAACTCAGGAACCAAAAATAATCAAATCCCTACGGCAAGCGACCAGCCTCAACCGAATGGTCAAAAATCCCCGCTAAATGGTATGCGGTCTCATTTGATTGCCTCATGTCCTGCCAAGCAGGTTGAAACAGGGAATTTGGGCAGTGTTATTTCAGCTGCAACTTCATAGCTTTGGGCCATGCAGAAGGAAGTTGGGCATCGAATTCCGGTCATGGAACATTTCTACACCCTTCAAGGGGAGGGAAGGTGGACAGGCAGCCCCGCGTATTTCATCCGTTTGGCAGGTTGCGATGTGGGTTGTACTTGGTGCGACGTGAAAGAGAGTTGGAACATCGATGACAATCAATGGATGCAGGTGGATTTGTTGGTTGAATTGGCCCAACAATCCGGTACCGAAATCGTGGTAATCACTGGTGGAGAGCCCGCGATGCACGATTTGGGTCCTTTGACTTCGGCCTTGCGGGAAATCGGGTTGCGCACGCACATCGAAACTTCTGGGGCACATCCGGTCAGCGGTCAATGGGATTGGATCACTTTGTCTCCCAAGAAGTTCAAAGCTGCACGGGTGGAATGGTTTGATTTGGCACATGAATTGAAAGTGATTGTTTACAATCGGCATGATCTTCAATGGGCTGAGCAGCAAGCATCTTCCTGCGACCAAAGCCGTACAATGTTGTATCTGCAACCTGAGTGGTCGCGACGAGACCGGGTACATGAGATCATTGAATACATCAAGTCGAACCCCAAATGGAGGTTAGGCCTTCAAACCCATAAGTATGTTGACATCCCTTAAATCTTTCCGGGCCACCTTCCTGTTTCATGGGATCTTGATGGCGATTCTATTTTTGTCGGCAGTCGATATACAGGCTCAGGCCGAAAAGTCAAAGCCGTCGGACTATGGAATCAAATCCAAAAAGGCATTGGGGTTATTCCTAGATGGCAAACAGCAAGCCATGTATCGTTCTTATCCCGATGCCATCCGTTTGTTTCAGCAAGCCATCCAATTGGAATCGGGTTTTGGTGAGGCTTTTTACCAAATGGGATGCAGCCACTATGCCATCCATGAGTTTGAAGAAGGGTATGCAGCTTTGCAAAAGGCTAAAGAGCTCCTCAAAGAGCCCGTGCCAATGTTTTGGTTTTATCACGCGGAATGTGCGTTCAAGCAGGATGCGTTCGGAGATGCTGCTTCGAGCTACGACAAATTCCTCAAATCCAATCCGGCAGTCCCTAAAGGGATTTTGGTAACCGCCGAAAGGAACAAGAAAAGTGCGGACTTTGCGGCCAAAGCGATGATGAATCCAGTGAAGTTCAATCCCATCAATTTGGGAGACAGCGTCAACACGGAGGGGGAAGAATATTTGCCCAATCTGACGGCTGACGGCTCCACCATTTTTTTTACATCTCGCAGGCCTGGAAGCACCGGTGGTTACAACCGTGAATACCGGGATTATGCGGAGGATTTCTACTTCTGTGAGAAAAGGAATGGCACCTGGGGCGAAGCGCGAAATTTGGGTGAGCCCATCAATACGGAATTGAACGAAGGTGCTCCTAGCTTCAGTCCGGACGGCCAATTTGTATTTTTTGCTGCATGCCATCGGAAAGACGGCTACGGGGACTGCGATTTGTACATGGCCAAATTGAACGGGAATCAATGGTCAGCACCGCAGAATCTTGGGCCTGTAGTGAATTCACCCGCTTGGGAAAGTCAGCCCTGTATTTCCACAGACGGCAAGACCTTGTATTTCAGTTCAACGCGACCGGGTGGCGAAGGTGGACAGGATATTTGGTACTCCAAATTGGAAAAAGGTCGGTGGTCCGCTCCGACCAACATGGGTAAGCCTGTCAACACCCCGGGCAGTGATTTGTCGCCATTCTTGCATGCCGATGGTCATACCTTGTATTTTTCGAGTGATTTCCATCCTGGCTTCGGTGGGCTTGACTTGTTCATGTCTCATCAATCCGGCACGGGCTGGTCAGAGCCTCAGAATCTGGGCTTCCCATTGAACACGTCTGCCGGCGAAGGCAACATCTTCGTGACTACCAAGGGGGATTCCGCCTACATGAACTCTTCCCGAAAGGGGGGGAAAGGAAGGTCGGATTTGTATGTTTTTGAGTTGGACCAACGGCTTCGGCCCAGTTTCACGACCTACGTGAGGGGTTTTGTGACTGAGCGTGGCACACGCAAACCTTTAGACGCCAAAGTGGTGTTCGTAAACCGCGAGACGGGGGACACAATCCGTTCCGTACAGACGAATTCTGCCTCGGGTAAATACCTGTTGACCTTGCCGTTGGAACAAAATTATGCCGCTTTCATTGACAAAAAGGGTTACCTCTACCGGTCGGAGGAGTTCTCCCTGAAAAATATCGATCCCGAGCGCACCCCCTATTTCGACGTAAACATCGAGTTGGAACCGTTGCAGGTAGGGGTGGAAATGATCATGAAGTCGGTGTACTTTGAAACGAATAAATTCAATCTGCTGCCCGAGTCTA